>JADMIO011288053.1_pt1 | contig 155300 bp, 151 predicted proteins | sample 8958161 | NCBI WGS metagenome assembly JADMIO01 (sample SAMN16585339, study PRJNA669376) | soil metagenome | isolation source: Crop rotation soil | place: USA: Cullars Rotation, Alabama | collected 2011 | reverse complement strand
GCCGCGACTTCAAGTCACGTGAATTCCAAGCTTCGGATCCCACTGTGCTGGAAAGAGAAGCCCGAGGAGCTCGCTGAATACTTTGATGTCGATGAGGTGCTCGGCGATGAAGGCCAGCAGAGCTTCAATGTTGCACCCACCGAGACCGTATGGGTGGTCAACGAGCGAAAAGGGCAACGTCTACTCGACAGTTTCTTGTGGGGTCTCGTGCCGTCGTGGGCAAGAGACAAAACGATCGGCAATCGCATGATTAATGCCCGCTCAGAAGACATCACAACTAAGGCTTCTTACAAAAAACCGTTTGAATCGCGACGATGTTTGATTCCAGCTGATGGTTTTTATGAATGGAAACGTGATGGCACAAAGAAACAGCCGTATTACTTTTCGCTTGTTGACGGTGACGAAATGGCGTTTGCTGGTTTGTGGGATGGATGGAAAGACCGTAACGATCCCGATTCTGAGTGGCTGAACTCCTGCACAATTATTACGACCGAAGCTAATGGCGTAGTTGGGGCAATCCATAACCGTATGCCCGTGTTGTTACCCATGACCGTGTGGGAGGAATGGTTAGATCCAGAGAATCACAATGTCGAGGCATTACAGAAGCTTTTGCAACCTGCTCCTGATCAAGTCATGACGTCTTGGCCGGTTTCAACTCGCGTAAATAAGTCGGGCAGCAGTGATCCGTCTTTTGTCGACAAGATTTAGTTGTGCCCAAATTGATTGGCTGGCTGTTTCGAGATAGCGATGGCGAGATCACTCTGTTTCAAAAGCCAAACGTGTTTTTATGGGCTTTTATTGTCTGTGTCGCTATTCGATTGGTTTTTCATCCCGAAGGTTCGTTTGGCACGGTAGTTACGGTTGTCGGCACAACGGCAATAATCATTTGGGCGATTCTCGAGTTGTTGCGAGGCATAAACCCATTTCGGCGCATCCTGGGCGCTGTGGTGCTCTGCTTCGAAGTCATTGGGCTAATTCGCCGGTAGGTTCTTGCCGGTCACCTGGCCAAATGCCAACCCATAAAGTGGTCGAACATACGTTCGATAGAGTCATGGGCCCATGGCAACTTCCTCCCTTGCTGATCTGAATCTGGTTACTCGCCCCATCGCAATGGCGCACGATCGCGTTGTTGATGTTCCTGCTGCGTTAACACCTTTGTTTCCTAACGGCGGATTGCGTCGTGGTTCTTTTGTCAGCGTTGGTTCTGCATCGGTTGTGTGTGCATTGTTAGCGAAAGCATCTGCACAAGGTTTGTGGTGTTCGATTGTCGATGTTCCTGTTTTATTTCTGGAAGCGATTGCATCTTTTGGGGGAAGGTTAGAACGCTGTGTTGTTGTTCGAAATAGTGGCACGCAATCAGTAAATGTCTTGGCATCACTAATTGATTCAAGTGACTTAGTCGTTAGCGGAACTGAAATCCACAAGCATGCCGATGCCCGCCGATTAGTTGCCCGCACTCAAGAAGCCGGAAACGTATTGATGACTACGGGGGAATGGCCAGTAGCCCCTTTTATGAATATCTCGATGGTGTCTCAACAATGGCGAGGTATTGGGCGGGGCCATGGTTTGTTGCGTTCTCGGGTCGTTGAATTGCAAGCCGTTGGTCGGGGGGCAGCGAGCAAAGAGCGACGCATTCAAGTTTGGTTGCCAAACAACAACGGAGAAATAACAGAAATGGATCGTAATGAGAACGCTTGCCGTTTGGTGTCCTGATTGGTCAATAACTGCTGCTGGTTATGCTCCCGAAGTTCCAGTAGTTGTGTTGCGTAAGAATCGCGTACTTGTTTGCTCATCTGGCGCGCGTGCTGAAGGAATTAAACGGGGGATAAGAAAGCGCGAGGCGCAAGCACGTTTTCCTTCTGTTGAAGTTATCGAACATGACCCTGATCGCGACGGACGTGCCTTTGAAAACGTTGTTTCTGCAGTGGCGGAGTTCACGCCGCGGGTTGAAATTATTCGGCCGGGCTTGTGTGTGGTGGGAACTAAAGGGCCATCGCGTTATTTCGGTGGAGATCTTCAATTAGTTGGCAACCTAACGCAAAGAGTTTGTGAGGTTTTGGAGAATGGCGCATGCCAAGTGGGCGTGGCTGATGGTCCGTTTGCTGCTCAGTTAGCTGCGCGACAGTCAACGATTGTTCCTCCCGATGAGACACCGGCGTTTTTATCTTCATTTCCAATTAACACTTTGGAGAACGACGATTTAGTTGATGTTTTGAGACGTTTAGGGCTCAGCACTCTCGGCCAGTTTGGTGAATTGCCTGCTGCTGATGTGTTGGCACGTTTCGGTCGCGAAGGCGCACACGCTCATACATTGGCATTGGGGAAAGATGATTCGTTCTTTACCGGTACACCACCTCCTGATGATTGGTCAGTGCAAACAGAACTTGATCCACCGGAGGAACGTATTGATGCCCTGGCTTTTGTAGCACGTGGTTTGGCTTCGCAATTACACGAACGTCTTAATGAAAGCGGAATGGCATGCACGCAGATATCAATTGAAGTTGAAACCGAACATGGTGAGTCGTTGGTTCGCATTTGGCGTCATGAAGGACTCAATGCTCAAGCCATTGCCGATCGTGCGCGCTGGCAAGTAGAGGGATGGCGTCCCACTGGCGGGGTAGTGGTATTGCGTTTGGTTCCTGAACGAGTAATTGCTGCCACTGGAAAACAAGTGGCGTTGTGGGGTGGAGAACAAGAGGCTGATCTTCGTGCTGCGCGCGCATTCACGCGTGTTCAGGCGTTGTTGGGGCATGAAAACGTGGTCACCGGCGTGCTGCAAGGTGGTCGCGATGCGCGCACTCGGGTGAAGTGGGTGCCTTGGGGCGATGTTCACGATGCTGAAACGCGTGTTGAGCAACCATGGCCCGGAAAGATTCCGTTTTCAACGCCGACCACAATTGCTAACGAACCAGTACAGGTTGTTGATGAACAAAACAACTTGGTAAAAGTTAACGGAAGAGCGTTAATGAGTTCCGAGCCCAAACGTGTGCAGATAAAAAATCGTTGGCATGAATTGCGTGCGTGGGCAGGGCCATGGCCAGTTGATGAACACTGGTGGGATTCTGCTGCCCACAAACGGCGCGCTCGTTTACAAATTGTTACTGATGATGAACACGCGTATTTGTTAGCCATCGAAAGCGGCGAGTGGTGGTTGGAGGCGACCTTTGAATAGGTGCGTACAAAATCGATACGCAAAAGTGACCTGTTGGTTACCAAAATTGGTAACCGTTGGTACCAAAAAGCGTACTGAAATTAGAGGGCTATAACCGTGGGCTGGGGTAATCCCCCCATTCCTTGGCGAGAATTAGAGCAGCGTTTATCTGATAGGCCACGAGCGAAGAAAGACAGCTTTCTCGAAGCGCTTACTCCTCCAACTGATGGCAATGATTCACCGGCCTGGACACGTAAACGAGAAAAGTACTCACCTCCTCAAGTCAGACGACAAAACTCATCTCCTTATGCTGAGTTGCATTGTCATTCCAACTTTTCTTTTCTAGATGGTGCTTCGCATCCCGAGCAATTAGTTGAAGAAGCAGTCAATCTTGGTTTAAGTGCGTTGGCTATCACTGACCACAACGGTTTTTATGGAGTAGTTAGGTTTTCCGAAGCGGCAAGAGCGTTTAGTCTGCCGACAATTTTCGGAACCGAACTCACTATTGGTTTAACCCAGCCACAAAACGGTGTTGCAGACCCCGAAGGCGAGCACGTGTTGGTATTGGCACGCAATCCGGAAGGGTATGCCTCGCTGGCGAGAGGCATTAGTGCCGCACAATTTGCTGGAGAAAAAGGTGCCCCCCGAGTTTCCATAGACATATTGACCGAACTGCACAACAACAACTGGGTTGTTTTAACCGGATGTCGTAAAGGCATGGTTCCTAAAGCGCTATCTACCGAAGGCCCTGCTGCTGCAGAAGCGAAGTTGTATGAATTAATTCAACGATTCGGCAAAGACAATGTGTTTGTTGAACTTTGGGACCATGGCGACCCGATTGATTCTGTTCGCAACGATGCGCTTGTCGAATTGGCGATGCGTTACGGCCTCGAGTTGGTAGCAACCAACAATGTGCATTACGCAACATCCTCACAACGTCGAATTGCTACCGCGGTCGCAGCTGCGAGATCCCGACGATCACTTGATGAATTAGATGGCTGGCTTCCTGCTGCCTCAATGGCCAACCTGCGTTCAGGAGACGAACAGTTACAACGCTTTGCTCGTTACCCGGGAGTTGTTGAACGTGCAGCAGAACTTGGTTTGGCATGTGCATTCGATTTAAAACTCGTTGCGCCAAATCTCCCTGACTTTCCTATTCCTCCCGGACACACCGAGATGACTTGGTTACGCGAGTTAACTAAACGCGGAGCACTTGATCGGTATGGTCCGCCCGAAGCAGAACGCGTACCAGGCGCATATGCACAAATTGAACACGAACTAAAAGTTATTGAAGACCTTGGCTTCCCCGGCTACTTCTTAATTGTTTGGGATCTTGTTCAGTTCTGCAACCGCGCCAACATCATGTGCCAAGGCAGGGGTTCTGCTGCAAATTCAGCTGCTTGTTACGCACTCGGCATCACTAATGCTGATGCAGTGTCGTTAGGTTTGTTGTTTGAACGCTTCTTGGCACCTGAACGCGATGGCCCTCCTGACATCGACATAGATATTGAATCTGATCGTCGTGAAGAAGTTATTCAATATGTATATGAACGTTACGGACGAGAGAATGCTGCCCAAGTTGCCAACGTAATTACTTATCGAGCCAAGTCCGCGTTACGCGATATGGCTAAAACGCTCGGGCACTCTCAAGGACAAGCTGATGCTTGGTCAAAACATCTCGATCGTTGGTCTGGCTTAAGCAGCCAGATGCAAAACCCAGAAGACATTCCGATACCGGTTTTGGAGTTGGCAGAACAAGTCGAGGATTTTCCACGACATCTAGGTATCCATTCTGGGGGAATGGTTATTTGTGATCGCCCGATTGTTGAAGTGTGTCCGGTGGAATGGGGACGCATGGCAAACCGCACTGTTTTACAGTGGGACAAAGATGATTGTGCAGCGGTTGGATTAGTTAAGTTCGATTTACTTGGCCTAGGAATGTTGAGTGCACTGCATTACGCAATCGACTTGATTCGTGAGTTCGATGGAACTGAAATCGACCTCGCCAAAATTCCTCAAGAAGATGCCGTTTACGACATGATCGACACTGCTGATTCAGTTGGATTGTTTCAAATTGAGTCGCGCGCACAGATGGCCACGCTTCCTCGCCTTAAGCCGCGCAATTTCTATGACTTAGTAGTTGAGATCGCACTTATTCGCCCTGGCCCTATTCAGGGTGGTTCGGTGCACCCATATATAAGGCGTCGCAACGGTCAAGAACCAGTCACGTATCTGCACCCACTATTGGAAAATGCTTTGAAGAAAACTCTCGGTGTTCCGCTCTTTCAAGAACAGCTAATGCAAATGGCTATTGATGTCGCGGGCTTTTCTCCTTCAGAAGCCGATCAACTTCGCCAAGCCATGGGATCCAAGCGATCAACCCAACGCATGCTGGCATTAAAGGAGCGCTTCTATTCGGGAATGGCCGAACGGGGAATTGTTGGCGATATTGCCGATCAGATATTCGACAAACTTGCTGCTTTTGCCAACTTTGGATTTCCAGAAAGTCATTCAGTGAGCTTTGCTTACATTGTTTATTCATCGGCATGGCTGAGATTGCATTATCCAGCTGCATATTTAGCGGCGTTATTAAATGCACAGCCCATGGGCTTTTGGTCTCCGCAATCTCTTGTTGCTGATGGGCGGCGTCACGGTGTTGAAACAAAGGGCGTTGATGTTAATAAGAGTGCTGCGACGGCAACGCTTGAAGTCAACGGTGCAGTGCGGCTTGGTTTGGAATACGTAAGAAGTATTGGCCGTGAGTTAGCGGAACAAATAGCCAATGGCAGACCTTATGAAGATACACACGACTTTGTGCGTCGCAATTCCAATCTTTCGCGTGCACAGTTAGAAGCGTTAGCAACTGCAGGAGCATTTGACTGTTTCGATTTGTCACGGCGTGAGGCGCTGTGGGCAGCAGGGGCATTAGAACAATCCAAAGAAGATCGTTTGCCAGGAATAACTGTAGGAACCGATGCGCCAACGCTTCCCGGCATGAACTCAAATGATTTGGTTTCTGCCAATTTATGGTCAACAGGCATCACTCCCGAAGGTTCTCCCATGTACTTAATGCGCGACTGGCTGACCGAATTAGGCGTTGTAACCACAGAGCATCTTCACCAAATCGAACATGGAGTTCGTGTAACCGTAAGCGGAATAGTGACTCATCGCCAGCGTCCTGCAACGGCCCGCGGAATCACGTTCATAAATATGGAAGATGAAACCGGAATGGTAAATGTTGTTTGTTCTCGTGGATTATGGAACCGTTACAAAAAAGTCGCCCGCAACGCGCCAGCACTTTTTGTGCGCGGACGCGTTGAGAAAGATGGGGGAGCAATAAATTTGGTCGCAGAAAAACTAGAAGCCTTACCGTTAGGTATGGCAACAAAGTCTCGTGACTTTCACTAACGCCTATTGCGCAGTTGCTTGTGTGGTCGGCTCTGTTGTTGGTGTCGTTGTTGTAGCCGAGCTGCTGCCCGTAGTCGGTGTAACAACAATTACTTGCTTCTCGGTCGTTGTTGTGGCAATCGACGTCGATGTTGTAGTTGTCGTTTGATCGTGACGAATGTCGTTCGTCTTCATCAGATTAAGAAGTGCAATAACAAGAATTGCAATCAACAAAATCACAATGACGATCATCAAGCCCTTGTTTGATTTGGGTGGCTTGCTTCCAGTTGTTGTCGTTGTTGGGGTGCGCGTTGTGGGCTGTTCGCCGTACGCGGGCGGGTTTGCTTGGGTCGGGTCATTACTCATGGCTGAAACCCTAGCCCTTATTGCCCTCCGCAAATGGTTATTGTTCGCCTGTGGGAACACTTGTATTCGACGGAGATTGCGGATTCTGCACGCGATGTGCGGAATGGGCACGATCACATCTCGATGAACATCACCATGAAGTTGTGTCGTGGCAAAGCATTCTGGATTTAAACAATTATGGACTCACGCATGAAGAGGTCACTTGCGCAGCTTGGTGGGTCGACGAACACGGCGCGAAGTTTGGTGGCGAACGTGCGATCGCTAAGACGTTGAAAGAAGCAGGGAGTCTTTGGAAAGTTCTTGGAGTAGCAATAGACGCGCGAATCGTTCGTCCGTTGGCAAACGCCATTTATCGATGGATTGCCCGACATCGCAACCTATTGCCGGGCGGATCGCACGCGTGTCGTATCGATAAGATGTGACACTCTCTGGCGGCGTGGCCGAGTGGCTTAGGCAAGGGCCTGCAAAGCCCTGTACACCGGTTCGATTCCGGTCGCCGCCTCCAACTACTGTTACAACACCGAGGGCGATTGGCGCAGTCCGGTAGCGCACTTCCATGACACGGAAGGGGTCACAGGTTCAAGTCCTGTATCGCCCACGAACGTGCGCTCGCTTGCAGTTGCCAACTAGCTTGATCTTGTGATCTCGCGAGCGAATCTGGAACGATTTCTTCTGGGTTTAAATCCAGTGACAACCGTTGTGGGAACAGATTTCGATGGAACGATAAGTGTTCGTGCAGAAGAGCCAAATCAGGCACGTGTAAATCCTGTTGCTTTCAAGGCTCTTCACGATTTGTCGGCACTGACTCCCGTCGTGGTAATCAGTGGACGTGACTCGCCATTCCTTGTTCGCCAACTTTGCAACCCCGGCGAGCCTGCGGAGTTTGACCTAATGGCGGAGTTTGGTACGGAGGTTGTTCCTCGCGGTTCTAGATCAAGACATGTGAGTCCGGTGTTTGCTCGATTCGTTTCCGGCGTAACAAAGTATCTTGCCGATCAGGGGATACATGGCATCTCTTTTTCTTTCGATCCAGAGTGGGAGAACTTTGTCCTGCACTTTGACGACGAGGACGCGGTCAACAAAATAGATGCAAGTTTGCGCTCCTTTATTAAGAGTACTGATCTGTATTGTGCGCCGGGCACTTACTGGGATGGCTCGATTCGAATTCACAACCTTCGTGACAAGGGTTGGGCACTTGAAGGTTTTGTCGACCAACATCCACAGGCACGAGACGTCATTTTTCTAGGAGATGACAGCTGGGATATTGAAGCCTTTAAGGCACTTCGTCGGCTTGAAGCGCAAGGCATGAACACTCTGGCTGTGTTGGTGCAAAGCGGTGCAACGTTGAGACATCTTGTTCAAGGTGCAGAAAAGGCCAAAGACGTACTTTTGCTGAGAAATGTTGACGCGTCGGCTCGCTTTCTTTCAGGTCTTGCTGAATTGTTGTCTGTCAAGCGTGACCTTCGCGATGCGGCCCACGTGTTGGAACCGATATTTGGTGAACTAGCAGATGCTGTCTAAGTAGGGAACCTTGTGGTAGTACGTTCCAACATACACGTAGCCGATGCGTTGAGTTACTAAACGTTTACATGCAGAACTTGGTTGCGGCGTTTCCTTCGTATTGGGCGCGCTGTAGACGATCGCGGCGAACTTTGTCGATGGGTAACGCATCTCCCAAAGGGGTTGTTTCCACTTGAGGTACGGATTCACCTTGGGGTCGTCATACGAACCTTCATAAACCACGATCACGTCAGCGTTTTGTTTGGTGTTTTCGGAGTTGAATGTCCAGTCATCTTTCGGATCAACGCCGAAGTTGAGCACGACCTTTCCCTTGGGCCATTTTGAATGCACGTATTCAGTCAGTTCTCGGTAAAAATCTTGGTTGCTTTTCGTTGTGTCAGGTACGGTGTCGGAAACGCCATCTAAGAATACGCCCTCGATTCCACCTGGATAGAACTTGTACCAATCGTCGACGTCCTTTTTAATCTCATCGATATTGGCGTGGCCGTTCTTGCCATAGTTTGTCCATACGTAACCAATTACACCTGCCTTGTCGTATCGTCTGCAGTTATCGATGACCTTCGCCCAATTGGCTTGACGTTTTTGTCCAGCACCTTCGGCGCTTGCGATATTGGCAATTACTAAAGTGCCTTCATTTGAATCGCGGCAAACCTTGGTCCAGTTTTCAGGTACCGCGCCATCGTAAAGAGGAATTAGCTCACTTGGTCGTGCGTGGTTGTATGTGTCGGCCCAAGCGAGTGAAATAACCGGAACAAGAACTGCTGCCAACATGCAAGCAGCGATGCCGATGAAGTGCCCAGACTTTCGCGCTATTGCACGGTAATTAGCTTCTTTTACTCGAAGTTTTAGGGCTTTCAGCTTGCTTTTGATGGCCGGATAAAAGCGGTCGAAAAGGTCTTCTATAAAGTCTTCGATCACGGGTCGACGATACTTGTCAGGCGCTTTTGGTACTAAATCAAAGGGGGTTCTAAGGCGTTAACTAGCCCCCAACGGTCGCCACTAAATCGCCGCGCGTCGCTACCATTCAGAAGGTCGTTAACTTTTCGCGCACCGGCCCTGAGGCTTAGCGGAACGCTAATAAATGCGGCGCTTCGGGGTTTCCAAACAAGATTGCCTGGCAATTCAGGTTTTCGGTCTGCCAGTTTCGTTTCAAACTCAACCGAGTAGATGTCGCCGCGGTCGGCAGTGGCATAAAAACGCCGGACGTTTTCGGCGTTGAGGTCAATCGGGTCATGACTGGGATCAAACGTTAAGGGCACACTCAGAGCGAACGTAAGAATTAGCGAACGTGTCGCGGGAAGGTATTGACTTTGGGCCAATGATGGACCCGCAATGAAGCCCGTAACCGGAAAGCCGATTTCATCTTCAACAAGTGTCTGCACTTCATTCCATGGAAGTTGATCGCCTACCAAAGTGAACATCAATGGAAAATTTTTAGTTACGCCAGGCTTTAACACTGCTAGAAACCGATCACGTGCGGTTTGGTATATCACCCATGCGCGAGCCTGAATCAATAAGTTGGGAGGAAATAGACGTTCGGGGTCATTGGCCATCTGCTTTACAAGGCCTCGCATATTCGTTATGCCATTTTTCGGCGCTGTTTCCGTTAACACTTGTTGCAGAAATGCTGCATCGCCGTTGTATTCAGGAGTTAGATGTGCTGGCATAAGCCGCTCAGTTTTGTTGAGCTTTGTTTGCAGTACTAAATCAAGATGGTGCGGGGCGAGTGGCACCGCGATAGTTGCTCCAGTTGTAAGACTCCACCCGCACGAGTGCGCCGGTGTGAGGAGCATCCACCATCAACCCATTACCAAGGTAGATACCAACATGGCTGATGTTGCTGGTCGAGCTTCCAAAGAAAACTAAGTCGCCAACTTGCAGCGGTGCGCCTGAAGCGACACGAGGCCCAGCATTGAATTGAGTCTGGGCAGTGCGTGGAATTGTGACCCCCACGCTCTTAAATGCGGCCTGGGTCAATCCCGAGCAGTCCCATGAGTTTGGGCCGGTGGCTCCGTAAACGTACGGATCACCGACTTGAGCTAACGCATAACTTGCTGCACTCGAGCCAGCTGAGTCAACGTTGAAGGCCGTAATGGCAACGACGTTGCCGCGCATGACCGGCGAGGTAGCCGATCCGTAATAAGTAGCGTCTCCGTATTGGAACACGGCGCCGTCTGCGCCCGCGAGCCAGTAACCATTGCCGGTTGGCGATGTAGCCATACCAACAATTGGTTTGCTTAGTTTCTTTGAACCCGCCGATCCGCGAAACACTGCATCGCCAAAAGAGAAGATTCCACCGTCAGACGCGACCATCCAATAGCCGCGACCCGTTGCAGTTATCGTCATGCCGACAATTGGTTTGTTGAGGCGGATGTTTCCCGTTGATCCGAAGAATGCGGCGTCGCCAAAGGAGAAGATTCCACCGTCAGACGCGACCATCCAATAGCCCTTGCCAGTTTTTGTAGCGGCTATACCTACGATCGGTTTGTTAAGTCGTATTGCGCCCGTTGATCCGAAGAATGCGGCGTCGCCGTAGCTAAAGATTCCGCCGTCAGTTGCCACCATCCAATAGCCGTTACCAGTTGGTGTTGCGGACATCCCTACGATTGGTTTGTTGAGTCGCAGCGCCTGTGACGGGCCGTATGAGGTGGCTGTGCCGTAATTCTTTACGGCACCGTTGGTTGTTGCTAACCAGTAGCCACGGCCATCAACGGTCGCGGCCATGGCCGCCACAGACGCCGACAAACTTGTAGAAGGTCCGGTGACGGGTGGTGTCAGCCCGAATTCACGAACCTCCGCCCCTGTAGATGCAAGTCGGTAACCCTGCGCCGTATTCGTCGCCTTGGGAGTTACCAAACTTTCTGATGTGTTTACGCGCCAGTGCGAAACTGAAACGACTAACAAACACGCAACAAACAAAGCTCTCCACGCTGCCCGCGTGGATTGGTATCTCGCCCACCCCATGATTCGTTTCTTCGGAGCGACGTAGCGTCGGGTTTACGGGTAATAAGCGCTAAAGAGCGCGTAGACTTGCACCGAAGATGGCGCCGAAATTAGCGCGGTCTTGCCAGGGTAAATACGGGTTTTGAGAAGATATGCGTGATCATTTCTGCAGTAAACAACATCATTGCAATAAATGCCCCAACCATCGTTGAGAACTCGTTGGCATCGAGCCCGAACTGAAGTGTTAACGCAACAGTAAGTGCAGCCAAAAGCCCTGTAGCGGCGTAATAAGGATGACCAAAACCGTCGAGAATCTGCGCACACAATGCAATGAGCCCCAATACCGCCAACGACGACAGAATCGGAATCAATTCGCTATTGCTTTGTTCAGTCAGTGCTGCGAAGCCGAGGAGCAAGAACGAACCAAAACTAACCGCAAGGAAGTAGCGAAGCATTGTGCTCGTAAGAATTCGCCAGCTGAGTTTAGAGAACGTTGCTTGTGAGCCCATCGGCGTTAGTCGCATACGTTCGGGAAGAATGCGCCAGTATTTCCAGAGCTGTCGACTGGCCCAGTAACTAGCGGTGAATGTTGGTACCAGAGCCAAAACAAAGAAGTTCGAGTGGATATCTGCGAGCCCGGCGATTGCTAAAACGATCAAGAAGCCCAAAGCCAAACTGTAGATAGCAGTGGGAACTACTCGCAACAAAGGCGCCGGCTTTTGCGGAGAAGACTCAGTTGTCCAGATCGCAATCGCTGCGGCGAGCGCTGCCAAGAAAACCATTACAGGGATCAACGAGTAAGGCGCGTAACGCACACAGTAAATAGAAGCTGCTCCAGTTAGACCCGCATAAGGAATGCCCCAGCCTCGATACACAACCACAACTGATGAAACCCAAATGATGATCATGCAAGCCGCAAGTGCTCCCTCTTCGCCGGTTACGGCAACCATGAACAAAATCGAAAAGAAAAGTATTGCGGAGCTCAAAATGTTGTTACGAAGTCGTTCCAGATTGGGAGAACTACCTAAGAATCGTCTATGCATGACACCCAAGATCATTTGAGTGATGGGAATAGCGATTAACCATGCAACACGCACGGTGTCACCAGGATAGGGAGGTGTCAACCACGCAGCAGTTACCAAGATCGTTAACAACAGACCCCAAACATGCGTAGGTGCGGTCGGAGGAGTCTTGGGTGGAACGCTGTGGTTTGAGATTGCCGCGCGAACTTTGCCGGTCGTGAATTGATCGCGGGCAAGTTTTAATGCAAATGGTGAACTAACTCCGCCCCACGCTTCAAGAACAGCGGCAGCTTCGAGGCTGTCTTGCGGATAGCGACCTAATTGTGACTTAACAAGCGCCTCGGATTGCGCAATGGTCATCCTCATGCGACCACCACGTCTTCTTCTGTTGCAATTTCCTCTGGGTTTGAGAAAGCGGTGAGTAAATCGCGATAAGAGTTCAAGAAGTTGTCTTCACTGAAGTTTCTGGTGAGACGGTTTTGCGCCCGTTGGCCAAGTTGTTCAGCCAAATCGTAATTACGAAGGAGCGTGATTACGCCCATTGCCAATCCGTGTACATCACCGGGAGGCGCAAGAACACCAGCGCCAGTTACGGTTTCAGTTACTCCACCAACGTGGGTGGCAACTGATGGGCGCTTTTGTGACATTGCTTCCAAGACTGAGATGGGCAAACCTTCAGAAATACTTGTCATCAAGAAGATGTCTGCGTTAGCAAGGACTTGTGCCGGGTCACGAGTCGGGCCCATGAACTTGAATCGTTCACCCAAACCTAATTTGGCGTGAAGTTCGTAACACTCTTGTGCGTATTGTTCGCCGCCACGAGGTACCGGACCGTAGTGAAGAAATGTTGCGCCCGGATATTGGCGCAAGACTTTGTCTGCGACCAACAACATTGTTTTGATGTCCTTAAGAACCGTCAAGCGACCAATCGAAACGACGGTTCCGGTACGCGGCAGTGGTGGAGCGTCAAGATTCGCAGCGACACCGTTGTAGATCGGATGTATTTTTTCTGACGAGACACCCAGCGCCATTTCCCATTCAGCGTTTACTTCAGTAACTGGAGTTAAGAGGTCAGCCTTAGCAAACACTGCACGAGACAAACCGCGTGCAATTCTGGTGGTGGCGAAACGCGTTGCATCTGAATCAGATGACATTGCCCCGCGAAGGTATGACTCGCGAACGTAGATACCGTGTTCGGTGAGGATCATCGGCGTGCCTTCAATTGCTTGATGTACAAGTGCAGGAATTGCTGACCAACCGGCGCAAGTTACATGTATTAGATCGGCTTCTGGAGTTGGCTGCATCGCTGCACGAGCAATCCAGTAGATACTTTGATAAAGCTGAATCGCATTTAGATAATCGAATGTCGGTGCGGGGCCAGCAGCGCGCGGGTGGTTAGCAAGCAAGTTCGCCAACTCTTCTTGAAACACACGCCATCCGGCTTCGGATTGAAACGCATTTACACCACGGCTTGGGTTCTGACGAAACCAAACCAACGTTCGCACAAGCTTGTTGATGTTTGAATTCCAGTCGAGGAGCCCGTGGAATAGATCTGCAATCTTGTCGGAGTCGTCGATTCGCTTACGTCGAAAACGAGGCGGATTGGCAAGATCAGACCACACATCGATTGGTTCGTGAAGAGTTGCGTATGAAGGCAGCTCCCACAATGGCGGACGAATAAGCCCGTTAGAAACCAACGGCATGATGTGCCAGTCGAATTCCGGCAAACCATTAATTAACGCGTCACACCAGGTACTAACTCCACCAACCGTGTAAGGGTAAGTACCTTCGGTGAACATCAAGATTCGTGCCCGACGTTCGCCCGTTTCTTCAGTTATAACCCTGTCAGCTAGCTCGATATCCATATCGTCTTGTTATTCCTCCATCAGCGACAGAAGAAGAAGCGGCATCGCCGGGTTGTAGTGGTAGTTGCTCTGGTTGTAGTTGTCGTGGCCCGCGTTGTCGTTGTCGTTGCGCGAGTTGTCGTCGTAGTTGCACGAGTAGTTGTGGTCGACGCACGCGTTGTGGTGGTTGGGCCCGTTGTCGTAGTAGTTGCACCAGTTGTGGTGGTGGTTCCACCAACAGTTGTAGGTGTGTTCAGCGTCAAGCCACCAGAGGTGACTGTCACCCAACCCGAAAGCTCGCCTGCGTAAGCACTACCAAATGCACCAGTTGGGTTAATCGTGGTACCTGCTGGAGCTGTTACCGGAATTGTGCTGCTTGCCGCTGTCGTGCTCAGGAACACTTGGCCGTTCAGCGTGTAGGCAGTGATGCGGTTAGCCGCAAGATCTGCGTTGTAAACAGTCATGTTTGAAAGTTGTGCAGACGCAGCAGTCATCGTTGGGTTAACGATTGGTGCGTTTGCCGCAAACATTGACTTGTACTTATTCAAAATTCCTGTCAACGCCGGGTACGCGATGCGGTCTTCAGCGAAGTTTGACTGGTGCACATAATGCGGCCTCGGGTCGTTCGCTAATACGTGCTGCATTGCAATCGTGACCTCAAGCGGAACAATGTAAGACGTGTATCCGGTTGAACCGAGGGGCGTAATACATGTGCTCGACGGATTGTTTTCACAGATACCGCTTCCGCCGTTGGCTTTCGATGTATAGATCCAGTTGTACTCGTCGATTTCTTCTGATTGTTTTGCAACGTTGTAGAAGATATTCATTGGGTGACGAGGAAGCGTCTTAGCATTGCCAACTGTGCGTTGGTCGTGTTCACGAGAGTCGTCCGATGCCAGCACAGTAATTCCGTTGGAGTTGAGCTGCGCAGCTAGGTTCGGGTTGTCAACCGTTTGCTGAGGTAGCACTTTCAAACCTGAGTGCTCACCGGTTACCAATTCATTTCCGCTGATAGTTATAGCGTTGTCGGTGGCGAAAGACTTGTTGTCCGCAATTTGATCGAAGATTGCGGCGCCGCTAACCCATTGAGTTGCTCCGGTGCTTGTTTTTGCACAAACCCAAGGCCTTACAGTGAGGTTTTGCACGCAACCAAGGAACTCATGTTGATAAGTGTGGTTGATCCAGTAGAAGTTGCTCCTGTTGGTGAATAGTGAGTTTGACAACGGATCGTCTCCGTTGTTGTCAAACGCTTCATCGCTTCCGGCTCCGTTATATACCTGAGCAATCTTGAAGTTGTTGGTGTTCTGCCAACTAATCAACGCAGTTACATCAGCAGGAGTCATGCGAATATCGGTTGTTGCAGGAACGCCTGCTGCACAGTCGTCGCCAGGTGTGCAGTTTCCAGAAACACTCCAGCGAGAGTCGGGCATAAACACATCGTCTGAGTGAACGCTGAAGTAGTTGCGGTTGTAACCAAGGTGTACTCCGCGTGTCATCCAGGTGATGATTCCGTGAGCGATCAACCGGAATTGGTTTTGATAGAAGTTGTAGTTAGTTGTGATTACCAACTCTTCGCGAGCGTCGGGAGTTGTGTAAACACCCACTAACGAACCTTGTGCAGCTGGAGAAGAATTTGGAATTGGTGCAGTTACTATCGGCGTAAATGCAGCACTTGCTGGTGTAGCCAGGTATCCGTAGCTTCCAGCATCGAATGGAACTGGCCCAGCGAGGTAATTGAATGCGCCGCCGCCCGCTGCAGGGTTGGCGGTAGCAGTAATACCGTCAAGTGAACCGATGTAACCCGGATTCTGTGCGTAGTTCAAACCAACATTGGGGTTGGCCCATGTTGAGGCATCGACTTGACGAATGCCGAACGTTTGCTCATAAGCACGAAGTGCAGTTAGTTGATTCGCATCTGAAAACGGATTTTCGTTTGGAAGAACAACCGCTTGGAACTTGCCACGGGGAACGCCATTAACTGTGTCGGACAAAAAGGCCGCGTTGATTGTGCCCGCAGTAGCGGCGACAGTTGTATAAGGAACGCCCTCAGTCTGGAGTTCTTGAATGATTGCTTGTGTGCCAGGGTCGTTGGCAGTGACAACTAATACTCGTAGGTCAACACGTTGCCCTGCCGCAGCCTTGGCTGGAGTAATCATTGTTGATACTTGGAGCACCATTGTTGTTGCGCAAACGGCAGCAATGGTTAAGTTTCGTCGGATCTTAGTTTTAATAGACATTACGCTTCCTTGGCGAGTGGGGTTTGATCATCCGTGTCTTCTGAATCCGACGGGCGTCCGTTGCTGTCGGTTAAATCAATAGCCTGAATTGGTTGTTTTTGTTCGATAGAACGATTTCGTTTTCCGCGACGATCTTTGCGAACGCGACGGTCGAGTTCTGCAACCGGTGCCATAACTGTTAGCTGGCGACGTAGTTGTGAAATAGAAGTTGCAAAGTCATCGATTGCAGAGATCAAAACGTTTCGCACAACTTCGATTTCGAGTTCAGCATGCATGGCAAGATCGCCATTGTTGCTGTCTTCCATTTTCGGTAAGTGGTTAATACGTGATGAAAGTTTTTCCGCAGCAGCCAACGGGTTTAATGCGCGTTGGTTTTCTAAACGGAGTCGACTGTTTTCTTCTGCGAGTCGTGCAACTTCAGCACGCAATTCGTCTTCATGGTCACGCGTCGTGCGCGTATAACGGCTGCTTATGGAGGTCACCCTCTTCCCCTTCACTCTTAAATATTTGATTTATCGAGTGACCCTTATGGAGAGTATCTCGCCGCCGTTTTCGTGCCAGAAGTCCAGCACGGTTTCGTAATTTACACAAATCGGCGTTAATGGGTTGGAATACCCAAAAGCAGTAAATTGCCGGTTTCGGGCGACGCATGGAAAGATTGTGCGATGGAATTCGAAATCACGCGTAAACGACTGACTTCTGGTGTGATTTTCGCGGTTGCAGTGACGCTTCTTTCCGCTTCTTGCGCGTCAGCGCAACCCGCTCCTCCACAAGTGACTAGTCAACAAGGTACTCAAAACAACGCGGTTCAGGCGCAAGCGGTATCAGCAAAACGTTGGATTCCCGCGCCAGGAACAACTTGGCAGTGGCAACTCGACGGCAAGTCGATAGATCTTTCTGTTCCCGCCAAGGTTTATGACGTCGACTATCAGACGACATCTGCGAAGACAGTACAGAAGCTGCACAGTCAGAAACGCAAAGTCGTTTGCTATGTATCTGTTGGATCGTGGGAGAACTACCGCCCCGACAAGGGCGCCTTTCCTGCGAAGGTTATCGGCAAGCCTCTCGACGGATGGCCTGGCGAGAAGTGGCTCGACATTCGACAGGTCAACGTCTTGAAGTCCATCATGGCCAAGCGCTTTGACATATGTAAGAGCAAAGGCTTCGATGCGGTCGAACCTGACAATGTTGATGGCTATGCAAATAGGTCCGGATTCCCGTTGACTGGTGCACAGCAACTCGCGTACAACAAGATGATCGCCAAGCTTGCCCACGATCGCGGAATGTCCGTTGCTTTAAAGAATGACAACGGTCAAATTCCGCAGCTTGTCAATTACTTTGATTTCGCAGTGATTGAAGAATGTTTTGCATACAACGAATGTTCAACAACTTTGCCGTTCATAAAAAAAGGTAAAGCTGTGTTCGAAGCAGAGTATTCGGCTTACAGTTCAACGATCTGTAACAAAGCAAAACAAATGAGAATCAGTACCATTTTCAAGAAATTGAGCCTTGATTCGTATCGTAAAGCTTGTCCCTAAAATTTTGAAACGCCCTCAGTAGCATTATCTGTTTGCCACTTAAGGCAATCGCTGGTGTCCCGATAGGGAGACAACTGCGATAGGGGGTAGGGCGAATGAAGCCACTACATAAAAGGGCAATCGCGGTCGTTGCGGTAGGCATTTTGTGTCTAACCATGACCGCCGGAACAAACTCCAGGGCGGGTAGATACTCACGCTGGAGACATCATCACCGGACCACAACAACAAAACGTCCGGCTACAACCACAACAACACAACCATCAACAACCACCACCAAAGTATCGCCGCCTTTAACGACGACGACCACTGCACCCAGTGGAGGCTCTGGACCATGGTGGAAACCATCCTCGGGTTCACCGATCTCGTGGTACTGGCAGCTTCAAGGCTCTATTAATACGAGCACTTTGAAGGCGTCGGTCTATGACATCGACGGATTCGACAACTCGGCCGCAACAGTGGCTGCGTTGCACGCCAAAGGCGCAAAGGTGATTTGTTACCTGAGTCTTGGCACGTCGGAGAATTTCCGTTCCGACTACTCGCAAATTCCGTCATCCGTAAAAGGATCAACAAATGGATGGCCAGGTGAAAACTGGCTAGACATCCGTCAAATAAGTACGTTGGCACCAATAATGACTGCGCGCATGCAGATGTGTAAGTCAAAGGGTTTCGACGCTATTGAACCTGACAACATCGACGGTTACACCAACAACACGGGATTCCCGTTGACGGCTGCGCACCAAATCGCGTACAACACGTGGATTGCAAATACTGCGCATTCGTTGGGACTTTCGGTTGGTTTGAAGAACGATGTTGATCAACTGGCTCAGCTCCAGCCGGTCTTCGACTGGGCACTTAATGAGGAATGTAACCAATACAGCGAATGTGGCGGCTATTCAGCATTTACCAATGCGGGTAAAGCTGTGTTCAACGCTGAATATGGAAGCAGCACCTCGTTTTGTTCAGCTGATGTCAGTAAGCGAATAAATGGGGCACGCTTCGACTTAGACCTCACTGGTCAGTTCACACCCTGCACTGGCACTTGGTGATTTAGTCGAGGGCGGAGTAAAAGATGCGGTGGCTCCATAGGGCCACCGCATCTTTGTTTTAAGGATTAGTAGTTGGCGCGGCCTGAATTCCGCGTTCAAGAGTGGTGGTTGTAGTCGATGCCACCAAGCCTTTGTTGTGTAAGAGGTTGTAAAAGTCCAACGAACTCATTCCGTGAACAACCCAAAGATCTCTGTCGTCTTCTGTCTGCATGTGACCGCCGACCTGCTTTATTTGCTGAACCGTGCTGCCAGCGATGATGTAGGTCGACGTGCCGAGATGGGTAATGGCATCGATCTCTTCGCTGCTCACAATGAGCTTGATCTCGGCGCCTACTAAGAAACGCGGATTTCGATAGTTCTTGGTGACTTTTATAAACACATCCCACGTCTTTCCGTCTTCGCTTTCGATCTGTCTCGTCATGTCGCCATCGATTATCAGTTCCGCCGTGCGCGCGCGAGTGAAAAGAATTGTTAGTGCCTCCTCGCGCGGCGTTCGGTCGTCAGATTGGAGGTTCGGTATTCCCAATGTGTCGGCCAATCCCGTGAGGTCTTCCGCGTGGCGATTTAGTTCATCGAGCTTGCCGCCCAGTTGTCCCGACGCCGCACGTATCTTCGGGTCTATCTTTGCTTCGAATGTAACGGCGACCTCTTCGTTGAGGACTTGTTTGGCTTTGTCGAATCCGAAACGAGCACCGTAAAGTCCACCGCTAATCACGAGTACGGTCGCAATTCCAGCGCCGATCAAAAACCTTCGCATTCGTTTTCTACTCGCTTCGAGTATTCGTTCAACGTCGCGCTTGGTTGCAGGGGAATCTAAGTAGTCAGCATCTTCGATCTCTGATTGGGCTGAACGTGCGCGCATGTATTTGTACCAAGGCGTTGGCGCAGATGATTTTTCAAGGGGAGTCTCAGACATGTTCACGTTTGGTTAGAGCAGCGCCTACTGTCTAGCTGAGAAAGATTCCTAGTCTCTTCGAACTGCGGTGCGGCGGCCGCCCGAGCAGGTAGTTTGACATGAAAATGAGAATCAATTTCAATAGGACGCCATGAGTCCCCTCGTTGAACTGAATAACGCCAGCCTGCGTTTGGGCAATCGTGAGATCTGGAGTGGTCTCAATCTGAACATCGAAGCAGGCGAGTTTGTCGCGGTGCTGGGTCCGAATGGCGTTGGAAAGACCACGTTGTTGCAAGTGCTTATCGGTTCACTGCCGCTGCACGAAGGCGAAGCGAAAATCGCCGGCGCGAAACCAAATGCTGCCCACCACAATGTTGGTTACATCCCGCAGCAGCGGACCTTTGATTCAGACATGTCAGTGCGTGGTCGCGATCTTGTGCATTTTGGTGTCGATGGCCACAAGTTTGGTTTGCCGTACACATCGCACGAGTGTGAGTTGATGATCAACGACGCAATAGAAGCAGTTGGCGCTACGTCATTTGCAGATGCACCGATCGGCAATTTGTCAGGGGGTGAACAGCAGCGACTTAGAGTTGCGCAAGCCTTGGTTTCTAAGCCGCAAGTGTTGTTGTGTGATGAACCATTGTTGTCGCTTGATATCTCACAACAATTAATAGTCTGCAACCTGATCGATGAATACCGAAAAGCGAATAATGCTGCTGTTTTATTTGTTACCCACGATATAAACCCCGTGCTATCTGCAGTTGATCGCGTGGTTTATTTGGTCGGCGGCCGTGCCGCTATCGGTGCTCCAAAAGATGTTCTCACCAGTGAACGACTTTCCGAACTCTATGGCACGCACGTCGACGTACTTGATTTGCACGGACGAGTGATTGTTATCGCCGGCGACGAAGAACACTCGTTGCACGCTGAAATTGAGCATTCGTCCATGCACGAGGGGCACCATGATCATTGATCGACTCTCGGATCCCGCTGCTCAGCACGCGCTTATCGCTGCTGCACTTGTTGCAGTTGTATGCGGACTCATTGGCCCATTTGTTATCACCCGCAAAATGGCATTTGCCGTGCATGGTACGGCAGAACTTGCTTTCACCGGAGCGGCGGCCGGATTACTCGTAGCTGATGCACCAATCGCTGGCGCATATATCGGCACCATTATTTTCGCGGTAATTATGGGTGCGTTGGGTGTAAAGGAAGGCGAACGCGATTCAACCATTGGCGTGATTTTCGGATTTGGTCTTGGGTTGGGCGTTTTGTTTTTGAGTTACTACAACGGTAACGAAACCACCGTTGAGGATATTTTGTTCGGCGACATCTTGGGCGTCAGCGGAGGTCAGCTTTTTGTTTTAGGCGCCGTCGCAATTGTCTCGATCGTGGTTATGGTTTTGCTCTATCGGCCGTTGCTTTTTGCATCGGTTGATCCGGATGTTGCGTCTGCGCGCGGTGTTCCGGTGCGCGCACTCGGAATTGTTTTTCTGGTGATTTTGGCTGCCACGGTTACTGAGGCGTCCCAGATAGTCGGCACCCTTTTGGTGTTGAGCTTGGCAATTACGCCGGCGGCGGCGGCTCAACGTTTGTCGGCGAATCCGGTTCTGGTGGCGTTGCTTTCGATTCTTTTTGCGCTGGTTGCTGCGGTAGGCGGCCTGCTGGTTAGTTTTCAGTCGACGACCATCACTCCCAGCGTATTTGTTACTTCGATCAGCTTCGGAATATATTTGCTGGCACGGCTCGGCGGGCCACTAATGCGCGACAACAGGAATGTCGTGAAATGAGAGCGAGAACCATGAGCACTGCCGAACGACCGGAGACCCAAACTCGAGCCACCAAACAAGGTGAAGCAATCCGTCGAGTTATGTCTGACATCGACGGCGCGCGTACTGCTCAAGAACTGCATCTTGAAATGGCTAACCGTGGTGAAACCGTTGGTTTAGCAACTGTCTATCGCCATCTCCAACATCTTGTAGATGAAGGAGCACTTGAGGTTTCACAAACTGAAGATGGCCAAGTTGCGTACCGTTACTGTGGCGTTCAAGTTCATCATCATCATTTGGTTTGTCGTCGTTGCGGTACGAGTGTTGAAATTCATGGCCCCGAAATGGAAACGTGGGCAAAAACCGTTGCCGCACAACACGGCTTTGTTGATGTTGATCACAATGTCGAACTCTATGGTTTGTGCCCAGTTTGCGCAGCCAAAGAAAAATAGTTAACGCTTCCCTCATCTTTTAAAATCAAAGGCGCACCCATGCGCAAGATCATCATTTGGATAGCGCTATTAACTGCAATCAATAATTTCACGGATATTCCCAACGATGAGCAAGACGCCCGGCGTCCTTCGACGCCTACGACGGACGTGTTCGGCGCACCTGTCCACCGATATGACCGAGTTGCTGATTTTGGAACATGGACGACTGATGGCTCATGTGAAAACACTCGTGCCAAGGTGTTGAAAACTCAGTCGTTGATTAGCGTCACATACTCAGCTGATGGTTGCTCAGTTGTTTTAGGGAAGTGGATTGATCCTTGGTCTGGGAAAACAACAACGTCGGCAAAAGAACTCGACATTGATCATTTGGTGCCGTTGGCAAATGCCTGGGTCAGTGGAGCAGCATCGTGGGATTCCGAAAAGCGAATTGCTTTCGCAAATAACACAGACGACATAGACATGCTCAACGCAATTCCTAGCGACGAAAATCGGGACAAAGGCGACAGCGGGCCTGATGAATGGAAACCCAAACGGAAATCCTCTTGGTGTAGATATGCGAGTGCATGGGTAACAATCAAGGCGAAATGGGGCTTAGGTATGAGTAAAGCAGAATCAAAAGCCGTTAAATCGATGTTGTCGACATGCGAGTAGCGTTGTTCTATGGCTAATGACTGGGATTTTTCTGATTTGAAAGCAATGTTTATTCATTGCACTTTAAAAAAATCGCCCGAGATTTCTAATACCGAAGGGCTTGCAAAGATATCTGTCGACATCATGGAAAAACATGGCGTTGAAGTCGATCAAATTCGAGCAGTAGATCACAATATTGCGCCGGGTGTTTACAACGACATGCGTGAACACGGATGGGATGCCGATGATTGGCCCGCGATACTTCCTCGAGTTATGGCGGCCGATATTTTGGTGATTACCACGCCAATTTGGTTAGGCGAAAAGTCTTCAATTTGCACGAAAATCATTGAACGTCTTTATGGGAACTCGAGTGAGCTAAACGAAAACGGTCAGTATGCGTATTACGGTCGCGCGGCCGGATGTTTGGTTACCGGAAATGAAGATGGCATCAAGCATTGTGCAATGAATATTTTGTATTCCTTACAACATTTGGGTTACACAATTCCTCCGCAGTCTGACGCGGGGTGGATCGGTGAAGCTGGTCCGGGGCCCTCTTACCTTGACAAGGGTTCGGGTGGCCCGGAAAATGATTTCACTAATCGCAACACCACGTTCATGACTTGGAATCTGATGCACACCGCTCGCATGTTAAGGAACAACGGCGGGGTTCCGGCGTACGGAAATCAACGCGCTGCTTGGGACGCCGGCACTCGTTTTGATTTTGAGAATCCTGAATACCGATAATGGACTTTTCGCCTTTGCCCGAGTCTTTTTCATCGACTCGCGAGCAACTTCACCAGTTAGCCGAACATGTGTTGGCTGCGGCGCGTTATCAGCGCGAAGGTCGAATCGGTTTGCGGTCGACACCGGCTGGATTCGGAACGCCACCAAATAGCGAGTGGCAAGTTCGAGTCGAAGGAACTGAGTTGATTGTTAACGACAAACGCGAGCAGATCACAACGTTGGCTAACGCTGCGCAGTTCGTAGGTTGTGATTTAGGTGCGCCCGAAAACGTTTATAAACCAACGACGCCGCTAACGCCGGATGTGTTGTTAGAGATTGATGCGGAATCGTCTCGTCGGTTAGGTTCATGGTACGCGTTCGCCGATTTGGTTTTACAACGGTTGCGGTCATCGGACGATGCGTCTGAAATCCAATTGTGGCCCGAGCATTTCGATATTGCATTCGAACAGGGGAGTGAACAAGACGGCAAACGTATTGGGTTTGGCGGATCACCTGGTGACGAAAATTATACGCAACCCTATTTGTACGCCGTGCCCTGGAGAGCTCAACCCGACCAGCCTTTGTGGAATGCCGATGGATTCCACGGACACGTGATTACTTTCGATGAACTGGCTCAAGCTGATCCGGTTGACTTTGTGCTTGATCGATTTCGGGATGTTTCGTCAGTCGTCTGAGAAACGAGGTTTGGCCATATCGGCCAAGCTTTCTTCTTTGTGAACGCGTTCGTCGTGCGCTATTTGGCGAAATAAATCTGCGACCGATTGGGCGTATCCGTAATCGTTGGTGAAGTCGGATTCCCATTTCTCATCTTCCAACTGTGGATTGCCTTCTACGAAGTTCATGTATTCGTGTTCGGCATGATCTTCAAAATCAGCATTCAATTTGTAAGACCAATATGGGCGCAGCACGTAGAGCATCCAAGACAGGTGATAGTAAACAAAAGCCAAGATTTGGGGAAGAATTTTGTAGCGAATGACCCCGCGTCGTAGCCCGGCTTTTTCAATCAGCTCTTCCATAATCAAAAGGTGCCACTGTTCATTGTCTTGTTGTTCGCGGGCTTGTTCGACACGCTGGTAAATGCTTTTCGCTAATGAGGTGTCTTTGTATTTATGTGTAATCGCGACATAGGCAACGTGTTCCCAAGTTTGGTACGGCATGCGAGCAACTATTTCAAGCACTTGAAACTTGCGTAGATGCCCTTCTTTTCCGTAACAGGAATCCATTACGACAAATAGTGCGCGGGCGAACAAACCGTATTTACGCCGGGGCGTATTTAGCGTTTGTTGTTGGGCTTTGGCTAAATCGTCGTGACCCAACTTCGGCATCGAATGTTTTAGGGAATCTGACACGCGTGCATGTTATTGGGGATCGGTGCCTATGTGGCATCACGTGAAAGCAAATCATCGAAGGTCTCCCGCCGGATCACCAGTCTCGCTTTGCCATCTTTCACAAACACCGCCGCCGGTCGCAAAACGTTGTTGTAATTGGAAGCCATCGACATCCCGTATGCGCCTGTAACTGGGGTCGACACAATGTCTCCAACTCGCAAATCTAGGGGAAGTTCTGCATCGCGCACTACGACGTCACCTGATTCGCAATGTTTGCCAACGATGGTTGCTTTCATTTCTCTTGGTGTCTCTGCGGCTCGAGGCAGAAATGATTCGTAGCCACTTCCATATAAAACTGGTCGGGGGTTGTCACTCATTCCGCCATCGACGGCCACATAGGTGCGAACGTTAGGGATCGTCTTAATAGTTCCAACCGTGTAAAGAGTTACTGCAGAGGCTGCAACGATTGCACGGCCAGGTTCACATGTGATTCGCGCAGTTATTCCGGCTTCTCGACAAGCACTTTGAACGATCTCTCCCCACTCAGTTATCGAAGGTGCGGTTTCGCCTTCCACGTATGGGACACCAAGACCTCCACCCACGCATACTTCTTGTATTTCATATTGTTCAATAAACGGCGCAATTAAGGCAATTGCTTTTGCAAATGAATCAGTTCGGAATATCTGACTTCCGATGTGCACGTGAATTCCTGCAAGTGTTGACCCCGAAAGTTTCTGAACTCGTTTGATCGCTTCAGCAGCTCCGCCATTTTGTAGACCGAATCCAAATTTGGAATCTTCTTGGCCGGTTTTCACGTATTCATGAGTGTGGGCTTCAACCCCCGGAGTTACTCGTATCAACAGCTGTGTAGAACCACCCAGGGTTTCGAGGCGGTCAATTTCGTCAAATGAGTCAACGACTATGCGGTGCACACCGGCGTCGATGGCTGCTTTTAGTTCGTCGGTTGATTTGTTGTTTCCATGCAAGATGAGTCGATTTCCCGGGACACCAGCCGCGAGCGCAACGTGAAGTTCACCGCCTGTTGAGGCGTCGATTTTCATTCCTTCCTCGACCACTAGTTGAGCGATGGCGCGGCAAAGGAAAGCTTTCGATGCGTAGGTAGCGCCGTCGGGAAATGCTGCGACAGCTTCACGGGCACGCGATCGGATGTGTTCCTCGTCGTAAACGAATAAGGGGGTTCCGAACTCCTCCGCCAAAGCGAGCAAATCACAGCCGCCAATGGCCAGTTTCCCGCCCGAGATTTCTGAGTTGTCAGGCAAGAGGTAATGGGGTAGCGGAGCGCTCGACATGGGGTCACTGTACTGGCGGGTTTTGGGGGTCGTGCCGTATCCTGGACAAATGCCAACAACAACTATCGAAGCTCAAATGAATCAGTATCTCGAGTGGCTTCATCGTGTTGACGGGTCTGACCTTCTGCTGATGGCTGACACCTCACCGATGATGCGTGTCGATGGGCGTCTCGCCCCCGTAAATCAAGTCGAACCCCTATCCGCGCAGGAAGTGGAAGGCCTCATTCTGAGTCTCCTCGACTCGTTCCAGATTGAGAAGTATCGCCTCGAGAAAGAGATCGATTTCTCTTTCAATTGGCGTGGAGTAGCGCGATTGCGTGGCAACGCGTTCTTCCAACGCGGCACGATGGCATTGTCATTACGCCGTATTCCCGTAGAGATCCCATCATTTGGAGAGCTTGGGCTTCCCCCGGCTGTTGAACGAATGGTCGAATTGCCGCAGGGCCTAATTCTGGTTACTGGTCCTACCGGTTCGGGCAAGTCGACGACCTTGGCTTCGATGATTGACCGAATTAACGAGATTCGTAACTGTCACATTCTTACAATTGAAGATCCGATCGAATACGTGCACGAGAACAAGAACTCTGCGGTAACCCAGCGCGAGGTTGGTGAAGACACCATGACATTCGAGCGTGGCCTTCGCAGTGCCCTTCGCGAAGACCCTGACGTTTTGCTCCTCGGTGAAATGCGCGATCTAGATTCGATTCAGACGGCCATGACTATCGCTGAGACTGGTCACCTGGTGTTTGCGACACTGCACACCAATGACTCAGCTCAAGCGATTGATCGTATTATTGACGTATTCCCCGCCGACAAGCAGCAGCAAATCCGCGTGCAACTAGCGGGCTGTTTGCAAGGTGTGATCTTCCAGCGCTTGATTCCGAAGCGCGGAGCCGGAATGGTCGCCGCCTATGAGGTTCTTGTAGCGAACTTTGGAGTAAGAAACTTGATAAAGACCGGTAAAACCGACCAGTTGCGTAACGCAATAACGATGCATCAAGACGACGGCATGCAAACCTTCGAAAAAGCGCTTAATAATCTGGTCGCCCGCGGAGATATCGACTTCGATGAAGCCACAGCGTGGAGCTTGTTCCCCAACGAAATCGTTGACCCAGAAGTAGCGCGTCTCAAGCAGAAGTAAAGACTTCTAAATCAAGGCATTAAAAAACCGGGGCCAATTGGCCCCGGTTTTTCTTTGTTCACTCTTAGCTGGCTGGGCAGTGAGTGGCGTTGCCACCAGTTCCATCAGCTGCAATAGTTGGTACGTGTACCAATACAACGCCCGAAGAGCTCGTTGAAATTTGGTACTTCGTGCTGCTAGGTGCTTCCTTAAGCCAGGTTGGCACGAGGTAGCTCGATGTTGGCGTTCCTTCAACGCCAAGTGCGTACGAACCGCTTTGTGCAACCTTGGCTTCTTGAGCAACTTCTACGCTCTTGAAATCAGCTTTACATGCGGCGTTAACGCCCTTATCGGTAATTCCACCAACGGCAAAGACCACTACAGCGGCCAAGATACCGAGGATGATGATGACGATAAGAAGCTCGATGAGGGTGAAACCCTTTTCGTTCTTGTTTGTCATTGTGTTGTTTCTCCTTGTGTTGGTTTCTTGAACTGCTGACTGGTTGTTAGAGGACCACACGGCACTCTTCTGATGGGGAAGTCCCCTGACAATCAGCAGATCTTTTTTCAAACCACTCACCTGAACACCAACCATTTCAATGTGGACAGTGGACCAGGGGTGGGTTGAAAATCAAATGCGACCGTTGACGTGAGCAAGGGATCGCTACACGCGGCGTCGTCAAACTTACAAACAGTTAGCTTTATTCCTTGCGGCGCAAGGCCGAAGAGTTGAACGCCGTATCCGTCTCCTTGTGGCCAGTAGGCAATGTCAAGGCGGTTAGCAATAATTCCGCGATCGACACCGAAGCTACAGCAGTTTCCAACTTCGAATTGAAGAAACGCCTTTGGCATGTACACGGTGCCGTGAATGTTTACAGTGGCTTTCTTGTTTGCTGGGGAATTTATGAAGTCATAATTCTGTGATTGTGATTCGTATGCAGCGGGCGTGTAGGTAATGATTAGTTGCACACCGTCAAGAAGCACGGAACCTGTCTGGTTCTTTTTGATCGTCCCAGTAAAGTCGATCGACGAACCGGTTAACTTCGCAACCGTGTTGAAGGCAGACGTGATGTTGAATGTCTGATCGGTAAAGCTTGATGATTTGCACAAGAACGTAGTCGGTGTCGCGCAATTACCGTTCGCGAAGGTAGCGCCTGTCGTTCCGTCGCTGTATTTAGCAGCAAGCGCCAACGTATCGACGGTTCCAGTTTCTCGATGACGAATTCGAAGCTCGACCTTGTCGATTTTCGCGCCAGTTAGATTCGTTCCGAAGTTAAACGAGTTCAGATTTATTGTACGCGTAGTGTCAGACGAAGGATTGTTGACCACAAGGTCGGAAGTAAGAACTGTTGGGCTCTCGAGAATGTTGTGTGCATTGTTCTTGTTGGCAAAAGCTGGGCTTCCACTTGCAGTACTGTTCCCAGGATTAACAGGAAGTGGTGCAGCTTGCGTTGCAGTTATGTTCCCAGGTACGCCGTACCAAGCGATGTGTTGTTTATCGGTCTCGCGTTTCGCACAAAGCTCAATTTCTGAGTCGCTGTTGAATGTCACGTGGGAATAGCGTCCGAAGATGAATTGAACGCCGGGGCCGACTCCGTCTTGATCAGTCTTACAACGACGTTTGTATCCAGCAACGTCGGTAGCTTGAGTGAAGGTGTCCGAAACACTGCTCCAACCGATGTATTCGCCGCCGAGCACTAACCGGTTACTTGGGAATACCAAATCAACATTTCCAGGGGTGGTGCTGCCTGTGAAGTTGAAGTAGTAAACGCCGGGCTGGAACCAAACTGCAGCGCAATTTACGTTCAGTGCAGCATTGAGCGCATCGGCGTTGTTGTAGAAGCCGGGCGACAATCGCATTAAGTCTTTGTCAGCACCGGAGGAAACACATCCAGGAGGAATTGTTGCGGGAGTGCGCCCGGCCAGGGTCGTTAGATCGGGCGCGTCGTCACGCTTTGGATATCCCGGATCTGATTTTGGCGCTATTGGTGTCTTCTTGCAGTTCGCGGTATACCCCGGGTCAACAGTCATCCCAGGACACGTCGTTGTTGAGTTCTTAAATGCCGTGACGTCGCCAAAGTGAACTTCAGTTGCGGAGTTGCTGGGGTCAATGTTCGAGTTGATCCAGACTGGTCCTCCAATTTGAAGATTCGGTTTAAAGCTGTTGGTATAGCCAGAACCCTCAGCTGCGTTATCGGTTGACAGGGTGAGAATTGCATTGTCCGGGCTGTTAGCTGTGCTCGCTGCCAGGGTCGCAGTGGGCTCACATTTAACTTTTAGATGAACTCCGTTGGCCGTGAAGTCAGGCAGACAAGAGAATGGATCCGAAGGTAGGCCACGTAACAAGCCGGGGTTGTTTCTGATCTTCTGAATGGCCACATGCGCGGCACCCTCAGCGGAGTACGCATTCTTGCGTTGGTCACGTACTGCCAAAGTCGAACGGAAACTCGTTTCGGAAAAGGTAAGAAGTGCTGACAGGAATAACGACAGCATCGTAAGCATGATCAACGCCATTACTAACGCGCTGCCTTCCTCATTCTTTCGTCGTAACTTGATCATCGAACCCTCTTTTCCCCAGTTACTCGATAAGTAAGACCGTCAATGTCGTTGACAGTCAGTAGATAGTGATTGGGACCTGTAGCCGTTGCTGTAGTGATGGTTACGGCAGTATCTGTTGCTCCTGTGCACGGCTTAACTCGATGCGCAAGCACTTGTTTCTCGGCACCTTGAGTGCGCTGAAGTTGTCGTTCGGCGTTGACTCCAACGCCCACTGTCTTCAATAAGTATTTAGTGGTGATAACGCCGGAATCAGTGGTGCTTGTAAAGGTCGCGAGGGGAGTTGTCTCAGCTGTGGCACAGCTAAGTGTGGCTGACTGTATGCCGCGCGGGCTTGCACTTTGAAGATCGGAACTTTGTACGTCGTTGGCAAAGTATGCGGCGGTCATTTGAGCATCGTGTGATTCAGAAAGTCGTTTCTGTGTCGCGTCAACGTTGCGGAGCATCAAAATCAATGAAGCGGCGCATGCTCCCATGATGATCATGGTGATAAAACTCGCGACCATCAATTCGACCAAGGTGAAACCAGACTCGTTCGGTTTCATGGTCGCCTCTTAACGATGTCAAGAGTTTCATTAGCTTCACGTTCAGTTCCGCCGGTCGAAACTTTTAGTGAAACGAGTTGGAGGCCTAGATCAACGGACGGACAAGAGGCAACGAAATCAGTTCCGTTCCAGTATTTGCGCCCAGTTACCGTAACCGTATAACCGGCAGCGCCACCGTAAATGGTTGAAAAACCTTGCAAGTAGTCAGGTGCACCCGCGACCGTGCAGTCTTTGTAAGCGCTGTTCGGATATGCGGTTGGACAAGATGCACTTGTCACTACGCACGGGGGAAACTCTACGTAGTCAGCAACTGAACGCATAACTGTTTCACTAACTGCTTGCTTGCGGTGCACGTTTGAAGACACGATCGACATGGCCATGCTTCCCAGAAGGGCTGCAACGGCTGTTCCAAGGATGAGGACTGTTACTAACACTTCAACGAGTGTTAACCCGGCCTCAGGATCGTGTGCTTCGTAGTTCATGTGACGTTTTGCCTAAAGATTCCGTACATCGCCGAAACAAGTGCAATGGCAACAAAACCTACGACGACGCCCACGAAGATAAGAACTGCTGGTTCGAAAACTCCAGTCAGAGTCTTTATTTTGAAATCGAGTTCGCGCTCAAAGTATTGAGCGGAGTGCTCGAGTTGGTCGTCGAGGGTTCCTGTTTCTTCGCCCACTCGAATCATTTGTGTCATCGCTGACGGGAAAAGTTTTGTATTTGAAATGGGCGTCGCTAAACCTTGACCTTCGAGCATTTGTTCGCGAGCTTTGGTGATGCCGTTGCGGTAAATGGTATTGCCGGTGGTATCGATGACAACACTCATTGCTTGCGGCAGCGGAATACCGGCGGACGACATCGCGGCAAGAACACGACAAAAACGTTCGATAATGGCGTACTTCAAAACTTCGCCGAATGCCGGCAGGCTTAGCAACCATTGGTCACGCTTTAAACGTCCCTTTGGTGTTCGCTGCCAGTAGTAGAAGGCGAGCACGGCAGTAACGGTTAGAACAATGAGTAGCCACCACCAATTAACCAAAAAGTTGGTGATAGCAAGCAGCATGCGTGTGGCGAGTGGTAATTCCGCGTCGAGCGAACCAAAGAAAGTCTTAAAACGCGGCAAAACAAAAATCGTAAGAGTTCCGATCGTGATTAGTGCCAAGAAAAGAACGATGATTGGGTAGAGAAGAGCGCCCTTGATCTTCTGACGAGCATCAATCTCGCGATCTAAATAATCTGCAAGTTGGTCGAGGATCGAATCAAGGTGTCCACTCAACTCCGCTGCTTGCAAAAGACCAACGTAATAGGTTGGGAACACGGTGGGATATGCCGAAGCAGCCTTAGATAACGTCGAACCAGCCTCGATTGCAGCCATCATTTCGCTGATTACTTTGCGGAAGTAGTTGTGACTTGTCTCGTCGCGAAATGTGCGAAGAGCTTCAATGATCGGAACGCCTGCTTTCACAAAGGCTGCCATTTGGCGCGAGAAGTGGAACAAATCGCGTGGCTTAACTTTCTCCTTCGTAATTTCGAACTGAAGAATGCTTCGTTTGCGCGATAGCTCAATGTTCTTGAGTGAACGTGCTTTCAATTCCGACTTCGCAGACCCTGCGTCTTCGGCTTTGATTACGCCAGTATCGATGGTTCCGTCGGCAGTTACTCCGGCAAATTTGAACTTAGGCATTCTCGCTACTCCTTAAAATGAATAGATCGTTCGCAAAACTTCGTCGATTGTTGTTACGTTTTCGTTAACAAGTCGAATGGCTTCGTCGCGAAGTGTCCGCATTCCTTGCTTGATGGCAAGTTCGCGAATTTCGTCGGCGGGCGCATTTGCGACAACCGCGTCGCGAATTTCGTCGCTGATAACAAGCACTTCGTAGACACCGATGCGGTCTTGGTATCCGGTTTGAGCACAGAAATTGCAACCTTCACCGCGGTAATACGTGGGCTTTACCCATCCACCCGATTCTTCGTAAAACTTGATTTCTTCGTTCGTAGGTGTGTATTCGGCTTTACACGATTGACAAATACGACGAAGCAGACGCTGACCGACAACTGCATTGACCGAAGAGGCGATTAAGAACGACTCGAGGCCCATGTCTAAGAATCGGTGAAGTGCAGATACAGAATCAGTTGCGTGAAGCGATGAGAGCACCAAGTGACCGGTCAATGCCGATTGAACCGCAATGCGCGCAGTTTCAACATCACGAATTTCACCAACAAGAATTACGTCGGGATCTTGGCGCAAGATCGATTTCAAACCGCCTGCAAATGTGATGCCCGCTTGTTCATTAATTTGAATCTGGTTGATGTTGCCAACGATGTATTCGACGGGGTCTTCGATGGTCATGATGTTGCGCTCGGGACGATTGATCTCCTCGAGCGACGCATACAAAGTCGTGGTTTTACCGCTTCCGGTAGGCCCGGCGCAGATCACCATCCCGAAAGGTTGTCGAACGAGTCGCGAAACAACTTCGTGTGTTTTCTCTGACATTCCTAAGTTGTCGAGCGAATAGAGCGAACGGCGTTTGTCGAGAATACGAAGCACGGCCTTTTCGCCCCATACGGTCGCGGTTGTTGAAACACGGATGTCAACTGATTGACCGTCGATGTTCATTGCGATCTGGCCATCTTGTGGACGTCGCTTTTCAACGATGTTCATGTTGGCTAAAACTTTGAGACGACTAACTAACGCTGAGCCCATTTGCGGCGGAAGCGTTGCGACGTCGTGCAGGGCTCCATCAATACGAAAACGGATCCGAATCTTGTCTTCTTGCGGTTCAACGTGGATGTCGGAAGCGCGGTCACGCAGGGCTTGCGTTGCAATGAGACTTACGACCTGTACAACGGGAGCATCGTCGGCAGTGCTTTTATCAGTAATTGTCTCAGCAACTTCTTCGATTGCGACTGAGGCGTTGAAGGTCGTAACGTGCTGCTCAAGCGCAGAAATGGCTCTGTAAGCGTTTTCGATAGCCGCTGCAACTTCTTTTTGCGCTGCAATAGCTGGCGAAATTGTTACATCGCTCGATTTCTTTAGGGCATCAAAATTTGCTTCAGAAGGATTGCCAAATGCGACGATCAAGTTCTTTCCATCGAGGCGTAAGGGAACAGCTTGGTGTTCGCGAGCCAGGCTTTCGTTAAGACTTTCAACAGCTTCTTCGTCGGGAGTTTCTTGGCTTAGATCTATGAACGGAACTTCCATGCGTTCTGCGAGTCCGCGTGCGAGTTGACGTTCACTGACGAGACCAAGATCAACAAGGAGCTGACCGATGGGTTTGTCTTTGTCCTTCTGATCTACAAGGGCGATTTTGAGGTCGGCTTTGCTGAGATGACCTTCGTCGACAAGGATCTCGCCCAGCTTGCGTGAAGATTTGTTAGATCGTTTGGACTTCTCAGAAGTTGTTTCTTCTGGATCCTTTGTAAATATCTTGACCATGTGCCCTCGGCGTGCCTCAAGTCGAGCGCCGCCGAACGCTCAGAGTGAACTCAGATGAGGGTAACAATAGTGTCTGATTTGCGCCATTTCGCCGCGGGGCTAGCTGGGGAGTAGTACGCGGGCATTTCGCCCCAGCTGAAGCGGGCGGAATTCCTGGACTTTTGACTGGACAAGATTTACCCGGAGCGACAAGAATGACGGGTGAGCGGCAGGAGATCCGATCCCCCCAGAGCGAAAGCTCTAACAGGTTCTCCTGTGTTGGCGAGGCACCGATATCCCCCCATCGGTGCCTCAACTTTTTTCTACAGACGTTCGGCGCAGGAGTTTGAATGACGTTTCGTGTCGCCGTGCTGATTCAAATCGTCGATGACAAACCGCATCAGGTCCAGGGTGAAATCGCTCCTCAGCAAAGATCGAAACTCACGATTGCTTTGGAGTCTGAAGCATCAGCCTTCACCTACAAGAAAGTTGCGGATTCAGATTTGGTCCGGGTCGAGTTCCTCTATGAAAACACGAGATATTTTCTTGGTTATCGAACTGATGAATCAAAGCGCGAAGACCCTTCGGATTTTGTCTGCGAGTTCAATCTTGATAAACCCGAAAGCCGCACAATGTTGGCCAAGGCGCTCATAGCTACTGCTATGTCGGTCGAAATGTTGAACGATGACGACGTTGTTCCTTACGTTTTGGAAGAACTCGTTGATGCGGTTAGACCTGTAATTGATACTCACGGGCATGCCGTACTTTCGCGACCTAGGTTCGTTGCTTTGTCAACGAAACTGAAAGACAAGTTTCCGACATATTCAATGGGTAATGGTGTAGTGCGGCGTATCGAACCGATCGGGAGAAACGAACTTATCTAGTTGAATCGCTTGCGGATTAGATTCAGGGCGCCGCCAGCGCGAAACCATTCAATTTGTTCGTTGTTCAGGGAATGGGTGCACTGAAACTCTTCGCTGGTGCCGTCGGCATGCGACAAAATGCATGTGACCGGTTTTTCTGGAGCCAAATCGCTGAGGCCAATTACGGAAATGCGATCACCATTTTGGATTTTGTCGTAGGCAGAAGGGTCGGCGAACCAAAGGGGAAGTATGCCTTGCTTCTTTAGATTGGTTTCGTGGATGCGAGCGAACGATCGAGCGATAATTACCTTTGAATTCATAAAGCGTGGCTCCATCGCGGCGTGCTCGCGCGATGATCCTTCGCCGTAATTTTCATCGCCAATGGCTACCCAAGGGATGTCGTTGTTCTTGTAATTGCGCGCGATTTCTGGAAGAGGCTTTTCCGTTTGATCAGTGGCATCAAACCCAAAGCCGGGTTTTTCTGAAAACGCGTTGTTAACACTCATAAACAAGTTGTCCGAGATGTGGTCTAGGTGTCCACGGAATCGAAGCCATGGTCCCGCGGCTGAGATGTGATCTGTTGTGCACTTGCCAACCGCTTTCATCAAAACAACCAAATCGTCGAAATCTTTGCCATCCCATTCCGCAAAAGGTTGCAGTACCTGAATGCGATCACTGTTTTCGGCCACTTTTACTTCAATGTCTGTGCCATCTTCGGGTGGGGCTACAAATCCTTCTAGTCCTTCTTCGAATCCGTGGGAAGGAAGTTCTTCACCAACGGGAGCGTCGAGTTTCACGCCATTGATTTCGTCGGTAAGCGGGTTGTAGTCAAGTGTGCCGGCCAACGCGTAAGCCACAGTAGTTTCGGGTGAACCAATAAACGAAAGTGTGTTGGCGTTGCCATCATTGCGTTTGGGAAAATTGCGATTGTACGAACTAATAATTGAATTGGTTTCACCCGGTGCGATGTCTTCGCGCTTCCATTGACCAATACATGGGCCACAAGCATTGGCGAGAACGGTGGCACCGATCGCTTGGAGGTCGGCCAATAATCCGTCGCGTTCAATTGTTGCGCGAACCCGTTCGGAACCTGGCGTAACAAGTAGGGGCGTCTTGCAGACAAGACCTTTGGCAGACGCCTGGCGGGCGATGTTGGCAGCGCGTGTTATGTCTTCGTACGAGGAGTTAGTGCAAGATCCGACTAACGCGCGAGAGATTTCCAGTGGCCAACCGTTTTCTTTTGCGTCATCGCCCATCTTTGAAACCGGACGTGCAAGGTCAGGGGTGTGCGGACCAACTATGTGGGGCTCAAGGTTGTCGAGGTTGATCTCAATGACTTCGTCGAAGAAATTATTCGGAGCTTCAAGTATCCCGATGTCTGGTACTAATAGTTCACGAACATCGTTGGCTCGATCTGCAATTGCTTCGCGTCCCGTTGCTTTTAGATAGGCAGCAGCATGATCGTCGTAAGGAAATATTGATGTCGTCGCCCCGATCTCGGCACCCATATTGCATATGGTTGATTTGCCAGTTGCACTGATTGATTCTGTTCCCGGCCCGAAATACTCGATGATCGCACCAGTGCCACCTTTAACGGTAAGCATTTCTGCGACCTTCAAAATGATGTCTTTGGCGCTGGTCCAGCCTTGGAGCGAGCCTGACAGGTGAACACCGATCAGTTTTGGCCAACGCAATCCAAATGTTGACCCGACCATTACGTCAACTGCGTCAGCACCGCCAACGCCGATCGCTACCATAGATAACCCGCCAGCATTTGGGGTGTGCGAGTCAGTTCCGATCATCATTCCACCAGGGAACGCGTACTGCTCCAAAACAACCTGATGAATGATTCCACTTCCGGGATTCCAAAAGCCGATTCCGTATTTGGCCGAAACAGTTTGCAAAAACTCGAACACCTCGCGGTTTGCCCCGACCGCTGCCGCTAAATCTTCTTTAGCACCGACTCTTGCTTGGATTAAGTGGTCGCAGTGAACGGTCGTGGGCACAGCAACTTGGGGAAGACCCGCTGTCATGAATTGCAACAAAGCCATTTGCGCAGTCGCGTCTTGCATGGCGACACGATCGGGAAGAAATTCGTTGTAAGTCGAGCCGCGATTAACCTCGGCTGAGTCATCGGCTAAATGGCTGTACAAAATCTTTTCTGCCAGGGTGAGCGGGCGATTAAGTCGGTTGCGGGCAGCTTCGACCCGCGAGTTCATCTTTTCGTAAACACCTTCTACCAGTTCAATTGGTGTTTCCGCCGAAACCGCCATGCCAAATCCTCCAGGACCATTACACCCTATATATAGACATATACATATCGGCGTTATGGGTGGTCAGGAAAGCTGAAGATGGGGCAGTGCCAGAGTGGCTGATCAGCCACCGAAGTCTTGAGTCCACCAGAACTTGTTCTCAGCAACGTTCTTCACGCAGCTGATTCCGATGTTCTTGGCGTTCACGCTCAAGATGTTCTTGCGGTGCCCGTCGTTTGGTGGCACTTCGTTAAAGAATGCACCTTCTATTGCTGAAGGTCCGTAACTGCCTGTGATATATCCGACATTTTGGGCGAGCCAGCCGTTGCCGGAAATGTAACCAGATTGGGCGATTTCCGTGTTCCAACCGGTGTGAGAAAGCCCGATAGAAGTTGCCATTGAAATGGAATGCGCACGAGCGGCCCAATTGAGATTTGCGTTCAACGTGAGCGGACCCATGCCTTGGCTAGCACGATCGCGATTTACAAGTGACAACATCACACTTGTTGCATCAGCGGGACATTCAGCAAGACCACTAGGCAACGCCAACGGTGCGGGGGGCGCGGGGCTACCACTACTTGACGCTGTTGTCGTAGTTGTTATTGGAGCCCTTGTAGTCGTTGTCGTTGCCCTAGTAGTAGTAGTTGTTATTGGTTCGGCTGCGTTAGTAGTTGTTGTCGCGCCGTTTCCCGAAGTAGTTGGTGTTGAAGAGTCGTTTGTCGTTGGAGTTGACCCTGAGCCGGCATTTGTAGTTGAAGACGAAGAACCGTTGGTCGTGCTTGTGGTCGAGTTTCTACTTATCTCAACCGCACTGCTCCACGATGTGTATGAGTCATTTATGCGGTATCGAGCGCTGTAGAAGTTCGTTCCCCGTAAAGGTCGTCGGTCTACGTAGGAAAGTCTGCGTAAGTCCGAGCGACTCAGTGTTGCGATCACGTTGTGATCGTCTGCATTGGCGGCGCGTGAGATTTGAATTGAAGAAGCCCGGCTGTATGACGAGTCTGGCGTCCACGTAATCACAACATTTCCGTTGGATTGAAACCCAGCCAGAATTGTTGGAGGAGGATAACTTAGAGCTGCAAAAGCGGTGACGGCTGTTCCAAGAACAATTGCGATAGATGAGAGAGCAATTTTGGTGCGTTTGTTCCACCAGTGTCTGGCGTTACTCATTGCCCCCATGTAAACCCCCGGCCGCGTTTAACAAAAAGTCCCAAACACAACACGTCCGTGTGTTGTGTTTCCGCCGGTACTAGTCAAGGATGGCCCTCGCTAGGCGCAAAGTCAACGACAATGAGTCGTTCGACCTAGCAGTTTTTTCTACCAGTTAGGCCAGCGTTTTGGTTTGTCGGTGCGTTTGTTTTCGCCGGTTGTCCATGAACGACGCCATTGAGAAGCTTCTGGTCCACGGTGTTGAGGACTTTCGTCTTCTGCGGCACGACGTTTTGCACTCCACCAATCGGTTTGAGTTTCGTCGGCTAGTTGTGCAACGGCCTGTTCGATGCGCGCCGAGAATGTGCGGATATCTTCACCTTGTTCTAGAGACATCGGATTTCCGAACGTAACCGAGACTCTATTAGGAGTTATGCGAGAGGAACCTTTTTTCCACACGTTTCTTGTTCCACCCAAATAGATAGGAACCACTGGCGTATTCGTGCGCTCCGACAAGTACGCAGCGCCCGCACGAAACTCTTGCATCCATCCGTCGGGTGTGCGACCGCCTTCAGGAAATATCACGACGCTGTAGTTGTCGTTAAGCAACTCTTCGAGTTGTGCAGCTGATTTTCTAGTTACTTTTGTGCGCTCAATAGGAATAGCACCGACCGAAAAAGCCCACCAAGCCGCTTTCAACTTTTTGTCAAAGAAATAATCTGCTCCGGCTCCAACAACTGCACGGTGGCGAAACCGCTCGGGCAATACCGAAAGGATCAAAGTCGTATCGAGGTGACTGGAATGATTGGCTGCAAATATTGCGGGTGTTTTTAAAGTTTCGAGTCGATCGAGTCCGTCGACATCGGTGGGAGCAATTGCTCGCGCTAATGGTCGGCCAACAAAATCAATGAGTGCAGATCGGCTTGCTCTAACGAGAGGGGTACGCGCCCAGTCGGTGTCGTAGTTTGCACCCAGTTTGTTTGGTCTCGGTTCGCGCTTAAGAGATTCTGGCCACGACGGAGCAACCCAAGGGAACCCGCGTTTACGAAAGATCGCACCTGGTGACGAAAGTGGGATTCGCAAGTTGCCGACCGCATCGGGAAGCGGTGCGCGAAACTTGTGTCGCCCAATCTGAACTTGGAACTTCATTTCACATCCGTCATAAAGATTGGTGGTGCGTGCAGGTGAGTAAGCGTGGGATGCGGACCAACCGTGTCTTGGGCCATTTCGAGTGCATCTCGCATCGTTGTTGCTGATTTGAATCCGAGACGCTTTACCGCACGGCGGTCGCCCCCGACGATGATTACGTCACCCAAATGTTGCAATGCGTGCGCTCCCCAGTACCACATGTAAAACGGATGAACGCCGTGGTATGCATGCGAGGTTCGGTACAAATGTATGTACCAAGGGTCCGTAGCGAACTTCTCCTCGTATTTCTTTTCTATTTCAGTCGGGTCAGTTGTGTCAGCCAATACTTCTTCAAAGAAGTCGATGTAACTCGGATGATGAACAGGGTGAAATTCCCACGGAGTCGGATGGCTCATAATTAAAACTCCACCTTGTCGAACAAGTGGTTTGCCGCGGTAGAGGTTAAAGAAGTATCCAAGCCCGAGACACATAACCAAAATTGGATTCATGATTGAATTCACGTTGTACGGACATATATATGGAAGACCAAAGCTGAGTATGTCAGTTTGCCCGTCAACTTCGACCATTTGTTGTTTGTAAACATTCTCAGTCGTTATCTGATGAACAGCTTCGACTTCGCCAGCCTGAACACTGGTCATGGCATGGGGGGCTTCGATGGAATGCATGATTGAGCGATTTAAAGCTGATGGAGTTATTCCCAATGCCTTGCTCGCTGCAAGAAACGACGCGCGATCGCGAAGATTCCACTCCCATTCGCGCTTTTGTAGAAATTTGAAGTTTGACGGGAAAGTGTCGTTGTTTAGAGTCGTTTCGATCTGGAAAATCTTCACACCGGAATTGGCAATAAGGCGACCCATGCGCCAGTTTGAAGTGTGCAGCTCAGATTTCTTTTGATCCATGAACGATTTTGAATGTTGCATTGTGTTGACATTGTGATGATGACGGAGGCTTCGATATGACGACAAACCCGTTGCAACGCTTTTGTGACCACCATCCATAGCAACAAGATTGATGTTCACATAAACAAGCAGATCGCTTTCCGCCGCTCGCTTATTGATTTCAACCTCTTCGCCGTGTTCGGTCTCGCCAATAAACAAGAGATTGTCGGGGTCTTCCGCGTCGTGTTGTTGCAACAAACCAGATGGCGCAAACGCGTCATATATACGGTTGCCTAATGCGTGACGTAACTCTGATTCGGTCATGCGTCGATGTAAAGCCAATGCCGCGATAAGAACGACATCGTCTACGCCGACTTCAGCCGCGATATCAAGCACATGTTCGATAACTCGTTGACGATTATCTGGCGCTTGCATCGGCGGAAGCGGCAACGAAATGTCATCAAAAGCGATCGTTAGCTTCATGCCCGGTGTCATAAGTTCGCGTAACGGCTCGCCAGCTACAGGGTTCTCAAGCGCATCACGGACAGCAGCATCAGGGTCGGCCAATGGTTTTAATGGCTCAGGCGGATAGATAACACGTGAACCAGCTGGCAATTTCTCTAGCCGGAAACCTTCACCGTGCCACATAAGTGTTGGCGGTGTGGATCGGTCGGTTTCTAAAACGAATCCGGGTCGTGGGCTCATGATGACTGCCTTTCTTGCAAATCAAAAACAACTTTTATCGCTCCGCGCTTACCAGCATTAGCGGCGTGCTCGATCGCATCCCGATAGTTTGCGATCGGGTAGCGCGCTGAAACCAAACGTTCGAGTTTCGCTGATTCAACTAATCGAAATGCGATGTCGAATGTGCGTTCGCCGTTGGCTTCGCGTCCGTATGCGTATGCGCCACACAAACGAATCTCGCGATGCCAAAGGCTGGTGAGGTTTACAGAAACATTGTCGGGCATTCCAATAAGTGAGACCATTCCGCGAGGTTTGGCAATCTCAAGAGCTTGCGCAATTGATCCGGAATTTCCTACGCAATCAAATACTGCATCGACGCCATCGGTAACATAATTTCCAAGCATCTTCGCGCCCCTTAGTCTGCGAACTGCGCGAGTTACTTCATTCGGGTCAACAACTTCGGTTGCACCTAACTCGTATGCGAATTGCTTTTGCTCGGGGTATTTCGCGGTTGCAATGATTGTTCGTGGTGCAACGAATTCTTTTAGCGCTGCGATTGTTAAAAGGCCGAGTGTTCCTGCGCCGATTACGACGACATCATCGTCGGGCATCAGGTTGGCGTCCATGACTGCATGGATTGCGCACGCTGTTGGTTCCACTATCACCGCAGCTCCATCAGACAAGTGTTCGGGAACTTCATGAAGTTGAGTCGGGTGCGCAACAAACTCTTGGCCCCATCCGCCACCTGTTGAAGCGCAGTAACCGGTTTGCAAACCTGGCTGAATGTGACCACCGCGGAGAAACTGACACGAACCAGAGTCTTCGCGCAAACAAGCGTCGCAAAGCGGCGAAAGGCCACGAACACGACATGAAAGTGCTGGTTCAAGTACGACACGTTTGCCGTCTTCAAGCGTGCCCACTACTTCGTGGCCGGGAACAAACGGAAAACTCACCATCGATTCAAAGTATCGAGATGCGTGTCCGGAAATGCTTGCTAAGTCAGAACCGCATATGCCCGACAAAATTGGTTTTACTCGCACCCATTCTGGAGTCGGCAGTGAAGGGGTGGCGGTGTTCAAAAGTTGAAGTGGTGCCACCTTTACGCCACTAGAGGAGAGAAGCGTTGAACTTATTCTCGCAGCGGCGAACTTCGGGATACTTCGATCGAACTGCAGAGCCTTCATTGGTTCGCCCCTGACCGGTGAAGTTGTCCACCCTTTGGTTTCTTACGCTTGCGTACTAACGGGCCCATTGGAAAAGGTTGACGGTATGCGCCTGGTGATTTGGTCCAGTTTTCTGTAAGCCAAGCTCGCTTTTGCGCGACTGCAGCGAGTTTTGGTTCGGGGTTTACTGCAACAGGAAAACCGACGGCTTCAAGCATTGGGAGGTCACTAGCTGAGTCTGCATAAGCAACGGATTCATCGAGCCTCAACCCTTCAGCCTCTGCATACTCATGCATGATCATGGCGCGAGATTCACCGGTTGGCGGAACAGTTGTTAACTCGTCTGTGAGTTTTCCTTGCTCAATACGCAAACTGGGGCAGACAATGTCATCAAACAGCGGTCGCAAAGGTTCAATCGCGAAATCAAGAGCACCTGTTATCAACAACGTTCGATGGCCAAGCTCTTTGTGTGCTCGAATGCGACGAATAGCGCCAGGAAATGACTTCATCAAAAGCAGTTCGCTGAACATTTCCCAGGAGTCACCGCGAATGCGTTCAACCGAAGCGCCGTTGTATCGCCGATAGAAGTAGCGAAGGAAGTCACCGCGATCACGACGATCAAGGGACCAAAGCGTCGGAACTTCTGAAATCATTTTTAGGGTGAAACGAATGCGGTCTTCAGAATCCATCCGGCGCGTTGCCAACCAAGAGAACGACTCCACAACGTTTGAAGCGATGATCGTGTTTTCTAGATCAAAAACAGCAAGTTGTCGTTCGGGTGACAAGACATTCCGACGCTGCCGATCCTCGCGTGACTCGCCAGTCTTCTTAGTTGGTGTCGTTCTAACGCGACCTTGTGTGACCACCGACGGCAAATGAATATCTTGTACGTAATGTTGCCAATCAATGAACACGGGATCAAAGCAGAATTCTTTTTTGTCTTCAGGGCTTAGCGACGAGTAAAGCTCGAGGAGATTGTCGACTCGATAGGTAGCTTCGCATTCGACATACGCGCCGTACTGTTCAACGTATCCGTATGCGCGTTCGGCCTGACCCTTCTTCTCAACAAGTGCAGTGAATGATGTTGTTTTTTCGCCGCGCAATGGCATGTGTGACAAAACACGTTCAGCTATATCTAGACCTTTGAGTGCGCGACCAAGCTGTTTCTTAACCTTGCCCCGTGCAGGGAATCCCCATTCGGGTGTGATGATCGGTTGACCATCGTTGTCGTAAATTGGATTTTCAGCAAACCAGTTCTGTGTTAAATCAACAAATTGTCGGTAACGCAACGGATGGCGTGATCCAGATGCTACTTGCACGACTCGTGGCTTTTCTAGATCAGGGCCTTTCGCTGCGACGGCAATCAATGCCGCAACAACAAAATCAACTGGGACAACGTCAACCGCGCCCTCAGGGATACCGGGAAACATCTTCAACATTCCGCGCCCGTAGGCAATGATGATTGGCTCAGCCATTCGAAATCCACGAATCCATCCAGGGAACGGTTGACCGTAAGCAGATTCAATGATTGAAGGGCGCACGAAACTAACGGGTAGATCTTCGCGAGTTTCTAAGAGCGCACGTTCAGCCAATGCTTTTGTGTATGCATAGACGTCAGGCCAACCCAAGTTGATTCCGCGTGACTTTCCGGCTGCGACCATTTGGTCGTCTACCCAATCTTGGCGAAGTTTCTCGGCGCGTTCAGCTAGTGGGGGAATGCCGGCTGGGCCAAGTTCGCGGTGTGCTGATGCGTGAAACTGGTCAAGTCGCTTTGGGTCACGACTGGCGGCGTCGTAATCAGCACGCAATCTTTTTGATGCCTCGACCTCTGCGCGCCAATCGGCGTCGGGTGTCAATGGCGTGTCAATCAATAGTTTTTCGGGTGCCTCACCTCGTCGCGAGCCGTTTACGTACGCAGTTGAAACGGTAATTAAGTGCGGTAGCGGTTTCTTTTGTCGATGTTTCGCCGCGGCTTCGCGCAAAGTCTGTGCAACACGTGTTGGTCCGAGGAGATTGATATTGACCGCCGTATCTAGTGGCGAATTAAAACTTACGGTCGCTGCCGAATGGATGAATACATCGCAGCTTGCTAGAACCTCTAAGTCTTGGTCAGATAAGCCGAGGCGATCTTGTGTGACATCACCTGAGATTGTTTTGATTCGTGATGCCACTTGCTCATCAAATTTGTCGCCATGTTTTTCCCGAAGTCGTCCGAATGCATCGTTGCGCAAGACTTCTTTCTTAAGACGGTCGGCAGCCGTTGAACGGCGACTCGGACGAATTAGAGCCACAACTTCGCAATTGGGAATTGACCACAAAAGACGCTCTATTAATGCAGTACCGAGAAATCCGGTGCCTCCGCTGACGCCGATGCGGGCGCCCGAGAGGCGCTGCGCGATCGAAGCGTCGTCGTGCTCAGCGGGGGTGATTGCCTTTTTCATCGGTATATTACTTACCATTTGGTAAGTAAGACGTCATAAACAGGGTCTGAACTGGGCATTTAAGAAAGCGCTAGCCTGCCGCGATGGCTGAAACGAAGCGTTCTCGACTTTCGCGCGACGATTCACGTGCACGCATTCTCGACGTGGCGCTGATCTCATTCGCCGATCGAGGATTCGAAGCGACGTCGCTTGACGATTTAGCGAAACAAATTGGAATCTCAAAACAGTCGATTCTTTATCACTATCCATCGAAAGAAGCATTGTTAGATGCGACTATCGATCGAAGCGCTGAAGAACTTCGTGACGTTCTGGAAGCCGGCGTTCGCAAGAAATCTGATGCGTGGGGGAGAGTCGAATCGGTTGTACGTGCAACGTTTCGATTGGCAGCGCGTCGCCCTGAACTTTTAGGGTTCGTTCGCGAAGTGACACGGCTTGGTCCGCCCGCGGCAACGCGCATGACGAATGCATTTGAACAGCTACTCGATCGTGCAACAAAGTATTTGCAGGTGGAAATGGACGCCGGGCGAATGCGCAAACAAGAACCCCGTTTGGTGATGCTTTCTGCTTATTCCACCGTTATTGGGGTCGCCACTGAAGTAGAAGTGCTTCGTGCGTTGGGCGAAGAACCGACACCACGTTCGTTGTTGCGACGACGCAATGAATTGTTACGTTTCTTGCGTTCCGCACTTATGGAGTAGAAGTTTCCTCGGGCGGTTCCGGCGCCTTGAAACGGATCACCGTTTTTTCTGGATGGTCTGCATCCATCGACACGGAATATGGGCCTTCGTCCTTTTCGGGATCATCAGCCTCTTGAACGATTGCTGGCTTGTTCTTTTCTTTAGGTTCGAATACTTGTTGAAAGCCTTTTGCGATTCCGACCATGATCGCGCCGATTGCCGATTTCTGTCCACGTTTGCGGTTGGGCTTAGACGTGCCGTTGCGAGCGGCATCTAGCGCCTCCGGATCGTCGTACTTGTCGTTTGGATCGTCGGTCACAACTACAAGTATCGCGCAGGTTGGGCGTCTTGATGAGGCTTAACGCACATCATTTCTTGAAAACCAAGATGTCGCCTGGCTGACAGTTCAGTTCCTTGCATATCGCTTCAAGGGTAGAAAAGCGGATGGCGCGTGCTTTTCCTGTCTTCAATATCGACATATTCGCGAGCGTTAGATCGACTCGTTGTGCGAGTTCGGTCATTGTCATTCCGTGCTCTTCGAGGATTTTGTCGAGGTTTACTTCGATCGGCATCAGACAGTTAGCTCTTCATTTTCGCGCAGTTCAGTTCCGCGTTTAAATACTTCTGCGATCGAGAGAATAAACAATCCAGCAAGGAAATTGACGTTCATTGTGTAGGAGATTCCACTACTTGGGTAATGATCGAGACGGCTCGTTAGCGAGCCTAAATGGGAGTCAAGAACTGTCGGAATTAGAAACGGGCCAACGAGGGCGATAACGGCGATCCATCGGAGACGTTTTACATTTATTGGAATAAATGGATCGCCTGCGATTGCCGACTCAACGATCTGCTTGACGAGCCAAAGGGCGATGCCGGTAAGAATAAGAGCCAGATACAACGGCGCCAGAATGTAAAACCGATCGGAAAATCGTTTCGTTTGGACTCTGTAGTCGTCTGCGTTGTCTTTAGTTATCGTGACATCTCCGCCAGGATCTTCCGACGACGATTCCCCGACTAAGTACCTGAGAAAGATCTTGTCTTGGCTGATTTCTGTGTTGTTTAGTTTTTTGCTTAGTTCGTCAGGCATAAGCGGAACGCCGACGTATCCTGGATAGAACGACCTGCCGTTCACCGCATAGTTAACTGTTTTGAACGTAAGTATTCCCAGTGTGACGATCACAGCGAAGAGCCCCAACACGATCAGCACCCCGAATATCTTCAAGGCTCCGGTTTCACGGGTCTTTTCTCTTTTTCTTCTACGCATAGCTCTGCCTCTTATCGATTATCAATATTACTGACAATCGATATTATCGACAATCAATAAGATTTTGTCAATACCGGATCAACGGTCAGGCGTACTCAGGCGCAAATTTTCTCGGATTTTCCCTTGGCTACGGAGAGTGGTGGCGGTACCATGGATAGGCAGTGCTTAGGCGGGGGGATCGGATTTGCAGTGTTTAAGAAGAGGGCGGGAGTCCAAATTGTTGCGGCCGCGTTGGGAATTATCGCTATCGCGATACTCCTCAACGCGGTCTCGCACAGGTCTGCAGGGGGTGGACGAGTGACAACGACTATCGGAAGACAGTCGACAACGGTTCCCTCCGTTTCGTCGTCCACCCTTTCTGCTAGCGCCAAGAACCTTGTGGCTGTCTTGCAGCGCCGCAATGAGGTTTTTCGTAGCGAACCTGATCCGAGCCTGATTGATTCTTATATGGCGAAGTCATCTGAAGCTTACGATGATGAAAAGCAATTGCTAACGACCTTGCACGAAAACAATCAACACGTCGATTCAGAACTACTCGACGTCCTTGGCATTCGACTAAATGAGCACAAGGCCGTTTATGTAACAGCAACGATTGTTGCATCATCGAAGTCGAACAATGTCGTTGACAAAAACAATAAGTTCGTTTACTCACTTGGCTCAGCAACAGAGCCGACAGGATACGTTGTTTCTTACATTTTTGTTGATGGATGGAAGATTGCATCTATTAACCGTGTGGACTTAAGCGCGGCGACTCGAAAAGCGGTACTTGCATCCGGGGTTTCCTGAGATGAAACGCGCACTCCTCCTGTGCGCCGTTCTTTTCGGGTCCGTTTTAGGTCCGCTTCCGTCAAACGCTGCGTCGTCGCAAGAATGTCACAAGACAAGTGACGGCACGATTTCATGTAAGGACACATACATTCCGCCTGCACCAACTCCAGGTGCGCCGACCCATTCCTCACCCGCTCCACCGTCGCCGATCGAAATTCAATGGATCCCGTATGCGTTCGACGATGAGTATTACGCGTACATACTGATGCAGTTAGATCCAGCCAATCGTGCAATCGCGGCGGCCTGTAAAGCTCCGGAAGCCGAAGGTTTTTACATCAGTAATGTGATTTTGATTACTGATACGCCGGACTATTACGCAAGAGAGGTGCAAAGCACTTCAGTGGGTTGTTATGGAGCAGGAAATCCCCAGCCGCAGAGACGAGATGTTCTCAACACCCAAACGATGCAAGATACCGCCTCGACTACAGCGTCGAGCCCGTCGGTCGTTTTCTCGCCAACAACCAACGCATTGGTTGGCCTCCCGATCAACGTCAAAGACGCGACGCCGTACGGAGTGATTCAGACTGCCGCATCGGTTCCTCCCTGTTTTGCTGCAGCGGCGGCTGTGCCAATTGGGGGTTACTTACATGTTCGTGATCTAAAAACGGGAGTCACGGCGGAATATTCCTATGATCCTTTGAAGTCCAACGATGTTTCGTTCCCCGCGTTTAATCATCGCGGACAATTCGCATTATGGCTCGAAGTGACTTGGACTGCTCGGTACAACATTGGATGTACTGGTGCACCTACTGCACCAGACCCTTTGGGCACCGCGGGGTACTCGTTAGGCCAATTCTCCAAGGTGTCACCCATCACAACCATCGCAGTTTCTGAAGTGAAATCGGTGCTTAAGTAGCGATTTCGTCGCTGTCACACCCCAATCTCTATGCTCGGGCGCGTGGAACGCGCCCCTGTAGCAATACTTCCCGACGCCGATAGCGAAGTTGATTACGTCGCTGATTTTGTGCGAACGCACGTTGGCGCTGTGATTGTCGCGCCGTCTATTTACGACGCAATTTTTCGAACATGGAATGTTGTTAACAATGCCGAACTATTCGCCGTTCCTGAGGTCTTAGCTAACGATTACGCGGCGCGCGCATTAATGGGTGCCTACGGTTTGGCGCGTCAACAATTTCAACGCCAATCGGTCTGGAACTATCTGCATGAATTCCAAATCGAATCTATTGACGCCGCGCAACTTCAACGGCAGCTTCGTGAGACTGGCCAATTGCCAGATGAGATTCGCAAATTTCTTGCTCACGTAGTTGCACTTATGTCGCCGAAACAACAAACCGTTGGCGGTTATGCCGAGGCGGCTGAGCATTTTTTGCGTGATTGCATTGGTTCCGAATCAGAACGTGTTTTTGAAGCTTTGTACGAGCAAGGCGACAGTCAAGAGGATTGTTCCCGCGAGAAATTCATGCAACTGTTGCGCGAATCATTGCAAAAGATCTATCCAGGTACCGGCGAAGTGCGCGTTCAGCGAAGCGTAGGTGAGTTAAATGTTTATGTGGGGTGTTACGAAGGTTCGGAGCTGGCTTCGCTCAACGCACCATTGTTAACAACTATGCCACTGTTAACGCCCGATAGCCGTCAAGCAACTTTTCCGCATCATTTGTTAGTCCGAGAGTTGCAGACTGAGGTTGTTGAGCTAACCACCTCGAACTTTCTTGATCAATTGCCACGCGAGTATGACAAAACTGATTGGCTGAGAAATGGCGATGCGAAGACCAATGCTGACAGACCACTTGACGTTATCAAGTCGAGGGCGAGCGATGAGTTCACTAGCTTCGACGGAAACCTTGATGGCACGGAGTTGTCATTGCCGCGTCCCACGTATGTGTCGTTTTTAGACCGATACACGACCTGTCCACTTCAGTTGTTTTTTGATCACGAGTTACAAATTGAAGTTGACGACGACATCGATGAAACGATTGGCATCGCACCAATTGACCGAGGTGTGATAGTCCATGAAATTTTGCATCAATTCTTTGTCTCGGTTCCACCACGTGAGACCCCCGATCAAACCTGGACTTCTGAAGAACGTCAACATTTTGTTGCCGTAATTGACGCTGTATTTGGTCAGTTTCGCGAAAAAGCGGGTGAGTCATCCACAACCGCCTTTTGGTCAGCGGAAGAAAAGTCCGTTAGGTCGTTACTTGCGTCATTTCTTGACGACGATGAGAAGTTTCGGCTCGAGAACGGCGTTATTCCTGCTCATCAAGAAATCTGGTTTGGGGGAGTGCGCGATGATATTCCCGCGGTAGCTATTGCAAACGGTGAAGTTGAAATCGCGCTCCGCGGAAGAGTTGATCGCATCGACCAGTCGGTTGATGGCGACCGCATAATTATCACAGATTACAAAACGGGTAGCGCAAGTTATGCGCCAACATTTCGTGACGGGCCGATTGAAGACGGCGAACTACAACTTCCCGTTTATGCCGAAGCCGTGCAAAAAGTGTCACCAGAATCTTCGATCAGCGCTCAACAATGGTATGTAATCGATCAAAAACGTTCGAAGCCACGCTTTGATTACGACAGTTCCGTCCGCGAAGAGTTACAAGAGGAGTTGCTGAATATTGCCAACGATTACAAATTGGGATGGTTCCCAGGAAATCCGGGTGACGAACTCCCTTGGGGATACGTAAATTGCCAACGGTGTCCGTACGATCGGGTTTGTCCAGCTGACCGTGGCGACGCATACGAGCGCAAAGTTGGAGAACAGTAATGACTTCAGTATTTACTGACGAACTTGCGCGAAAAACTATCGCTACACAATTCGATAGTGACTTGTTTGTTGATGCTGGTGCTGGTAGCGGGAAAACTCAAGCTTTGGTCAACCGAGCGGTTGGCTTGATTACCACTGGCACCGCAACGATCGATCGCATTGTGATGATCACATTCACTGAGGCTGCTGCGAATGAACTAAAAGCGCGTATTCGCTTTGAATTGGAAAATGCAGACAATCAACATGCTCGTGCGGCGCTTGATAATTTTGCCGAAGCCCGAATCTCCACCATTCATGCGTTCGCAAAGGTCTTACTCGAGCAGGCAGGAATATTCGATGAGGGCGCGATCATTCTCGATCCCACTGAAGATTCGCGATTACTAATTAGTAGAGCAAGTGAATTATTGAGGGAGAAATGGCAAGGCGCCGAAGCTGAAACGGTAGCGTTGCTGCGCCAGCTAGGTATTCGCACGAAACATTGGCTCGCATTAGTGGAGTTAGTGCATAACGAGTGGCATCGATTCGCAGAAGTAACGACAATGCGGCCTGCCGTTTCGGTAGTTGGCGAACTACAAACGGTTTGTGATGCAGCAGATGCCTTGCGGGGGTGTTTAGCGAATTGTAAAAATGAAGCTGACACGCTCGTTCAACTTTTTGAGAACTCAATAGCTCCTTGGCTTAACACTGCGCGAAGCGCCGATTCTGATGTTGTCGCTTTGCAATTGCTCTTGACTGCTCCAACGACTAAAAGGCAGCTGGGTAACAAAAATAATTGGCCCGCTGGCACGCTCGACGAAGCTCGAATTCAACTTGCTGCGTTTGTAAACATGCGAAACGACGCGTGGGGAAGAGTTTGCGACCCTTTGTTGCGCTGGATGACAAGTGAATGCGCACTGATTGCAAATGAAATAGCTAACGAGCGACTCGCGCGGGGCTTGTTTAGTTTTCATGACCTACTTGTTCGGGCAGTTCAGGCTCTTGGCCAAGACGACGTACGTTCAAAGCTTGCATCAGGCATTTCATATCTGTTTATTGATGAGTTTCAAGACACAGACTCATTGCAATGGGAGTTAGCCTCGACTTTGGCCGGAAGAATTGCCCAAGACGGAACTGCACCCTTGTTCCTTGTCGGTGATGGAAAACAATCTATTTATAGATTTCGCGGTGCCGACGTATCGACGTTCAATTCCGTACGTGCATCCTTCAAAACCGAATCGCTTGCTTTGACCACTTCCTTTCGTTCGACTCCGGGGGTTGTTGACTTCGTTAACAACGTGGCGCGTCAGTTGTTTACAGCATCAGAATTCGCATCACTCTCGCTTGAGGCCGTTCGCGAAGAAGGCAGTAGTCGCCCCACTGTTATCGAATTAGAGCTGGAAAGCGAAGTCACGATGGATCACGTTCGCTCGTACGAAGCTGAGTTAGTAGTTGAAAAGATCAGCGAACTAAAAACGAGCAAGCTTTCCGACATTGCGATCTTGGTGCCATCGCGTACGGCGCTTCCGTCACTTGAAGACGCATTGCACAGTGCTGAAATCCCTTTTCGAGTTGAATCTCCAATACTTATGTGGAATACACAAGAATTGCGCGATTTAACCAATGTATTACGCGCGGTTGGAAACGCCAGTGACGAAGTGGCTTTGCTAGGTGCGCTTCGTTCGCCGTATCTTGGATGTAGCGACGTCGAATTGCTTCAACACGTGCGCCAAGGTGGTACCTGGAATCGTCATTCGCATTTGACAGGGTCTCGCCCTGTCACCGCTGCTTTTTCGAAACTGAACGAGCTCGAGGAAATTACAAAGAAACTTTCGCTAAGTGAAACAGTCGGCGTGGTGCTCGCAAAACTCGATGCTGATGATATTGCTTTACAAACTGACAACTCCCAAGAAATGCTGAATCGGTTGTCATTTCTTCGACACGCGAGTCGAGACTACAGTCAGCGTTCCAACGCAACACTGCTGTCATTTTGTGACTGGGCCGATGCACAGCGCGAAGATCGAGCTCTTGCTTACGAGTTTCCTTTGCGATCGAATGCACAGAACGCGGTGCGCGTTATGACCATTCACGCAGCCAAAGGCCTTGAATTTCCTAACGTGATCGTCATGGGTCTTGGAACCCAGGCAGCACCGCCAGCAAGCGTGCGGTTGCTCTGGAATGGCAAGAATCCCGAAGTTCGAGTGGGCTCACAGGCGTTGGGTGTTGAAACGTCTGACTTTCTAAAATGTTTGGAGCATGAAAAAGCTGAGCAACAGGCTGAATCCAACCGATTGTTGTATGTGGCGTTGAGTAGAGCTCGTGATCACGTCACCTTGGCGCTAGTTCGCAAGGCGCGATCAACCAGTCTTGCCAACGCTTTTGCCCAGATGATTGAATTTACCGATGTCTGACAATGTTCCTGACAATGAAAGCGAAGTTCCGCCTAAATCCCATCGACGGTTGTATTTGCTGATCATTCTTCTAACCGTGGTCGCCTTGATCTCTGGAGCGTTTTACGTAGAGTCGGCAAGCGAAACGAATAGCCAGGTTCCTTATTACATGCAAGGTGGTGTTCGCCAATTCACAAAAGAACCGAATGTGGAACGCGGTTTTAGCTTAAGTAAAACAAACGAACAAACACAGTTAAACGCATGTTTGATGGCCTTCACTGATTTTCAGGCGTCAATCAAGACTCAGCCTTCGCCACTTGGTTCGACCGATGTCAATGATCAAATTGCATATATTGCGGCAGGCGTTGCAAAAACGAGAGGTTTAGATTTCAAATCGATACCAGTGCCGGAGTTCGTTAGTGCAGAAGAAATGCAAAAGCGAGTGAGCAGTTCAATTAGCGACGAGAAAAGCGAAGATGATAAAAATACCCAAGACGAACTTGTTTTGTTAACGCTTGTGCCGCAATCCACTGACATTAACTCAACATTTAAGAAAGCCTATAGTTCGTCAGTTCTTGGATTTTACGATCCAAAGTCCAAAAAGCTTGTTGTATTGGGTGGAAACAAGTCGCTCTCCACTGACGATCAATTTGTTATGGCACATGAACTCGACCACGCTGTAACCGACAGCGCGATTGGTCAACCAAAGTTAAAAAGCGGCGACCCCGAAGCGGTGGGTGCCAAGATGTCACTCGCCGAAGGTGATGCCACGTTTGAAATGCAGCTATATGCACTGCAATTTTTCACCCGCAGTCAATTAGAAGAGATTGCTAATTCCTCTAATTCAACTGAAGTTAGCGAAGACAGTCTTATAGGTGCGCCAGCAATTATTCAGAACGCGATTTCTTTTCCATATTCAGAGGGTGCCAACTTCGTATGTCACCTTTATGAGAAGGGCGGATGGAAGGCAGTCAACGCTGCTTATAAGAAACCTCCTCGTACGACAGTCGAGATCATGTTTCCTGACAGGTACGGAAAAAGTTACCCAATGCCAAAAGATGAGTTTCTCGTGCCGAAAGGTTGGAAGAAAGCTGAAACGTCAACCTTTGGCGCCAGTGACTTATATCAATTGCTTGCGTATCCGCGAAACATGCCCAAACTCGGGCTTGCTGATGCACGAAGTCGAAGTGCCGGTTGGGCGGGTGGATTTCTTGATTACTGGAAGAACGGAAACCAAAAAGCGATTGGTGTAACTATCAAACAGCAACCCGATGCTCCCGATGTTTGCGAATCGATAGCCGGGTGGGCGATCGCGGCGTATCCCACTGCTGAGAATGCTCGAGCGAGCGCTACCTACCAGCGATCGAACGCAAACAGCACCTTTGTGCTGCGCTGCACTGGCGATAAAGTTCATTTTGTTGTCGCTCCATCTGCTTCAACTGCGTACACATTCTTAGATAAGACTTAAGCAATGGACGAGCTCTACGCTCCTTGGGATCTTTTTGGCGAGGCATTGATTGCGCGAGTTCGCATTCCACCCCATCGTGCGCCGTTGTTGCCACGAGGCGTGCATCGCATTCCCGGGTTGCCTGCTGTTGTTATTGCGGAAAGATTTTCCTCCTCACCCGTAGGGGAGTTTCTTAGTTTTGCCATTGGAATTCCTGCGCGAGTTGGCGTGCGGCCTGGTTTGTCCTTCGTCGTTACCGCGGTCAATTCAGAGAAGGTTCGTTTGGCTGGTCGAAACACTTGGGGATTTCCAACTGAACTTGCCAATTTGCATTGGGGTTCTTATGGGCGCGAACGCGAACTGACATGGGACGAGCGCGGTCTTTCAGTACGCGGCAATCCCGCAACGGTTCCTTTTCCTTTTATGTTTCGTTTTCGTTCTTTGCAACGCCGCGAAGATGGTGCCGCCTTATCGCCGCTACGAATGCGCGCGATTGCACACCGCGCACAGATCTCTATCGACACCGACGACACAGATTCATTTGCGTGGCTCGATGGAGAACACCGGGGTTTACATTTCGGAACGAGTCGCATACATATTGCACCCGCGCGTACTCCATTGGGTATTTTTTCAACACTTCGTGCTCCGCTTCGCGATCGAGCTCCAAGATTGCGTCCCGGCGACATTCAGTAATTGATTCAACAAAGGCCAGCAACAACTGGTAATTTTTGCCATGAGTAAATGCCAAGCCTGGGCGGCCGTGAGTCCAACCTCTCCACTTGCTCCTTTCACCTTTGAACGCCGTGAACCAAACTCAAACGACGTTGTAATTGATATTCAATACTGCGGTGTTTGTCACAGCGATATTCACACAGCACGCGATGAATGGCCAGGCCAGAAGTATCCAGTGGTGCCGGGTCACGAAATTGTCGGACGAGTGCGCGAAGTGGGTGCTGATGTAAGAAAGTTTTCGGTTGGTGACCTAGTTGGCGTTGGCTGCATGGTCGATTCGTGTCTTAACTGCGATGAATGCAATCAAGGCTTGGAACAATATTGTCGTAACGACGCTGTTTGGACTTACGGAACCGAAGTGGGCGGCGAGTTAACACAAGGTGGGTATTCGGATCACATCGTTGTCCGCGAGGAATTTGTTGTTCCGTTCCCCGAAGAATTAGACACAGCTTCGGCGGCTCCATTGTTGTGCGCCGGCGTCACAACCTATTCGCCTTTACGTCATTACAAAGTTGGTCCGGGAAGCAAGGTTGGCGTTGCTGGCTTCGGAGGGCTTGGAGCAATGGCCGTTAAGTTGGCTAAATCCATGGGTGCACACGTCACGGTCATTTCCCGTTCGCTTGAGAAAGAAAATGAAGCTAAGAAAGCTGGAGCTGACGAAGTCATTTCATTAAGTGATGTAAAGAAGCACAAGCGAAGCCTCGACATCATCATAAGTACTGTCCCAAAAACTCACGACATAACGCCTTATATAACCTTGCTAAACCTCGACGGTGTTTACGTGATTGTGGGCGCAATTGAAAAAATGAATGATCCTTACGATTCGGGTGATGTAATCAACAAACGAGCCATAGTCACTGGTTCAGGAATAGGCGGCATCAAAGAAACTGAAGAGATGCTTGCGTATTGCAATGAAAACAACATCGTAAGCGATGTCGAAATAGTTCCAATTCAAAAGATCAACGAAGTTTACGACACTGTTTCAGCCGGCAAAGTCGGTCATCGATACGTAATTGATATGTCGACTATTGAAAAATCAAGCTAAGCGGCGACAAGTTGTTTGATTGCGCCTTGTTGCGATAGCGCGTAAAGATTTCCCTGGTTATCTTGGGCAAACGAAACGAGTTGTGACATTGATATCGGTTCGCGCCGCGCATTCGCAGGGTCTGATAAGGAAACTGACCAAATTTCTCCTGAGCAGTAATCGCCAAATATGTAACGATTCGTAAGTGCCGGAATTTTCTTGCCGCGGTATACATAGCCGGCTGTGACCGAACAGCGACTGTTGGAGTGGTCGTAAACATGAACGGGCGCTACAGGGTTATCAACCTCGCGCGAACTTTGGAAGATTTCGTTGCCTTCAAATCGACTCCAACCAAAATTGGCACCCTTTGACTTCGCGAGCGAAGTGTGGTCGATCTCTTCCCATTGATTTTGACCGACGTCGCCAATCCAGAAATCCTTTGTTTTGGAGTCAAACGAGTATCGCCACGGATTTCGCAAACCCCAAGCCCAAATTTCTGGACGCGCGTCTGCTTGATTGACAAATGGGTTACTCGCGGGAACCGAATACGCTTTGTCACCAGATTGTTTTGGATCTATTCGAAGCATCTTGCCGAGCAGTTGATTTAAGTTCTGTGCACGGTTTTGTGGATCGTTCGCGGAGCCGCCATCTCCCGTTCCAATGTAGAGGTACCCATCGGGCCCGAATAAAAGGTTGCCGCCATTGTGATTTGGATAGGGCTGGGTAATTGACAAAACCGTTCGCGCAGAGGTTACGTCGATTGCGTCTGCACTTACTTTGTACTCGACGATTTGGGTATTGCCTTGGCTGTCGGTGTAATTCAGATACATAAGGTTCGGATGCTTTGGAGAAATTGCGACTCCCAGCAATCCGCGTTCGTTCTCACTGGCGATAGAACTCGATATATCCAAGAGAGTCTTTTTGTTTCCGCCCTCTTTATTGATTGACACAACCTGGCCAGCCTTCTGAATTACCCAGAAATTATTGCCATGTTGAATCAGACCGAGTGGTTGGTCGAGTGTCGCTATTTCTCTGAAGCCCAAAGATTGTGGAAGTACGGTGCTGGTCGATTTGTTAGATGTTGTAGTTGTTGACGGGGCTTTCTTTCCGCAAGAAGTAAAGATCAACAAAAGGATCAACAGTAAACGTACGGGGTGCTTCATGGTCAGAGCTTAACGATTACGCTAAATAAGTGCAGTCGACCGTTTTAAATGTGCCGTTTCGGGATGGGCATACCTACTGCACTCTCTTTGGTGAACTGTCGGCCAAATCTGTCCCGTTGATCGTTATTCACGGTGGTCCGGGCTCGCCTTCGTACTATTTAGAACGGCTCGGGGCAATCGCGCGCGCCGATCGGCCCGTGCTTGTTTACGACCAAGTAAATGTTGGACGATCTACATGTACCGCACCAAAGTCGGAATGGGATTTTCCTTTGTTCATTGAACAGTTTGTGTCGTTGACGAACGAACTGTCAATCGACAAGGCAGATATCTTGGGTCATTCGTGGGGCGGATTCTTGGTGCTGGAAATTGCGCTTACTCACCCACAGCTATTTAACAAATTGGTTTTATCGGGAACTGCGCCAAGTGCACAGATTTTTGGCGAAAGTGCATATGAGCTGATGTTGAAGATGCCAGCGGCCGACGTCCAAGTAATTCAGAACTGTGAAGCGCGTGAGGATTATCTAGACACTGAATACATTGAAGCAACCCGCCGTTACTACGAAAAACACCTTGTATGCACTCTTCCGTGGCCCGAGGATTTCAAAAGATCATCAAGAGAACTGAATAAGGAAATGTACTTACATATGTGGGGTCCGTCGGAGTTCACTGTTATTGGAACGCTAAAAGACTGGTCGGTCGAAGATCGTCTTAACGAGATTGAATGCAAAACCTTGGTGATTGCAGGGGAGTTCGACGAAGCGCAGCCTGCCGTTCAAAAGGCCATGCAAAGCAAAATTAGAAACGCCGACCTTCATATTGTGCAAGGTGCAGCTCACTCTGCCTTGGTTGACAATTTCGACGATTATCAACGAGCAGTGACGGAGTTCTTGGATAGCTGACTGATACGCTGCGCGAATGACCTATTTGCAGGCCATTGTTGTCGGGCTGATTCAAGGCGCAACCGAACTCTTTCCAATCTCAAGTCTTGGTCACTCGGTTCTAATTCCGGCCTGGCTCAACTGGGACAAAGTTGTGGGAGCCGAACAAGCAGATGAGTCTTTTTATCTTGCCTTTTTGGTTGCGTTACACGTTGCAACCGCCATTGTCTTATTGATTTATTTTCGTCGCGATTGGTATCGAGTTTTTAATGGGTTCGTTTCTTCTATTAAGAAACGAAGGATCGAGACTTCAAACGAACGACTTGCTTGGCTATTGATAATTGCAACTGTTCCGGCCGGGATTCTCGGCGTTGCCTTTGAGCATCAACTGGAGAATGTGTTTGCGAAGCCGTTAGCGGCCGCGGTGTTTTTAAGCATCAACGGTGTGATTTTGCTGGGTGGTGAACGGTTGCGACGAAAAGCTGAACTTAAAGGTGAATCCCGGAAACTCGAAACGCTTAAGTTCAGGGAGGCGGGCATTATCGGTGTCGCTCAGTGCGCAGCGCTGTTTGCCGGTATAAGTCGTGCTGGTATCACTATGGTGGCGGGCCTTTTCCGGGGCTTGGATCATGAGGACTCCGCCCACTTTTCGTTTCTGCTGGCGACGCCAATAATCTTCGGCGCGGGCATCTACAAGTTTCCGGACCTGTTCTCCGAGGGTGCAAGCGGTTTACATGGCCAAATCCTGGCTGGAGCCATTAGTGCAGCGCTTGCGTCATATTTCTCAGTGCGATTTCTCATGCGTTACTTCCGTTCAAATAATCTGAATCCGTTCGGTATCTACTGTTTGATCTTTGGTTTGATGAGCGTGTTTCGATTCTCCAGTTAGTTCATCCACAGACTTTTCGAGACAGTGTCCGATTTGTACCTAATTCGTTTGCGATCGTTAACAATTATCCACAACAAACTTGTCTGACACTTTCAAGGTTGGTTTGGCTGAAACGTTGTGTTCCTTTGCGAAAACACGATTTGATTAACCAGTTAGGCTGAAGCGATCGTTTTGGGAAAGGGCGACAAGTAATGGGCGGTATACGTTCGCGCTTTTTGGCGTTTATTTCATCACTCGTTGGTGCAACAGGTTTAGTCGTTATGGCGTTATCTGCTCCGAGTTCAACCATTGCACCGCAATTGGCTGGCAATCACACTCAATATTCTTCGACCACTAAGGATTCTTGTTATTCCGCGTCGGGTCACAATAGTGACAACTGTTCAACCGGCAGTTCTAAGAGTTCGACTTCAACGTCGAAAGATGAATGTTATTCAAGTCAAGGCAATCATGGCGATTCATGTGAAAGTAGCTCCACGACAGAAAAGTGTTACTCAAGCCACAGCAATTCCAACCTCAACTGGTGCGGAAGCAGCTCGACTACAAAAGACGACTGCTACTCGATTAACGGCGGTAGCCATACCGATAACTGCGGAAGCTCCACTTCGTCGACTATTTGTGTAAATGCGCACAGATTTCATCGCTTCACCAACCGGACCGATGATCCTGGTGATCCAGGTTGCGGAAGTTCATCAAGCTCCTCGAGCTCGTCGACGACGGCATCTTCATCTACCACTACAACGACAGGCGGAGTTTCGCCGTCGAGCATTGATTCCTCGTCATCGAGTAGTTCTACGGATGTAACCGAGCCATCTACAACTACAACGGCAGGAGCGGTTGTGGGCGGCATAACGATCGTCAATAACGCTGCTGCTACCGAGCCAACCGTTTTGGCGGAGACGTTGACCAACAACGCAACGCTGGCAAGCACCGGTGCAGATAGTTCTTACCTTGTCGGTCTGGCTATGTTCTTACTCGGCATTGGTTCGTTTATTGTCTTGATTGTTCGCAATCGTATGAAACGGTTTAACTAGTCGCCAACAACTTGGTTTTGCGCTCGATTTAGTACTTTTTTGGACTTCCGGTACCTTTTTTGTAATCCCCGGAAAGGACCGTTTCATGTCCAAATTGCGAACTCGCTCACTCGCACTTACGTCTTCATTGCTTAGTTTTCTTGGTGCTGCCACGCTGGCACTCGCATTCGCCGCTGGCGGTGCAGCTGTCAACGTAAAGTCGGTACCCGCGGGTAACAACATTTCTGACCAGAATCACCCTGAATATTGGGAGAATCTCTACCCAGGAACCACTTGCATCAAAATTACAAGCGGTTTCCAGGGCGACACATACGTAGTTCCAGCTCCTCCTGCAGGAACGGTATGGCGCATAATTGTCTTGAAATATGCGACGATCAATGACGTTTACGACTTTCCAGCTGTAGGTGCGATTCTCAAATCGAACACAGGGCAAAACCTTTCGCACGTCATGGCTTGTTACATACTGAGTTCCACGACAACGACGACGGCCGCTACGACGACCACAACAGCTCCGACCACGACTACTACAGCTCCAACTACGACAACAACTCAACCAACAACAACGACGACGGATCCGAGCACAACGACTACTGATCCATCAACGACCACGACAGATCCGAGTACAACGACCACCGACCCGTCGACAACCACGACTGCGTCAGTGCAAGGAACGACGATTGTTAACGATCCCGGCACGACGACAACCGTGACGGTTTTGGCTGAAACCTTGGCAAAGACCGGATCTGATTCTGATGTTTTGACGACTTTGGGCCTGATACTGCTGGGCTTAGGAGGGTTTTTGCTCCTCTTTGCTCGCCGCAGTTCCAGCCGGGCTTAGCGCCTAATTTAGTGCTCAGAGTGAAAAAACTGTAGCTTAATCAACGAATTACTACGGAAAGGGTTCATATCGTGCACGCATTGCGTTCTCACCCCCGCGCGCTACTAAGTGGATTTGCAGGTTTCTTTCTATTGGGCTCGATCGTCCTTGCTGGCGGCGCAGCCGCTACTTCGGACCCCAGCGTTCAGACCGATCACTACGGATACCGGACGACTACGACTGAAGATTGCGAGACAACCACAACGACGAAGCCAACAACTAGCACGTCTCACGCAACGACCACCACTGAGGCAACAACTACAACGACTCAGGCCACAACGACAACTACTCAACCTACGACCACCACGACAAAGCACGTAACGACGACCATCACGGATCCGCCGACGACAACAACGGTCAAGGTGCTCGAAACCACAATCGTCAATACAACGACGACGAAGGTTCAGGTCGCTGGTGCAACGCTCGCTCAAACTGGAGCAAACACTGGCACGCTGCTAGCGCTTTCGGCGTTGTTCCTTACAGTTGGTTTAGGACTTGTATACGCGGTACGCCGTAAGACTGCGTAATTCGTAAACGCCAACATTTTAGAAAAGGCACGCCTAGCGCGTGCCTTTTTGATTTCTAGTAAGCACGGGCAAACACGACACGTTTGCCGTAGGCAGATTTGTTTCCGCAGAGAATGCATTTACCGGTTTCTTCTTTTCCATCGAGCGGTATGCATCGTGGAGTCGCGGTAGTTTCTGCTTTGATTTTGTCTTCGCAGGTTTCTTCGCCGCAGTGGAGTGCGTACGCAAAACCAGTCTCGACTTGTTTTGCAAAATCGTCCCACGTGTCAACGCTGGCGGAGTTTTCGTCGCGGAATTTCTCGGCGCGTTTTAGAACCTGGTCGTGATAGTCATCTAAAAGCTTGGTTGCTGCCGAAACCAGTTCATCAATTGCCATACTCTGTTTTACGCCGTCGAGTCGGTTGGAAACAACGACTTTGCCTTCTGCTAGATCACGTGGACCAAGTTCAACCTTGAGGGGTACGCCACGGAGATCAGCGTCGTTGAATTTGAAACCAGGAGAAGCGTCGCGGTCGTCAACTTGCACGCGCACGTTTTGTTCGACAAGGCGTTGGGCCAAATCTTTAGCGGCATCGTTTACTTTCGTTGCGTCATCACCGTGACCGATTGTGATTATGACGATCTGTTGGGGGGCAATGCGCGGAGGCATGACCAATCCCTTGTCGTCGCCGTGCGCCAAAATCACTGCGCCCAACATGCGTGTACTCATTCCCCACGAAGTGGTGTGACAGAACTCGAGCGAACCAGATTTCGATTGGTAGTTAATCTCGAAAGCTTTTGCAAAGTTGGTGCCGAGGTAGTGCGAAGTTGCTGACTGCAATGCCTTACCGTCACGCATCATTCCTTCAATTGAATAGGTGCGTAATGCTCCGGCAAACCTTTCGCCCGGTGTTTTTTCACCGGCAACCACTGGTATCGCACAGAAGTCGCGTGCTACTTGTATATAAATATCGAACATGCGCAGCGTTTCTTCCATCGCGTCTTGTTCATCGGCATGCGCAGTATGGCCTTCTTGCCATAAAAACTCAGTCGTGCGCAGAAAAATACGAGGCCGCAATTCCCAACGCACAACGTTGGCCCATTGATTAATTAAAACTGGCAGGTCACGATACGAACTAATCCAGCGCGAATAAGCCTCACCAATGACAGTTTCAGATGTTGGCCTAACAACTAGCGGTTCTTCCAGCTCTTTGCCGCCGCCGTGGGTAACAACGGCAAGCTCGGGAGCAAAACCTTCTACATGATCGGCTTCCTTTTCCATGAAAGACATTGGAATAAATAAAGGAAAGTAAGCATTTTCATGACCGGTGGCGCGAAAGTGTCGATCTAGTTCGGCTTGCAACAATTCCCACATGCGAAAGCCGTAGGGGCGTATGACCATCGTTCCTTTTGCTGGCCCGCGATCGGCGAGCTGGGCTTTGAGAACGATCTCGTTGTACCAAGCCGAAGAGTCTTCGCCCTGGGGAGTCACACCTAATTCATTTTGTTTTGGCACATATGAACTTTACTTATTGTGACGATGCAGTGTCGGCCAATTTGTCGCTGATTTCCTCGACGCCATTGTTCAGCCAATAGGACGTGTTGACCTCGCGTGCGCGAGCGAGCAACCAATGCACTTTTGAACCGTTGTTAACCCGAGCACGAATTCGGCTCAGTCGTTCTTGTCGACTTGCAACCGGAAGCGAAAGTGCAACGTGAAGAGTGGTCGCTAATTCCTCGATGTCGTTCGGATCACACGTCAATGTGTCGTTGCCCAACGTTTTCGCTACGCCAGCTGTTTCACCGATAACAAGAGCGGCTATGTCTGCTGCAACGGCAGCTTCCAGTGCAGAAATGTTGTAGCCATCTGCGAGTGAAGGATAAACCGCCACATCGGCAAAGCGAGTTGCACCGATTGCGGCACCACGGCTATTTAATCCGTAACGGCGTATTAGAGGAAGTTGAGGCGTGATTCCGTGTTTGCGGCATTCATTTAAATAGCGCCGATTCGCTAACTCGATCGCGGCAATAACTTCTTCGCGGTATTCGTCGTAGTGACGCGATTCGGGAATTCGCAATATGACATGAACTTTGCCTAAATGCTCGGGATGCATTAGCGCGAGCGCCCCAAGTGATTGGGCCAACTCGAGTGCACCTTTTGCAGGATCGAGGCGCATTGACCCAACAATCACTTTGCTTCCTGGGCCTAACTTTCGCTTGGCGAGTTCGACCATGCGCATGCCATAGCGCGCATGTCGTCGCTGTTTAACGAGCAACTTTTCGTCGTGCTTTGAAAGCCAATCGGTGGGAACCGCGCGCAATCCGGCTACTTGTTCAATGTCGTCGGGATCGAGTTCGACATGAGTGGCGTTAACTTGCGCGTGCGGTAGGCCAGACAAAAACTCGCGACGACACGCAATGAAGTTTCTCATGTCGCCATCGGACTGAAACATCACGCAGTCAGCACTATCGATGCCGCTAATAACTTCTGCGGAACGTTCGACACCCAAGAACTTTTCAAACAAAACTGGTTCAGCTTGGGGTGTATGAATAAAAAGGCCGATCGGGGTTCGAGCCGCAATCTCTGGATACATTTGTCGAAACATTTTCGGAACGAGCCATAAATGATTGTCGTGCAAAAGTTGTGTCTCATTTGGCAGTGCATGTTTGGCCAGTTCGTGTGCATAAATTTCTGAGCCCGCCACAAAGTCGTTCCAGAGCGAATCAATATCAAATTCGTTCAATGCGTCTTCGACTTGTTCGATCAACCCGTGTTGCAGAGACCAGCCGACGTGGTTGCAAAAGTTAAGGAAGCCTTCGGCGTATGGACCGAGGTCTACGTAGTGCTGCCACCGGGGGATAGGAAAGGCGTGGGCTTCTGCCGCGGCGAGGTCGTCTTCAGTTCCGAGAGCATGCCAATTGGCATTGACGGCATGAAGATGGAGAGTCGTCGGGGAGGGGATAACTTGAACGAATCCTCCGGAAGGCGCCTTGGCCAGAAATTCCTTCGTAATCGAATCGCGCGAGAAGTGGAGCAGCGAGGCTTTGCTCCAGAGTCGGATGCCAAGCGCGGAGTCGCTGGCTATGTCTGAGAGAGACATGGGGCAGATGTTAGGGCTGAGTCGGTGACTAAGAGCAAATCCTGACCACACTCCGTGAAATATTCGTAATTGCCAGCTCATATCTATTAGCGTGGCTCGGGTCATGAAATCTCTGGCAATCCTCACATCGTCATTTGTTTTGTTTATGGCTGCCCCGGCAGGCGCAGCTTCGACCAAAGATCCAACTGCTGCATATAAGTCAGCCCAAGCTGCTGCCAATGCGGCCGCTAAGAAGTTCAACGAGGCACAAAGCAATCTCGCCAAGGTGCAAGACCAGGTCAACGACTTAACCGAACAAAAGAAGTCGGCCGAGACACAAGTTGAGAGGCTGTCGACGCGCGTTCGACAAATAGCCGTTGACAATTTCGTGGGTAACCACTCTTCGGATTCCGTGTTTGGAATTACTGGGGACATAAACGACGACTCTCGGCGTGAAGTTGTTTTGAACGGCTTGTCTCAGGACTCTCAAGATGTCATGGACAAATACCTCTCAGCTCGCGATGAACTCAATCGCAAGCAAAAGCAACTCGACTCGCAGCTTGACCAACAAAAGTCCGAAATGTCTAAATTGAAAGCTGCGCAATCGAGCACACAACAACAATTGAATTCATTGGCCAAACAAATGGCTGCGTATAAAGCGTCGCAAACTCCGGCCAAAGCAAAGAAGGGTGCGGCCGCGCCAAAGGGTCCCGGCGGCAAGTTCACCGGTTCTGGCCCAGGTATGTGTCCCGTACAGGGCCCGCATGCCTTCACCGATTCATGGGGAGCACCACGTTCTGGTGGTCGCCGTCACCAAGGCGTCGACATCATGTCGCCAAAGGGAACTCCAGTCGTTGCAAATGTAAGTGGTGTGGTTAGAGATCACAGCAACGCGTTGGGCGGACTGTCTTATTACTTAGCTGGCGACGACGGCGTTGAGTATTACGGCGCCCACTTGTCTGCTTACGCTGCGACGGGGCGTGTTTCAATGGGAACAGTCGTTGGTTATGTAGGAAGCACCGGTAACGCATCAGGCGGTGCCAACCATTTGCATTTTGAAGTGCATCCCGGTGGTGGTGCCGCAGTCAATCCGACTCCGTACGTTCGTCAGTATTGCTAACTACGCACCTATTGCGTGATAACCACCGTCGACGTGAAGAATTTCACCAGTTGTTGCTGGGAACCAATCTGAAAACAAAGCAATCGTGGCTTTTGCAACAGGATCAGAATCGTTGATGTCCCAACCGAGCGGTGCGCGTGAAGACCATGCGTCTTCAAACTGGGCGAAACCAGGGATGCTTTTTGCAGCCAAAGTTCGAATCGGACCAGCTGCAACGAGATTAACGCGGACCCCGATCGAGCCCAAGTCGCGCGCTAAATAACGCGCCGTTGATTCGAGCGCAGCTTTGCAAACCCCCATCCAGTCATAAGCAGGCCAAGCAACACTGGCATCGAAGTCAAGACTTACAACCGAGGATGATCCCGCATTTTTCAGTAACGGCAACATTGCCTCTGTAAGAGATTTGAGGGAGTAAGCAGAAATTTCCAAAGCAGTAGAAACATCTTCCCATTGCGCTTTCAGTATGTCACCGCCGAGGCAATCAGCCGGAGCAAAACCGATGGCATGAAGTATTCCGTCAAGCGCCCCCCACTTTTTGGCCAAAGCATCGTGAACACCTGTGAAGTGTTCGTTGTTGGTGACATCTAATTCCAAAACTTCGGGTGCAGGGTTCAGTTTGTTTGCAGTTCGTTGAGTAAGTGAAAGCCCGCGACCAGCGCCGGTCAGTACCACCTCCGCTCCTTCTTCTTGCGCGCGTTTCGCTACGCCGTACGCGAGGGATGCATCGGTCAAAACGCCCGTAATGAGCAATCTTTTGCCGTCGAGTAAGCCCATATTGCTCCTTAGGAATTGGTGGAAATACAAAGGAGAACTTTAGCGTTGCTAATCGTTGTCGGCGAAAAGGGCCCGTCGACGCGATACTGTTCGCACAAATACTGAAGTTGGTGAATTCGCAGTCATGACAATGCAACTTTTTGACACAGCGCAACAAAAGGTCGTTCCTTTTGAGCCGTCACAAACCGTCAAGATGTATACGTGCGGAATCACGCCATATGACTCTTCGCACGTTGGCCATGCTGCTGTATACCTTTATTACGACATTTTGCAACGGCGTCTGCGTGACTTGGGTCATGAAACACAATGCGTTCGAAACGTAACCGACATCGACGATGACATGTTTCGCAAAGCTCGTGAACTGGGCGTCGACTATCGAGAGTTGGCTGAACGCGAAACTGTTCGTTTCGAGTGGTGCATGAATGAACTGAACCTTCTACCGATGTTTTCTGAACCGCGCGCAAGTTCTGCCATTCCCGACATCCTTGGATTTATTGGAATGGTGCTGGACCGTGGTTACGCCTATGAATCTGGTGGACAGATTTACTTTTCTATCGAAAAGTTTCCAAGTTTTGGCGCCGTCTCGCATTACAGCAACGAACAAATGTTGGAGTTCGCTGCTGAGCGCGGCGGAAACATCGAAGATCCAAACAAACGTAATCCTCTTGACTTTGTTTTATGGCAGCAGTCGTTACCTGACGAACCATATTGGGATTCGATGTGGGGACCAGGTCGACCGGGATGGCACATCGAATGTTCTGCTTTGGCCTTACGTGAATTGGGAACAACAATTGATTTACATGGCGGGGGTGCAGATTTGATTTTTCCTCATCACGAATCAGAACGCGCGCAATCGGAATCAGCAACGGGTGAGACTTTTGTTCGTCATTGGATGCATGTTGGGATGGTTCGCTACCAGGGCGAAAAGATGTCGAAGTCTCTTGGCAATCTTGTATTTATTCACGAACTGTTGAAGGTATGCGATGCCGATGCAATTCGTGCTGCGGTTTTTGCGCACCACTACAGAACTGAATGGGAATGGGACGAAACGGAATTGGTCCTAGCAACCGATCGTGTAGAACGATGGAAGTCCGCATCGGGCGAAGAAGCAGGAATCGAACAAGTTCGTGCCGCGCTTGATAACGATCTCGACACACCTACTGCTCTCGATATCCTCGACAAAGTTGTCGCTGATGGCAAATCTGTCCATGATGCAGGTGCGTTACTTGGCTTTCGCTTTTGTCGTTAGTGAGTAAGGTTTAACTATGTCGATGGAACGCTTGTGGGCCGGGTGGCGCGCGGAATATATAAATGGTTTGTCACGCGAAACGCCGGGCGAATGTTTGATGTGTGCGTTAGCTGGTACAAGCGACGACAAAGGTGACTACGTGGTTTTTCGCGGCGACGGAGTTTTCGTGGCATTGAATGCGTATCCATATACATCGGGCCAACTGATGGTTAGTCCAAATCGTCATGTTGGAGAGATTGAAGATCTTTCGCCCGACGAATCAGCTGCATTGTGGGAAGCAATTCAAAAAAGCACAGTTGCAATCAAAGATGCCTACGAACCGCACGGATTTAATGTGGGAATAAACATTGGTCGCGCGGCCGGTGCAGGTGTGCCCGACCATATTCATGTTCACGTCGTTCCGCGCTGGGATGGCGATACCAATTTCATGACTGCAACTGCTGAAGTGCGGGTTCTTCCGGAGTCACTGGGCACAACTGCCGAACGACTCCGCGCCGTCTGGCCCAAATAACAAAAGCCCGCCCAGTCAACTATCGTTCGCGCCCGTGAGTAAAGAGGAAAAAGTCGTCGACGTAACCGATTCATATCGTGATCAGTTGCCTGAAGATCTCGACATCACAAGGGCCCAGGCTGCATACCGATTGCCGAGCATGTCGCGGCGTCGCGGTTACGCAGTGGGTTCCTGGGTACTTGCTGCTGCGCTTCTCCTTTTATGGCTGGATTACGGCAATGGCGTTTATGTAAATGATGGTTATTTAGTTTTAGGAATTTCACTCGTTCTATTGGGTGGCATTTTCGGGCTAACAGGTTGGCCACTCAACGTTCGAGAAATCGATGCCGTCTCGCGTGCATCTTCGGAAACAAAATTTTCAATTGGCCATATTGCTGCGCAACTCGGTTGGCAGGGTGTGAGAAGTCGCCCGACTTGGCGCGTGTTGTTGTACTCCGATGAAAATCCGCCGAAGGAACGCGCGCTTGTGTTGATTGACGGTGTCGACGGGCATGTCGTTTATTCCGAAACGGAGGCCAACCCCGAGGACTGGTCGGCCGACCTCGCCACGGCGCAAAATCGCTCATAGCCAGGCGAATTTGCTCGAAAACTGTCCAAAACTGGCGCCTCGTGGTACCGTTTTAACGTAAATTTTCTCGATATTTCCCGTGGAAATCTGCCGAGGAAATTGTATGAATTATTGGAGGCAATTCGGTGTTTGACGATCGCTGGAGGCGAAAAGTCGATGCCAATATGGCGCCGTGGGGAGCACGTCTCGGGCGCATAGGTATTAGTCCAAACTTCTTAACCGCTTTCGGTTTGATTTGTGCGATTACATCAGCCGTTCTTGTTGGCATGGGTTACTTGCTCGCTGGCTTCATTGTTTTCGTGTTTTCCGCTTTACCTGATTTGTTGGATGGCGCTGTTGCTCGAGCAACTAAGGCCGCATCTTCACGAGGTGCATATTTTGATTCGGTAGCTGATCGCGTTTCTGACTCTGCATACATGGTCGGAATGGCGTGGTACTTGGCCGATACGCAAAGTGCGCACGCGGCAATGCTTCCAGTACTCGTTTTAGCCGTTTCATCTCTTATTCCGTATCAACGCGCAAAGGCTGAATCTTTGGGCTTTTATGCAAAAGGCGGATTGCTTGAGCGTGGTGAACGTTCGCTGATGATCGGTGTTGCTTTGGCATTTCCCGGCACGATGATGTACGTGTTGTGGGCAATGCTTGTTTTGTCGGCAGTTACAGTCGTTCAGCGTTTTGTAAAGGTTTGGCGTCAAGCTTCAGCTCATGTGATTCCACGGCGTCGCATCATGGTTGCCCAACGTTGGGAAGCATGGCGCGAACAATATGTTGACTCGTTGCGTATGCGTCGCGTTGCCCGTTACGAGCGCCGAGAAGCGCGTCGCGAGGCGCGTGCATCGCGTAGAAATTCGCGCCCGTAACATACTGCTGTGCAAAAAATTAAACCCTACGCTTTCTATCTTGCATTTCGCACCTGTGCATTTCTAATCAAGTGGTTGCCTGCATCATTTACTTGGGCAATTCTCGAAAAACTTGCGGTGCGCGCTTCGCATCGTGACAACGAACAAGTGCAAACCGTGCGAGAAAACGTTGCTCGAATAAGTAGCGCAAACGGGGCCGAGCTTGATCGTTTAGTCACTGAGAGTTTTGTCTCGTACGCGATTTACTGGCACGAGTTGTTTCGCTTGACCCGCATCAAAAGTGACGATGTCGTTCAACGCGTGAGTTTTGAAAATAAGGAAGTGTTAGACAACGCTTACGAGGAAGGCAAAGGCGTAATCCTCGCATTACCTCACATCGGCAATTGGGAATTGGCTGGTGCGTGGATGAAAACTCAACACACTCCAATCGCAGTGGTTGCGGAATTGTTAAACCCACAGGCATTGTTTGATTGGTTTACAAATACGCGAAAGAAAGTGGGTATCGAGGTCTTCGCGTTGACTCCCGATGTAACGGGTGAACTAATAAATGCTCTCCATTCCAATCAGGCGGTTGGCTTGTTGTGCGATCGCGACATTTCCAATGCTGGCATTAAGGTCGATTTTTTTGGGCATCCAGCTACCTTGCCTGGAGGACCCGCGCTTATCGCGGCAAGAAGCGGAGCCCCAATTATTCCAGTGGCGACCTATTTAAACGACGATCGAAGTATCCATATTGTTTTTGATGAACCAATTCGTATTGGCAGCGAAGGCTCGTTACGTTCAAGAGTTGAAGAAACCACACAGATAATTGCCAACCGGTTGCAACATTTAATTGCGGCACAACCAGCGCAGTGGCATGTTTTTCAGCCCGTGTGGCTCGACCAATAAAATAAGGTGTTGTATGGCAAAAGCAGATTGGGTTACAGAACCAAAGAGGGTGGAGAAGCCGTGGGGCTATGAGTTGTGGTTTGCATTACAAGACGGCAAGTACTGTGGAAAATATCTGTTCTTGCGCGCAGGCGAATCGCTTTCATTGCAGTATCACGAACGCAAAGATGAAACGCAGTACGTACTTGAAGGTCGAATGCATTACGAAGTAGGCAACGACGAAAACAACCTCGAGTCATTCGAAGTAGTTCCTGGTGACGTCTTGCATTTTGAGCCGGGTGTACGGCATCGCATCTCAGCATTGGAAGACAGCGTCTTTCTGGAAGCATCCACAACTGAAGTTCTTGACGTAGTGCGGCTCGACGATAAGTACGGCCGTGCGGGTACGAGTGCCCCGTAAATGCGAATAGCTTTAGTTTGTCCGTACAGTTTGACGTTTCCGGGTGGCGTTCAGAACCAAGTTCTTGGTTTGGCACGCGAACTTCGCAAACGTGGTCATACAACTTATGTTTTAGGTCCCTGTGATGGTCCGCCACCCGACACGAATGTGATTCCTTTGGGTAATTCGGTACCTACCGCGGGAAACGGTTCGATTGCTCCGCTAGCTCCCGATCTTTCGGCGGCGTTTCGAACCATTCGCGTTTTTAGGGACGAACATTTTGATGTGATGCACCTGCATGAGCCGATGTGTCCGGGGCCAACTTTGACGGCACTTCTTTTTGCCAACACACCTTCAGTCGGAACATTCCATCGTAAAGGGCCATTAAAGAATCACAAGTACGTCGCACCTTTGTTGAAAGGTTGGGCCAAAAAACTAGAAGTTATGGTCGCTGTGTCGGAGGAATCACGTCGTTCTGCTGTTGAAATGTATGAGGGCGAATACCTGACGCTGTTTAATGGAATCGAGATTGAACGATATTCCGAGGCTCCGCTTCAACGTGGCAATAGGCCCACCATTTTGTTTCTTGGTCGTCATGAACATCGCAAAGGCCTCGGCGTAATGATCGAAGCCTTCAAGCAGTTGCCCGACGACGTTCAACTTTGGGTCGCTGGTGTTGGCCCAGAAACTGACGAACTTATGAAGAAGACTCAGGGCGACGAGCGGATTCAGTGGTTAGGTCGCATCCCCGACGCAGAAGCAGCATCGCGAATGCGATCAGCCGACGTTTATTGTGCGCCATCGCTTGGTGGTGAATCATTTGGAATTGTGTTGTTAGAAGCAATGGCGTCTGGTACTCCGATTGTTGCTAGTGACTTGGCGGGCTATCGATCGGTAGCGAGTAACGAAAAAAACGCATTACTAACTCCACCTGGTGATGCAAAAGCAGTTGCCGAGGCAATCGCACGTTTGCTTTCCAACAAATCGCTGGCTCAAACGCTCGCTGATAATGGGCGCGCTCGCGCAGAAGAATTCTCAATGACCAAGCTCGCCGCGCATTACGAAGAGCTATATGAAAAGGCCCGACTTCTGGGTCGCTAGGCGCCGATTGACCTGGCAAATTCAAGCGTTTTGACGGATATTCCGATGCCACCGGTAGTATCGTTTTGACTTCGGAAGTTCCGAACGAACAGGTTTTTACGGAGACACTAAATGTGGATCATTCTTGCAATCATCGTTGTACTGATCTTGGCACTCGTGCTTATGTACAACGGTTTGGTGCGCCAGCGCAACGAGGTTGAAAACGCTTGGGCGCAAATCGATGTTCAACTCAAGCGCCGTCACGACCTAATTCCAAATTTGGTTGAGACTGTTAAGGGTTATGCGTCACACGAACAGGGCGTTTTTACGAAGGTAACCGAAGCGAGGGCAAACGCAATCAATGCAGAAGGCCCAGCGCAACAAGGTCAGGCCGAGAATATTTTGTCTGGCGCGCTGAAATCGCTGTTTGCGGTCGCTGAGGCTTACCCCGAGCTTAAGGCGAACCAAAACTTCTTGGCCCTGCAGGAAGAGTTAACAAGCACGGAAGATCGCATTGCTTATTCACGTCAGTACTACAACGATCGTGTTACGAGCTACAACAACAAGCGACAGACATTTCCTTCCAATATCATCGCCAGCACGTTTGGCTTTAAGGGTCGTGAATTCTTCGAAGTCGACGATGAATCTCGTGGCGAAGTAAAAGTTCAGTTTTAATCGCGCTTTTAGCGCAGGAGAACATTTAGGTGCCAGAGCAGATAAGCGCGAACAAGCGCAAAACATGGTTAATAGTTTTCGTATTCGTACTAATAGTTACGGCAGCGGTTTACTTTCTTAACTTGTTGCTGGGTATGGGTACGCCGGGGCTGATCATCGGTTTGATTTTGGCGGGAGGAAGCGCATTTCTTGGTTACTGGAAATCCGATTCCGTCGCGCTGGCGGTAAGTAGGGCCAAGCCCGCCGACGGTCCGGAATACGCGCGTTTGCACAATGTCGTTGAAGGCCTTTGCATTGCTGCGGGTTTACCAAAGCCTCGCGTTTACGTAATTCAAGACTCTGCACCAAATGCTTTTGCAACGGGCCGCAATCCCAATCATGCCGCGGTCGCAGTAACAACTGGTTTATTGGAACGAATGAATCGAGTAGAGCTAGAAGGTGTGCTTGCACATGAGCTTGCCCATATAAAGAACTACGACATTTTGGTTTCCACGATCGCGGTCACTCTCGTCGGAACAGTTGTCATTCTTTGTGATCTTGGGTTTCGTGCCATGTGGTGGGGAGGAATCAGCGGCGATAGCGACAACGACAACAACCGAAGCAACGGCTATCTAATGGTCATTGGCATTATCTTTTTGGCACTGGCTCCGATTTCCGCGAAATTGATGCAGATGGCGATTAGTCGTCGTCGAGAAGCACTGGCTGACGTCAGTGGTGTGCAGTTCACCCGGTATCCGCCGGGGCTGATTTCGGCTTTGGAAAAATTAAAGGATGATCAAACTGTTGTGCACTCGGCATCTCGTGCAACTGCGCACCTATGGATTGAAGAGCCGATCCCTGGCGAGAACGACGAAAACAGTCGCATGACTTGGCTTAACAAACTCTTTATGACGCACCCGCCGATTGAACAGAGGATTGCGGCGCTGGAGCAGCTGTGAAAAAGAAAAGAGTCTGGAAAAGTGTCCTTGTTGTAGTTTTGCTTACCGCTATTGCGGTTGTTGTTGCAGAAATTGTTTTATCCTCTTCGGGCAAGTCAGTAGTTCAAGAAGTTACGACGACGACATTGCCGCCCGGAACTCCGTCACGATTAACAGGTGAATTGGTTAGCGACGAGCAAATCATTACGCGGCCGGTCATTATGTTGAAGATCGATAACTCACCATTGGGTCGCCCGCAGTACAACCTCGATAAGGCAGACATTGTTTACGAAGAGCGCGTAGAAGGCGGATTAACGCGCTTTATCGCCATGTATCAGCTGCACGATTCCGATCGCGTCGGGCCAGTTCGCTCGGTGCGTTCATCCGATCCCGACATCGTCGATCCCATGCTCGGACTTTTTGGTTACTCGGGTGGAATCCCTGCTTTCATAAATGCGCTTCACAATTCCTCAGCAGTCGACGTCGGCATTGATCGCTTAACTGATGCGTACACACGTCATCGCGATGCACAACATAAAGGTGAGCACACTTTGTACGCCGACTTAGGTTTTATTCGCAATTCGGAATTAGCACTACGTGGTGGCACGCCTCCGCAATGGTTTGAATTTTTGGGCAAGGGTGAATTGTTCGCTTCCGCGGGTGCGCGACCGAGCACTGGAGCAACTGTTCATATGGGTACAAGTATTAGTGACTTCACCTGGGACCCAGCAAGGAAACTTTGGATGCGCGGCACCGACAATGCGCCTCATATGGTTGCAACCGACAATGGCCAAATGGTCCAGCTGGGTTACAACAACGTGATTATTCAGAACGTTTCGTACGCAAATACTTCTTATACCGACGTAGCGCGCAACCCGGTCGATCGCGTTGTTTCTATTGGCTCCGGTACAGGTTTCGCATTAATTGACGGCAAATATGTTGACATCAACTGGAGTAAAGCTAACTCCGACTCGGTTACTACTTATACAGATAAAGCTGGTGCACCGCTTAAACTGACGCCCGGTAAAACATGGGTAGTGTTAGCTCCTAACGGCTCACCAGTAACTGTTCGATAAAGGAAACACATGTCCGGCCATTCCAAATGGGCAACGATTAAGCACAAAAAGGGCGCTGCCGACGCTCGACGCGGAAAATTGTTTGCAAAATTAATTCGCCAAGTTGAGGTAGCGGCGCGCGAAGGTGGCGGTGATCCCGCTTCGAATCCAACATTACGAACGATGTTCCAGAAAGCCCGTGAGAGTTCGGTACCTCTCGACACGATCGAACGTGCGGTTAAACGCGGGACGGGTGAACTTGAAGGTGTCACGTACGAATCAATAACTTACGAAGGCTACGCGCCTTGTGGAGTCGCAGTGTTGGTTGACTGTCTAACGGACAATCGCAATCGCACCGGCCCCGATGTTCGTACTGCGCTAACCAAACAAGGCGGATCAATGGCCGAACCCGGTGCGGTCGCATGGCAGTTTGAACGCCGGGGAATCGTGATTCTGCCGAAATCTGTCGGCGAGGACGAATTAATGACCGTAGCTCTCGATGCCGGAGCGGAAGATTTAAACGATCAGGGCGACACGTGGGAAATAACTTGTGACCCTTCGATTGTTATAGATGTGCGTGAGGCACTCGAAAAAGCCGGAATTGAAGTCACATCTTCAGAAGCGACGATGGTTTCTAGCAATAACGTGCCTCTCGACAATGCCGACGACGCACGAAAGGTTTTGAAGTTGATCGACGCACTTGAAGACATCGACGATGTACAGAATGTCTATGCAAACTTTGACATTCCTGATTCAATAATGTCAACGCTGGAGATCGAGTGACGCAAATAAAGCGGGGGAGCGTTGCGCCGAGTTTTGAACTAATCGGAACCGGAAACAAAACATATCGACTTAGCGACTATCGCGGACAAGTTGTCGTTTTGGTGTTTTATCCCGGTGACTCGACTGCTGTTTGCACAATTCAGTTGAGTGAATACTCAAGCGATATGACTGAGTTTCGCGATCTAGACGCTGTGGTGTTCGGTTTGAGTCCGCAAGGTCTCGAAAGTCACGAACAGTTCAAGGCTGAAGAAAATTTACAGATGGAATTATTGGTTGACGCAGACAAATCCGTAGCTGAGGCATACGGGATTGTTGGGCCATTGGGTTTCTATCGAAGGTCTGTATTTGTAATCAACGGTGAAGGTGTTGTTACATATGCACACCGAGCATTGTCAGGAGTTGGGTTCCGAAAAAGCAAAGAACTTCTCGACGCTGTCCGCGACGCAAAATCAGAATAAGGACTTAACAAAGTCGACGATAGCGAATCCGATCGCTATGGCAAACGGAAATACCATCACTGCAAACAAAAGTCGTGCGGATCGTCGTGCTCGTGGTGAGGGCGATCGAAATGCGCTCGCAATGCGACCAGCGGCGTAAACCTCGGCAAGTGGCCCGATCATGCCGTGTTCTGTTTCGGCCATCGTTCCGGGCAGTGTGCTTTGTCGAGTCTCCGCAGTAAATGGAACGTCGTCTTCCAGGTTCTCCATAAATAATCCCTCCACCTCCAGTATCAAGCGGCGGGGGGTGTAAATCAATGGGGAAAGCCCCCATTTCGGGCACACCATCCGCTAGGGTCGAACGCATGTTCGAGCCCAACAAGTTGGTTCTGGGGATTGACCCCGGCCTGTCACGCTGCGGATACGGCGCCGTGCGAATCGAAAACAATCAGCCGGTGGCGGTTGCTGCGGGTGTCCTCACGACTCCGACTTACTCGACGCTCCCCGAACGACTGGGCCAGTTGCACAGCGATCTTTCCGCGTTGTTAGATGAACTCCAGCCAAACGTCGTAGCGGTTGAACAAGTGTTTTTTCAAAGCAACGTGCGAACGGCGATGTCCGTTGGTCAAGCAAGTGGTTTGGCATTGGCACTCGCGCAACAAGCGGGGTGCGAAGTAAGTCAATACACACCAACCGAAGTCAAGATGTGCATTACAGGTTACGGAATGGCCACAAAAGAACAAATGCAAAAGATGGTGCAACAACAATTGCGTCTTGAAGTTTTACCCGAACCAGCCGATGCTGCAGACGCATTAGCGCTGGCGTTGTGTCACGCGTCATGCATGACTCGCAATGCGCGCATTGCAAAGGTTGGCGCATGATCGGTTCGTTACGCGGAACACTTCTCGAACGCACACCGCATCGCGACGCGAAAGATCCGAGCGTTGACGTTTTGATTGAATGCGCAGGTGTCGGGTACCGCGCCGTAATGACTGCCCACGCCGCGTCGCAATTGGGTGAGCTTGGTAGCGCAACATTTATTCACACTTACACGCACGTTCGCGAAGACAATATTTCCTTATATGGCTTTTCATCGCGCGACGAACGCAACTGTTTTTCGGCGTTAATTGCAACCCACGGCATTGGCCCGTCCGTCGCACTGGCGATCTTGTCAACGCACACGCCATCGAATCTTATGCGTGCTGTACACAACAACGACGTCGATGCACTTTGTGCCGTTCCGGGGATCGGTAAGAAGACGGCAGCGAAGTTAATGGTCGAATTGCAATCACGTCTAGATGAGCCAGTTATCGATTTGGCAGTCGTTGCTGAACCACAAGACGATGTTGCTGGCGATCCACGCAACGATGTGCGAACTGCGCTCTCTGGTCTCGGATACTCAGCCGACGAAATTCGCTCGGTTGTACAAAACCTTCCTGTTGACGAAGACGCCGAAGTGTTGTTGCGAGAAGCATTGCGTCGTTTGGCGGTTTCCGCATGAGTCCACGCGAAGAGTTATTGGTTGCACAAGCCGATCCAATCGAAGTTCTGGAAGAAGGCTCGCTTCGTCCGAGATCACTCGATGAGTTCGTTGGCCAACCTGAGTTGATCGAACATTTGCAGATTGTTTTACAGGCCGCACAAAACCGAAATCAACCGGTCGATCATGTTTTGTTTGCTGGCCCTCCAGGTTTAGGAAAGACAACGCTGGCCGGAATCATTGCCAATGAAATGGGCTCTGGCTTGCGTGTTACCTCGGGCCCGGCATTAACGCGGGCAGGCGATTTAGCTGCACTTCTGACTGATCTCAATGAAGGCGATGTTTTGTTTATTGACGAGATTCATCGACTGCCGCGACCGGTTGAAGAAATTTTGTACCCGGCGATGGAAGACAACAAGCTCGACATTGTTGTCGGCAAAGGTCCGGCGGCACGCTCACTGCGACTCGACTTACCTCGTTTTACTTTGATCGGCGCAACAACTCGTAGCGGATTGCTCACAGGTCCGTTAAGGGATCGTTTTGGATTTGTTGGTCGTTTGGAGTTTTATGAAAGCACTGATCTCCAAACAATTGTACATAGAGCAGCAAACATTCTTGATGTGTCGATCGACAACGACGGTGCCCATGAAATTGCACGCCGCTCGCGCGGAACGCCGCGAATCGCTAATCGTTTGTTAAAACGTGTTCGCGACTATGCAGAGGTGCGCGGTGACGGGAAAATATCAAACTCAGTTGCAAGCGATGGCCTCGCATTGTTTGGTATTGACGATGCCGGGCTCGATAAGCTCGACCGTCAAATCCTTTCCGTTTTATGCGAACGATTCAACGGTGGCCCAGTTGGCCTGTCCACATTGGCAGTAAGCATTGGCGAAGAAACCGAAACGCTCGAAGATGTTTACGAACCATTTCTGTTGCTGGGTGGGTTCATAAAACGAACACCTCGCGGACGCGAAGCTTTGGCAAGGGCTTATACACATCTCGGAATGGTTCCACCAGCTGCCGAAAGTCAACTGTTCGGCGAATAAATCCAACTTTGGCCTACAGTGTGTCGCTAATTTTGCGCTGTCCTGAGCTAGCCTCGGGCCGCTTTTTGAGCGCCGGAAAAGGAAACAATTGAAGCGCAAATACTGGATCAGTTTGATAAGCGTTATTGCTATCTCGGTTGGCTCAGTTTTGTATGTCCGCGCAAAAGACTGGAAGCCGCAACTAGGCCTCGACCTTAAGGGTGGTTCAGAAATTGTTCTTCAACCTAAAGGCAATGCATCTGGCGACACCATCACGCAAGCAAAGAACATCATCCTGAATCGCGTTGATGCTCTTGGTGTGGCCGAACCCGAGGTTCGTGTTGAAGGAAGTTCGATCATCGTTGCTTTGCCTGGTGTTACCGATGAGCGTCGAGCAGAAGCATTGGTGGGTCAAACAGCGAAACTTACGTTCCGGAAAGTTTTAGGTGAAGAACCACCTGATCCAACCAACACAAGTATAACCTCGACCACGGCTCCGAAAACAACTACAACTAAAGCAAAGACCGACTCGAAGGCCACATCCACTAACAGTGGAACCACAACCACAACTGTTGCAGCACCAGCAGTTGCAACCACCCCGCGCGAAGAATCTGGTGACAATAAAGAGATAGTGCTGCCAGCACTTCCTGACTCGCCAACGGGTTCGCGATTGCGTCTTGAGAAACCGGTACTAACTGGAAACGACGTCAAAACAGCAAACGTTGGCTTCGACCCAAATACGAACGAACGAATTGTCCAAGTGAGGTTCAAGGGCGGCAAGTCAACTGACACGTTGAAGTCATTCAGCGCCGCAAATGTTGGCCAGCAGATGGCGATCGTTTTAGATGGCCGTGTTGTTACATTCCCGAAAATCGATCAAGCGTTTACAAATAGCGACATCCAAATAACCTCACAAGGAGGCTTCGGCGAACGTGAAGCGAAAGACCTTGTCAATGTTTTGAAATATGGTGCGTTGCCAGTTGCACTTCAAACTGAGAGTGTCAACAAAATTTCGGCCACCCTAGGCCAAGATGCATTAAGCGCAGGTTTGCTTGCCGGAATGATCGGTCTGGGCCTCGTGCTTTTGTACATGATTCTTTACTACCGAGCCCTCGGAATAATTGTCGTGATGGGTCTTACATTGTCCACATGCCTTTTGTATTCATTGATTTGCTTTATGGGTCATCAAAGTGGATTAGCGCTAACTCTCGCTGGCGTCACCGGTATCATCGTTTCGATTGGTGTAACTGTCGACTCCTATGTCGTTTACTTTGAAAGACTTAAAGATGAAGTACGCGCCGGTCGCACGCTGCGTTCTTCAGTAGAGCGAGGTTTCACCTCGGCTTTCCGTACGATCTTGGCTGCAAACTTCACGTCACTAATTGGTGCTGCCGTTCTGTATTACTTGTCTATTGGGCCTGTGCGCGGTTTCGCATTCTTCCTCGGCGTTTCAACATTCCTTGACATTGTGCTTGCATATTTCTTTATTCATCCAATGGTTGTACTTGTAGCGCAATATCGAGTGTTTACTGATATGAAGTTCTTGGGTGTAGCGCGTGGTCTTCAAGCTCCATCGGAGGCAAAGGTATGAGTGACGATTTCACAAACGACGACGAAGAACTTACTGACGAGCTGGAAGATACACCGGAAGAGATTGCGGCGGAAATGGCGGCTTTCCAAGAAGACGTGGCAATCGATAGCAAAAGATCAATTTGGTGGAGGCTTTATCACGGCGAAACGAACTACAAGTTTGTTGAGCATTGGCGTCGCTGGTTCGGAATCTCTGGTGCAATTATCCTCGCTGGTTTGATCGCAATTGGCATCAGCGGGCTGAACTTCAGCATTGACTTTGAAGGCGGTCGCGTTTGGCGCGTTACATCGGAATCGTTGACCGAAGCGCAAGCTACCAAAGCTGTTATTTCTGTAACCAAGGAAACTCCGAAGGTTCAGATTGCAACCACTGGTGGCGACTCCAAACGAATGGTCATTGTGCAGGCAAAGTCTTCCGAAGGTGACACGAACGATGTAACAGAAGCGCTTGCTAAAGCCGCAAAGGTCGACGCCAAAACTCTTGAGGTTAAAGCGGTTAGTTCGTCATGGGGAGGCCAGATCACCCAGAAGGCCGTTCAGGCACTGGTTGTGTTCTTTTTACTGATCACCATTTACATTTCGTGGCGTTTTGAGGCCAAAATGGCCGCGGCGACGTTTATTGCGTTGGTGCATGACCTCTTAATAACAATTGGCGTCTATGCAATCTTTGGATTTGAAGTCACGCCAGCAACGGTAATCGCGGTTCTTACTATTCAGGGTTTCTCTATATATGACGGAATTGTTGTTTTTGACAAAGTAGATGAAAACACCCGCGGTCTGGCTGCCAGTGGGCGCATGACTTATTCCGACATGGTTGATCTTTCGTTGAATCAAGTTTTGATGCGATCAATCAATACGTCAATTACCGCACTGCTACCGATTGCCTCATTGTTGGCCATTGGCTCGTTTGCGCTTGGTGTGTCAGAACTTGAGGAATTTGCATTGGCCTTGTTTGTCGGATTGTTGGCAGGTGCATATTCGTCAATCTTTATTGCATCGCCAGCACTGGCATTAATGAAAGAGCGCGAACCGCGTTACATGAATATGCGTCAACGACTTGCCGGTAAACAAACTCTTTTGACGCCAGCCGCCGCAGCTGCTTCCGGACTTTCATCACCAGGTCCTGTGGGTGCTGGAGGCGCAAATCGTCAGCAACGACCAAGTTCAAACAAGCCCAAGGCTCCTGGTACAGGTGTGGCACGATCGCAGCCCAAGCCGCGAAAGAACAAGAAGAAGAAGCGGCGTTAGCTGACCGCCTAGATTTACTTTATGGATCGCGAATCGTTGCGGAGTTATGTTCGCGACATCCCAAATTTTCCCCAACCCGGTGTCATCTTTAAGGACATCACGCCAACTCTCTCTAGCTCTGAAGCATTCAGATTTGTCGTCGATGAGTTAACAAATATCGCGCGACATGATTCAGTAACGACAGTCATTGCACTCGAAGCGCGAGGATTTATTTTTGGTTCGCCAGTCGCATATGAATTGGGAGCCTCACTTGTTCCTGTGCGAAAAGCGGGCAAATTGCCTCACGATGTTGAGGCTATGACCTATTCCTTAGAATATGGGCAAGCAACACTAGAGCTGCATCGCGACTCGATTAAGGCAGGAGACCGTTGCATAATTGTTGATGACGTATTGGCCACCGGAGGAACAGCCGCCGCCGCGTGCGATTTGGTTGAAAAATTGGGCGGAATCGTGACCGGAGTTGCCGTGTTCATTGAATTGGGCTTCCTGGGTGGCCGAAAGAGACTAGAGAACCGTGAGGTGCATTCGCTCCTCACTTACGAATTGGAGGGCTAGAAAGTGCCAGCAGTAAGTCGTGTTCTTCCGTGGAAACGCCACGTGTTGACCACAACTGCCGCTGTGCTCGAGCCCGTACTCGATGCCTACCGTGCCAATTATCCGAAGGGCGACACCGAAGTAATAGAGCATGCCTATGCGGTTGCTGACGAAATGCATACTGGTCAACTGCGTAAATCGGGTGAGCCCTACATCAATCATCCTGTTTCAGTTGCATTGATCTGCGCGGAACTGGGTCTCGACGATATTGCTTTGTCGGCCGCATTGTTACACGACGCAGTCGAAGACACCCGAATTACGGTCGACAATGTAAAGGAACAGTTTGGCGACGATATTGCCGCAATTGTCGATGGCGTCACCAAACTCGATCGTATGCAATTCGATTCTCGTGAGCAACAGCAAGCTGCAACAATGCGCAAAATGTTGGTCGCAATGGCGCACGACTGGCGAGTGTTGATTATCAAGTTGGCCGATCGTTTGCATAACATGCGCACCTTGGCAGTCATGCCTCGTGACAAGCAATTGCGAATAGCTCAAGAAACCCTCGATGTTTATGCACCGCTTGCGCACCGTTTGGGAATCCAGGACATCAAGTGGCAGCTAGAAGACTTGGCATTTGCCACCGTTCACCCGAAGTTCTATGCAGAAATCGAACAAATGGTTGAGGCTCGCGCGCCAGAGCGCGATCAATATCTCAAGTCGGTTATCGAAGATGTAAAAGGCCATTTGGCTGAAGTAAAGATCGATGCCGACGTTTTTGGGCGTCCAAAACACTTGTGGTCAATCTACGAAAAGATGGTTGTTGGTGGAAAAGAATTCAACGAAATCTATGACTTGGTAGGAATTCGTGTAATCGTTGACTCCGTAAAAGATTGTTACGCAGCATTAGGAACCATTCATGCCACCTGGAAACCAGTGCAAGGACGATTCAAAGATTACATTGCAATGCCTAAGTTCAACTTGTACCAGTCGCTACATACAACGGTTGTTGGTCCCCAAGGAAAACCACTAGAGGTTCAAATTCGTACCCGCGAAATGCACACGCGAGCAGAACATGGAATTGCTGCGCACTGGGGATACAAAGAAAAGGGCGAAAGCGCGAAAGAAGCCGCTTGGTTCCAAAACATGATCGATCTAGAACAAGAAAGTTCTGATCCACTTGAGTTCTTAGAAACGTTGAAGCTTGATCTTGAACAAGATGAGGTTTATGTGTTCACTCCTAAGGGTCGAGTAATTGCATTGCCGGCTGGCGCAACCCCGATCGATTTCGCTTATGCAATTCACACTGAAGTAGGTCACCGCTGCATTGGTGCGCGCGTTAATGACCGTCTAGTGCCACTTGATTCCAAGCTGACGTCCGGTGACAAGATTGATGTACTCACGTCGAAAGTTCCTACGGCCGGGCCGTCACGCGATTGGTTAAACATTGCCGTTTCATCTCGCGCCCAAAACAAGATCAAGCAATGGTTTTCTCGCGAGCGTCGTGAAGACGCCATCGAATCCGGGCGTGAAGAGCTTGTTCGTATGTTGCGAAAGCTCAATGTTTCATTGCAGCGTGTTAATAGCAGCGATGTTTTGCAGATTGTTACCGACGAAAATAACTATGGCGACGTCGATACGCTCTATGCGGCGATTGGCGACGGCCATATAACTGCACGAATTGTTGCAAATCGAGTTGCGCGGGAGTTTTCGGCACCCGAATCAACCGATTACGAAGAACTACCAACCTCTACCGCTGTGGCTCCTCGTCGGTTCCGCCAGCGGGCCGAGAGTTCGGGTGTTCACGTTGAGGGTCTCGATGATGTCATGGTGCGGTTGTCGCGCTGTTGTACGCCGGTTCCTGGCGACGACATTATGGGTTTCGTAACTCGTGGCCGCGGCGTTTCTGTTCACCGTGCTGATTGCGCAAATGCCGTTCAGTTGGCAGCCGAAGAACGCGACCGTTTGATCGATGTCGAATGGGATTCAGGTGCCGTAGGTACTTTCGTTGCCTCGATTGAAGTCAAGTCACTTGATCGAAGTGGATTGTTGTTTGATGTGTCAAGAGTTCTTTCTGAATATCACGTAAGCATTATTTCGTCTTCATCGCATGCCACCGCCGATCGTGCCAGTCGCATGCGATTTGAATTTGAGCTTGCTGATCCGGCTCATCTCGATTCAATTTTGAAAGCTTTGAAACGAATCGATTCTGTCTACGACGCATATCGCATTGTTCCCGGTCGTAAGTAGCGTCTAGGAGTGAGCGAGTGACATGTGCGCGAGCGAACGTATGAGAAGTTTCGAGGAGCAAGCTTGCGACGAGATAATTAAGCAACGCCCCGGACGCAAGTAGTTAATTGGCCGCGTCGTTGGCGGCAAACCAGGTATCCTGAACGGCTATGAAAATCGACAATTCGCCTGCTAGGGGTATGCGTGACATATTGCCCGGCGATGTGCGAAAACGAACCGAGACGTTGGCGACGATCGTTGATACATATACCAAGTTTGGTTATCAGCGAATAGAAACTCCTGCTGTCGAATCGATTGAACGCTTAACCGCGGGCAGTTCCGGAAGTGAAAATCAAAAGCTCATTTATCAAATACTTAAACGTGGTCTGGACGATGAAGCTGGAAAATCGGTTAACGAGTTAGTTGATTTGGGTTTACGTTTTGATCTGACTGTGCCATTGGCGCGGTACTTCGCAAATAACCAAGCCAGTTTGCGTATGCCATTTCGTGCACTTCAAGCCGCTCCGGTCTGGAGAGCAGAACGCCCTCAGAAAGGTCGTTATCGACAATTCATGCAATGCGATATCGACATTATTGGAGAGCCTTCAGTTCTGGCCGAAATTGAGTTGATTACTGCAACAATGCAAGCTTTGAACAATTTAGGCATCACCTCAGCTGTTGTTAATGTTTCCGACCGTCGTGTTCTTGCAGCCGTAGCTGAACAAGCGGAGATTGATACCGCCGCAAGGGCTTCATTTTTTATCTCGCTAGACAAGCTCGACAAGATCGGCTGGGATGGCGTGCGCGAGGAATTTTCGAAGGTTGGAATTTCCCAAAGCGGTTCTGAGAAGGCGATTGAAATTGTAGAACAGCTGTCTGCTTCGCCCATTAATGAAGTAGCGACAACGATCTCAAAGCTTTTGCCTAGTGTCGCGTCGGAAGTAGTAGATGCACTTGGTTTAACGCTAAGTACGGTCGAATCGTCGGGCACGATAGTTAACTTTGATCCGTCTCTCGTTCGTGGAATGGGTTATTACACGGGACAAGTTTTCGAGGTTCGTTCCGATGCTTATGACTCTTCGCTGGCTGGCGGTGGTCGTTACGATGATCTGTTGACGGCATCGGTCGGTAAGCAGGTTCCGGCATGTGGATTTTCGATTGGATTCGAACGAATCACAGAATTGCTCGGTGACAAAGCGTCAAAGAGTGGGTTGGCCGTACTATTCGACAAGGATGTCGATCTTGCGACTGTGATGAATATTGCTGAAAAGTATCGGTCAGAAGGCTATGACGTTTCGATTGTGCCTCAAAGTGGCTCGGCAAAGGCGCAAATAGACCGATTGGTCGAATGGGAATTCGAGTCTTTTGTATATTTGCAATCTGGAAAAACCGATTCTCCCGAGGTCAAAAAATTGTGACGCAATCAAAAGAACATGCCGGCGCTTACAGTCCGCCAAAGGAGATAGCGGCCACATCATTGCGAACCGATCTGTGTGGCGCGCTTCGTAAAACTGATGTCGGAAATAGCGTCGCAATATGCGGATGGGTTTCACGGATTAGGGAACATGGCGAACATCTTGTCTTTGTTGATTTGCGTGATGCTTCGGGTATTGTTCAATGCGTAGTCGACGCGTCGGCTGATTTACATGTCGAATACATCGTTCGAATCGAAGGTGTTGTTCGTGATCGTCCCGGCGGAACTGTAAATACCGAGATCCCGACCGGTGAGGTCGAGATTCAAGATTGCTCTGTAGAGATTTTGGCAGCCGCAATGCCACCGCCGTTCCCAATTGACGAGCGTATTTCGGACACCGATGAAACCACTCGGCTCAAGTATCGCTTTGTTGATCTTCGACGTGAACGTATGCAGCAAAACCTGCGCATTCGTGCACGCGTAAACGCGTCGCTTCGCACCTCGATGGCCGAACAAGGGTTTACAGAAATTGAAACGCCGGTATTAATTGCGTCTACGCCGGAAGGCGCTCGCGACTTTATTGTGCCATCGCGCATGAAACCTGGCAGTTTCTATGCGCTTCCTCAGTCTCCGCAATTGTTTAAGCAACTTTGCATGGTTGGCGGGTTGGATCGTTACTTTCAGCTTGCTCGTTGTTTGCGCGACGAAGATCTGCGTGCAGATCGACAGTTTGAGTTCACGCAATATGACATGGAAATGTCATTTGTCGACCAAGAAGATGTCTTGAAGGTAGTTACTAAAGCGGTCAAAGCCGCGGCGAAGGAAGTTACTGGCGACAATGTGTCCGACTTTCCGCGCATGACTTGGCATGAGGCGATGGAGAAGTATGGCTCAGACAAACCAGACATTCGTTTTGGCATGGAGCTCATCGAATTAACCGAAATCTTTTCAACGACCGAATTCAATGCATTCCGTGCTCCGTGCATTAAGGGAATTGTCGTCGACGGCGGGGGAGAGTTTGCAAGATCGCGTCTTGATCAGTTAACTGAGTTGGCGAAACAATATGGCGCAAAGGGTTTGGTCTGGATGAAAGTCGAATCAGACCTTTCACTCACATCGCCAATTAGCAAGTTTTTGTCTACCGATGAACTCAAGGCACTGGTAGAACGCACCGCAGCAAAACCGGGTGACTTGCTGTTGTTAGTGGCCGACGAACGACAAGCGGCGCAGAAGGTGTTAGGTCTATTGCGACTTGAACTTGGGCGCCCACCAGTCAGTGAAGGTGGTTTGAACTTCCTGTGGGTTGTTGACTTCCCACTGTTTGAAGGACTCGACGAAGAAACTGGCCAACCGATTCCTGCACATCACCCATTTACTCGTCCGCATCCTGACGACATGGAAAAACTGGAATCTGATCCCTTGGCTGTGCGGAGTCAGGCTTATGACTTGGTATTAAACGGTTGGGAACTTGGGTCGGGCTCTATTCGAATCCACGAACCGGAATTACAGCAGCGTATTTTTTCACTGCTTGGTATTCCGCCAGAGGAAGCACAAAAACGTTTTGGATTTCTTCTCGATGCGTTTCGTTATGGTGCTCCTCCGCATGGTGGTTTTGCATTTGGAACTGATCGTTTGTCGGCTTTACTTTCCGGCGAAGACAACATTCGCGAAGTAATCGCGTTTCCAAAGACTCAATCGGGTCTCGATCCGTTGACTGGCGCTCCTACCGAAGTCGACGCCAAAGATCTGAAAATTCTCGGGATTGGCGTTACCAAGCCCAAAAAGTAGTTGTCGCTGGCGTGCGGTAGCCTGATTTCGTGACTGACAATCTGTTCACCGCATCTCTTGAAGAAACACTTTCGCGAACCGCGCCTTTGGCGGCACGAATGCGTCCGCAGAAACTCGACGACGTTGTCGGCCAACAACACTTGCTTGCGAAAGACGCGCCACTACGTGCACTGATCGATTCCGATCGTTTGTCGTCACTGATTTTTTGGGGGCCACCGGGTGTTGGCAAAACGACGATCGCCCGCTTGATAGCAAAAGCCACCAAACGCCAGTTCGTACAGTTATCTGCCGTGTCCGCCGGGGTCAAAGATGTTCGCGAAGTAATAGATTCAGCGCGAAACCGCATTGCTGAGCACGGACAACGTACCGTTTTATTTCTCGACGAGGTCCATCGTTTCAACAAAGGGCAACAAGATGCTCTACTTCCCGCAGTCGAAGACGGAATTATCACGTTCATAGGTGCAACTACGGAAAATCCTTTCTTCTCGGTTAACGCGCCACTTTTGTCACGTGCAACCCTTTTTCGTCTTCAACCGTTGACCCGCGATGATATTGAATTGTTAGTAACACGTGCACTTGAGTACGAGAAACGTGAAATGGATCCCGAGGCTGTCAACTTTCTTGCTGACGTCGTCAATGGTGATGCACGCGCCGCACTCACAACTCTTGAAGTTGCAATAGCTCTCGCCGGAAGCGAAGAAATTTCCGTTAATCATGTTGAGAAGGCCTGCGAGACGCGTGCTGTTAGGTATGGCGAAGACGAGCACTACGACATCATCTCGGCATTCATTAAAAGCATGCGCGGAAGCGATCCCGACGCTGCTCTCTACTGGATGGCTCGAATGTTGCTTGCCGGAGAAGATCCACGTTTTATCGTGCGGCGAATGGTCGTATTTGCCAGCGAAGACATCGGTCTCGCCGATCCGCATGCGCTGCCAATAGCGACCTCAACGCTGCAAGCGCTTGAGTTTGTTGGAATTCCAGAGGCGGAAATCAATATGGCACATTGCGCGGTGTACCTGTCACTTGCTGAGAAATCAAATGCTTCATACTCGGCATTGCGCAGCGCACAAATTTCGGTGAAAGATCAATCACACGGTTCAGTCCCGATGCATTTGCGTGACGCAAGTTATGCATCGGCCGGAAAGATTGGTCATGGTGACGGCTATCAGTACCCGCATAACTTCGAACCGCCGTGGGTAGAACAGCAATACCGTCCTGATGAAGTTGCCGACGAGACTTATTACAAACCGTCGTCGCACGGAGCCGAAAAAGCGCTGGTCGAGAAGTGGAAATCTCGTTTAGGCAGGTAAAACACCACTAGTCTGAACGGGTGAAAAAAGCGACCGAAATACGCGAGAGCTTCACGAAGTTTTTTGTCGACAACGGCCACACGTCGGTGGCTTCATTGCCCCTGATCCCGTATCACCCTGCGGCTCCTTTGTTCACGAACGCCGGAATGGTTCAGTTCTTCCCGTACTTTCTGGGTGAAGAGCAGCCTCCGTATTCGCGCGCCACTTCGATTCAAAAATGTGTCCGCATCAAAGGTACTCACGATGACATCAGCAACATTGGCCGCACAACTCGCCATCTCACGTTTTTTGAAATGCTGGGCAATTTCTCCTTCGGTGACTATTTCAAAAAGGAAGCAATTGAATTCGCCTGGGATTTGTCTGTTAACAAATGGGGATTAGACGGCGACCGAATCTGGCCCACGATCTACTTAGACGATGACGAAGCCTTTGAAATCTGGCGTGATGTAGTTGGATTACCCGAAAAGCGCATTCAGCGCTTGGGTATGGAAGACAACTACTGGTCGGCGGGAGAAACCGGGCCATGCGGTCCGTGTTCTGAGCTGCACTATGACCGGGGCGAAAAGTACGGCGCGGATGGTGGACCAAAAGATGGCAACCCTGAGCGATTCGTCGAGTTTTGGAATCTTGTTTTTATGCAGTTTGAGCGCAACGAAAAAGGCAAGCTCAACGATCTACCCAAAAAGAACATAGACACCGGCGCCGGGCTTGAACGAGTCGCAATGCTTACCCAAGACACCCCGTCGCTTTACGAGACCGACTTATTTCTGCCACTAATTGAGAAAACCGCGAAGGCATCGAAAACAAAGTACGGAGAGGAGTATGAACGCGACGTGACTCTGCGCATCATCGCTGATCATGCTCGCTCGTCAACGTTCTTGATTACCGATGGAGTAGTTCCGTCTAATGAAGAACGCGGTTATGTACTTCGTCGCATAATGCGTCGCGCAATTCGACATGCCTATCAGTTGGGAGTTGAGAAGTTGATCCTTTCTGAGCTTGCGCGAAATGTCGCCGAAATAATGAGTCCGGTTTACCCGGAGATTGGCAAGAATATCGATTCCACTGTCGACATAATCGATCGCGAGGAAAGTCGTTTTCGTCAAACTCTCAAGCAGGGGTCTCAGATGCTTGATCAAGAGCTTGATAAGGGTGGTAAAAAGGTGTCCGGCGCAGTAGCGTTTAAACTTCATGACACTTTTGGCTTCCCAATAGAACTGACCAAGGAAATCGCGGACGAACGTAAAGTCACCGTCGATGAAAAAGGTTTTGAAAAGGAAATGGCAAAACAACGCGAACGCGGTAAAGCTTCAGCAAAAACTCACAAGGCTGCCGCATCGACTGATTCGTATCGCGAAATACTTGAAAACAATTCCACCACAGAATTTACCGGTTACGTTGAATACGAAAGCAACGCTCACGTCTTGGCGATTCTTGATGGTTCCGACGGAACGCTTGAAGTATTTTTGGATCGCACGCCGTTTTATGCGGAACGTGGTGGCCAAATTGGCGATACCGGAACAATCACGTCGTCAACTGGAACATTGCGTGTTGTCGATACAACTTCAGCGCTTCCCGGCTTAACCCGCCACACAGTGAAGGTAGAAGAAGGCACTGTTGAAGAAGGTCAAGAAGTTGTAGCAAAGATCGATGCTGAACGCCGCGAGGCCATTCGACGTAACCACACTGGAACCCACCTTCTGCATTGGGCGTTGCGAAAAGCGCTCGGCGAACACGTGAAGCAATCAGGATCTTTGGTCGCTCCCGATCGTTTGCGTTTCGATTACAGCCACTTCGAAGCATTGACTCCCGAACAAATCCAAGAAGTTGAAAACTTGGTCAACAACGAGGTGTTGGCGTCGCTTCCAGTTCGTGCATACGAAACGACTATGGATGAAGCGCAAGAACGCGGTGCAATCATGTTTTTCGGAGAAAAGTATGGCGATATTGTTCGCGTAGTCGAAGCGGGAACTGAGTCAATCGAACTCTGTGGTGGAACCCACACTCATGACACCGGCATGGTTGGCCCATTGAAGATAATCAGTGAGACATCCATTGGTGCAAACATGCGTCGCATCGAAGCACTTACCGGATTCGGAACGGTAGAACGTCTAGAAAAAGACGAAAAGGTACTTGGACGAGCAGCCGAAGTTTTGCGCGCGAGTTCTGACGAGGTACCTGAAGCACTTGATCGATTAATTTCACAACGCAAAGAACTCGAGAACGAACTGGAAACACTGCGCGGTCAAATGGCATTAGAAACCGCAAGATCGTTACTCGAAACCCAACAAGACGGCTCTGTGGTGGCAAGAATTGATGGACTATCGGGTGATCTATTGAGAAATGTTGCGCTCCACCTGCGTGATTCGGGCAAGTTAAGAGCGGCCGTCGTCGGTGGTTCACCGGATGGCGCCAAGGTTTCATTGGTTGCGACCGTGAGTAAAGATTCCGGCCTGAATGCCGGCGAACTTCTGGCCGATGCGGCAAAACTTGTCGGTGGTGGTGCTGGAAAGAGCCCAGAGATTGCAGTCGCTGGCGGTAAGAATCCCGACAAGATTGATGATGCTCTGGCAGCAGTTCGCAAAACTCTTGCTAAGTGATGCGTGCTTTAGGAATTGATTGGGGAGAAAAGCGCATCGGTGTTTCGCTTTCAAACTCTGAAGGAACAATCGCTACTCCTTATGAAACCGTAGACAACAACAATCAAACAACCATGCGCCTCAGAGAACTCGTTGTTGAAACAGAAGCAGAGATCGCCGTGCTTGGTTTGCCACGGTCCCTTTCGGGCGAGGAATCGAATTCGTCGGTTGAGATTGCGGCCCGGGTAGACGAGCTAAAGGCTGCACTGGGGATTCCGGTTGAATTATTTGATGAGCGTCTAACCACTGTTTCTGCGCACAAACAGCTGGCCGAGGCAGGGTTAAGTGAGAAAAAACGCCGAAACAAGGTGGACAGCATGGCTGCAACAATCATTCTGCAGGCTTGGCTAGATTCTCGAACTTCATGAAGTTCGCACAAGATTCCACTTCCTCTGAAAAAGGAAGCCGTCGTCTCGTCACCGTCTTGGTTGTATTGGTGCTGATTTTTATTGTGGTGTTTGGCTATTTGTATACCGCCGCGAATCCACTCTCTGGAAAAGGCGAAGCGGTGGCGGTAACAATTCCGGTGGGCGCGACCGGCGCCGAGATCGCGAGTTTGCTCAAAGAAAAAGGAGTCGTCGGAAACGTCGCCCTATTTAAGGCGTATGAAAAGTTTGATTCACCTGGTTCACCTCAAGCGGGGAAATATACGTTTTATAAACATGACTCTTTTGGAAACACAATTTCGATTCTTAAAAAGGGCCCAACGATAAAGACGTATCAAGTTACGTTTCCAGAGGGTTTTCGAGTCAATCAAATGGCTCAGCGCATTTCCAACAAAATTCCTGGCCACAAAGTGGATGAGTTCATGAAAGTCGCTCAATCCGGCAAGTTCGAAAGCGAATTTGTGAAACTCGGAACTAAAGACCTGCAGGGCTATTTGTTCCCCGACACTTACCACATCGACCAAGATGCAACCGATGAACAGATTGTTCAGATGATGTTGAATCGCTTTGATGAAATTGCCAAACAAGAGGATCTCGCTGCAAAAGCAGAGGCTCTCGGTTACACACCCGCAGAAGTTGTAACCGTTGCGTCACTGATCGAAAAAGAAGTTAAGCGCGACGAAGATCGCGCGCCGGCGGCCGGTGTCATGTACAACCGCCTTAAGACCGGGATGAAACTCGAACTCGATTCGACCGCGACTTACGCAGCTGAAGAATTTGACCGAGCTACACAGTTGCGCGATCGCGAAGTTGACTCGCCTTACAACACATTCAAAGTAACGGGTTTGCCTCCCGGGCCGATTGATTCGCCGGGTCAAGCCGCAATTCGTGCTGCGTTACATCCCACAGGCGACTACATTTTCTTCATCACTGTTAACGACTGCACAAACGAAACAGTGTTTACAAAGACACTTTCTGATTTCAACGTGGCTGTCGCTCGGCGAACTCGGGAAAATCCCGAAAAATGCGCGTAGTGCACAAGTAAGGTTCACATATGTCCGACCCAGCTGTTTACGGAATTATGGGATATCCGATTAAGAAATCGTTGTCGCGTTATATGCATGACGCGGCTTTCGACCATCTTGGAATTAATGCGATCTATCTTCCATTCGAAGTGGAGCCAGGCCAGGTTGAAAATGCTCTAAATGATTGGATCGCGACGGGCGTTCAAGGCGGAAACGTAACGGTTCCCCATAAAGAAACGGTTGCGCATGCGATAAAACACCTAGAGGGCGAAGCGGCCACGCTTCAAACCGTTAACACTTTGGTGCGTAGTGGCGATGAGTTCATCGGGTATACAACCGACGGTCAAGGCTTACTGCGTTCATTGGATGAAGCAAATGCAAGTCCCACCGGCAAGCGAATAGCGATGTTGGGCGCTGGCGGCGCAGCCCGATCGATAGCTGCAGCGTTGGTAAAGGCCGGCATCGATCAGCTGTTGATTATCAACCGCACGGAATCCCGAGCGCAAGATCTGGCCGACTTAGTGGGCGCTCCCGCAGCTGTCGGCAAGAACTCGGACATCAAATCGGTCGACATACTCATTAATGCGACTTCGCTCGGCATGAATTCAGAAGCACTACCTCGCGAACTTGAAGATGCAGTTGCCGAGATATCCGACCACCTTGTTGTGGCAGACATTGTGTACCGTCCGCGAAATACTGGTTTGTTACAAGCAGCGCAAGAAAAGAACGCCAAAACTATCGACGGACTTGGCATGTTGTTGCACCAAGCAGCTCTCGCCTTCGAGCTCTGGACTAATCAAAAGGCTCCCACCGAAGTCATGCGCTCTGCGTTGCTTGCAGCCTCCGAATAATTACCTCTGAAGTTGGGCCAATTGCCGTCCGATACGGCGGATAGGGCATGTCATGGAGGGCTTATGTCGTTACAGGGGTCGCTAGAAACTTTCGCATTGCGAGACGTCTTACATCTACTTTCTGCCACTGAAAAAACGGGCGAATTACAAGTGCGGACTAAACGCAACAACGGATGTCTTTGGGTTAAATCAGGAGTCTTAGTAGGTGGTTCAGCTGGTGACTCCAACGCGATCGTCGATTCGGTGTTCGCACTGATGCGATCAAACAAGGGAACATTCTCCTTTATCGCAGATCGTGCGCCCGCTGAACCCAGTCTCCCTCTTGAGGTAGCAGCCGTTCTTGTGGACGTTGAGTTGCGCCTAGGGGAGTGGCGCGAAATCGAAGCAGTTGTTCCCTCGACATATTGCTTGCTTCATTTGGTTCCCGAAATCCCTGGAGAAGTGAAGTTGTCTCCTGAGGACTGGGAAGTTGTTTCGCGCATCGGCTCGGGCACAAAAGTCCTCGACATTATGAGGAGCCTAAGCATTGATGAATTTGTCGCCTGCAAGCGTGTAAAACACCTGTCGGAAAAGGGCGTCGTGATGGTTGGAGCCCCAACTGACGATGAACCGCTGTTCCACGAGCCAGAGACTGAGACCAATGTCGAGTTTTTGGTTCCTACGGAAGGGCTTGACTCAGAGCCTGAAGCCGACAACGTCGAAGATGTCGCACCGATATCGCACCTCACACCGGTCAACGAACCTGAAACGGAAGAAGTAGATGATGCTGAGACGATTGCGCGCTGGGATGAAATCCGTCGAATCGCCGAAGCAGACGGTGGTGACCTGGGTGAAGATTTAACCCCTGAAGAGCAGGTACGAGCAAAAGAACTGATAGAGGCGGAAGGCGCCGCAACACCAGAGGGCGAAGTCATAAATCGCGGAGCCCTGTTGAAGCTCCTCGCATCGGCGCAAACTTCCGCCTAACTCTTCTTTGAGACCTGCTCGCTAGGCGAAAACCCTGCTTTAGAGCGCCTATTTCCAAGCCGATATTCCTTGAAGGCGCGCATGGATGGGGCCCAAGGTAGTTATGTCTGAAGGTAACCAACTCGGCACATTATTGGTTCAGGCTGGACTTCTCAGTGAGGAGCAGCTTAATTCTGCCTTGGCTGAACAAAATCAAACGCAAAAGTCTTTAGGCCGCATTCTTATTGATCAAAAGCTTGTAACTGAAGCACAATTAGTTTCAACATTGGCAGGACACATAGGTCTTGAATACATCGAACTCGAGGATTATCCGGTTGACCCGTCTGCTGCAGGTTTAATTTCTGGGCCACTCGCGCGTCGTTACCAAGCGCTGCCAATTGGCTGGGACGACACAAAGTTGATCGTTGCAATGTCTGATCCGTCAAATGTTTTCGCAATCGACGACATTCGCACAATTACAGGTTCTGAAATTAAGACTGTTGTTTCAACAAAGTCGGCAATTACTGAAGCTATTGAAAAGTTTCACCGCCTCGATAACGACGCTCAAGACATAACGGCTGAGGCGGCGAATGAGTTTGCGGACGAAGAAGAGATTGAGATCGGTGAAGTTCTCGAAGACGCACCGATCGTTAAGTTAGTGAACGTCTTGATTACACAGGCCGTTGCAGACCGCGCGTCAGACATTCACATCGAGCCCACCGAAAACGATGTACGCGTTCGTTACCGTATAGATGGTGTTTTGCATGAGATCATGCGATCGCCAAAGAACATTCAAAACGGAATCATCTCCCGCTTGAAGATCATGGCGGAGATCAACATCGCTGAACGTCGTATCCCACAAGATGGTCGCATCTCGGCTGTGATTGGCGGCAAGTCAGTTGATCTGCGTGTTGCAACGTTGCCGACGGTTTATGGCGAGAAAGTTGTAATGCGTATTCTCGACAAGAGTCACGCTCTTTACAAACTCTCCGACTTAGGTTTTCTTCCGGAATCGATGGAGCGGTACGAGCAGTCCTATCGCAAGCCTTACGGAACGATTCTCGTTACTGGCCCTACCGGTTCCGGAAAATCAACGACTCTCTATGCAACTTTGAACATCTTGAACGAAGAGTCGCGAAACGTAATTACGGTTGAAGACCCCGTTGAGTATCGTCTGCCGGGAATCAACCAGGTTCAAGTGAACAACAAAGCGGGTATGACATTCGCTGCTGCTTTGCGTTCAATATTGCGTTCTGACCCCGACATTGTTCTTGTCGGTGAGATTCGCGACCAAGAGACAGCCATTATCGCTATTGAAGCTGCTCTTACCGGCCACTTAGTTCTTTCAACCTTGCACACCAACGATGCATCAACAACTCCTTCGCGCCTAATCGAAATGGGTGTTGAGCCGTTCTTGGTGGCGTCTGCGCTTGATTGCATTGTCGCTCAACGTTTGTGCCGAAAGTTGTGCGAGAAATGCAAACAGGCGTATCGCCCGTCGTTGAAAGAAATTCAAGCGGGTGGCTTCGACTTTGACGAAGTAGATGACTTGCCAGAGTTGTTCCGCCCGGTCGGCTGCGCGCAATGCGGAAAGACCGGATTCCACGGGCGTTTCGCGTTGCACGAGGTGTTGGCCGTTGACGAAGACATCGAACGCATGATTGTTGGTCACGAACATTCCGAAGATCTGCACAAGATGGCAGTTGCCAAAGGAATGATTACCTTACGGAGTGCCGGTTTGAATCACGTGCTTGCCGGCAACACTTCGATTGAGGAGATCCTCCGTGTTGTCGCATGAGTGGATCTGGTCCGGTCTTATAGGTGTAACCATACTCCTCGCTTTGTTTTTAGCGTTTCTCTTGATCAAAAATTCAAAGCCAATAGACCTCGTTCTTATACTCTGGTTAGTCGCAATGCTCTTTTCTTGCATTGGCATCGGCTTCCCTGGCGAATTTGAGATTCTTTGTGCGGCAACTCTAGGTGCGCTCGGCGTCTTGGTCTTCAAGCGATTTGCGAATTAATACGGGAACCCGAAAAATCGACTTTTTAGTGAGCGTGACATATATGTCACGCGGCAAAAGTTCTCCAAAAAAGGTCCACCGTGGGCGAGTGCGATCTGGCAGTAACTTTTTGAGCAGCCTCTCGGTCAGAACCTGAAATGAGCAAGCGCACTTACATCCTTACCGGAGTCATCATCTTTGCGATCGTTTGCTTTGGATTGCGATGGCGATTCGATTATGTTTGGGCTTCGAGCGCTTTTATCGGGTTTGTTGTAACCGCGTTAGCTGCCTTTTCAATGCTTGTTTTCGAAGGACACCGAAATCGTGACGAGCGTAAATGGAAATACGCGGGCATAGTGATTTTCGCTCTGATGCTGGCAACTAGTGTCTTTGCCTGGTGGGCGGTGGAAACAATGTGGGACGGCTATCAATTCTGACCCCAGAACCCCCTCAATACACCCCTTGCCCAAGCCGATATCGCCTATATGGGTATGGCAGCTTCCAGGCGCCTGGGCGAGATCCTTGTTGATCGGCGAGTTTTATCGCGTGATCAGCTGGAACAACTTCTCGACCGTGAGCGCGATGAAAAACAACCGCTTTGGAATTTGTTGCTTTCCGAAGAGCTGGTTGCGGAAAAGGATTTAGTTGCCGCTGTTGCGGAACAGTTTGGCAAACCATTTATTGATCTTGATGAAACACCTTTGAATCCGCTGTACGAAAACACGATTCCAAAGGAGTTGGCAAAGAAGTATCACGCCGTTGTCATTGGCCCTGACGGTGATCAACTTATTGTGGCAATGGCTGAACCAAATAACGGCGCAGCAGTCGATGAAATCTCAGATGCAATTGGCGAACGCATTCGACCAGCCTTTGCATTACGGGCTGAGCTCGACGCAGTAATCGAATCAATCGGCTCACAGCCTTCTGGTCAACGATTGTTTGACGAAGAACCAACGGCTGTTCATGTAAACGAATTGTTAACTCGCGTTGTGGAATTGGGTGGTTCCGATCTCCACATTACGGCGGGCATTCATCCGTCTGTCCGCATAAATGGTGAGATCAAAGCCCTTACGGAATACCCGGTGTTGACGGGTTCGGAGATCCGCCGCATGGTCTACGCGATTCTCACTCAGAAGCAACGCGAGAAGTTTGAAGACGAACTCGAGTTAGATACCTCTCACTCGATTCCCGGCGTAGGACGTTTTCGTGTCAACGTATTTGTGCAACGAAACGCAGTCGGGGCGGTTATGCGTGTCATTCCATACGAGATCAAACCTCTAGACGATCTCGGTTTGCCACCAATCCTGCATCAACTAGCGCGCCTACCGCGTGGCCTCGTTTTGGTAACAGGTCCGACTGGATCAGGTAAATCAACGACGCTTGCTTCGATGGTCGACGTGATCAACAGCGAGCGTCCGGTGCACATCATGACCGTCGAAGATCCGATTGAATTTTTGCACGACCACAAAACGGCAGTCGTTAATCAACGCGAAGTGGGCGAGGACACTCACGGATTCGCTGGCGCGCTTAAGCATGTTTTGCGACAAGACCCTGATGTGATTCTTGTAGGTGAAATGCGCGATCTGGAGACAATTAGCACCGCGCTAACTGCAGCTGAAACTGGTCACTTGGTTTTCGCAACTTTGCACACCCAAGATGCTCCACAGTCAGTCGACCGTATCATCGACGTGTTCCCGAGCTACCAACAACAACAAGTACGCGTTCAGTTGGCGTCATCTCTGCAAGGCGTTGTGACTCAAACTCTGGTACCTACGCTTGAAGGAAACGGTCGATGCGTTGCAGTTGAAGTGTTGTCTTGTACTCCTGCGGTTCGTAACTTGATTCGTGACGGAAAGACTCATCAGATCCCAAGTGCGATGCAATCAGGTGCCAAGTTCGGCATGGTCACTATGGATATGTCACTTGCTGTCTTGGTTAAGAACCGGGCAATCTCCTTAGAAGCTGCGATTGAAGCATGTCACAACGAAGAAGATTTGCGTCGATTGATCGACTCACCGGGCATGGGTTGATTCGATGCCAGACACATTTGCTTACAAGGTCCTCGACAAATCAGGTCGTGTAACAGAGGGAACACTCGAAGCGGAAAGCCCAACACTTGTTGCAAGCAAGTTAAAACAAATGGGTCTTACGCCAATCGCGATTGACAAACAGAACTCATCGGCGATGCAAAAGGAACTCAGCATTCCTGGGTTCGCGCCAAAAGCAAAGTTAAAAGATCTGGCGGTTATGTCGCGCCAATTTGCGACGATGATCAATGCCGGTCTGACTCTATTGCGTACACTCACAATTTTGGGTGAGCAAACTGAAAACTCAGTTTTGAGGAAATCGATACAAGCGGTTCGCATAGATGTAGAAAAGGGCGCTTCGTTGTCGCAAGCGATGGCGAAGCACCCCAAGGTTTTCAACCGACTATTTGTCGCAATGATTCGCGCCGGCGAATCGGCCGGTGTTTTAGATCAAGTCTTGTTGCAATTGGCGTCGATTATTGAAAAGCAGGTGGCTTTGCGTAATCGCATCAAATCGGCCATGACATATCCAATAACAGTTATGTTCTTGGTAACTGGCATCTTGACCGCGATGATGGTCTTCGTTGTCCCGATGTTTAAGAGTATGTACTCCTCGTTGGGCGGCACTTTGCCTTTGCCAACTCGAATCTTGATCTTCACTTCGAACATAACCGTCAAGTTCGCGCCACTAATCGTCATCGCTATCGCTGCGTTTGTTTGGTGGCTACGTCGTTGGAAGCAAACTCCAAACGGTCGCGCGATCTGGGATCGATTCATGTTGCGAGTACCGGTCTTTGGCAAGTTGGTGCACAAAACGGCTTTAGTGCGTTTCTCGCAAACCCTTGCAGTTTTGGTTCGTTCGGGCGTTCCGATCCTCGAAGCGTTAGACATCACAGCCGAAACGACGGGCAACACTGTTTTAAGCGATGCAATTAGAGACGTACAAACAGGCGTGCGCAAAGGTGAAACGATTTCGAAACCTCTGAGTCAACACTCAGTGATTCCGCCAATGGTTGTTCAGATGATGGCTGTAGGTGAAGAAACTGGTGCGCTAGACACGATGCTTGACAAAATTGCAATGTTTTACCAACAAGAAGTTGAAGCAACTGTCGACGCTTTGACCAGTCTTTTGGAACCGTTGTTGATCGTTGTTTTGGGCGGCACCATCGGCGCGATGGTCATCGCCCTTTACATGCCAATGTTCAACGTAATTAAGCTGATCAAATAATGATGATTTCGCCATGCTGACGCAGGCTCAAAATTCGACTCGCTTCGCGCACATGTCGCTCGCTCGTCGTTGATCCACGCGATCAACAATAAAAGGCTGACCTGCTATTTACCCACTGTTTGTGGCATTAACTACGCATATGCGACGCTCAGATTTTTTCTGTTAATCAAGCCCTAAAGGTGACTAATCGACCAGGCGATAACAAACCAGACGGGCTTCGCTCGTCGTTGGGAAGGGCTGAGGTGCGTCTGGCAAATCCAGACACCTGAATCAAAAGGGAGACTGTATATGGAGCTGCGCAAGCGAGATGAAGAGGGTTTCACTCTCATCGAATTAATGGTTGTCGTCATGATCATTGCGATTTTGATTGCAATCGCTGTTCCAACTTTCTTGAGTGCTCGTCAAAAAGCTCAAAACCGCCAAGCAGAATCTAACCTGCGTAACGCGTACAGCAATGCGAGAACTCTTTACACCGATACACAAGACTGGGGTGACGTAAACACCACAAATCTTGCTTCTGCAGAACCAAGCTTGACCTTCCAAGCTGCGGCTTCAACTGCTCCTAAGCAAATTTCGGTTACGTCAACGACAGCAGGTGGAATCATTTTGGCTGCAAGGTCAAATTCGGGAACCTGTTATGTCTTGAGAGAAACAGCGGCTGGTGGTGCTCAATATGGCACCGGGTCGTGTGACTCTGGAAGCGTTGGTGGTGTCACGTTTAACGCTGACCCAGCAACCGGTGGTTGGTAAAAGCCAACTGTTGAGATATCTAAAACGGGGCCTTCGGGCCCCGTTTTTTTTTTGCCTCAAGCCGTCGTTCGTTTGAGGCGATACAACCAAAGACGGATTGGGATTCCGTCGTTAGGGCTGTGGTGCGTTTGCAATTTGCATGGGCATCCTCAAACAAGGGAGACCTATATGGGGCGTCGTCAAGATGAAGAGGGTTTCACCCTCATCGAATTGATGGTTGTAGTTATGATCATTGCGATTCTGATTGCAATCGCTGTTCCAACTTTCTTGAGTGCTCGTCAAAAAGCTCAAAACCGCCAAGCAGAGTCAAACCTGCGTAACGCGTATAGCAATGCGAGAACTCTTTACACCGATACACAAGACTGGGGCAACGTGTCCGTTGCTGGTCTAACTGCAGCGGAGCCAAGCTTGACATTCCAAGCGGCCGCTTCAACCAAGCCGCAGCAAATTTCGGTTACGTCAACTACAGCAGGTGGAATTATTTTGGCCGCTAGGTCAAATTCAGGAACCTGTTACGTCTTGCGAGAGACAGCGGCCGGTGGTGCACAGTACGGCACCGGATCGTGTGACTCTGGAAGCGTTGGTGGTGTCACGTTTAACGCCGACCCAGCAACCGCTGGTTGGTAATCAAGACCTTTCATAGGCGCTGAATAAAGGCGGGGCCTTCGGGCCCCGTTTTTTATTTTCTGACGAGATCAGCCGATTGAATTAAGTAGCTAGCTAGGGTACCGCCGCATGACAACAATCTTTCTTATATCGCTTGGCCTTCTAGGGCTTTGTGTTGGATCATTTCTAAACGTTGTCGCTTATCGCGTGCCGCGCAAACTTCCGCTTGCTATGGATCGGTCGAAGTGTGCACATTGCAGCACCGAAATCAAACCCTTTGATCTCATACCAGTTTTCTCGTGGCTGATCTTGCGGGGGAAATGTCGTAGCTGTCACGAGAAGATTCACTGGCGTTATCCGTTGGTCGAGTTGGTTACATGTCTGGCGTGGGTGCTGGTCGGAGCCGAGTTCGGGTTCAACTGGGACACTCCCGCTTACTTAGTTTTCGTTTCGGGGTTAATCGCGATTTCGTCGGTTGACTTCGAGATGTACATCATCCCAAATCGCATCGTTTACCCGACCGGTTTCGCCTGCTTGGCCCTCCTCACCTTGGCTGCTGCAATGACGCACGATTGGCACTCGTACAAAATGGCATTGCTCGGATCGTTGTGCGCGTGGTCTTTTCTTTTGGTGGTGCATCTGATCTCACCGCGCGGAATGGGTTTCGGCGACGTTCGACTGTCGGCAGTGATCGGGTTAATGCTCGGCTGGATAGATCTAATGCGCGTCGTTGTCGGGTTGTTCTTCGGATTTGCGTTGGGTGCGTTCATCGGGGTCGGTCTTATCGCGCTACGAATCGCAACTCGTAAGACAGCCATTCCGTTCGGGCCATTTCTGGCCATGGGGGCGTTTCTGGCCCTCTTCATTACCTGGCAGCCCGGAGTTCGCTGAGCCGCGAACAAAAGGCCAGTTCACTACTAAATAAAGGCCCTTAACCACCCGCCCCCAGATGTCGAAATCACTAGTGGCTGTATGTTTCGGAGGCGTTAATGGGTATTCGACCGCAAGGTCAGCGCGTTCCTTTGGGTAAGGGCGCAAACTCATATGAGTAATCGTTTGATTGGTCTTGATATCGGCACGTCCGCAGTGCGTGCTGCAGAACTCATTCGCGTTCGTGATCGCTTCGAGTTAGTTCGCTTCGGTCAACTCTCACTTCCAGATAAAGCAGTGGTTGAAGGCGAAGTGCAAGATCCACACGCAGTTGCTGGTGCACTGCGCGACCTTTGGGCCAACGTTGGCTTTAGTTCAAAGAATGTGGTTTTGGGTCTGAACAGTCAAAAGCTTGTTGTTCGCACAGTTGATGTTCCCAACATTGTGAATGGCGAAGAATTGGAATCAGCCGTTCGGTTTGAAGCGCTAGAACAGATTCCAATTCCAATTGAAGAAGCAATTTTAGATTTTGAAGTAGTCGGCAAGATTCCTGCGCACGATGATCAAGAAGAAAAGGTCCGCGCTCTTGTTGCTGCGATACCGCTCGAGATCACCGCGCCTTACATGGCCGCTACCGAGTTGGCTGGTTTACGAGTCGATGCTTTGGATCCTGGTCCGTTCGCACTTGTGCGTTCCTTGAGGACAGTTCAAAACGAAATTCGACCAGGCGATCTTCAGGCTGCTGTCTCGTTAGGAAATTCGTTAACGAGTGTTGTTTTGTTTGACGAACACGGGGTTCAATTCGTCCGCGTGCTGGCGGCAGGAACGGGTGACATTCGCAATGCATTGCGCGATAGCCACGGGCTGGAAGAAGACCTTGCTGAATCATTGATGCGTACAGTTTCCTCCGGCGACGTCAATGGCGTTGATCCGCATGTTATCGACACGCTTAATCGTTCGATAGCGCCGCTCGTAGAAGACATTCGTGGTTCGCTTGATTTCTATACCGCACAAGATGCCCACAACCACATTTCGCATTTAGTTTTGTTAGGCGGTGGAAGTCGGGTTCGTGGTGTTTCCGATCGGCTAAAGCGCGAAGTCAACGTTGATGTAGAAGTAGCTCGTCCGTTGCTCAATATTTCGGTTGGCAAGAACATCGGATTTGATTCGGGAACATTGGCACTACTCGAACCAGTAATGGTTCCTGCCATTGGACACGCCTTTTGGTCACTTCCTGTTGAGAAGGGTCAGCGTCGCCTCAACTTGCTTCCTGGTCAAGCTCGCGAGGTAGAAGAAAAGCGTCGTCAGAATCGCATTGCGATAACAATCATGTTGACGCTCGCTGCTTTGCTCGGTGCGAGTTGGTTCTGGGCACACATGCGTTCGGTCAGTGTCCGTTCGCAGATTTCTGAAACTCAGGCGAACGTAGACACCTTAAATGGACGGTTGTCGAAGCTCAACGAAGTTGATCAAATGCACAAGACCCAACAACGCAACTTGACCTACGAAGCGTCGTTGTTAGCTGAGGATGTCTCCTGGACTCGATTGATTCGTGAAATGGCGGCAGTTATGCCAGCGCCGGTCAAGTTGTCATCGCTGCAAATGCAAAAAGGACTTCCCTGGACCATGACTGTTGTCGGATCTGGCCAAAGTGAACACGATGTCGCGGATTGGATCGACGGCTTAAAGAAGGTTCCATGGGCTACGGATGTTTGGGTGTCGAATACTTCCAAAGTAGGCGACTCATCAGTTGTTCAGTTCAACTCTCAAGCGACATTGACGCCAGTAGGCGAGTCCGATCGTTTGGCACAACGACAAGCGGAGGGTGGGAAATGATACGCATTCGCTTGGTATTGGTAATGGTTGTAGTAGCAGTCCTGATGATTGCACTTTGGTTCACGCAACTTCTTGGTCCTGAAAAGAGTTCATACTCCTCAGCTAAGAAAGATTTGGCTCAACTCCAGCAGCAGCGATCTGAACTGCAATCAAAAGTCGATATGTTGTCGAATCTAAACAAAGCGAAGCTTAAGAAGGGTGTCGAAGCGCTTACGGCGGCGATACCAAGCGGAGCGAACCTAGACACGTTCTTCCACAATGTCCAAGATGCAGCTTCACAAAGTGGCGTAACTCTGACGGCTGTTGCACCAGCACCACCGGCAGCTGCGGCTACTAGTTCGGCCGCGACTGGAATTTCACCAGCGCCAGCCGGTGTCACATCAATTAGCGTGACGATAAATCTCAGCGGCGGCTACGGACAAACCTCCACGTTTATCGACAAGCTTGACACCATGCCACGTCTGGTCATTATTGACTCATTGTCGGTCACGTTTGACAGTAATTCTGGAAACCTTGATTCACAATTGGCAGTTCGAATATTTACGACAAAAACTTTGGTGACTACAACAACGGTTGCCGCAACAGCAACGACGGTGGCGAAATGAGTAAACGTAAAAAGAACGGCGGAAACAAGAAGCTGAAGATATTTGGTGTTGTGGCTGTTCTCCTCATTGCTTCGATGTTGGCTAGTTCTAAATTCTTGACTGGCCCATCTAAACCAATTGGCGTCGACTCCGGGTCGATCCCGGCAACCGGTTCAAAGGCACCCGCCGGCTCGACACCGACCACGAGCGCACCACTTCCGCAGTCAGACCGCAATCCATTCGGCTGATCCTTCCAAATACCCTTTCGGGCTGGTCGTGATTAGTATGCGGGCGTGCAAGCTCCTGTGGCCGTCAAACCCAAATTGCGTGGCGTTCTTCATGAGATCGCGTTCTTTGTTTCACTAATTACTGGGCCAGTTTTGATTGCGACTGCTCCTGCTGATACCAAACTAAGTGTCGGCGTTTATTCGGTTTCAATGTCAAGTCTGTTCGGTGCAAGCGCCCTGTATCACCGACCTATGTGGCGCCCAGATATTCGTAAGTGGTTGCGCAAGCTCGATCACTCAATGATCTTTGTCTTTATAGCCGGAACGTTTACGCCTTTGGCAATTGCACTTGAAAACGATCCATGGGCGCGCGACGCACTTTTAGTTATTTGGCTTGCAGCTGCTGCAGGAGTTGCGTTGCAATTTCTTCCATTCAATCTGCCGAAGCCCATTGGTGTTTCGCTTTATCTAATCCTTGGATGGATGGGGCCGACACTGATGCCCGCGATCTATGACCAAATGGGTTGGGCGCCGCTTTTCTTTCTTGTAATGGGCGGAATCTTGTACACGGTCGGCGCAATAATGTATGCAAAAGGTGCCCCGAACATTAAGAAAGACGTCTTCGGCTATCACGAGCTTTTCCATGCACTGGTTATCGGCGCTGCTATCTGCCAATACATCGCGATTGTTCTCGCGGTCCACTAACGAAATTGCATGTCAGCGGCGTTTTCAGCCGGTACGCTAGGTAAATGCTTCGTTTCCTAACGGCGGGTGAATCCCATGGTCAGGCCCTGGTGGCAATTCTCGAAGGGATGCCATCCGGCCTTGCTGTCACGGCCAAAGATATATCCGACGATCTTGCACGCCGCTGGCTTGGTTATGGGCGGGGCCCACGTCGTGTTGTCGAAAAAGATGTGCTGACAATTCTTTCGGGAATTCGCCACGGCGAAACTCTTGGTTCACCCATTGCGTTGAAGATTGACAACGCGGAATGGGAAGAAAAGTGGAAAGACGAAATGTCGCCCGCGCCCGGTGCCACTAAAAAGCCGTTAGTTGAGCCTCGTCCGGGCCACGTTGATTTAGCCGGAATGCAAAAGTACAAATTCGATGATGCTCGCAATGTGCTCGAACGCGCATCGGCGCGCGAAACAGCCGCGAGAGTTGGAATCGGTGCAATTGCTAAACAGCTACTGCGCGAATTTGGAATAGACGTTGTTAGTCATGTTGTTTCAGTCGGCGAAGCGAGAATTTCGGATGACGCTGTTGTTGCGGCAGGTGATCTGGAACGAATTGATTCATCGGAAATGCGTTGCATCGATCCGGCAGCAGAAGAAGCGATGGTCGCGGAAGTAAAAGCGGCCGCGAAGGTCGGAGATTCATTGGGCGGAAGTATCGAAGTGTTGGCGTTCAATGTTCCAGTCGGTTTGGGTAGTCACGTGCAATGGGATCGTCGACTCGATGCGAATATCGCCCAGGCTCTAATGAGTATTCAGGCCGTCAAAGGAACAGAACTCGGTGACGGCATTGCAGTTTCAAGCATGCGCGGTTCTATGGCGCATGACTCTATTTACTGGGATGAATCGGTGCAGCAGTTCATCCGTCGCACTAATAGAGCTGGGGGAGTTGAAGGCGGAATTTCATTTGGAGGAACGGTGCGGGCACGCGCGTACATGAAGCCTCTCTCAACGTTGAATCGTCCTGTAATTGAGACTGTCAATGTCCAATCGAAAGAAACCTCGGTTTCGTTTAAAGAACGAACTGATGTAATGGCGGTGCCAGCATTGGGTGTTGTTGCTGAAGCCATGATGGCGTTAGTGATTGCGAGCGAGATGATTCGAAAGTTTGGTGGAGACAGCGTTGTTGAGATGCGTCGTAACTACGACAGTTATGTTGCATCGTTACCTCAACAGTTTGAGGCGTAGGTTTGATGAAACGACACATTGCGTTGATTGGAATGATGGGCGCTGGCAAAACAACAGTCGGAGCTTTGCTAGCTGGTGAGCTTGGTTGGCGGTTCTTAGATTCTGATGCTCAGATCGAAGCGGTAACGAACTTAACAGTGCGCGATATCTTTCGACTTCAGGGCGAGGAAGCTTTTCGTGACGCTGAAGCCGCGGCGTTGAAAGCATCAATCGCTGAAACCGAATCATGTGTAATTGGAGTCGCTGGCGGAGCAGTGCTTCGTGAAGACTCTCGCGAGCTTCTAAAAGCAGAATGTTTAACTGTTTGGCTCAAAGCGGATGTCGAAACATTGATTGAACGAGTCGGCGACGGTAAATCGCGGCCGTTGATTACCGACGACCCACGTCAGAAACTAACGGCGATTTATGAAGAACGTGAAGAGATTTACTCCCGTTTGGCAAATTCGGTAATTAACGTTGACAACCATTCACCTGAAGAGATAGCGCACACAATTCGCGTGATGTATGAGGATGTGGGGAAACATGCCTGATATCGAAGTAAATGCGGCGTCTCGTAAATACATCGTTCGGGTTGGTTCGGGTGTTCGCAATGACGTCGAACAGTTTCTACCAGCCGGTGTACGCAACGTTGTTGTATGTGTAGATCAAAACCTTTTTGACGATGAACGCACCGGGATTCCCGGCACCACGAATCGAATCAGTGTAGCGACAGGCGAGTTAAACAAAGCTTTTGGGTCGGTTGAAGAACTATGTCGTGAGTTTGCGCGCATGGGAGTTCAGCGGAGCGACATTATTGTCGCAGTCGGTGGAGGAGTCGTTACAGACGTTGTCGGGTTTGCCGCATCTATTTACGATCGTGGCGTTGGTGTCATTCACGTCCCGACAACTTTGCTAGCTCAGGTTGATGCCGCAATTGGTGGAAAGACAGCAGTCAATATTCCAGAAGGTAAGAATCTGGTCGGAACTTTCTACCAACCTCTCGCGGTCCTCTGCGATACCGATTTCCTATCGTCGCTTCCAGAGCGCGAACGCATTTCTGGCTTGGGGGAAGTTTGTAAATGTGGTTTGGTAATTCGTCGATCGCTTAAGGACGAAGACGACGAAACAAAGATCGCTGTATCTGCGGGATGGAAAGCAGAAATTGTTTCCGAAGATGAACGCGAATCGGGTCGTCGCGCGATACTGAATTACGGACACACGCTGGCGCACGCGCTTGAATCAACCGGCCATCCGCTAACTCATGGAGAAGCAGTAGGAGTTGGGCTTTGCTTCGCGGCATTTCTTGCAGAAAAACTTGGTCGTATCGATGCTAAGCGTCGTGATGAAATCGTTGTAGAAGTGCACTCATATGGGTTGCCGACAGCTGTTCCCACTGAGGCTGATATCGAACAACTGATTGGCCGTATGTTACGCGACAAGAAGCGGCGTGATCAGGCCAGCGACGAACTCACATTTGTGCTCGACGGTGCCAATGGCGTTGAGGTTGTGTCGAATATTCCTGTCCAGACTGTTCGCGATGCTTTGAAAGAATGGCTGTCATGAGTAAGAAGGTACTGCTGCTTTCGGGGCCGAATCTGAATTTCTTAGGTATTCGTGAGCCTGAGCTTTACGGTCATGAGACCCTTAGCGAAATTGTTGAACGCTTACAAAGTAACGCCAAAAAGTACGACGTTATTTTGAAACACATTCAATCAAATCACGAAGGTGTGCTGATTGACGCTATTCAAGAAGCACGCGACAAGGAAGACGCAATCATTATCAATGCCGGGGCATTTACTCACTACAGCTGGGCAATTTACGATGCATTGAAGATGTTTGAGGGGCCAATCATTGAACTGCACATAACTGACCCCGATACTCGTGAAGAATTCAGGCACGTTTCTGTCATTCGTCCCGTGGCGGCCGATGTAATCAAAGGCCAGGGCACAGCCGGCTACGACCAAGCCCTTGAAAAGATTGCGGAAATGTTAGGAGCCAAACCAAGTGCGTGATTTATCCGCAACACTTCCTTCGATGGACGTTGCATCGCGACTCCCCAAACTGCGTGAGCGTTTCGACGAGTTAAAAGTTGATTCACTTGTCATTACAAACTTAACCAACGTGCGATATTTAACGGGCTTTACAGGTTCGGCTGCATTCCTGGTGGTTAATGCCGACGGCGCATTGCTAACCACCGATGGCCGTTATAAGTTTCAATCGGTCGAACAAGTCGAGGCCGCTGGTTCTGACGTAACTGTCGAAATCGGAGGCGTTCAGCAGCAAAAAGATGCAGTAGTTGCCGCAGTCTCGGGAAAGGCGAACGTGGGCCTCGAAGCGGGTAACGCAACCTGGAGCCAACAGCGCAAGTTCGCTGAGTGGTTCGGGGGTTCGGAGTTAATACCGACCGAGAATGCAGTTGAAGAACTTCGTAAAGTCAAAGATACGGGTGAGGTGGCTCGTGTCGCTCGCGCTTGTCACATCGCTGACGCCGCTTTGGCAAATGTGGTCGGGCTTTTAAAAGAATCTCCCACCGAAGAAGAGTTTGCGTTTGCACTCGACACTGAAATTCGTCGATTGGGAGCAGACGGAAATTCGTTTGAAACCATTGTTGCGTCGGGGCCAAACGGCGCAAAGGCGCATCACTCACCATCGTCGCGCAAAATTCAGGCAGGTGAACTGATTGTTCTCGATTTCGGATCAATCGTCGATGGATATTGTTCCGACATGACTAGAACTCTTTGTGTTGGTGAACCAAAAGATGCAACACAGCAAAAGATGTATGACGTAGTTTTTGAAAGTCAGGCCGCGGGAGTAGCTCTTGCCTCGCCAGATTCAACTTGTGGCTCGGTTGATGATGCTTGTCGCAAAGTGATCGCCGACGCCGGATGGGCCGATTCTTTTCTTCATTCAACAGGTCACGGTGTAGGTCTCGATATCCACGAACAACCATGGGTCGCTGCGAAACAAGATGAGCAGTTAGCCGTTGGGCACGTTGTTACTGTTGAACCGGGCGTTTATTTAGCGGAACACGGCGGGGTTCGTATTGAAGACACCGTTGTAATCACTGAAAACGGCTGCGAAATTCTCACGGAGTATCCAAAAGAACTGGTTGTCTAACGGTCAAACGATGTCGGGTGTACCAAACAGTGTCGTCGTCGGAGGGTTGAGGTCAGCCGTTAATTGATCACGAGACGGATTCGTCGATTGATCGGCGGTAGTAACTGCCTCGGCAACTGAATATACGTAATCCTTTTCGGCTGATATTCCCTTGACGACCTCCTGTGGATGTTTGGCAGTTGCTTCAACAACCTTCACTAAGTGATGCAGCTCTGCAATTAAATCATCGAGTTGTAGAACACCTTCGTTTAGGCCGACGCAAACGTCGAGAGACTTAATGACGTGATTTACAACGGGGTTTGTTTGCAATCCGATTTCCTCGGCTCTCAATTTCTTACAACAGTGTGCAAACTTCGAAATGTCAGAGCTAGGATTTTCAATACACGGCCATGCGGCTTTAACAGCATCCTCCGCACTCACTAGCCAGTATTTAGGTAGATACTCTTCTAGTGAAGTGAGCAAACGTTCGGCGACAATTAGAGCAAACGCCTTTTGATAGGCGGCTTGTGCGTTCAACAGCTTTTGACGAATCTCTTCTTCATCTTCATTTAGTTCGACGTCCATAGTTTCTAGAGCATAGAACAGTGCTAATCTCGCCCGCTGCAAAAGGAGTTTTGATGGCCAACGTTTCCACGAATGATCTTAAGAACGGCATGAGTCTTGAGTTAAACGATGGTCTTTTTACCGTTATTGAATTTCAACACGTCAAACCAGGCAAGGGTGGGGCGTTTGTTCGTACGAAGCTACGAAACGCCCGCACCGGTGCCGTCTTGGAACGAACGTTTCGTGCCGACGAGAAGGTCGAACAGGCGTATATCGATAAGCGCGATATGCAGTACCTATATTTCGACGGCGACAACTACGTATTCATGGACACTGAGACCTACGAGCAGGTTCCCGTTTCGAACGCTGCTTTGGGCGACGGATCTAATTACTTAAAAGACGGTGATTCAGCCGTTCTTCAAATGTACGGCGACGAAATCATTGGTGTAGATCTTCCCGCGGCAGTTGAATTAATCGTCACGCAAACCGATCCCGGTGTGCAGGGAGATCGGGTTTCAGGCGCCAAAAAACCAGCCACACTCGAAACCGGATTCATTGTGCAAGTGCCGTTGTTTGTTAACGAAGGCGACAAAATCAAAGTTGACACACGCTCGGGCGAATATCTAACGCGCGTGTGATGATCGACGGTACTCGCCACGAAGCGCGCGAACGCGCCGTAAACCTTTTGTACGAAGCAGAGATGAAAGGTATTGCGGCCAACGAACTAACTGCGGAGCTCAGTCTTCCACTCGAGCCCTACGCCGAAACACTGGTTGCAGACGTCACTGCTAATCGAGATGCAATTGACAACGCAATTGAGTCAGCTTCCACTGATTGGTCTCTCGAACGTATGCCGGTAATCGACCGCAACATCTTGCGAGTCGCAACGGCTGAGCTAATGAACCAGACCGATGTACCCGTCGCGGTCGTGATTGATGAAGCGGTCGAGTTAGCTAAGCAGTTTTCCACCGAGGAATCTGGCAAGTTTGTCAACGGCGTACTCTCAGCCGTCGCGAGCTCGGCGCGTTGAATTTGGCGGCTTGCAAACCGTTCAGCTAGACATGCGCGAACCTAGGAGTCCATATGTTTCGAAGTCCAAGGAAGATGGCGGTAATGGCGACAGCCCTCGTAGCTTTGCTTGGCGCTTGTTCAGGCAGCAACGACAAATCCGCGAAGAAAGAAGACCCAACGACGACAACTCTTGACCCGGCGTCGTTTGAAGGCCAGGTTGCAAAGTTCAAAAGTGAAAATGACATTGGCAAACGAATCGGAGCAGGAACGCTTGAAGACGGAACCCAGTTCGACCTTTACGAAAAAGCGGGTCTCTTCCGAAGTATGGGCATGAAAGACTTAAGTTTTATGACTGGCGGAGAGTATCAGTTCTATCGCGAGAACGGCGGGGTAAACGTTTGGGGTGCGATGACAGCCCCAACCAGTGTCGTGCCGCTGAAGACAAACGCCACTGAGATCTATATGGATAACGGCGTTATTCTCAAGTTGCCCAACAAGGTTTGTGGTGTTCAAACGCAAAAACCCGCAACCGTTGATCCTGATGAGCAAGACCGTGACATGCATCTCGTTTATAACGGCCCCTGCTTAGTTCCACCTTCCTAGTCGAATAGCAAAACGTTTCCTGAGCTGATAGGGTGCGGTCGGCCGTTAAGTGAGTCCAGAGAGGCTCAAACGGGGAGGGAACATGAAGACAGTTTCTAAAACGCCGCCACGGTCTGGCGGCTTTTTTTCTGCCAAAGCTGTCATTGTCGATGCTGAAAGTATGCGACGTTCGTTTCGCCGTATTGCTCATCAAATCTCTGAACGAAATAACGGCGAACTCGATCAGATTGTTTTGGTCGGGATTAAAAATGGCGGAGTTCCAGTTGCTCATGTGTTGGGGGAGATGTTGAGCGAGATCGGCAATGTGACTGTGCCGGTTGACGAGATGGATGTTTCCGCCCATCGCGACGATGTATCTGACCCACCCGTTGTACTCGAATCAATCTCAGATGTTGCCGGCAAGACCGTCGTGTTGGTTGACGACGTTTTGTATACCGGTCGAACCGTGCGTGCGGCGTTAAATACCTTGCTGACTTATGGTCGCCCCGAAAACGTGCAACTTGCTGTAGTCGTCGATCGCGGACACCGCGAAATGCCTATCCATCCTGATTATGTTGTCAAAAACTTGCCAACCAATAGGGCAGAGCACGTAAGAGTCACCCTTGAGGGTGGCATTGAAATCGGAAAGCTGGAGGACATCTAATGAATTTGTTGTCATCCAAAGATTTGAATGCGAAACAAATGCGCGATCTGTTCTTACGCGCCGACAAGTTGCAACCAATTAGTGAGCGCCTCGAACCGATGAGCACGGAACTGCGCGGGAAGACAATTTGCAATCTTTTCATTGATAATTCAACTCGAACGCGCTTGTCATTCGAGTTGGCTGCCAAACGACTGGGCGCAGAGGTTTTAACTTTCGTTCCAGGAGCATCATCAATTAGCAAAGGCGAATCGTTGCGCGACACGGTGCAAAACATTGAAGCGTTGGGCGTTGATGCATTCGTAGTGCGTCATCCCGATGACGGAGCGCCGAAAGCAATCACTCACTGGACGGCTCTGCCAGTTATAAACGCGGCTGATGGAAACAATGAACATCCCACTCAGGCTCTGCTCGACTGTTACAGCATTCGCGAAGTTGTAAAGACAGACGACTTCTCTGATGTGCACGTAGCAATCGTTGGCGATATCAAACACTCACGGCCGGCCCATTCCGACACGATCGCCATGACAGCTCTAGGTGCGAAGGTCACGCTTGTCGGCCCGACTGAATTGCTGCCTGAGAGTCCGGCTTGGAAAAATGACCAAGTGACGTTGACCGACGACATTGGTGCTATCAATGATGCCGATTTCGTTTACATGTTGCGCATGCAGCATGAACGTCACGGCAACAGTTTTGATACGGGCTCCTATATCAATGCGTATGGAATGACAGCCGAGCGACTTAAGTCGCTAAAACCCGACGTATTGATTGCGCATCACGGGCCAATGAATCGGGGCATTGAGATCTCCGAAGACGTGGCAGATCAATTTCAAGAATTTATTACCCGTCACGTCACTAACGGGGTAACTACTCGCATGGCAGTTTTATCGATGTTGTTGGAGGAATCATGAGCGAACCATTGCTAATTACGGGCGGGCAGGTAGTTACTCCCGATGGAGTACGCGATGCTGATGTTTTGATTGGTGACGGAACAATCAAAGCAATTGAACCGAAGATTGCAGCCGACGCAAGAAAGATTGATGCTGCTGGTTGTTGGGTAATGCCGGGCTTTGTCGACCTTCACACGCACTTGCGTGAGCCTGGACGTGAAGACGCAGAAACAATCGAAACGGGAACACGTGCAGCAGTTTTGGGCGGCTACTCGGCAGTAGTATCGATGCCGAACACCGAACCATCCCAAGACAACGTTGAGGCTGTTAGATGGGTGCAAAAGCGCGCAGATGAAACCGCTTTGTGTCAGGTCGCGGTGGCCGGAGCAATCACCAAGAATCGGGAAGGCAAAGAGTTAACTGATTTCGGTGCTCTCAAAGAACTTGGGGTGCGAATTTTTACTGACGACGGATCAGGTGTTCAAGACGGTGCCCTTATGCGCGACGCGTTTATCTTGGCTCGTGAGCACGGTGTCGTCATTGCACAACATTGCGAAGATGACGTCGTCACTGACGGTGCAGTTATGAATGCCAGTGACCTTGCTCGTCAGCTTGGTGTAAAGGGAGCGCCGGGCGAAGCGGAAGACCTTATGGTTATGCGCGATATCGCATTGTTGCGTCAAACCAATTCGCGATTGCATTTCTTGCACATTTCAACGGCTAGGGCTGCTGCGATGGTGCGCGAAGCTAAACGCACAGGTCTTCAAATTACTGCCGAAGCCACTCCACATCACTTCTTCCTAACTCACGAAATGTTGGGCGAAGCGAATCCACTTTACAAAGTGAACCCGCCACTTCGTCGCGAACAAGATCGGGTTGCTTTAGTTAACAGTTTGCGCGACGGAACCATCGATGTAATTGCAACTGATCATGCACCTCACACTGAACAATCAAAGGCTAAGTCGCTCAACGATGCGCCACCAGGAATGATTGGTCTGGAAACAGCAGTGGCATTGGCGATCACCGAACTCGACTTAACTCCGCAACACCTGGCCGCCGTGATGTCATCAAACCCTGCTCGTATCGCGCAGCTTCATGAGACACACGGGTTAATTGCTAACGGTCGTTCGGCGAACATCGCGGTTGTTGATCCTGCAGCTCAGTGGTTGGTCGAGCCTGAGAAACTCGCGAGCAAATCGAAGAACACGCCTTTTGCGGGAAGGAAACTAACCGGAAAAGTCATGCACACCATTGTCAACGGCGAAGTCGTTGTACTTAACGGAGAAGCACAACGGTGAAGTCACAGGATGCCATCTTGATTCTTTCTGACGGAACAACGTTTCGGGGTTCTCACTTTGGTGCTGAGCCAAAAAGCGGGATTGCAACAGGTGAGGTTGTTTTCAACACGGTAATGAGTGGTTATCAAGAAGTTATTTCAGACCCTTCTTATGCGGGACAAATAATTTCGTTCACATATCCGCACATTGGAAACTACGGAACTAACGCCGACGACAACGAATCGCGCGAACCGTTTTGTTCAGGCGTGATAGTCCGTGATGCCTCGATGAACTACAGCAATTGGCGCGCAACAAAGTCTCTACATGATTATTTGATCGAATGGGGAGTGCCCGCGATAACTGGCATCGATACTCGCAAGCTCACCCGTCATATTCGCGAACGTGGAGCAATTCCTGGTGCTTTTGGTACAGCTTCTGAGGCTGAGATCAAAGCTGCTGCGGTGACAGCCACCAACACCGACGGAATAGATATGGTCAAACGGGTAACTACTCCGAATACATACACGGTGGGCGAGGGCCCTTATCGAGTTGTTGCAATGGATTTTGGAATCAAAAGCACCATCTTGCGATACCTGTCGACGATCGCAACAGTTGATGTTGTTCCTGCATCAATCTCGACCGAGGAAATTTTGGCTCTCAACCCTGACGGTGTGTTTTTATCAAACGGCCCCGGTGACCCTGCAGCGGTTGGTTATGCGGCGAAAACAATTTCCGAACTTGTTGACCGAGTACCTATTTTTGGAATTTGTTTAGGCCATCAATTGCTGGCGCTTGGTCTGGGAGCCAAAACACACAAACTGCCTTTTGGTCATCACGGCGGAAACCATCCCGTGCGCAATGTTGCAACGAACGATGTCGAAATCACCAGCCAGAATCACAACTACGCCGTCACACCCGATTCATTGCAGTCTGCAGACGTGAGCCACATCAATCTCAACGATGGAGTAATCGAGGGAATCCGTAGTCGTGAAGTTCCGGCGTTCAGTGTTCAGTACCACCCCGAAGCCGGGCCGGGTCCACACGACTCGCGTTATCTGTTTACGGAGTTTGCAGAACTAATGGATAAGACAGGAGCACGTGTGTAATGCCGAAGCGAACTGATATCCAATCGATTCTGTTAATCGGCTCCGGTCCAATAGTTATTGGTCAAGCGTGTGAGTTTGATTACTCGGGCACGCAAGCGTGTCGAATTCTGCGCCAAGAGGGTTACCGAGTAATTCTTGCCAATTCGAATCCTGCAACGATTATGACTGACCCCGAATTTGCAGATGCGACTTATGTTGAACCACTCGATGTTGATGTATTGACTGCAATCATCGAACGAGAACGACCTGACGCGCTTCTTCCGACTCTGGGTGGACAAACCGCACTGAACCTGGCGATGCAATTGTTTGAAGCCGGTGTGCTCGAAAAATATTCCGTGGAGTTAATCGGTGCTGATGCAAAAGCAATTGCCGTTGCGGAAGACCGCGAGCAATTCAAGGCGGCAATGCAGTCAATTGGTCTGGCTGTTCCTAAGTCGGGTTTTGCGCACAATATGGACGACGCTATGCAAACCATCAAGGAAATTGGCTATCCGACAATCATTCGCCCGTCATACATTTTGGGTGGATTCGGAACGGGCATTGCTAACGATGAGGAAGAGTTCAAAGAACTTGCCGCCAAGGGTTTAGAGGCGAGTCCAATTGGTGAAATCTTGATTGAGCAATCGATAGCTGGCTGGAAAGAATATGAGCTCGAAGTTATGCGCGATCGTGCAGACAACTGCGTGATCATCTGTTCAATCGAAAACGTTGACCCAATGGGCGTGCACACTGGCGATTCGATAACCGTCGCTCCAATACAAACGCTTACCGACATTGAATACCAAAAGCTTCGTGATGCGGCGTTTGCTTGTATTCGTCGTGTTGGTGTCGAGACCGGCGGATCAAATGTTCAATTTGCGGTTCATCCCGAGACAGGGGAGTTAGTCGTAATTGAAATGAATCCCCGTGTGAGTCGCTCGAGTGCATTGGCTTCGAAAGCAACCGGCTTTCCAATTGCAAAGATTGCTGCTCGGCTCGCTGTTGGGTACACGCTTGATGAAATCACGAACGACATAACCAAGAAAACACCGGCAAGTTTTGAGCCGACCATCGATTACGTCGTAACCAAAATTCCGCGCTGGGCTTTCGAGAAGTTTCCTGGAACGTCGCCAATACTGGGAACTCGCATGCAATCAGTCGGTGAAGCGATGGGTATTGGCCGTACGTTCGCAGAATCGTTCCAAAAAACTCTGCGTAGTTTGGAGAACGGGCGTGACGGTTTGAACTGTGACCCGGGCGAGAAAGAGTTTGATGAGATCGCCGACGATGAACTTATGCGTCGCGCATCGATAGGCACTCCAATGCGTCCGTTCCAACTTGAGGCGTTAGTGCGTCGCGACATTCCGTTAGAAAAGATTTACGAGCACACAAAGGTCGATCCCTGGTTCCTTGATCAGATTGCGCGCATTGTTGCGTTGAGAAACGAGTTGGCACAAAACTCGCTTGCCAAGATTTCAGCCTCGGAAATGAAGACTGCCAAGCAATTTGGTTTTTCCGACGCGCAAATGGCTTATTTGTGGAACTGCTCGGAACAAGAAGTACGCGAAAAGCGACTTTCGCTCGATGTTCGAGTCACTTATAAAACAGTTGACACTTGTGGCGCGGAGTTTTCAGCCGAAACTCCCTATTACTACGGCACTTATGAAGATGAAGATGAAGTAGTCGCTAGTGATGCCAAGAAGGTAATCATTCTTGGTGCAGGGCCAAATCGAATCGGACAGGGAATTGAGTTCGATTATTGCTGTGTGCACGCAGCATTTGCTTTACATGATGCAGGCTACGAAGCGATCATGGTTAATTGCAACCCGGAAACGGTTTCAACTGATTACGACACGAGCGATCGGTTGTATTTCGAACCGCTTACTTATGAAGACGTAATGAACGTCATCGAAGCTGAGAACCCTGTTGCGGTAATAGTCGGTTTGGGTGGCCAAACTCCTTTGAAGTTGGCTGACCGCCTGCCGAAGAACCTCATTGCAGGTACTGCGGCCGAAGCAATTGATCGTGCGGAAGATCGTGAACAATGGAATGCGCTTTGCAATGACGTTGGTTTATATCAACCACCCGGAGGCACGGCGTTAAGTAACGAAGACGCAATGCAAATTGCTGAAGACGTCGGGTTCCCGGTTCTTGTGCGTCCGAGCTACGTACTCGGCGGGCGCGCAATGACAATTGTCTATGACAAGGAACACTTAAGCGATGCGATGGACGAGTTGCGCGACTTCGGAAGCCTGGGTCGCGAAGGCGGTTTGTCTGCCCAACGTCCAGTCTTGATTGACCATTTCTTACAAGATGCAGTCGAAGTTGATGTTGACGCTATTCGCGATGCCGCTGGCGAAGTAATCATCGGCGGCGTAATGGAACACGTTGAAGAAGCTGGTGTGCACTCGGGTGATTCATCATGTGTAATTCCACCTCCGACCTTGTCATCGCTAATCGTTTTGTCAATCGAACAACAAGTGCGCAAGATCGCCGAAGCACTCGGAGTAATCGGCCCGCTTAATGTGCAGTTCGCAGTGAAGTTTCCATATGATCCGCAACGGGCCAAGGTTTATGTAATCGAAGCTAACCCCAGAGCGAGTCGCACCCTTCCCTTTGTTGCCAAGGCGACAGGTGTTCCGCTCGCACAAATCGCTGCACGAGTAATGATGGGTAAATCATTGCGTGCGCTGCGTGACGAAGGCCTCGTGCGCGCGCCAGTTTTGGGTGGACACGTAAGTGTCAAAGCCCCGGTATTGCCCTTCGATCGTTTTCCAGAATTCGACACGGTTCTCGGACCAGAGATGCGTTCAACTGGTGAGGTTATGGGCGTCGATGAAACTTTCGGTCTTGCGTTTGCGAAAGCTCAGTTGGCAAGCGGCGTACGACTTCCGTCAAAGGGTGCCGTGTTTCTCTCGCTCGCTAATCGCGACAAACCAAATGCATTGTTAACAGCTCGCAAGCTTGTTGAGCAAGGTTTTACATTGGCTGCAACTACGGGAACTGCAGAGTTCTTAACCAAAAACGACATTCCAGTAGAACGTACTGTTGACAAGATCACTGACCAATGGGGCGACACCAAAGACGCTGATGCTGTGCAACTAATTAGCAGTGGGCAAGTGCAGATGGTTATAAATACTCCCGAAGGTGAACGCGGTGCACGTACCGATGGCGCATACATTCGTGCTGCAGCAAAGCGTCACAAGATTCCGTGTCTTACGACTATGGCCGCCGCCCAGGCCGCGGCCGCCGGAATCGCCGACGTCGCACAACACCAACTCAAGGTGCGCACGCTGCAAGAGTTGCACTCTGTCGATCAACCCAAATTGCCAGAGGGTTAAGGTTGGGTTATGACAGTCTTGACCGAAGCCACAGACAAAGCAATGAAAGATGTGCGTCTGCGCGGATTCGCGCGACGACACAAGTACGTTCGCAATTCAACGTATGACGATTTCCAACGCGCTTTCCACGCATTGTTCGGTGCAACACCTGATTTGTGTTTGGGTTATGAAGCGTCGGCTTATCTAAAGTTCGCGGACTATTTCGCGCAACTGGGCCATGAAGCAGAAGCGCAGGCGGCCAAGAAAGTAATTGGCGAGGTGCCGCAAGCTGTTTCGTTAGTAGGGGGCACTTTGGGATTGTCTGCTGGAGCCTTACTTATGGTCACGGGAAATCTTGCCGCAGGTGAGCTGGCAATGGGGGGTGGCGGTGTCTTCTGGCTGTCACGAGCGGGAATGCTTGGCCACAACAAGTCAATTGAAAATGCCAAAAAGAAACGCAACTACAACCTCGAACGTGCTTCCCAATTGGAACAGCAATCTTCTGATGCTGCTGCCCGAACCGAAGATGTTGAAGCCACTTCGCAACAAGAATTGATTGGCCAGTACCTTGATGCTGCTGAGCGGGTCGCCGTTGAAGGCACGACTCGCATGCCAGTAGCAAGTGTTGAACATTTCGAACGTCGGCGACTTATCGAAACAACCGATGTCGACGTCTTTAATGAATACGCGGCCCTTTCAATGTTTCGTGCACATATTCGTGGAGGTGCACTTAGACATCCATTGGTTTCAGCGACAAAGAAGCGCTTCAAAGTGGTCCAAGAAATTTCGGTTTTGGCGTCTTCGACGCGAGCGTTGTTAAATCCGTTGGAACGTACGCTCGAACCGCCGACTCCCTCGCAAGCCCCGAGCGCATAAATGGTTACGACAACTTCGCAAGTCGGCTCGCTCACGCTGCCGTCGCCGTTGTTGCCTGCGTCGGGTTGCGCGGGTCACTCCGATGAATTAGCCGAATACCTTGACTTCGAAAAGCTGGGCGCCTTTCTTCCTAAGGGTTTAAGACACGATGAATGGCCGGGTAATCCGGAACCACGTGTAGCGGAATTGCCAGCAGGAATGATGAATTCAATTGGATTTGGGCCGAGTGTTGGTCTTCAGGAATGGCTCGACACAGATTTGCCGAAGATCCTTAAACACACTGATCGCGTCGTCGTTGCTATTTGGGGTCAAACCGTTGCTGAATACGAGAAAGCAGCGTCAATGTTGGCGAATGCGCCGAAAGAAGTCATTGCTGTTGAAGTAAATGTGAGTTGTCCGAACACTGACGACGCCAACAAAATGTTTGCTGCTAGCGCGGTTGCAACCTCAGACGTTGTGCAGGCAGCTTCGGCGTGCAATCGTCCAATGTGGGTCAAACTATCGCCCGCCGTCCCCAACATTGTTGAGATTGCTGGCGCCGCGTACCAAGCCGGTGCGGAAACTGTCGTGTTGTCGAACACATTTCCTGGAATGAAGTTGGATATAGAAAAACGCCAATACGCGCTGGGCGCCGGATCACGAGGCGGCGGAGTGTCCGGAGTCGGGCTTCATCCTGTCGCAGTAAAACTTGTACATGATGTGCGCGCAGCGTTCCCAGAAAAAGGCATAGTGGGAATTGGCGGCGTGTCAACGGGTGAAGACGTTGTGGAATTCCTGATGGCGGGTGCTGACGCAGTGGGCATTGGTACTGCGCTTTTCTATGATCCACACATTATTTCTGACATTCACGCGCAGCTTGTCTCGTGGTGCGCTAAACATAACGTCGATTCAATCGACCAATTGATAGGAGTTATCCATGACAACAACGGCCGTTGATGTTCGCGATCGTCTCGCGCTGGCGTTAGATGTTGACGACATCGTAGAAGCACGCCGATTGTCACAAGAGTTACGTCCTTACTTTGGCGTAGTAAAGATTGGTCTTGAGTTGTTTACGGCTACTGGCCCCGACATCGTCTCGGTAATGCGCGACCAGGATTACAAAGTTCTACTTGATCTAAAACTTCACGACATCCCGAACACTGTTGGCAAAGCCGCGCGGGTACTGGGTGCATTAGGTGTTTCTTACATGACCGCCCACGCATTTGGCGGAACCGCAATGTTGCGCGCCGCTGTTGAAGGAGCAAACGAAGGCGCTGCACGAGCAGAACTCGAAGACGCTCCGAAGATCCTCGCCGTAACCATTTTGACGAGCGACGCAGAAGCACCACCACACATTCTTGGTAATCGAGTGCGCACGGCAATGGAAGCTGGTTGTGGCGGCTTTGTTTGCGCTGCATCAGATGTTCGCGAAGCAAAACTGCTCGCACCAAAAGCAATTGCTTTGGTTCCGGGAATTCGCCCCGCAGGTGTTCCTGTTAATGACCAAAAGAAAACTGCAACCCCTCAAGAAGCAATGGCCGAAGGCGCAGATTTGTTGGTTATTGGTCGGGCTGTCACACAAGCCGATAACAAGGTTCAAGCTGCGGAAGACTTGCTCGCATCAATCGAAAAGTCATAGGCACGATTTCAAACTATTCGTCGCTTTGAAATAGGGTCAGAAAATGGATCGTTTACCGTCGCATGCAACTGTCTGGATCGCAAATCTTGAAAGCCAACGATGGCTTACTTCGGAACTGCGCAAACGCGATGTTACAGTTCGCGAGACGCAAATGGATCCTCCGAGTTGGCACCAAGGTGACTATCTGTACGTATTGGATTCCTATGAGTGGCCTGGCGATGCGCTTACGGCTCACGTTCAACATTGCCAAAGCCGTGGCATTAAACCTTTTGTAGTCCTAACAGCTAGTCCAGATCACGATGCTCAATCACGCGACAGTATGTTTGCGCGGCACCCTTATTTGAAGGCGCTGTTGGCGTATTCTGCTCTTCGACAAGCTGCGCGCACATCGGACCAGTCATTCATCGACAGCGTTGTTGACGCAGTACTAGGTGGCGAAGTATTCGTTTCGGATGGATTCTCCGATCTGCAGGCGCTTGAACCTGCTGGGATGGTCGCTGAGCGTCGAATAACTGATCCAAAAGTGACCTAAATTTGCTTTAAAGGGCGCGACCTGCACTCTTAGTGCCTGCCATTCGCAAACCCCCTGATCGGCGGCTATGGTGTCGGCCATGCCATTACCACCAGCACTTACACCCGAACAACGCGCAGCTGCGCTCCAGAAAGCGGCCGCGAGCCGTCGCCAGAGAGCAGAGCTTAAAGAGAAGCTGAAGATGGGAACCATCTCACTGCGTGAACTACTCGACCAATCAGACCGTGACGAAGTCATCGCCAAGATGAAGGTTGTCTCGGTTCTCGAATCTCTTCCCGGTCTCGGCAAGGTAAAAGCTCGCCGTCTCATGGAAGAACTCGGTATTAGCGAACAACGTCGTTTGCAAGGTCTCGGTAGTAACCAACGAGCAGCGCTGCTTAACGCAACGCAAAAGTAAGTCCCGGGCGTCGTCGCACGAGCGGAGCGATGTCAGACGACTTTCTCATAATTGTTGTTTCCGGCGCCGGTGGTGCCGGGAAGAGCACTTTGGTTGATGAACTTCTAAAACGCGATACCAGTTTGTGGCGTTCCACGTCCTGGACATCGCGCGAACAACGATCCAATGAACCCGACGATGCGTACATTTTTGTTTCGCGTGACGAATTTGAAGCGGAACGTGAACGCGGCGGTTTTATTGAATGGGTTGAGTTCGTCGACAACTATTACGCAACGCCGTGGCCGCAACCACCGGCGGGTAAAGACGCAATTCTTGTAATCGAACTTAAAGGTGCGCAGTACGTAAAGAAGCGTCGGCCCGATTCATTCATGGTTTTCGTAAAGGCCCCTTCATTCGAAGTAATCGAAGAACGCATGAAACTGCGTGGAGATTCGGCTGAACGCGTAGCCGCTCGCCTCGAGAAAGCGCGTATGGAGGAAAAGCTAGGCCCAAAGATCGCTGACCGTGTAATTGTTAACGATGACCTCGAATCGGCCGTTGACGAGCTGGAAGCTATACTTACCGACTACCGCAAATCTGCCAGGAGCTAATTAACGTGACTCAAGACCGTGATTCCATGATGGAACCATCAATCGAAACTCTTTTGGAGAAGGTTGATTCCAAGTTCACGTTGGTTACGCTTGCTTCGATGCGTGGTCGCCAGATCAACGCATATTTCAATCAACTTGGTGAAGGCCTCGGAACAATTGTTCCTCCACAGGTAACTTCAGTTTCACGTAAACCACTTTCGATCGCTCTCGAGGAAGTCTCCGTAGACAAGATCACCTATACGCGTCTTCACAACGAAGAAACCGAAGGTGAAGGCGCTGAGCCAGAACCAGCACCCGAGCCTGACGCCGCCAGCTAATTCCTATAGGCTGTCCGAATTGTCTTCGCACAATTAAGGAGTATCAATGGGTTCATACAGCTTCACTTCAGAATCAGTAACTGAAGGACACCCCGACAAAATGGCCGATCAAATTTCTGACGGCGTTCTCGATGCCATCTTGGCCGAAGATCCAAACGGACGCGTTGCGTGTGAAACTCTTTTAACCACCGGGATGGCGGTTGTTGCTGGTGAAATCACTACATCGGCGTACGTCGACATCCCTAGCATTGTGCGCAAGACCATTCTTGATATCGGATACGACCGCAGTGAATTCGGATTTGATGGAAACACCTGTGGCGTCATGGTTGCCATCGACGAGCAATCTCCAGACATTGCCCAGGGTGTAAACGCAGCTTACGAAAAGCGCGAAGGAAGTTCGGGCGACGATCTCGATTTGCAAGGCGCCGGTGACCAAGGCCTTATGTTCGGTTATGCATGCGACGAGACCGCTGACTTGATGCCGCTGCCTATTTGGCTGGCACATCGATTGGCGCAACGTTTGGCAGAAGTTCGCAAAGCAAACGTATTGCCTTACCTACGTCCTGACGGCAAGACTCAGGTAACTGTTCGTTATGAAGACGGCACTCCTAAGGCCATTGAGAAGATCGTTATCTCGACTCAACACCAACCTGGCCTCAGTATCGAAACCTTGTTGAAGCCCGACATGCGCGAGCACGTGATTCAACCGTTGTTGCCACCTGAACTCGACACGTCAAACATTGAGTTGTTTGTGAATCCAACCGGTGTATTCGAACTAGGTGGTCCGCTTGCTGACGCAGGTTTGACCGGTCGCAAGATAATTGTCGACACCTACGGCGGCGCTTCCCGTCACGGTGGTGGGGCGTTTTCTGGAAAAGATCCATCAAAGGTTGACCGTTCAGCTTCATATGCGGCACGTTGGGTTGCAAAACACGTTGTTGCTGCTGGTCTCGCAAAGCGTTGCGAAATTCAGGTTGCATATGCAATTGGTGTTGCTCACCCGTTGTCGATTTACGTCGAAACTTTCGGAACTGAGACAGGTGATACTGCCAAGATTGAAAAAGCGATTCGCGACATCTTCGATCTTCGTCCGCAAGCAATAATCAGAGCCCTCGACTTGCGCCGTCCGATCTACCGCAACACTGCGGCATACGGGCACTTCGGTCGTTCCGACAAAGAGTTTCCTTGGGAGAAACTCACACACGTCGACGAACTCAAGTCTGCTTGCGCATAGTCATAAGCTGACTCGGTGGTTATACGTGACGTGCCTCCGCGCGTCTTTCTATATGCGATGTTCGCCGCCGCTGGCGCCTTGCCGTTAGGCACGGGAATGCATTCGGCCATCGACGCATCAGCCGTAAAAAGCCAGACCCAGGCAGCGGTTGAAATGACTATCGGGCTCAGCCTGGTGGGAGTCGGCTACGACAGCTATCGACGCGAGGCCGAACACACAATGACTAGTTGAACACTCGGGTTGTAGGTTTCCTGCATGCAATATGTGCGCGTTAGGCCCGATATCTTCGCGATTGATGACACGTTTGTTTATTCAGTTCCCGAGAAGCTAAGCGAACGTGCCCAGTTAGGTTCACTTGTTCGAGTTCCAATGCACGGGCGACGCGTTAACGGTTGGATTATTGAAACCAACGTTGAGCCTGAACAGCGTTCGTATTCTGATTTGCTGGCTGTGCGTAGTGTGGGGCCGCCAGTAAACATTTTTCAGTTAGCCGAGTGGGCGGCCTGGCGTTGGGCGGGGAGCGTTACTGCTTTTTTAGATGCAGCTTCCCCCGACACCATGGTCAAATCAATCGGGGCGTTGCCTAATCCACAAAGCGAGACGGTTGCTCCTGAAACACGACTAGTTGAGCGCGCGCCGCATGAACAGAAAGGTGATCTGCTTCTCGAAGCCGCACAACAGGGGAATGCACTGTTGTTATTTCCAACTTTTGATCAAGCAAAAGGTGCGCAGTCGTTTTTACAGAACAACGGAATTGCCTCATTGCGTTTTCCAGATGATTGGTCACAAATTCGTTCGCGCGGAGGCGTAGTCGTAGGAACGCGTCGTGCAGCTTGGGCGCCACTAGAGAATGTTGATGCAGCAGTTGTTATTGACGCACATGATCATCGTTACAAAGAAGAACGTGCGCCGACCTGGAATGCAATTGATGTCGTAATGCAACGCGCCACAAAGACAACTCTTGTTTCACCTTGTCCAACGGCTGTCCTGGCTTACGATCGCAATGTGATTGCATCGTCGCGCGATGACGAACGCAACGGATGGCCACAAGCCGAGGTTATTGACATGCGTGAAGAAGATCCGCATAAAGGCATTTGGTCTGAACCGTTGGTTAAGGCACTCCGCGGCACCGACAACGTGTTGCTGCTACTGAATCGAAAAGGCCGCGCGCAACTGCTCGTGTGTGACAATTGTAAGAACGTGGCTGTCTGTGAGAACTGTGGTGCTCACGTACACGAAGTAGACGGCATGTTGTCGTGTAAACGTTGTGACACAACTCGTCCGGTTGTTTGTCAGTCGTGTCACGCGCAAAGGCTTCGACGCAAACGAATCGGTGTTTCGAAAGCCCGTGAAGAACTTGAGGCTTTGCTCGGTGAGCCGGTTGCAGAGATAACTAAGGAAACTGACCAACCCGATTTGGCACGAGTGACAATCGGTACCGAGGCAGCTTTGTATCGTTTGCAAAACAACTTAAGGGCGATTGCATTTGTTGATTTCGATCAGGAATTGTTGGCTCCAGTAGTCGGATCAGCAGAACGCGCTTTGGCATTGTGTGCTCGGGCAGCTCGCTTGGTTCCAGCTCGGCATAACGGTGGCAAGCTAATTGTGCAAACACGAGTTCCCGGTCACGAAGTCAATCAAGCCTTGCAACTCGGAGATCCATCGCGCGTTCGTGATGCGGAGACTCAGCGAAGGCGGACTATGTCGCTTCCTCCGTTCAGTGCGGTTGCGTTGGTCGAAGGGAAGGGCGCCGAAGAATTTGTGCGCCAATTGCCGCCGTCGATTGATGTACTTGGTCCCAAAGACGACCGTTATTTAGTGCGCGCAGCCGACCATCAAACGCTCTGTGATGAATTGGCAAAATGTAAGCGCCCTGCCGAACGTGTTCGCGTCGACGTTGATCCGCTCTGGTTCTAAGTCTGCGCAGGTACTATTTGCGCGTGGCAATTTTTCCTGTACGCACATATGGAGATCCGGTACTCAACGCGCCGACTCAGTTGGTGACCGAGTTCGATGATCGTTTGCAGAAACTTATCGATGACATGATTGAAACGATGTACGAAGCGCCTGGCGTTGGGTTGGCTGCGCCGCAGATCGGTGTTCATAAGCGCGTGTTTGTATATGACGCTAACGATGAAAAAGGAGCGCGCGTTGTAGTCAATGGCCAGATTGTTACAAGCGAGGGCGAGTGGCAGTTTGATGAAGGCTGTTTGTCTGTTCCTGGTCTCTTCTTTCCGATCACTCGTGCAGAGCATGTAATTGTAAAAGGCCAAGACCGTAACGGAGACGATATTGAAATCGATACCAATCAATACGAAGCCCGCATTCTGCAACACGAAATGGATCATCTCGACGGAAAGTTGCTACTTACTCATGTAACAAAAGACCAACGTAAAGAAGCAATGCGGGTCATGCGTGAGCGCGCAACAGGTGCTGTCTGATGCGCCTCATATTTTTTGGTTCCCCGGAGATTTCAGTTCCAGTTCTTGATGCCTTGTCTAAAAAGCACGAGGTTGTGTTGACGGTTACGCGGGGGCCGAAGAAACGCGGTCGGGGAGGCGAACTTCTCCCAACACCAGTCGAACTATTCGCTCGCGAGAACAACATTTCAGTTACTTATGACCCGAATGAAGCCATGCACGTAAATGCCGAAGCTGGTGTGATTGTTGCTTACGGAGCATTGATCAAGGAGCCATTGCTTTCATCGATGCCGTTACTGAATTTGCATCCGTCGTTGTTGCCTCGGTGGCGTGGGGTAGCACCAGTCGAGGCTGCAATCCTGGCTGGCGATGCTGAAACTGGCATTTGCGTCATGCGTATCGTCAAGGAACTTGATTCGGGCCCGATATTTGCCCAGACAAGGATGAACCTTGATTCAAATAGCTATGCGCACGTGTTGTACGAAGAGTTGTTCAATCGGGGTTCTGATTTGTTGCTGAATTTGTTAGACGTTGGCTTGCCCCACCCCGTTCCGCAGGCAGGCGACGCCACTTACTCCGAAAAGTTCACTCGTGATGACTTCCGTATTAACTGGACTGGCGAAAGAGAAACTGCACTCCGACAAATTCGTTGTGACCGTGCGTGGACAACTCTTAACGACGAAACATTTCGAATCTGGCGGGCCAGTGCAACGGACGAAACTGGCGAAGCAGGTGCGCTAAATGGAAACGTTATCCACACTTCCGACGGAGGAATTGTGTTGGAAGAAGTTCAACCGGCCAACAAACCGCGCATGAGTTTTGAAGATTGGCAGCGTGGTGCGCGTCTCACTGGCCAAGAACACTTCGTATAGGCTGCGCGCGTGGCCCGCATTGCTCCTTCAATTCTCTCTGCTGATTACGCACATCTTGATCACGATATGAAAATGGTGGAGTCAGTAATTGATTGGTATCACATCGATGTAATGGATGGTCACTTTGTGCCCAACATAACGATCGGTCCACCGGTAGTTAAAAAACTTCGCCCGATTTCAGATAAATACTTCGATTGCCATCTGATGATCACAAATCCTGAGAAATATCTTCCTGCTTTCGCAGAGGCCGGTGCCAATGGCTGTTCTGTTCATCTTGAAGTGGGTAATACCGACGATCTAATCCGCCAAATGCGAGAACTAAAGATCGACGTCGGCCTCGCCGTAAACCCGGCGACGCCGTTTGAATCCTGTGAACCGTTTCTTGAACAACTCGACTATTTGTTATTGATGACTGTTGTTCCCGGATTCGGTGGTCAGGCTTTCATCAGCGATGTAATTCCCAAGATTGAACTCGCCCGCAAGATCATTGACAAAAACGAATACAAATGTGAGATCCAAGTGGATGGCGGAATTGATCCGAATACTGCGCCCCTAGCGGCAAAGGCCGGCGCAACTAATTTTGTGGCAGGTAATGCAATTTTTGCGCAACCCGATCCGATTGCGGCGGCGCAAGCCATCCGCGCGGCGGTTGCGTAGCGATATTGCGGGCTTTGGTAGTTCTCACATAACCTGACTCTCTTATGTTCATTGAAGAAGCCCGCGATTTGTTAGCTAGCGCCCAGGCCCGGATGACCGATGGTGGCGTCAAAGTGGGCACCGTTCGCACGAGGGCATTTTTATTCGTTCTAGACACTCCCGTAATGCTGCGCGATTCAGAGGGTGAGGTTAGATTCAATGAAAACGAAGAGCGTTTTTCTGAAGAATGCAAGATCCGTGATCGAAATGGTTCAACCCGCACAAGTTTCGAAATACAAACATTCAGGCACGTCAACGTTGGAAGAATTTTAGGTTCAACGGATCCGTATTGGCACTTGGTTACAAATACTGAGGTCTATCGTGCCGGATTCTTAACGCAGTTCATCGAAGCGTTAGACCGTGTGGGGGAACGGGATGTAAAGGTGGTTAAAGGCTCGCGCTTGACTGGTATCGGAGTGTTCACAGCTGTAGATAATTGCGACGCTGCAATCGGCACGCTTAAACGTCTTGACCCTAGGGACGGATCTCCTGAATACGAAAAACAATTGAGAGGTAGCGGAACTCTATTCCTTGACAAAGATGGCAACGTTCTTTCGGTTACGGCCAAGACCGGGGCTCATGCCACCTCGGGTGGGTGTGAAACGTCGTCAATTGAAATGTATGCAAATGTTGAGTTTGACAATTACGGCGACGAAGTGTCGCTCACTCCAATTGAAGCAGACGAAGTTGCTTCTTTCGACGGAATGACTTTTACACCTGGGCCCACGTTCGACGACAAGCTGCAAGAGGAACAGGTTCGAAATTTCATTCCCGAAAACGGACTCGCACTTTCAAGTCTCGAATGGGTGATGTAGAACTCGTCTTGCTATTCCGCAGGTGGTGCTTCGTCGGCTCCGGGAGTATTAGCGATTTGCACGTAAGCCATCTGTAACTGCGACCGTGCGTCTTGCAAGGTTTGCGTGTACTCACCAAGTTGATCGCCCAACGTGTCGATGATTGCTGACATTGCATCAATCGCTAAACGAGCGTCGTCGAGTTTGGGCGGTTGCCATGACAGGTGCACACTCGCCAGTTCAAACAATCCATAACAATGGTTAGCTATCACCGCTGCCGCGGGTGTGTTTGCTAGCTGTTGACGCAACGCCTCGGCGTATTCGCGAATTTCCTCTTCTGTGGGCTCATCGCCCTCGGGCATTGCCGCCGGAGCTGCTTCGCCGCCATCTTCCGGGTTCACCGGAACGTCACCACCAGGTGTCCATATGCTTGACATGCTGCTAGCCTACGGCAACCAAACGTAAGTGAAGCGACAGCTTCCACCTCGCCACTCTCAGGGTGCGCGCTGGTTGTTGAGATGGCACCAGCCATTCTGCGCCGCAAGTCGGCCGCGTCGCTTACCTATGGACAAATTTGTGATTGTTTTTGACGATCACGTGAACAAGGAGTCAATGCGGTAGTGATGAACCATTTCTAGTGGAGGCGGCGATGCCCGCACTAACGAGCAGATACGTGTTCGTGAAGTGCGACTCGTCGATGAAGCGGGCGAACAGCTCGGCATTGTGTCCACACAAGAAGCACTCAAGATTGCACGCGAACGCGAACTCGATCTTGTAGAAGTCGCATCCAACGCAAGTCCGCCAGTTTGTCGGATTATGAACTTTGCGAAATGGAAGTACGACGAAGAGCAGCGATTGAAAGAAGCTCGCCGGAAGTCAACCAATATCACGGTTAAGGAAATGAAATACCGGGTGAAGATTGGTCCAGGCGATTTCGATACGAAAACTCGCAAGGTTGGCGAGTTCTTGCGTGAAGGACACAAAGTAAAAGTCACGATCATGTTCCGTGGGCGTGAAGTCGAGAGGCCCCAATTCGGTTTAGACATCCTGAATCGAATTGCAGATTCGGTTGAAGAATACGCACAGGTGGAATTTGCACCGCGCCTTGATGGTCGCAACATGACCATGGTTTTGGCGCCAGGTAAGGCAAAGAAAGCCAAGGTGCTACCGACAGAAGTTCCTAAAGAAAAACCCAAAGAGGGTGCGGCGGCTGAAGAAGAAGAAGTACCTAGTGAGAGTGAAGGAGACGTAAATGCCGAAAATGAAAACGCATAGAGGGGCCGCAAAGCGGTTCAAGGTCACTGGGTCTGGAAAGATCCGACGTCGTTCTGCCTTCCTAAATCACATCCTCGAGAAGAAGAGCGAATCGCGAAAGCGTCGGCTTGCTCGTGGAAACGAGTTAACCGGCGGCGATGTGAAACGCGCGAAACGCCTTCTTGGCAAATACGGAAATTAAGCGACGGAGGTTGAATCATGGCAAGAGTTAAACGATCAGTACATAGCAAGAAACGTCGTCGCAATGTTTTAGACAAGGCGAAGGGTTATTACGGAAACCGCAGTCGCACTTTGCGCATCGCAACCCAATCAGTAATGAAGGCTGGCGATTACGCATTTCGTGACCGACGCGCAAAGAAGGGCGATTTTCGTAAGCTCTGGATTCAGCGCATCAATGCGGCTACGCGCGAGCACAATATGAGTTATTCACGTTTTATGCACGGGCTTTCTGAAGCTGGTGTCGAAATCGATCGCAAGATGTTGGCCGAGATCGCCGTTAGCGATCCTGCTGCGTTTGCTTCATTGGTAAGCATTGCAGAGAATGCTGGCGGTTCTAGTAAAAGTAAATCCGGCGCGAAGAAGAGCGCATAATTAGGAACGTATGTCGGAGCTGACGTTTCGTTCTAAAACGATCCAAAGGGTTCGGCAATTAATTTCAGACAAGCGTGCTCGAGATGTCGAGCACGCTTTTGTTATTGAAGGCGAAGCGGCGGTGCGTGATGCCATTCGTTTTGGTGCAAAGTTCGATTCGTTCGTAGTCGTCGACGATAAGCAATCTGTTGCCAGTGAAACAGCGGTTCCTGTTCATGTTGTGAACAACGCAACTATGGGCCGATTGAGCGATACCGAAACTCCAAGTGGGGTGTTGGCTGTCGTTGCGCGCAACGATTCCACGATTGAAGAGATTTCCACTTGTGAATCGATTGTCGTCTGCGATGGCGTTTCCGACCCTGGAAATGCTGGAACGATTATTCGTTCTGCTTCCGCCGCTGGTTTTGACGCGGTCGTTTTTACCGAAAGAAGCGTTGATCCTTACAACCCGAAGGTCGTGCGTTCGAGTGCCGCCGCAATTCTGTCGTTGCCCATAGTTATAGGTGCGACCTGGAACGATCTTCAACCGTGGACCACTATGGGATTGGATGCAAATTCGAACGCATCAATCTGGGATTTCGATATCCCACAGAAACTTGCATTAGTCGTTGGTAACGAGGCGCACGGACTGTCTAACGCATGCGATATTACGATTGCGATTCCGATTGCAAACGAAATCGAATCACTTAATGCAGCAATGGCTACGACTATTGCGTGCTTTGAAATTGCGCGTCGACGTGCGGAGCTTCGATGAATTGGGGTAATCTTCCCGAGCCGAAAATGGGAGGGAGGCGCCATGAATGTTGAAGATCTCAAGGGGCGCACGGTCGGCTTCCTCGCTTCTGGTGGTCTCGATAGTTGCACCACTACGCGTTGGCTTACTGACAACGGCGTAAAGGTTGTCACGTTCACAGCTGACCTCGGCCAGCCCGACGAAAAAGATCTCAACGAAGTTGCTCAACGCATGAAGGCTTGCGGTGCGGAAGAAACCGTCATTGTTCCGCTTCGAGAAGAAATGGCTAAACGCGGTCTGCGAACAATTCAACAACAAGCTCGTTATGAAGGCGGTTATTGGGGAACTACATCACAGGCCCGCCACACAACCGTTGCGGGAATTCTTCCTGAAATGCAAAAGCGCAAGATCAACATCCTCAGTCACGGTGCAACTGGTCGCGGGAACGATCAAGTGCGGTTTCAATTGATCACAAACATGTTGGCGCCCGAAATTGAAATTTACGCGCCGTGGCGGGATGAATCATTTCTCTCGCGCTTTCCTGGTCGTGAAGAAATGCTTGAGTATTGCGCCGAGAAGAAACTTCCATTGCAAAATGCTTCGGAAGCAATGTATTCAACTGATGCAAATTTGTTGGGTCTAAGTCACGAAGCCGGCGAGCTTGAAAGCCTCGGAACAAAAGCAGATTTTGTAACTCCGGGAATGGGTGTTCGAGCAGAAGAAGCGCCCGATAAAGCTGAAGAAGTTGAAGTTGTTTTTGAAACAGGTGTCCCGGTCAAGATCAACGGCCAAAAAATGTCATCGGCCGACCAAACGATCACGCTGGCGAATGAAATTGGTGGGCGTAACGCAGTCGGAATCAATCTTCACGTCGTTGAAAATCGTTACGTGGGAATCAAATCGCGTGGAATTTATGAAGCCCCTGGTCTAGAGCTTCTAGGTAGTTCATATGCATTTTTGTTGCAGTTGATACTCGACCGCCGTGCGCGCGAATTGTTTAATGCCTGCTCAGAATTGCTAGCCAAACAGGTTTACCAGGCGTACGGTTTCGACATGGCGTCGCAAATGGCTGAAGCAGCAATCGATCAAATCACTCAGTTGGCTTCAGGTACTATCGTCGTTTCGTTGTATAAAGGAAATGTGCAGTTTGTCGCAGCGCGCGACGTTCCTCATTCCATATATATAGAAGAAAACGCGTCAATGAGCGGAGTGGGCAGTTTTAACCACGCCGATTCCGAAGGATTTCTTCAAGTCCTCGGTCAAGGTGCCCGAGCCATTGCAGTAAAGAAACAGATAAAAGGGGATAGCAAGTAATGACTATGTGGCAAGGCCGCCTCGGGAGCGAAAGCGCCGAAGAACTTATGGCGTTCACTGAGAGCTTGTCGTTTGATCAGCGCCTCGCGAAGTACGACATTATTAATTCGCGCGCCCATGTAAAAGCATTGGCAGCCGCAGCAATAATCACCGAGCAAGAGCTAGGCACACTATCTGCCGCACTTGATCACGTTGCCGAAGAGTTTGGTGATGGCAAGTTTCAGTACAAACCGAACGACGAAGATATTCATTCGGCTATTGAACGACGCGTAACCGAGATTGCTGGCAACACCGGTGCCAAGCTTCACACTGGTCGCAGTCGAAACGACCAAGTAGCCACCGACCTTCGTTTATACGTGAAAGAAATTTTGGTTGGCCTTGTTGAAGGAATTCTTCAATTGCAAGAAGTCTTGGTTGACAAAGCCACCAATGCCACCGATATCGCCATGCCGGGCTATACCCACATGCAACGCGGCCAGACAGTTTCCGTCGCCCATCACCTTCTTGCGCATTGCTGGACTCTCGAGCGCGACGTAGATCGTTTTGTTGAAACATATCGCCGTACAGATGTCTCACCTTTGGGTGCGGGTGCAGTCGGCGGATCATCGTTTGCGTTGCGCCCAGACATAGCGGCGTTGGAAATGGGTTTTTCGGGAGTGTTCGACAATTCAATGGACGCTGTTTCCGATCGCGACTTTGTCGCCGACACGCTTTATTGCATATCGATGTTGTTCGTTCACTTGTCACGCATGGGTGAAGAAATCGTTCTCTGGACTTCCCAAGAGTTCGACTTTGCCAACATAAGCAATGACTTTGCAACTGGAAGCTCACTGTTAGCTAATAAGAAGAATCCTGACATTGCCGAGTTGGTACGTGGAAAAACGGGAAGCATTATCGGAAATCTCACGGGCTTTTTGGCAACTATGAAAGGTTTGCCACTCGCTTACAACCGTGATCTGCAAGAAGATAAAGAACCATTGTTTGATGCAGTCGACAAAGCCGTACTCGCTCTTGCTGCGATGGCGGGAATGTACGCTTCGATGGAATTGAACATCGACGTAATGCGCGACAAGGCTAACGACCCCGATCTTGCTGCGTTAGATCTCACTGAACTTTTGGTTTCGAAAGGCGTGCCGTTCCGTGAAGCACACGAAGTAATTGGTGATCTCGTTCGTCAGTCCCACGAACGCCACGTTCCACTTTCTGAATTGCTCGAATCACATCCGCTTCTTGGTGAAGAAGGATTAGAGCTGTTGACGCCAACGGCATCACTGCAACGTCGCCAATCACCCGGTGGTAGCGGTTTCGCATCTGTCAATGCTCAACTGCAATCCATCAAGGAAAGCATCGAAACCAACCGGGCCCGCATTAATTCACCCGTGGAATGAAACGCCTTGCTCGCGGCTTCTATATGCGCGATGTTCATAAGGTGGCAAAGGATCTACTCAACAAAGTAATCGTCGTCGGATCATGTAGTGCTCGTATTGTTGAAGTTGAGGCGTATGCAGGAGACAAAGATCCAGCAAGTCATTCTTTTAAAGGAATGACTCCGCGTAACGAAGTGATGTTTGATCGAGGTGGACTGTTATATGTCTATTTCACCTATGGAATGCACTACTGCATGAATGCCGTTGTTGGCCCGCCAGGTGAAGCCCATGCTGTGTTGCTTCGCGCGGCCGAACCAATAAGCGGCTTGCCGTTGATGCGAAAACGACGCGGCCAAAAAATTTCTGATCGTGATTTATGTAGAGGCCCGGCTCGCCTGACACAAGCACTCAAGATCGATCGCGCTGACAACGGTATCGATCTGACGAGTAAATCCTCACGGGTTGGAATATTCGATGACGGCATGAAAGCAAAGCATTTGCACTCGAAACGAATCGGAATTAGTTCAGCTCAAGAAAACGAGTGGCGTTATTACGTTGATTCGCCGTTTGTCTCTAGCTGAGAACGGGCGTACGGGGAACAACGATGCGAATTGTCGTGCCCTGGCTCTCTTCACTTTGGATCATGAAGTTGCCACCTATTTCCTCAACGAGGTTGCGGGCGTCGTGAAGGTTCTTGCAAGTGCTGATAGCTGTGATTTGGCTTTGTTTGGCGAAACCGGTTGAGGTCAGGAAGTTAAGCAGCTGATCCTTGCTGAGTTCGCGTGTGTCTTCGTATCCAAGAATGCCTTTCTTGATAACAAACTCACGGATGTTTTCAACATCGATGCCCTGGCCATCATCAGTAATTAGGAACGAGATGAACTCGGCATTCTTCTTTACGTCAATGTTGATCGAACCTTGCAGCTCTTTACCTTTGCTGCGACGAATGTCTGGCTCTTCAATTCCGTGCACGACTGCGTTCAAAATGAGTTCCTGAAAGACAGGTTCCAATATCCGCAACGTGCGGTGATCCAGATCAAATTCGTCGCTTTGCATACGAAAGTCGATCATCTTTCCGCATGCATCGGAGGTTTGGTATGCCAAACGGGGGAGTGTTTCAAAAACAATATTGATTGGGTGTTGGAGCATCGCCAGTACGTGTGTACGCAACGAATCGAGCAGGTCGAGGCGATCTTTGTATGAAAGCGCAGGCTCACCATTCTTTGGTTCACCGCTAACGCCCTCTAGTCCTTCGATCAATTGGACCATATCTTCTAGTCGTACAGAAATGAAATCATTCGCTAATGGTTTTGTATACATTTGCAACTGGTTATAGAGCGCATCAGCAATGTCTTTGTGTTGAAGCACACCGTGTTCAACCAAGATGTCACCGATCCGCCGTGCCGCATCAAATTGCTGATCTTGAATGGCGAGTGCCAGGTCCTCGCGGCTGACCTTGCCCTGTTCGATTAGCAATTCACCCAGACGCTGCTTGGCTGAATAGCGACCAAACGAATTCTCCGGAAGCTCTGGAAGTTCCGTTTGCGCACTGTTCTCTTCAGTTGAAGGTGTCTCAGACATGGTTTGTTCTCCGCCGTTTTCATCGGCGACAGGCGTAAAATTCTGAACGAGGGTGTCTAATTTGCCCGTTTTTGTTCGAGTAATGCCATGTATCCGGCGGCCGCAAAGTCACAGGCGTCGGCCAAGTATTGGTCGTTCCATTCGACCTGCAGGTTTTGGCCGGCGGTCAACATCACTCCGTGAATAAAGCTCAGAGCGTCGTTGTCTAACGAGCCCATGTCGGCGAGGGCTTTTTCTAAGGGATGTCGCGAAAACTTTCGCATTTCAATAATGCGTTCGGGAGCTAGAGCCAATCTTCGAACACCTTCACCTGCTCGAAAGTTGCTATCACGATCGAACTCAATGCCGGATCGAACGAAGATTCGGACTGCGTCTTCAGGTGTGGTGGCGGTAACGAGTCGTTCGGCAAACCAGGGCTGGAAGCTCTTCATGTGATTCTGAAGAGTCTCGGCAATAAGTTCTACCGAGGACGGAAAATATTCATAAAGGCTGTTGCGCGCCAGATGCGAACGCTTCGCTACTTCGCCGAACGTGAAATCGTCGTAGCCCAGTTCAACCAAAGTGTCCCAAGCGGCTTCCATGATTTCGGCGATGCGTTGGTTGCGAGCTGTTGGTCCGTGTGATTGGTCCATAGTTAACTCTAAATCACAATTGAAGCCCACGTGATCTGACGCCTGGGCGGTGTGGGCGTAATGTGATCGCGTGAAGTTAACTCCCGGGCAAAGGCGTGCTCATCGTCAACTCGAGCAAGATCGACACGCAGTACTACTAAGCACGGCCCTTTCAAGACTGGGAGCTTTCATCCAAGGCCTCGGACGCGAAGTGCCCCATGCTGGAGATCGTCTTAATGCAAATGATGAATCAGTACTCGAGGCCTATAAACGCGAGCCCGACCAGAGTTTTGCGTACCTTGTTCATCACGAAATGGATAGTCCCGAATTCATGGCGCAGTTTGCGGCATCAACAATGCGATTGTTGTACAACGGGGCGTTGATGCCAACTTCAATCGACCAAAGAATTGCATCTTGGTTTTTTAGGACAGCGACCGAAAAGGAACAACAAAGATTTGAGAAAGCAAGGGCACGAGCCCTAGGAGTGCAATTGCCCGCATTGAGTGGAGGCGTTACTCCCCGAAAGCAAACTTAAGAGTGATTCCGTACCGTTCGTCAGCAGTTGTGACTGCTTTCGTCACTGCGTTGTGTAACGGATAGAAGAGTTCATCATCGTCTTGCATTCTTAAATGGCGCGGTCGTGACTCCTCAAGTACACGGATAACGGTGTCGGCGATGATGCTTGGTTTTAGTTTTCTTCTTTCTTCCAGAACTACGGCAGGATGCACAACCACGTCGTTAAACAAATCAATCAGGTCAATTAGTTTCAAGGCGTCTGGATTCTGGGAATTTTCGAGTAACGCTCTGCGAACTAGCAGGGAGTGCTCAACGATCTCCATTGTGAGCGGTTCCAGAAAAATCGAATTCAATTCGTGGTATTGAGGTTCGGCAGATGCGTCGGATGTGGTCGGTTCTCGTTTTGGTTGGATGGCTAGAAATCGGTCAATGTCAGCGGCGAGGCTCCAGCCTGCATGCTCTGCATCGGGGAATCTGAATGATCGCAACACTTTGGCGGCTATAGCTGCGTGACGCAGACCTTGTGGTCGAGTCAATTGTTTGAGAATCCTCTTTTCCCAGTTGGGCCGTCTTCGCCTGCGTGCTTTTAATCCAGCGGCGTTTGCCTGTCCAACGTATTGCGCATAAGGACCAACACGAACCATTACTTGGTCTAGAAGTGTCGGCGGACGTTCAAGCATCCACTCATTCTGCTGGCGTTCGTCTCAAATTAACAAGTCGGGGTGCTAGTGCTAGCTTGCGAACTTATGCCGAATCGAATCCAGGCCCTTATTGAAATGCGTCGGCGTATCGCGCAATTGCATCCCGTCGACTCTGAGGTTTATCAATTTGTTGGAGGGCAACAAGTCACGATCGACGAGGTGAGGGCCAATTTCGCAGCTTATGAAAAGCCGTTACAGCCGGAGTCTGCGAAACAAGTTGAGCGCAATCTCATTGCCATTGGTCTGCTGCGTCCGACTGGGTTACGTCGAGGTGGAGTCCAAGTTCTTGGCGCCACGAATCTTGCTGAATTTATGGAGATCCTGGGCGGGGCTGACGGACTCGACAAACTTCCGTTGACGATTGTGAAATCTTAAGAAGCTGTTGACTCCCAATCGTTATGCATGCGAAACTATGCGCGCATGTTGATGTGTATGTGTTGTTGCAACTAATTATCTAGCGCGAATCGCGCGTTTTCTTCTTTGCAATCACACAACTCTTGAAAGGCACACAACATGGCAAAACCCGATAAAAGTCTTCAAAATCTTCGTCGTCAACTCGATCTAATAAGGGCGGTTGCTAATGGCAACTTTCCGAAAACGAGCCTGGAGCTTCTTGCTCAGCGCCATGACGGACTTGTCGTTTTTACCAAGCTCGGCAATTCACTCGTGGCTTGGGAACAAGTCGTGGCCATAAGGCGCGTCGGCGAGATTGCGCAATTAATCGCCCTTGTCCATCCTCATTTGTTATTTAGAGATGCTGATGGCGAACTTGAACGCGTTCGCATTCCAGATATTCGAGCGCTACGACAAATTCGCGATAATCCGCACGGACGGGCCTTATCAATCGACGAGGTCGTCAAACTGCAAGTTCCAGAGCGCCTACTTGGTTTGTTGAAGCCGGGATACGGACCGACGCTGGCCGATGTCCTTGAAAAGAACGCGCTGAGAAGACGGCAAACCGCGGAGCCGTCGGGCATTGAGATTTCACCGGGGTTTTTTGTCGAGTTGCTGTGACAGCTCAATTGGGACCAATTCCGCCGATGCTCCATACTTGAGAGCGTGCCAGACGATTCGCGACCGATTGTTATATACGCAAATGGGTATCTTCATGGCTCAGAACGAAGCGAACCAAAAGTCGCAGCCTGGTCAACTGTTGCAAAGGCGATGCGAACCCACGCGCGCGGTCTTGACCAAGACCGTTTTGAGGTCATCTCGCCGCTTCCAGAAGGCTTCGATGGTGACATTACGTCGGAGCAATTCGATGCAATTGCCGATCTGATCGTTGGTGCATGTAACTATGGTCGACCTACGGTTGTGATTGCACCGATACCAGCTATTCCACGTCTGGCAACACGCCTTTCGTTTTTTATCGAAAACCAGAAACGTCCGAGTGTTTTCGTGGGTGCTCTGCGCCCGTGGCTCGATGAGCCGAGATCGGATCTATTTCAGAACTTCGTCACTGCGCTCGAGGTTGCGGAGCTTCTAGGTAAACGCGCCATTGCTGAAACCCTCATCTGTGGACGTCACTGGGTTTATCGCGCGAATCGATGCATCATTGGTAACGCAAACTCGTACGAAACGTTTGCTTCACCGAGTTTCGAACCGCTAGGCGAACTCAAAGCGGACGTCGATCTGCACACAGACTCCATGTTGCCGACGGAGTTTCCCGATTTTCGTACCTATGTTGTTCCCGGTCGTGCCAAGGGAATCATGGCACTTGATGCGGAAAACCTCGCTGATGAATCAGGAGGCTTAATCAGAATGGCGCTTGATGCCGGTGCAAAGGGTTTGGTGATTAGGGCGGTACCGTCAGGTCGCATTCCCCGCGACCCTGACTTTCTTAACGCGATTGAGATTGCAGTTCGTCAGGACATTCCCGTTGCAATTGGCACAACACCTGGTGGTGTAACTGATCTGTCGCGTTCCGATTTAGGGCGACGCCTTCTTGGGATGGGAGTCATGGAGACGGGTGACATGCTGTTTGATGTAGCGGTAGAGAAGATGCGCTGGCTACTCGACGGTGATCGAGACCGCGACTGGCTGGCGGTTGACTTCGCGAAGGCGTTTCGCGGGGAGTGCACCCCGCGGGCTATCTATAAAGCTCCCCATAAGGACATTCGTCCACTGGAGCTGTAGTTTTGGGCCCAAAAGCGGGCCTGAAATGCTGTGATAGTCTTTCCGTTCCCCGACTTCCCACCCAAGGGCCCATGCAGTTCTGCGTGCCTTGGTTTGTCGACGGCTGTTGTTCCTTGAAAACGAAATAGTGTGAGCCAAAAATTAGTGCGGGCTTTTGTCGTAAGACAGAAGTCTTTTCAATTCGCAAATTTGTCTAACCAACAAAATTTGCAAATGTGTTGTTGAGCATTCAACACACAAACTCAAAACAAAATCGAAGTTATGTGCCTGCGTAAGTTTGTGCATAACGAGATTTCAATGGAGAGTTTGATCCTGGCTCAGGACGAACGCTGGCGGCGTGCCTAAGGCATGCAAGTCGAACGAGATCCATGGAAGCTTGCTTTCGGAAGATCTAGTGGCGAACGGGTGAGGAACACGTGAGAAACCTGCCCTGGAGAGGGGAATAACAATGGGAAACCATTGCTAATGCCTCATATTGCTAACTGAACGCATGTTTAGTTAATGAAATGAATTTCGCTCCGGGATGGTCTCGCTTCTTATCAGCTTGATGGTGGGGTAACGGCCTACCATGGCGACGACGAGTAGCTGGTCTGAGAGGACGAACAGCCACACTGGGACTGAGACACGGCCCAGACTCCTACGGGAGGCAGCAGCTAGGAATATTGCGCAATGGGCGAAAGCCTGACGCAGCAACGCCGCGTGCGGGATGAAGGCCTTCGGGTTGTAAACCGCTTTAGGCAGGAACGATTATGACGGTACCTGCAGAATAAGCACCGGCTAACTACGTGCCAGCAGCCGCGGTAATACGTAGGGTGCAAGCGTTGTCCGGATTTATTGGGCGTAAAGAGCTCGTAGGCGGCACAGTAGGTCAGAAGTTAAAACGCAGGGCTCAACCCTGCGTCGCTTTTGAAACCGCTGAGCTTGAGTATGGCAGGGGAAGACGGAATTCCACGTGTAGCGGTGAAATGCGCAGATATGTGGAGGAACACCAATGGCGAAGGCAGTCTTCTGGGCCATCACTGACGCTGAGGAGCGAAAGCGTGGGGAGCGAACAGGATTAGATACCCTGGTAGTCCACGCCGTAAACGGTGGATACTAGGTGTGGGGAATAACCAACTTTTTCCGCGCCGTCGCTAACGCATTAAGTATCCCGCCTGGGGAGTACGGCCGCAAGGCTAAAACTCAAAGGAATTGACGGGGACCCGCACAAGCAGCGGAGCATGTTGCTTAATTCGATGCAACGCGAAGAACCTCACCTGGATTGAACTACGCCGGAAAAGCTACAGAGATGTAGTGTCCTTCGGGGCCGGCGATAGGTGGTGCATGGCTGTCGTCAGCTCGTGTCGTGAGATGTTGGGTTAAGTCCCGCAACGAGCGCAACCCTTGTCCTATGTTGCTAACGGGTAATGCCGAGGACTCGTAGGAGACTGCCGTGGTCAACACGGAGGAAGGTGGGGATGATGTCAAGTCATCATGCCCCTTACGTCCAGGGCTGCAAACATGCTACAATGGCCGGTACAGCGAGCTGCGAAACTGCGAAGTTAAGCGAATCTCTTAAAGCCGGTCTCAGTTCGGATTGGAGTCTGCAACTCGACTCCATGAAGCTGGAGTTGCTAGTAATCCCGGATCAGCATTGCCGGGGTGAATACGTTCCCGGGTCTTGTACACACCGCCCGTCACACCACGAAAGTCGGCAACACCCGAAGCCAGTGGCCTATCCGTAAGGAGGGAGCTGTCGAAGGTGGGGTCGGTGATTGGGGTGAAGTCGTAACAAGGTAGCCGTACCGGAAGGTGCGGCTGGATCACCTCCTTTCTAAGGAGCTGTTAAGTAAAGAGAAATGTGAATGCATTTCAAACTGACTCAGCACCTAGTTGGTGTACTAATTAGTAGGCACTCGTTTATCTCTTGAGGTTGTAGATGTACTTCTCCTGATAGAGAAACTCGAAGGCAACGACTCACACTGTTTCGTTTTGAGGGAACACAAAAAAAGACCGCCAGTTGGCGGTCTTTTTGTTTGAATTAGATCAGGCCTAGCGGCACTTCTTGCGGCAAGCTGTTGTGGTCGTTGGCTTAACCGTTGTAGTTGTCGGCTTCACCGTGGTCGTGGTTGCTTTCGTAGTGGTAGTGGTGACAGCAACTGTCGAAGTTGTGGTCGGTGCAGCAGTTATCGTTGTCGTCGCCTGAACTGTCGTCGATGTTGTTGTAGCGGCAGTGGTTGACGTGGTTGTCACCAGTGGCGGATTGATAACGATGTGGCCCGTTAATGCAGGAGCAAGTCCGTCACAGTGTTGTTCGAAGGTGATGTCGAGTTCGCTTGCAGACCCGTTGGCGTTAAACGTGATGCTGTTGACATCAAAGAAGCCGCTGACCACGTTGCACCTTTTGTAATTGAAACCCGAGTAGTCAGAGATGTCCATACCTGGGTGAGTGTTGTCACGAAGGTCATAACGTTGTACATCGGCGTAGTGACCCGGAATCAATTGTTGTCCGCGTACTGCTGTAAAACTCATAAGAAAGCGGTGACAGTCGAGGGCGTAAGGATTTAGGGAACAGCCATCGCTTAAGGCTCCAACGCTGATTGATTTTCTTTCTTCGCCAGACATGACCGGACCATTTCCTGCCATGTTTTTGGCTGGAATCGAGTAGTTAAGGCCCTTGCCAACTGGTTCTCCTGGCTGGCTTTGCAATGTCACACCCGTTGGTAAACCGCTCGAAGCCGAACCAACAAGTTGAAAAGCGATAATTCCTATGACGCTAGTCGTGCCAATTGCGCCATAAAGCTTGCGACGGATGCCCATGGATGTTCCCCCCTGAGAAGTAAAACCACGTCAACTGTAAGGGGCTACTCCGTAGCGGACAATGAGTCGAAGGACTCAATTGAGCCTGTCAGGTGCAGCGGTTAGTTGTGGTCTCAGTCGTTTTGAGGGCAAGACCGACAGATAGTTATGCTGCAGCGATGAGTGATTCGCCGGCGTCCCCTTACGCGCATCGAATGCATTTGGTGTTGCAGCCACGAGAAACAATGTTCAAATTTGCGGTTGCGCAGATTGAAGAACTTTGGGACGAAGAATTCATTGAAATCAGTAAACGTTTGGCCGAACGCATTGCGCAAGTGTTTCCAGCCATAGTCGGGAATGCCGATTTGGCTAAACCGCTGGACTACGAGGAATACACGAAGAAAATGATTGAACGCCTCGAGCGAATGAGGAAGGTTCGCGACCGTATCTTAAAGAGGCCAATTCGTGTTGATTCATCCTGGGGCCAACTCAACTGTGTTCCAATTGCCGATGCTATTGACAACATTCTTGGCGGAGTTGACGTGGGCGCGCTTCCGTTCTCGAGATCCCCACTTGAGTTTGCAAAGAATGGAGCATTTAAAGGAGCCGATGTTAAAGCGTCCGAGGAAATGGGACTCGACGAGGATCTCGCATTTGTAGAACGATTCTGGGGCGCGACGGTCGATCTTAATGAGCGAGGTGTGCACGACTTTATTGGATCAGAGGGCAATGCCAAGGGTGTGATTTTTTTGCACAATCATGACACCGACCTGTCACATTTCTTTAATGTCGCGAACGTTGAAGGGCGTGTCGTTGTGATCAACTATCCGTATATTCTGCCTTCGGTAACACTGGGGTTGTTAACTTCACTATTTCCGCAGGAACCCATGTATAAGGTAGGTATCGGTTTTATCGATTCGTCAAATCGCCAAGCCACCAAACAGCACGAGCTCGCAATCCAAGGAATCAGTAGAGGCTTCGTTCCTGAGTAGTTCCCCGCAATAACTCAGATGGTCATCTAACGTAGTGAGTCGTGAAGATTCGGATCCTTTTAATCGGCGGAGCTTTGCTTTTCGGTGCCACGGGGTGCGGAGGCGAGGAAAGTGACAAGCCCATTCCAATTGTGACTTCACCCACGACTATTTCGCTACAAACGACCGCCGTAGACCCCGCGCATTACGAAAGAAATGCAAAAGCCGGATGTGCGTCGTTAAAATCAGCACTTGACGATCCCAACGGCAGGAAAACCACTTTGCCCCAGGGAGTCAGCTCGCTTAGTGAAGCCGCGCTCGACGATCGTTACAAAGGCTTTGGCACCATTATCGAAGAGTATTTGCAACAAACTAATGACACAAAGCTTCTAAATGACGTGGCAGCTTTGTGTTCATCTTTAAACCTTGGCTAAGCAGCGTTACGAAACGGCTAGCCCGTAATGGAGCTGTAATCGCCGCTCAACAAAGCGGTGTAGTCGGTGAACTCAACACCACTTGGCAGATCGAATTTCGACGAGTCATTGCTCCATGATCCGCAATTAAAGTTGATATCTTCATTGGGATTGAGACCACCGATATTTCCATACTTACTGGCATCGATTTTCTCATTGCTAAGGTCAATTTTGTAACCGACCGACCTTCCGTTGGTTTCAACCCATATATAGAGCCAATTGTCTTTGATGAGGGAGTTTGAGGACATCGTTTCGCCACTGTGTTTTACCGAGTAGGTGGAACGTGCTTGACCATTTCCGTTTGTCCAGACGTCGCCTTGCGCACTGGTGTTACCAAAACTTCCATCGAAGCTGCAGTGTTTCTTTTTTCCACCGCCAGTTAGATCATTGAGTGATTGTTTTGCCGACGCAGCCGACGATTTTGCGGTTGTTCCGCCGGTAGTCGTCGACGAGGTACTTGAGGATTTCTTGCCACACGCTCCTAACGTAAGAATGCTTAGTGAAATGGCTAGGACAATTGCAGGTTTAATGAAGGCTCTATTCACGGTTACTCCTCCGGTCGGGTGAACATTACCCGAAGCTTGCGCCGCGAATTAGAGGTTTCGCTGCTTATTGATGAACGTCGGCGATGCTCGGCGGTTCGGAGCCGTGATTTCGTTTTAACACTTCATGTGCCGCGAGTGTCACGACCCAATATGCATTGACCGCATCTTCGCCCATTGCGTAGGAAACTAGACCGGCGAGAGTCGTTTCATCCCTGGCAACGGTGTTTATGCCTTGAGCGAGCTCACCTAATTTGCTTGCCACGTAATAGTCGAAAGACGATTCGTCGTCGATTCTCAAAAACTCAGTTACCATCGATGCATCTGAGATCAGCGCGGAGAAGATTTCGCAGTCATTAAGTAATTCGCTCGCGCCTTCGACACCTTGAGCCTTTAAGAATTCAAGTTGTCTTTTGCGCTGACCCTCGTCTAAGTGAATCAAGCTGGTACGTGGTGCTGGTTCAAGCCAGGGAAGTTGAGCAATTAGATCTCGTATTTCTTGTTCTAATTCATCGTATTCAGGAGGTTCCTGATCCGCGGCAAGTTCTTGTGCGTGCTCATCGCGCAATTCCATATGGAGGAGGAAGTTGGTTAGTTGCGGTTGATGCTGCGCCAAGTACTCATCAATCTGAATTCGAAATTCTTCCCATGCCGCCTCGAGCTCCGCCGGGCCAATCGCTCGAAACTGTTCACGAAAATCAACGATAGGTTTGATTGCTGTTCGTTCACAGGCTTGATCCCAGAGCTTTTCTTTGAATCTGTTCCTTGGTTTCGCTATCTCGGCGTGGGTCGCGCTAACAGCTTTAGCTGCGCGTATAGCTGATTGCGCCAAGGCTTTGTATTTTGCGAAAAACGTTGGTTCTGACCGTTCAGACATCCCTCAAGTGTGACATTTAGATGCGATTCGTCCACAATCTCGCTCAGAACTGATCGAGTTTTTTCTTATGGCCGATCAGGACTCCGGTGACATTTAAAAACACGTGCAATACAAGAGCACCCACCGGTGTGAATGCGCGCACCAGTCCGAGGCCCCACCAAAATCCAGCAAGCCCGAGGCCGCGTTGCCATCGTCGATCGATTACGACATGTTTGGCGCTGAAAAGTAGGCCAGTGATCAAAATTCCTAGTGACGGTTCGACATGCGCACCCCATGTGAATTCCTCGACGATTGGAATCAATAATCCGACTGAAGCGAAATCAAGTAATAACGAATCTTGTGGTTCTGCGGTCGCTTTGTCTTTTAGTAACGCACGACCGAATTGGTATCCACAAAGCGACAGTGTGATGCCAGCTAGTAATACAAAGGCACTGTTCGTTTCCTTCGATGCCAAGCCGAGTCCGGTCGCAAAACAAACGATAAGTAACGCTGCGTAAGCAGCCAACCAAGCTTTTGCTCGCGATTTGATTAGTCGACGACTAATGCCCTCAGCGCAAGTGATAAGTACGACCCAGCCGACTGCGGCAAGCATTATTCCTCGATCGCCGGCGGGATTACGCCGTCAAATTGTTTCTTGACATAGGTAACGCCATTGCCCCAAAGCGGACCGCCATGGTCGTATTCATAAAGTGCGAGCCAGCCGCCGGTTGAACCACCAGTTTTCTCAACCCACTCGCGGAACTTATTGTGAACTGGTTGACGTGCGAATCCGTACGCAGCACGTTCGTCAGCCCAAAAGGAAACAAGACCAATTGTGAACGGAAACTTAAAGTAGTAGTGGTGGGTAACGTAACCATCTGATTGCATCATTTCTTTGCGAAGTGCTCGCCAATTGCGCGCCATCCAAAATGCAGCCCGCACATCGCGTAGCTCGTTGGCACCATCAATGACGACCGGTTTACCCTTTTTTGGCACGACTCAATGTCCTTCCAAGTTTCGGCAATTGCAGAATCCTTCTGATAGCAGCTATGACTCTTTGATCGTTCGTTCGCGTCATTGTGAGCAGGTCGAAACACATCTGCTTAGGCATTCTGCGCTTCATAAGCAGATTGATTGCAATTGGGACAATCACGGCACTCAAAAGGTTGGCGGTCATCGCGAGTTGAGGGAATGCGAGCGATGGGTCACTCGCTCGCGAGGTGATTACCGGGAATATCTCCTTTGGAAGTGCCTTAAGCGGCAACAGCTTTGCCAGAACTGCATTGGCATCATCTAAAGATGTGTTGTCGAGTCGACCATCGAAGGGCTTTCTTGATCGTCGGTAGTCGAAGACCTCGATGTATTGACGCATGGCGATGTCATACGCAGTGACAACTGGGATTGATAATTCGCAAGCGGTCTTGTGTAAAGCAAACTTTGCCTCGAGCCCAGAGTTTGTTGTTACATCAATGGCATCGACTATAAGATTTACCGAAGTGAGCATCGTTCTTGCTCGTTTCGGAACAAACCCTTCCGGATAGATTTCGATTTCCGCGTGAGGATTCACTCCGTGCATGCGTTCGGCCATGACTACTGCTTTGTTGCGAGTTAAATCGTTTAACGAAGCTTCCTGGCGGTTGAAATTGTTAAGTTCGAAGGTTCCGGGGTCGAGCAGCGCGATGTGTTCTGCGCCAGATCTGAGCAAGGGCATGCCACAAGCTCCGCCGGTCGACCCGCATCCAGCGATCAAAATCTTTGATTGTCGCAAAATGCGCTGTTCCTTGTCGGAAATTAGTGGTTTGTTACGAGTCGTAAATTCGGCGTAAAAATCATCGTGGCTTACAGGAAAACTATCGGCTACAAGTCGGGAGGGGCGGGGAAGTGTCGTTGCAATCCGAGCACGAAAGGCATCGAGTGATTGTTCCAACTCACTGTCATCGGTCGAGAGCAAACCTTCGATCTCTTTCCAACGGGTTTCGCTCACAAATCCAGTGTCGCGAAGATCGACCATAAACGGTGCGGTTGGGACAGCCCTGTACCGGGGTGCCAAAGGATGGTCATCGGGAAGTTCCAGAGTTGAAGTTTCACCCATGACAACGGGAACATCGAGGGCTAAGAATGCTCCGAGGGCAACGTTGGGATCGAGATCACCGAGAAGCAATCGAAATGTTTTTTGGTTCTCAGTCGCCGTCACATAGCGCGCAGTGCACAAACCCAGCGACAGTGTTGCTCGACGCATCGTAGGGTCTTTCCGCGAAAGATCTCTGACGAAGCGACCGATTTCCCATGCATCGCATGCATCGATACTCTCCAAGTTTTTATAGCCTGTATGCCAATCCTGTCCACGCAATTCTTCAACCGGAAATCTTGGTCGATCTGACGAAGCGAAAGGAACGTTCGCCGCAAGCCCATTCGGCTGCTTGATGTTTAGTCCGGCAAGAAGTGTGCCCTGTTCGTCGAAAGTAAGAATGTTGATGTCGTCGCCGCGTTGATGCGAGACCTCGTCGTCAAGCCATGCCTCATGATTTACTAATTCGGGATTGTAAAACTTCACCAATAGGTATTGGTCGCGACGCCACGCAATCAGTTGACGGAGCGAATTGCTGGCGAGTGTCGAGTTCTTCCATACCAAGGTACGGGTGTCGTTGATCGTTGTATCAAGCAGCGCGGCCGATAACTCGGCTCCAATCCAGGGGGTTAATGGGCTCACCTTGGATCGAACGGCAAAATACGTCGTGAACTGAGTTTGCAGACCGCTTTAGTCGTCGCAAAAATGCCCAAATCGCCCAATTAAACGCGATTGGACACTAATGGCACCGAGTCATTCGTCCCAAGATTTCTATTGACAAGTTTGAATTAGTCGGTACCCTGTGCTCTACGGCGGAATTAAGACGCGGGTCATATTCCAAGGGGAACAAGGTGGAAATACTGAACCGCGTGCGGAAACATCCGCGTATCGCAATTTCATTTCTCTGCTTAACGCTTGTAGCTCCATTCGGGCTTCACGGCGCAAGTGCAGAAGAAACAACTTACAAAGCTGTCCAAGACACTTGGATCGAACAAGCACAGCCCTACGCAAACTTTTCGGCTGACACCCGCTTGCACGTTGGCTACTCGCCGACACAAGCAGCGTCGTACGCAGCAGTGAGGATTCCGAATCCTCCCGTAGGCGAATATGCGAGCGTCAAAGTGCGCTTATATGTGGATTCCGCGGCAGACGTGAATCTTTTCTACACATCGATCGACAACCTCGACACTGTTACGTGGTCTACTTTCAAGAGTCCGCTTGGAAACCCAATAGGTTCAGCCTCATCGGCCACCGCTGGTTACGTCGAGATTCCGATGAATGCAGCGCTCTGGAAATACCAAGGCGGTGGATATCAAACATTCTTGGTTTCCGCGCGATCCATGGAGCCAATGTCGCTGTTTTCAATCGAAGGTGGCAAGCCAGCAGAGATCATTACGACTAGCGGCGCAGCCGTAACGAGCACAACAAAGGCAGCACCACCAGTAACGACGACACAAGTTGTACCGACAACCGCTACTACGCCGGCAACCGTTGCGCCCGTTTCAAACGTTGTTGTCATTCCGGAAGGTGACACCCACGTCAGTCAGCGTTTCCCGACGCAGAATTTTGCGTCAGCGGACCGCTTGATGGTAGGCGGCACTAACGGTGATTACTACCGCACCTACGTTTCGTTCAAGATAAATCCGGCACAGTATTCGACCGCCAGACTTAGCTTTTGGTTAGGTTGCGAGCGCGAAAGCGGCACCGTACAAGTAGTGCCAAACGCTGACCTGGCCAGCTTGACCTGGGCAAACCAACCAGCGGCGTCAAACGTCATTGGAAGTTACGACGGCGCCACTGCTACCTCAAACTGCACTACCGATGACAACCCGCGGAGATTCACAATTCCATTGGACCTCAAGACAGTTTCCAATGGAGGACTCCAAACGTTTGTTGTCTCTCACAACAGAGACAGCGCAGTTTCTAACTTCAGAAGCAAGGAAGCTTTCTGGTCACCGGTACTTTTATTGTCCACCGGTGGGAGCCCAACGCCTTCGACTACCGTTCCGCAGGTGACAACTACGACCAAGGCAGCTTCGCCTGTTACTACTGCGACTACTGCGGCTCCTGCGCCGAGTTGTCGCGGCAACAAGAAAAAGTGTCATTGATCGGTAATCAATAAGCCAAAAGGCGCCTCCCAAAAGACGGGGAGGCGCCTTTTTTGTGCCGCCGCAGAAATTTTTCAAAAACATGTAAACCAAACCGACCCCTGGTGTCTGTGATGTGCCCAGATGTGCTGGTTTGGACTGCGCAACCCGCGGCGTTCGACTGGACCTGCCTCAACCCCCTGGCGGTATCCCTACGCCGCCAGGGGAACCCGGCTGTTTAAAGAAATTTGTTGATCTATGTGCACCGAATCAGGGCTTCATGGCTGTGTATACAAGGGGAAAGGGGTCCGGGGGACATGCCGTATGAGCCGGCCGACGCTCAGATATCCGAACTTAGTTTTGATGATTTCTATTGCCGCGAATTTAACAACGTTTTGCGGCAAGTTTTTTACGTTCTCGGCGACGCCGACTCTGCGATCGAAGTCACTCAGGAAGCATTTATACAGGCGCTTAAGAAATGGAACAAGGTGAAACGTTTCGGAGTTCCCTTCGCTTGGGTACGCAAGGTTGCTGTTCGCATGGCAATAAGAAATCGCCGCCGCCGGTTTCGTGAGGTTACAGTAAAAAATGTACCTGAAGTTTCATCGAAAGCATCGTACGACGGTTATCTGGATGTCCGCCGCGCTGTTCGAGAATTGCCTCGCACTCAAAAAGCGGCCGTAGTTCTTTATTACTTCGAAGATCTTCCACTTGGCGAAGTCGCAAATGTAATGGGATGTCGAAGTGGGACCGTGAAAAGTCATCTTTCGCGAGCTCGTGCACATCTGGCCAAAGTTTTGAGACATCTAGAGGAAGTGGCATGACCGAAGACGACGACATTCTTGAAGGATTCGGCGAGCCGCCTGAGCTTTCGTCCGAACAACTCCAAAACATGCTGGGCGCGGCAAAAGATAAAGCTGCTCGCGATGAGGCGAGAAAACGCAAAGCGACTACCGCTGCTCTTGTACTTCTTCTCCTTATTGGAGCACTGACTGGTGGATCAAAGATCTGGAACGGACAAACGGCGTCGTCAGATCACAAAAAGAAAAACACTACGACTACTACGGCGCACAAGAAAGTGCACCGAACAACGTTGACATTCCAGCCGGGGGTCACGGTAACGACACAAGTAAGCGCGACTCCAAGTACAGATCAGAACCCGACAACAACGACGAAGGCAGCTCCCACTGTGGCAACGTCTCAGCCTTCTGCGACGACAACTACGAATCCGTCAACCTTTTGGGTTACCGGATTAGCAACCAATCAATACGTAAGCGGCCCGATGAGGGTTCAAGCCTTTACCAACGGCATAAACGCGGACAAAGTCGAGTTCATTATTGACAACAATGCTCCAACTATCGCTGACACGAATGGAGCACCTTGGTGCATGTTCGGTGATAGTAACGGCGTTTGTAACGCGGGATCATTGGCTTCCACACAAGGGGGCAACACGCACGTGTTAACCGTTTATGCGTATGTAGGCCCAACTATTGTTGCGTCGGTCTGGATTCGTTATACGAACTGAACGTATTAACGGTGGCTCGCGATAACTTCGCGAACTGCTTGTACAACGTCGGCGTCGGCGTTGCCGAGGCCATCTGTATATGTGTTCCAAGGTGTGAAGTCAGTTCCATGGTGGCTTAATGTCCACATAATTCTGGCGGCTGAAGCCGGATCGTCAGTTTGTGCGTCGGAGTATTGGCCCCAGAAGTGTGACGAAATTTGCCAAACGCCGCGATCGGAATGCATCTGACGGTTGCCGTACCAAGCACTGCACGGTCCACCAACGCCGAGCTTTGCGCCAGCTGAACGGAATCCAAACTCGGGGTGCCAGCGTCGTGTTCGAGTTACAAGTCCTGATTCGGCGACGCCAATTTCGACAACGGTAACCAATTGCTTTTCGGTACGGAAGCCGGCACGCCATCCGTATTCAGCGGCTTGTTTGTTCGATAGCTCTACGCCAGCGTACGTTGATGGAGGGTAATTGCCCGAGTAACTAGATGAGCCAGTGCACTTCGGGTTACCTCCGCCACGGGGCTTCGAAAGTTTTGGTCCAGAAAAAACAGAGATGCTTCCTCGCCAACCGCGTGAGTAAACAACGATCCTTGTTGGCTTCGCGCTGCTACGAGGACGGTAAATGTAGTGAGCGTTTACTCTTTTGCGACCGTAGTAACCACCGTACGGACTTGCGTGACGTTTTGCGATTGCGGTCTTACCGTTGCTGAGGACTACGTGAATTCGTTTTGGCGCCTTTGGCCCGTTCTTTGACTTGCCGTGAAATCCTGCAACATTAAATACCCACGACTTAGTAACTTTCGAGTGCGCTAGTGAAACGCTGCACGCCTTACGGTCTTTGCATCGCGTGGCTGCAAATGCTGACTGTTCTGACACAACAAAAATGCTTGCGAAAATCAAGCCTGCTGTCAGGACTCTTGCGCTTCGGTTGAGGAGTTTGGCGATTGTCATCACCAGATTCATTCGGCAAGCCCCGGAATTTCCTGAATATGCACCCCATGACCAGCGTCTATACAATCGGTGAATGCCAACGAAGCCCGAAGAACCGAGGCGTGAGACGCTAGATCATCTCGTGTTCGTTATGGCCCTCGAGTCGTCGACTCAGCTCATTGAAGAGGCGTTGTCGGAGGGAAAGCCGACAAACGTTTATGAATGGGCAAGGTTGATATCAGTACCTCAGGCGGATCTTGTTCTCGACTCCGTTACTAGAAGCACGCGAATTGTTGTACCGACTATCGGGTATACAAATTCGGACGACGCAGTGTTCCTTTCGCCGTTGGCTTCAGAAGACGGACTCGGCATCGATCGTTTCAGAAACACCGACGAATTTGTTGGCCTATCCGCCGACGAATGGCAGCTCGTGCTGGACAATGCCGAAAGGTTTTGGGAAGCAGCAGACTTCGAACTGTCATTTTCAATATATCGAGCAGACATGGTGCGCGATCCCGAATGCGAAGAGTTAGTCCATCATTCGCTTAGATATCTATCGTTTTGGGCAGAAACTATCGTTCATACTCACGCCGCCCGTTTGCTTGCACACGGAATCGGGCCCGCAGATGACGTTGGCAATCTCGTTGAGAAATGGACAATGCGGCAACTCGCTGTTGCGAATCTCACAAATATGATGTCAACCCCGTCCGCACGCACTCGACGCTCTTGGCTGATTCTCGACGATGCAACAAACTTGCTTTCCGGCGCCGCCTTTTATCTGAGCGGAGCAAACCCAATTCGAATTTATGAGTTTGCCCACGCCTTTGGTGATCACGATGTAAAAACACACCGACGTGATATCGCGCTGGACAACTGCGATTTGGGTGACCCGTCGGTGCAGCGGCGAGCACGTACACAACCCGCATGGTGTCACCGAGCAGCAGAAGGAATGCTGGCCGTTTACTGTTCGCTTGCCGACCGAGTTAGCCCTCCCGACGCAGACCTTGACGCCAATGCGCGGGCTTTTAGGGTGCTGAACAATCTGAGGCAGCTGAATGAGGCCCATGGTCGGACCATAGGGGAACGGGTCCTTCCTGGTAGGGGGCTTGTGAAATAATTCTCAAGCCAGAGGGGCTAGGCGCCGAAGCTCTGTATATACAGGGAGGGTGCCGTGAGAGTTCTGAAGAAGTCGCTTAAAGGATTAGCGCTTTTCCTTCCCGTTTTACTCGGCGGCTCGATATTCTTCGGTTCCTTTACAGCTTCTGCGGCAACCAAGAACTTCACCCAAAAATCGACCGGCGACAACAGTGGACTTTTTTACTACTACGGAACCGATCGTGGCACCACAACTTGGAGCAATCCAACTTCTGCCGACGGACTCATGTGGTGCGCCGACAGCAGTGACACTGAAGATCAATGCATGAACGGAACTGACCGTGCCGCGACTCCTGACGTTTTGATTCCTGACAGCGGTGCCAACAAAACTTGGGTGACATATAGTTTGCCCGAAGGCGACTCTTTCAAAGCCACCAAACTTTCATTGCGATCCCGCGGCGACAACAACAGCCGTCAACTTGATGACTTTCGCTTAGATGGAATTGCCGCTGATGGCACGACACAGATGTTGTTGAATGTTACGAATGACAAATGCCTTGACAAGAAATCCACATGGTGCGACTACACACTTGCCAATTCCAAAGGAAGCGTTGCCTTTCAGTTTACCGTCACTGACTACAACAAGTCGCGTACATATGAATTGGCTTTTGGCGAGATTGAGCTTTACGGTGAGTTGGAATCTGGTGTCTCTGCTACGACTACCACAATGGCAGCGCCCACAGTTCCAAGCACAACTACAACTGTTGCCCCGACAACAACGACAACGCAAGCAACCACCACTACAACTCAAGCCACGACTACAACCACGCAAGCAACGACGACAACTACTCAGGCAACACCAGTAACTGTTGCCGCCGTGACAACTACTACCACTCAAGCGACGACATCCACCACGCAAGCAACCACCACTACAACTCAAGCCACGACTACAACCACGCAAGCCGCGACTACAACCACTCAGGCGACTACAACGACGACAGTTGCAACCGGCCCACAAACCAACTGGCAGCTGAACACCCTGCGCAATCGCGTACACACCCTCTTGATGGATCGCATTGACGCTCTTAACAAACTCGAGGCGGCGGTGAATCTGAACAAGACGCTGACGGCGGCGAATCGCAACAACATCAAGATTCAAATCAATGACGAACGCGACGATATGAAGGCGCTCGAAAAGCAAGAACACACTGCAACTACCGTTCCGAAGCTTCGCGGCATCATGAAGACCATGTACGTGCAACACCGTATCTACATGGTGTTCATTCCGAAGGTCGTGTTAGCTGTGCAAGCCGACGCCGTTGCAGATGACGCCAAAGACACACTTGCTGCACTTAAGCCAAATGCCCCGGCGGCGGGTAAAGCAAGTTTGAACTCAGCATTGTCGGCTACCCAAAACCTTGGCAAGAACGCGTTGACAATGAAAGCAATTAACTTCCCAGCCAACCTAAAGGTTCGTCAAGGGTTTGCAGACAAGATCAGCGATGCATCAGCCGACCTTGCAAGCGGTAAAGCCGCTACAAAGAAATTCCTGAAGTAACGCTAACGTTGCGGTGTGACCGCAATCACATCAGCTAAACCACGTTTTAACGTCCAAACGAATACTGCATTTCTCTACGCGATTAGCGCCGGAGTTTTGGCGTCAATTGTCGTACTAATCGGATGGATGGGCACCGATTGGGCTTCGCATACTTACAGGGTTGATGCTTTTAAAGACCGCGGCTTCATGTGGAACGATTCGCACTGGTTCGGCGGATATCCTGCACTTCGATATAGCTTTGTCTATGCGCCGCTTGCCGCCTTGGTCGGTCTGGAGGTTGCGGCCGTCGTTTCGGTAACGGTGAGCACGTTTGCATTCGGCGAACTTTCACGTCCCTTGTTTAAGACGCGGCAATGGCCGGCGATGGTCGCCTTTGTACTCGCCATACTCACTTCGCTCATTGTTGGTCAGCTTCCGTTCTTGATGGGAACTGCTTTTGGCCTCTGTTCGTTGATTTGTGCGACTCGTTCGCTATGGGTTGCGACCTATTCTCTCGCTGCTCTCACTTCGCTCGCGAGTCCGTTGGCTGGTTTGATGTTGCTCGTTGTCTGGGGAGCTTTATATCTCGACCAACGCCGACGCGAGATTTTGTTTTGCGGTTTGGCATCGGTGGCACCGATTGTCGTTTCGTCACTTATCTTTCCCGCCAATGGCAATTACCCGTCGTTTAGTGTCGGCGCCCCGATATTTGTCGGGCTCTTGTGTCTATTGGCAACAATCGCCATTCCGAAATCACAAAAGGTCCTTTGGTACGGGCTCGGCCTCTATGCCGTCGGTTCGGTTGTGTTTTATGTTTTTCCGACGCCAGTTGGAGACAACTTCATCAGATTCGGCAAGCTATTTGTCGTCCCACTAACGATTGGGCTTTGGTGGAATCACAGAAATATGATTGGTGCCGCATTTGTTTCGCTGCTCATCTTATGGAGCTGTGCAGCGGCGCAGCGCCCAATTCTGCATACCGACAACTACGCAATAGACGAGGCCTATTACGAACCACTGATTCGTCAGATTCACGGTCGGGGATTGTCAGCCTCCTTTCCAGCACATTGGGATCCTAAGCTTAGAATTCCACGTGGACAAGTTGTCG
>JADMIO011545280.1_pt1 | contig 155504 bp, 153 predicted proteins | sample 8958161 | NCBI WGS metagenome assembly JADMIO01 (sample SAMN16585339, study PRJNA669376) | soil metagenome | isolation source: Crop rotation soil | place: USA: Cullars Rotation, Alabama | collected 2011 | reverse complement strand
CGCGACTTCAAGTCACGTGAATTCCAAGCTTCGGATCCCACTGTGCTGGAAAGGCGACGATGATGACGCCCTCGACGCGGCCGTGCATGGGCATGCCGGGCTCGATGTTGGAAATCTTGACTCCCTGCAGTTGCGGCACGGTCTCACCGGGCAGCGCGGTGGCGGTGAAGAGTTCGCCCACGCGCACTTTCAGTGATGTGGGCGAACCGTCGCGCAGCACGCGCAGCTCCACTTCCTCGCCTACCGGCGTCAGGCCGATGCGGTTGCGGATGTCGGCGGAGGTGCGGATGGTGCGGCCGTTGGCGCCTACGATCACGTCGCCCTGGCGCAGGCCCGCCTTCTGCGCCGGCGACCCGTTCTCCACGGCCACCACCACCGCGCCCTCCGTGGTGCTGGTGACCTTGAGTTTTTTCGCCACGTCGGGCGTGAGATCGTCGGTAGTGACGCCCACCTTGCCGCGCTTCACCTCGCCAAAGCGCAGCAGCTGGTCCATGACCGAGCCGACCATGTGCGAAGGAATGGCGAAGCCGATGCCGACGTTGCCGCCCGCGGGGCCGAGAATGGCGGTGTTGATGCCGACCAATTCGCCCCGCAGGTTCACGAGGGCCCCGCCCGAATTGCCCGGATTGATGGAAGCGTCGGTCTGGATGAACTCCTCGTAGCCCTCTATGCCGAGGCCGGTGCGCCCGAGCGCCGAGACGATGCCCGAAGTCACGGTCTGGCCGATGCCGAAGGGGTTACCGATGGCCACCACGAAATCGCCCACGTTGAGCGCGTCCGAGTCGCCCATCTTCAGCGCCGCGAGGCCCCCGGTGGGGACGCGCAGCAGCGCCACGTCCGTGCCGGGGTCGCTGCCCACCAGTTGCGCGCGCAGAGTCCGGCGGTCCTTCAGGGTCACGACGATTTCCTGCGCGTCGCGGATGACGTGATGGTTGGTGAGCACCAGGCCGCGCGCCGCGTCCACGATCACCCCGGAACCGGCCGACTGCTGGGGCTTCGCGCGCGAGTCCGGAATGTTGAAGAAGCGCCGGAAGAACGGATCCTTGAGCATGGGATTGTCTTCGGACGGGTCGCGCGACAGCACGGAGATGTTGACCACGGCCGGTGTCACCTGCGCGATCATGGGCGCGAGCGTGGGGAGGCCGCGGGAGTCCACCGGGGCGCCGGGGGGCGGGACGGCGGCGTGGGCGAAGTGTGGAAACAGCAGCGCCAGAAGGAAAAAGCGAAGACGGAACATCGGCACTAGGCCCTTGATGACGTGGAGGGCGCTAGTTTACGTCAAGCGGAGAGGGACGGATTGAGCCCGCACACGGGGTGTTCCGGGCATCCATCCTGCGTTTGTGGACCACCCCAAACCGGACTATTCTTTAGTCACTGCGCACAATTGATTGAACAAATGACACCACTTACCATTGACTGCGCCCGCGCCCTCCGGGATGGAGGAATCGATGCCATGGCGGCACTGAACTCCGCGCTGCACGATGCGATTGTCCTGGTTGGCACGGAACAACAGGAGGAATTGAAGCGCGCCTTCGGTAACGTAATGGCTGAACTGGGTGACCAGATAATAAATCCGGCGATCCATGCCTTTCCCGAGCTCAATCCCGACCAGGCGACCTGGAACGCCATCGCCAAGGATCGAGCCGCAGCACGTCTTGCTGAGATGTAGCCGCAATACGCTTGCGCTCAGGTTATATGCGCGCTACCGTCTTTCCTCCCTCAAGAATATCTCCATACCTCGCTTCTAGGCACTCTGGATTCCCGCCTTCGCGGGAATGACATCAAGTGGAGGACAGCGGCTCAAATTTGGGACAATAGCGGTTCCGCTCGTATCCAAGTCCCCAGATGCCCCAACGCTGGATCGCCCACCTAGACATGGACGCCTTCTACGCCTCCGTGGAGCTGCTGCGCTACCCCGAGCTGCGCGGGCGGCCGGTGGTGGTGGGCGGGCGGCGGGCGCACCAGCCGGTGCCGCGGGGCGACGGCACGCACGAGTTTTCCATCCTGCGCGACTACGCCGGGCGCGGCGTGGCCACCACCTCCACCTACGAAGCGCGGGCGCTGGGCGTGTATTCGGCCATGGGCCTCATGAAGGCGGCGGCGCTGGCGCCGGAGGCGGTGCTCTTGCCGGCCGACTTCGACCAGTACCGGCACTACTCGCGCGCCTTTAAGCGCGCGGTCGCGGCCATCGCGCCGCACATCGAGGATCGCGGCATCGACGAGATTTACATCGATCTCACCGACGTCGTGGAAGAGGGGGCTTCGGACAATGCGGCCGGTGACGACGCCGATGAAGACCCGCGCGCGCGCGTCGAAGCGCTCGCGCGGCGCATCAAGGCCGCGGTGCACGAGGCCACCGGCCTCACCTGCTCCATCGGCGTGACGCCCAACAAGCTCCTGTCCAAGCTGTGTTCCGAGTTCGGCAAGCCGGACGGCCTCACCATCCTCGACCACGCGGACGTGCCTGCGCGCATCTGGCCGCTGCCCGCGCGGCGCGTCAACGGCATCGGCCCCAAGGCGGCGGCGCGGCTGGAAGCGCTGGGCGTTCGCACCATCGGCGATCTCGCCGCCTATGACCGGCTGCGCCTCGTGGACGAATTCGGCGCCAACTACGCGGAGTGGCTGCACGACGCGGCGCACGGCCGCGACGAGCGCCCCGTGGTCACTCACAGCGAGCCAAAATCGATTAGCCGCGAGACCACCTTCGAGCGCAACCTGCATCCGCGCCAGGACCGGGACGAGCTGGGCGCCATCCTCACGCGTCTGTGCGAGCAGCTTGCCTCCGACCTGGAGCGCAAGTCCTACTACGCGAAGAGCGTGGGCGTGAAGCTGCGCTTCGACGACTTCAAGATCGTCACGCGCGTCGTCAGCCCGCCCGCCCCGGTGCGCGAGGCGCGCGACATCCGCCTGTGGGCGGGACGGGCCCTGAAGAAGGCCCCGCTGGAGCGGCGGCTGCGCCTGCTGGGCGTGCGCGCCGACCGGCTGACGCGCGAAAGCACCCCGCAGGCTCCGGGGACGCGCGGGGATGAGGCGCAACTCAGGCTGGAAATTTAGGCATCCTGACCCTACGGTCACTCTTCATTTGGCCTATACCTTCCGGTCTTTGCACCGGCTTTACACGATCTTTACATCGCGCCCGCTTGTAATCCGGCCTGGGGTGGCAATATAGACCTCGCCGCGTACAAACTTACCGGCGTTTCACGCCAGACCGGCATTTCACCAGCACCCTCCATCTCAACGGCCTTATTACATGTGGCGAATGTTCCTGATTGTTCCGGTTTTACACGCCTACATCGGCCTGCGTGTCATACCCGATCTTCCCGGCGGCTGGCCCGTCGCCGTCATCGGCGTGGCGCTGCTTCTGGCCTCAACGGCGCTGATGCCGCTCGCCTTCGCGATGCGGCGCCATCCCCATCCGCGCGCCGCGCTGCTCGCCTGGTGTGGATTCGTGGCCATGGGTTGGTTCTCGTCGCTTTGGGTGCTGACGGTGCTGCGCGACCTCGTGCTGCTCCTGTGGATGACGCTCGACCTGTTCGCGCCCGCATTGGGCACGGCACTGCCGGCATTCCGCATCGGCAGCGCGGTGGCCATCCCGGTGCTCGCCACCGTTGCGAGCCTGTGGGGCTACGTCAATGTGCGGCGGCGCGCGGCGGTGCGGCGCGTGGACGTGCCCATCGCCAACCTGCGCAGTGAGCTCAACGGCTTCACCATCGCGCAAATCAGCGACATCCACGTCGGCGCCACCATCAAGCACGACTACCTTGCCGCCATCGTCAACGCGGTGAACGGCCTGCACGCCGACATGATCGCCATCACGGGCGACCTGGTGGATGGCAGCGTGGCAGCCCTCGCGGGGGACGTGAAGCCGCTGGCGCAACTGAAGGCGCGCCACGGCGCGTACTTCGTCACCGGCAACCATGAGTATTACTCGGGCGTGGAAGCCTGGACGCCGCACCTGCAGCGTCTCGGGTTGCACGTGCTGATGAACCAGCACGAGGTGATTCGCCACGACGGCGCGCAAATGGTGGTGGCTGGCGTGACGGACTACAGCGCCGGACACTTTTCTCCCGACCACGCGAGCGACCCTGTGCGCGCGCTGGCCGGCGCGCCTGCCGACACGTTCAAGCTGCTGCTCGCCCACCAGCCGCGCTCGGCCCCTGCGGCCGAGGCGGCGGGCTTCGATGTACAACTATCGGGACACACCCACGGCGGGCAGTTCCTGCCCTGGAATTTTTTCGTGCGCCTGCAGCAGCCCTTCACCGCCGGGCTGAAACGCCTCGGAAAACTGTGGGTCTACACCAGCCGCGGCACGGGCTATTGGGGGCCGCCGCTGCGCCTTGGCGCGCCCTCGGAAATCACTCTGCTGAGATTAGTGCCTGCCGCGTGATTCAAAGCCCCTCTCCTGGGAGAGGGGTTGGGGAGAGGGAAGCAAACCCGCTGCAGCGCCGTCAGGAAACGTCGATGCGGCGCGCGCCTTCGTAGCGGCGCGTCCAGTACGGCTGGCCCATGTCTTCCACGCGCACTTTTTCTCCCGCGCTCGGGGCGTGCACGAACTTGTTGTCGCCGAGATAGATGCCGACGTGGGAGAAGGCATGGCGCATGGTCTTGAAGAACACCAGGTCGCCGGGTTCCAGTTCGGCCTTGGCGATTTTCTGGCCCACGCGGCTGATTTCCAGGGCCGTGCGCGGCAGCGCCACGCCCAGGTTCTCGCGGAACACGTAGCCCACAAAGCCGGAGCAGTCGAAGCCGGTTGCGGCGCTCGAGCCGCCGCGCCGGTACCGAATGCCGACCAGGTCAAGCGCGCCGACCAGCATATCCTGCACGCGCTCGCTGGTCCGGGAGACCAGTGCGCCGGCGCCATTGACCACGGCGCTCGTGCCGTCCACCACCGCGGTGCCCGCGCGGCTGACCAGGTTGCCGGTGTGTTCAACCAACGCACCCGTGCGTTCAACCACGGCGCTCGTGCCATCGGCGACTGCGCCTGCGCCCTTGGCCAGCAATCGGGTATGTTCGGTGAACAGGCGCTTGGCAATCAGGGGAACCCACGCGCTGTTGCGTTCAGTGACCGCAGCGTCAGCGGCAGCAGATACTCCCGCCTGTTCAGTCGACGCAACGCGCTGCGCCTCCAATGGTTCGGCAGCCACCGTGTCATGCGCATGGCCGGGATGCGCCATGGCGGAAGTGCATGCGGCGCTCAGGATCGCCGCGAGGAACACTGTACGGATGAAAACAACGAATTTCATCGCGCCTGCCTTGAAAAGGGACGCCGGACTATAACCGCGCAGGCGGCGGGTGTAAACCGCGAAAAAAGGCACCTTTTCGGGTCAGGCCATGCCCCATGGACGGGCAAATGGCCAGGTCGGCCGGGCTTACATCACCCCAGGTCGCCGGGACGGTCGATGTCGCGCAGCACCCCAGGATCATCGACCTCCATGAGATTGCCGGCAGCGTGGGGCTGGAATACCTTGCGCGCGCCCTCGTCCCCTGTGAGCGACAGCAATTGATCGCGCAGGCGCGCGGAAAAACACACCGGATGGCCGCGCTGACCCTGATATAGCGGCGCGGCAACCATCGCGCCCTGGACCACGTGATTGGCGATAGTCAGCATGGTGTCAGGGCGGATGAACGGCATGTCGGCCAGCGCCACCAGCCAGCCCCCGGCCCCTGTGTCAGAAACTTCGACGGCGCGCGCAAGGCTGTGGCCCATGCCTTCGCCCGCCTGTTCGCACACGACGATGTCGCAGCCTGCCGCGCGCAGCGCCGCTTCGAGTTCAGGGACGCCCGGCCGGACCACGGCCAGTGGTGAACTACCGAAATGGCGCAGCGCCACTGCAAGGTTGCGCGCGCTCGCCACGGCGATGGGCGTGCCCGCGGCATGGATCCCACCGCCAACGTCAATGCTGCTCGGCGACGGGTGCAGCAGCTTGTTGGAGCCAAAACGCGAAGAGGAGCCCGCGGCGAGCAGGATGCCGCGGATGCTGTTGGACGTCAAAGCTGCGCGGGGTTAAACAGCAGAGCGCTAGCCAGAGCTGCCGCTCATGCCCACGTCGGCCACGGGAAGGGGGACGGCGCAGCCCTCGGTGACATTGTTCTTGGGCGGCTCGACGAGCTTGGGGATTTCCACGCCGTGGCGCACGGCGGTCATCTCGGCCAGGATGGCCACGGCGATTTCCGGCGGCGTCTTGGAGCCGATGCGCAGGCCCACCGGCCCGTGCAGGCGCGCGATCTCGGCCGGGGCGAGGTCGAATTCGGCCAGGCGCTTGCGGCGCGCGTCGTTGTTCTTCCTGGAGCCCAGCGCACCGACGTAGAAGGCGGCTGACTTCAGCGCCTCCAGCAGCGCCACGTCGTCCAGCTTGGGATCGTGCGTTAGTGCGATCACGGCAGTGTGCGCGTCCGGATTCATTTCCAGCACCACGTCGTCGGGATAGCCCTGGTTGATGGGCACGCCCGCAAGGTCCCACTCGGCGGTGTATTCCTCGCGCGGATCGCACACGGTGACGTGGTAGTCCAGCGCCTGCGCCATCTGCGCGAGATACCTGCTGGTCTGGCCGCCGCCGATGAGCAGCAGGCGCCAGCGCGGGCCGTGCACGGTTTTCAGCGTCTTGCCGTCGAACTGCAGCAGGTCGGACCACTTGCCGGGCTGCAGGCGCACGCCGCCCGTCTCCATGTCCAGGAACCGCGCCACCAGCTCGTGGCGCTCGATGATGGCGAGCAGCTCATCCAGCTTGGAGCGCTCCGCAATCGGCTCCAGCACCAGTTGCAGCGTGCCGCCGCAGGGCAGCCCGAAGCGCGTCGCCTGCTCCTGCGTCACGCCGTAGGTGGTGACCTGCGGCTTTTCCGCCGCGACGCTGTTCGCCCTCACCTTGTCGATGAGGTCGTCCTCGACGCAGCCCCCGGAGACCGAGCCGATGACCTGGCCGTCGTCGCGGATCACCATCATGGACCCCACGGGACGGGGAGCAGAGCCCCAGGTATGGGTGATGGTCCCCAGGGTGGCGCGATGGCCGGCCCGGGTCCATTGCAGGGCATGGCGGATGACTTCCAGATCGACACTGTCCACGGCGCTCTCCATGCGGAGCAGAAGCAATGGCCTCATTTTACGCTCATCCGGCGCGCCTTTCCTCCAGCGCATCCAGGGGAAAAGGGGGGCCCGCGCCGCGCATGCAGTGCTGCAAGCCGGGCGCAAGAGGCAGTCAGCCGGTCCACCCACCTGGACGCCGGACCGCCGTGCGCGCAAGCCTGATTTGGGCTAAAGTACCCGAAACAGCCACAGGAGGAACCCATGACCGTCAAAGTGTCCATGACCGTCAACGGCAAGAAATCCAGCCACGAACTCGAAGAGCGCACGCTGCTGGTCAGCTATATCCGCGAGACCCTTGGCCTCACCGGCACCCACGTGGGCTGCGACACGGCGCAATGCGGCGCCTGCACCATCCACATCGGCGGGCGCGCGGTGAAAAGCTGCAACATGCTGGCCATGCAGGCCGAAGGGGCCGACATCACCACCATCGAAGGCATTGCCAAGGCCGACGGCACGCTGCATCCCATGCAGGCGGCGTTCAAGGAGCATCATGGACTGCAATGCGGCTTCTGCACCCCCGGCATGGTGATGAGCGCCATCGACCTGGTGAAGACCTTCCCCAATCCGAGCGAGCAGCAGATCCGCGAGCAGCTGGAGGGGAATCTGTGCCGCTGCACGGGCTATCACAACATTGTCAAGGCCATCAAGGCCGCGGCGCCAGCCGTCAAATAACGCCAGCGATCAAGTAAGCACCCAGTAAGAGCAGCGCCGGCAACCAAGCAAACGGGGGACGCCATGTACTCATTCAGCTATTCCAAGGCAAAGTCGGCGGCCGAGGCCGCGGCCACGCTGGCGAAGGACGGCGACGCCAAGGTGCTCGCCGGAGGCCAGAGCCTGATCGCGGCCATGAAGCTGCGCCTTGCCCAACCCAGCAGCCTCATCGACCTCGGCACCATCGGCGACCTGCGCTATGCGCGCGTGGAGGGCAACAACGTCGTCATCGGCGCCATGACCACGCACTACGCCGTGTCGACTTCAGCCGAGATGAAAAAGGCCATACCCGCGCTGGCGGCGCTGGCCGGCGACATCGGCGACCGGCAGGTGCGCAACATGGGCACCATCGGCGGCTCCATCGCCAACAACGATCCGGCGGCCGATTACCCCGCCGCCTGCCTGGCCCTGGACGCGACCATCATCACCACCAGCCGCAAGATCGCGGCCGGCGATTTTTTCAAGGGCATGTTCGAGACCGCGCTGCAGCCGGGCGAGCTCATCACCGCGGTGAGCTTCGCCATCCCCAAGCGCGCCGCCTACATGAAGTTCAAGAATCCGGCCTCGCGCTTCGCCATGGTCGGCGTGTTCGTGGCCGAGACGCCTGCCGGCATGCGCGTGGCGGTGACCGGCGCCGGGCCGGGCGTGTTCCGCGTTCCCGAAATGGAAAAGGCGCTGACGGCGAAGTTCGCGCCGGAGTCGGTCACCTCCATCAAGGTGCCGGCCGACGGCCTCAATTCCGATATCCATGCGCAAGCGGACTATCGCGCCCATCTCATCACCGTCATGGCCGGGCGTGCCGTGCGGAAGGCTCTTGGCGAGGACGTGCACGCCCACTGAACCGCCGCACACCCGTATTCGCGTAAACTCGCGAAAGATCACGCAACATCGCCGCCCCGCCTCGGCGGGGCATGCGGCCCCGCGCATGGCCCACCCTAGGCCCGGGGCCGCGGCGTTTTCCGAGAACCCATGAAAGCAAAACCCGACCGCATGCCCTCCCCTGCCCTGCCCGCCGCTTTGCCAACCTCGGTTGATCAGACCGTACAACTGCTCGAGAAGGCCGATTACGTGGCCGAGCGCAGCCTCTCCACGGCGGTGTTTCTGGCCCTGCGCATGGGCCGCCCGCTGTTCCTGGAGGGCGAAGCCGGCGTGGGCAAGACCGAGATCGCCAAGGTGCTCTCGGCCAGCCTCGGGCGCAAGCTGCTGCGGCTGCAATGCTATGAGGGGCTGGACATCGCCTCGGCCGTGTACGAGTGGAACTACGCACGGCAGATGATCGAGATCCGCCTGGCCGAAGCGGAAGGGGTGAAGTCAAGGGAAAGCCTGGGACAGGACATCTTCTCCGAGAAGTTCCTGGTGCGCCGCCCCATATTGCAGGCGCTGGAAGAAAGCCCCGGCGGGCCGCCGGTGCTGCTCATCGACGAGCTCGACCGCGCCGACGAGCCTTTCGAGGCGTATCTGCTGGAAGTGCTGTCCGATTTCCAGGTCACGATTCCGGAAATCGGCACGGTGAAGGCGAAGGAACCGCCGGTGGTGGTCATCACCTCCAACCGCACGCGCGAAATCCACGACGCCATCAAGCGGCGCTGCTTCTACCACTGGGTGGACTATCCCGACGCCACGCGCGAACTCGAAATCCTGCGCCGCAAGGCGCCGGGCGCGCCCGCTGCCCTGGGGCGCGAAGTGGTGGCGTTCGTACAGCGGTTGCGCAAGCGCGACCTGTTCAAGCAGCCCGGCGTGGCCGAGACGCTCGACTGGGCGCAGGCCCTGGTGGCGCTGGACAAGATGGCGCTCGACCCGCAAACCATCAACGAGACGCTTGGCACGCTGCTGAAATACCAGGACGACATCGACCGCATCCGCGGCAGCGAGGCCGAGAAGCTGCTGGCCGAGGTCAAGGCCGCTGCCGCGGCCTAGCCCGACAGCCCTCGCCCCCCTTCCTCCGCCATCACGGGGAATGACGGCACAAACGTCCATGACCGAAGCCAGCCGCATTTCCGACAACATCGTCCACTTCGTGCGCCTGCTGCGCGCGGTGGGGCTGCCCATCGGTCCGGCACGGATGATCGACGCGGTTCAGGCCGTCCAGACGGTGGGTCTCGGCCAGCGCGAGGACTTCTACTGGACTCTCGCCTCGGTGCTGATCGCCAAGCGCGAGCAATTTGACCTCTTCAACCAGGCCTTCCACATTTTCTGGCGCGATCCCAAGATGCTGGAGCGCGCCGTCGACCTCGATACCGACATTTTCGGCGAGCTCGGCACCGCCCCGCGCGACGAAAAAACCCCGGCGCAGCGCCTGATCGAAGCGCTGATGCCCCGGAAGGAACAGGAACCGGCGGCGCCGGAGGAGGTGCAGGTCGACGCTGCTATGAGCTCCTCGGGCCGGGAACAGCTGCAGCACGCCGATTTCGAGGGCATGAGCCAGGCGGAGCTGGACGAGGCCAAGCGCATGATTGCGCGCCTGCGGCTGCCGATTCCGGAAATCCGCACACGCCGTTTCCGCCCGGACACCTCCGGCAACCGCATCGACGCGCGCGCGACATTGCGCTCCGCCCTGCGCGGCGGCGCCGACATCATCGCCCTCAAGCGCCGCTCGCCGCGCTACCGGCACCCGCCGCTGGTGGTGCTGTGCGACGTCTCCGGCTCCATGACGCGCTATTCGCGCATGTTCCTGCACTTCCTGCACGCCACCACCAACGACCGCGACCGGGTCACCAGTTTCGTGTTCGGCACGCGCCTCACCAACATCACCCGCCACCTGCGCCACCGCGACGTCGACGTGGCCATGAACTCGGTCATGAACATGATCTCGGACTGGGCGGGCGGCACGCGCATCGGCAAGTGCCTGACCGAATTCAACCTGCGCTGGTCGCGGCGGGTGCTGGCGCAGAACGCCACCGTGCTCCTGATCAGCGACGGACTGGACGGCGATGTGGGCAACAGCCTGAATGCCGAGATGGAACGGCTGCACAAGTCCTGCCGCCAGCTCATCTGGCTCAACCCGCTGCTGCGCTTCGATGGCTTCGAGGCGCGGCCCGCGGGCATCCGGGCCATGCTGCCGCACGTGGACGCCTTCTTGCCCGCGCACAATATCAACAGCCTCGTCGATCTGGCCGATGTGCTCTCGGCCCTGCCCGGGCGAAGCCTCGGCCGCGAGCCGCTCGTCTCGCGCGCGGCCTGAGGCGATACAGAATGACAACCATGCAAGCGATTCAACCGGGAGTGCAGATATGGACATGAGCGGCGAACAAATCATCCCGCTGCCGCAGCAGACCGTGTGGGAGGGGCTGAACGATCCCGCGGTGCTCAAGGACTGCATCATGGGCTGCGAGTCCCTGGAGAAAGTCTCAGACAGCGAGTTCAAGGTGTTGCTGGTGGCCGCCATCGGCCCGGTGAAGGCCAAGTTCTCGGGCAAGCTGGTGCTCAACGATGTCGTCCCCCCCAACTCCTACGCGCTGGCTTTCGAAGGCTCCGGCGGCGCGGCCGGGTTCGGCAAGGGCACGGCGGAAGTCAAACTCTCACCCGAGGGCGATGGCACCAAGCTCTGGTACAGCGCCAAGGCCAGCGTCGGGGGCAAGCTCGCGCAGATCGGTTCGCGCCTCATCGATGGCGTGGCGAAGAAAATGGCCGACGACTTCTTCAAGAAATTCAGCACGCGGGTGGGCAAACCCGCAGCGTAGCCGAAGTCTGAAGTCCCGGGGAAGGCCGGGACTCAGGGGAATGTAAGGGGGACTCCCTTAGTTTGATGGGAACCAACCAAGGAGTATCCCATGGCCACACAACCTATGCCCGCAGCAACGCCGCTCAAACTGACCGACACCATCAAGTCCATCCTCGCTAACGCACTCACATCGAAGAAACCCGTCGTGTTCGCCTACGTCGACGACGAAGGCCGCCCGAACCTATCATTCCGCGGCTCCGCCTTGGTGTATAGCGATACGCAGCTCGCGGTGTGGGTGCGCAACCCCGGCGGCGGTTTGCAGAAGGCCATCGGGCGCCACCCGCACGTGGCGCTGATGTACAGCGACTTCGGTGCGGAAAAGCGCAGCTTTCTTAACTTTCGCGGCCGCGCTCATGTCGACTCCTCTGAGGCAGCCAGGAAGCGCGTTTACGAGGAATCACCCGAGGTAGAACAGAAGCTCGATGCCGAACGCAAGGGCTTCGCGCTCATCATCGATCTCGACTCTGTACAGGGCGTTGCCCAGGGCGAGCGGATGAATATGGCGCAGGGCTAACCGCGCGATTCGAATCATCGGAGCGCTATGAGCAGCGCGAACGCAGAGTCACCGAGACGGGGAATGCTGTGGTTTGCGGCGCCCGCCATGACCCTGTTTACGGCCTTCATGTATTTGTTTTTCGATCAACGCGGAGGTTGGCCAATTTCTGAAGTGGTGTTCATCGGCGTATGTGCCGCAATGTCTTTTGGCCTCATCATGGCGCTGATTAACGCAACGAAGTTTTGGTGGGGACTCCGAATCGTAACGTTCTTTATCTTCGCAGCATACCTTTCGTACCTTCTGTATGAATTCTGGTTCTCATCCAATTCATTGGAAATTTCTGCGCGCCGCGCAGCCGCCACCCCGTTCAACGCCATCTTGGGTTTCCTTTTCTTTGGCGTCCCATGCTTACTCTATACGTTCTGGGGTAGCACTTGGGGCAAGCTCGGTCATGCCAAGCCGGAAAACGTCACCCGCTGGGATATTGCCAACCTGTACTTGGCGTGGGGCGCGCAATGGCTCTTTCTTATCCTCAGCGCCATTGCAGTGGTCGTTGGCTTATTGCGCCTGGGAGCAGGCTAGCAATTTACTTTTTCTTGCCCAGCATCGTCCCGCGGCAGTTCTTTGCCCCGCACCAGCAGGGGTAGCGCCGCATTTTCTCCTTCTTGGAAATACGCTCCTCGAAGGTGAGGTTGTAGTCGTAGGTGAGTTCCTCGCCCGCGTCGATGGCGCGGCGGGCCTTGATGAACACGCGCTCATCATCGTCCTCCTCGGCCTCGCAGTTGGGCTTGCAGGAGTGGTTGATCCACTTGGCGGGCGAGCCGCGCCGCTGGGCGTCGAGGCAATGCGAGCCATCGCCGATTTCGAACAGGAAGGTGTGATAAGGGATGGGATCGACCGGGTAGCGGCGTTCGGCCTCTTCCCAGGTGATGCGCTCGCCCTTGTATTCCACCAGCGTCGCGCCCTTGCGGATGGCGCGAGTGGCGAACCCGCCGCGTCCGTGTATGGCGGATCTGCGCACCGCCCAGGGCGGCGTTTTTTTCCGGGGAGCCGCCTTCGCTGCCTTGGCGGGACGCGCCGGTTGGGATTTCCTTGCTGACTTGACTGAGCCGGTGGATTTGCCGGTGAAAGCCTGCGTGGATCGCTTTGTAACGGTTCTACTACTTTGGGTCTTTTTCATCGCGGCGCGATGATACCCGAAGCGCGGGCGCACGGGTGGAGACCTGTGCGCTCAAAGCGCGCAGACCGCGGCTGCCGCCGGATCAGCGCCCGGGCAGCGTCCGCCCGGCGCTTCTTCCGCGCGAAAACTTACTTCGGTACGCGCACTGCGGTCCAGCGCTCCCTGCCGCCGCCACCGACAACCGAGGAGTCACCGGACAATCCACTCGCTGTAACACGGCCGACATACTCACGCGCCCTGCCGTCTGCATCGGTCATGACGAAGCGCAGCGTGTCGCCGCGCAGCACGGGATTGCGCAGCGTGGTCGTGACCGACCCAAAGGTAGCGGTGCCGGTGACGGCCTGGTATTTCTGTTCCACTTGCATGTGGAACTCGCGCGGCTTGGCGCCGCCGACGGAAAATTTCCAGCCCCCGTCGATCTTGGCGGGCACTATCCACAGGTGCGCGGTGCGCCCTTCGACGGTGGATACCTCATCCGGCTCCCAATCCCCCATGCGAAAGGCGTGGGTGACGATGCGCGTGCCCGGCTTCATTTCCAGCAGTTTGGGGCGCAGCCGCAGGTTGAGGTCGGTGAGCAGGTAGGTGGTGATCACCGTGGCCTTGGTGAAGTCCTTCTCGAAAATGTCGCCCTGGATGATCTCCGCGCGATCGCCCACGCCGGCTTCCTTGGCGAGACGCTGTCCGAGGCCCACCATGTCGGGGTTGTACTCGATGCCCATGGATTTCGCCTTGAAATTCTTGGCCGCGGCGATGGCGATGCGGCCGTCACCCGCGCCCAGGTCGACGACGAAGTCTTTCGGCGTGGTCTGCGCCAGTTGCAGCATGCGCTCCACCAGCGCGGGCGGCGTGGGCACCCAGATCACGTCCTTGCCCGCCTGGCCCACCTGCGGCTCGAACTTCTCGGTGCTCTGGCCCATGGCCAGTTGGGACACCGCCAGCATGGACACGCACATGGCGCTCCACAGCGTCAGCAAAAAGATGATCTTGCGCTTCACGTGATCTCCCTTGGTTGAAAATGTCATCCGGCTTGCTGCGCGAGCGCCGTGCTGCCCGGCGCAGGCAGTTCTGTCAGCGGGAGCGCCGCTCCAGCATCAGCAGCACCACGCCCACCACCAGCACCCCGACGCCCACCAGCGCGCCCTTGCCGGTGTATGCAAGGCTCGAATACAGCATGTAGATGCACACGCCGCAGAAAATCAACGGGGTGACAGGGTAGAAAGGCACCTTGAACGGACGCGGCGCATCCGGCTCCCAATGGCGGAAGATGAACAGCGACATGCCGGTGAGGAAGAAGAACAGCCAGAACACGGGCGCCGTGTAATCCACCATGGTCTCGAAGCCCTTGCGCTGCCAGGTGCCGAATGCCACCAGAGCGAGGGCGATGGCGCCTTGCACGATCATGGCCCGCGTGGGCACGCCCTTGTTAGCGTCCCATACGCCCAGCCATCTGAACATGCGCCAATCGCGTCCCAGCGCATAGCTGGTGCGGGCACCGGTCAGAAGCGTGGCATTGGCGGAGGTGATGGCCGCCACCGCCACGATGACGCTGATCAACGTCGCCCCCACCGGGCCCCAGGCGCGCTGCAATAGATCGGAGGCCACGGCGTCGGACTTGCCCATGCCCGCCATTCCCAGGCCGGACAGGTATGCGAGGCTCACAAGAATATAGAGCGCGGTCACGATGCCCAGCCCATACAGCAGGGAACGCACGATGTTGCGCTGGCCATCGCGGATTTCCGCAGAGAGGTAAGCGGCGTCATTCCAGCCGCCGTAGGTGAGCAGCACGAACACCATGGCGAGGCCAAACATGCCCGCATCGGGCCCCGAGGGCGCCGCGGCGGGCGCGACGCCTGCGGCCACTGCGGGCGCCGCCTCGGGCGTGGCGAAAAAGAAACCCGCGATGATGATCAGGACCAGTCCGGAGACTTCGATCAGCGTGAGCCAGTTCTGGGTGCGCTTGCCGGCCTGCACGCCAATGATGTTGATGCCGGTGAGCACGATGATCAGACCGGCGGCGTAGATGGAGGTGGAAAACTCTCCCAGACGCAACAGTTGGGTGCAGTAGTCAGCAAACACGAAGGCGAACAGCGCGATGGAGCCGCTGGAGATCACCGTCATGCGCGCCCAGGCGAACAGTCTCGCCACGTCGCCGCCAAAAGCGCGCTCCACGAAGTGATACTCGCCGCCGGCGTTGGGACGCGCCGAAGCAAGTTCCGCGTAGCACAGCGCCCCGATGATTGAAATGGCGCCCCCCAGCACCCACGCCAGCATCATCATTTCCGCGGTGCCTGTGAACTTGGCCACCAGCGCCGGGAGCTTGAAAATGCCCGCCCCGACAATGATGCCCACCACCAGGGCGACGGCGTCCTTCAGATCGAATACCGGACGGGGAACGGACCCGGCCGCTGCGGGGGATTGTTGATCCAAGTTAGTGCTCACTTTGGGAGCCGGAAGCAAGCGGCAAGACAAAGCCCGCCTGCGCTCCCTCCTGGCTAATTCGTTGTTATTGACGGCGTGTTTGGTCGAAACCAACACCGCCGCGCCCGAGCGCATGCTATTACGCCCCGGTCCGGGGTTCAAGCAGGAAAATTATTGAGGTAGCTGGAATAATCACAGCTAAAAAGAAACTGGAGCACCCGCACTGACAGAAAGTGCCGGCCTCGGGGGTTAGGAGGAGGGTTACCCCGCGGGTGTCCAGGTGAGAGAAACCTGCGCTTCTATTCTTGTACTGCTAACCGTATTACTTGTCTTTGTCGCGGCGGGGGCCCATCGCCAAGAGTGCCGCCACCAACACAACCAGTCCCAGTACCGACCAAGACCAGTCCGTATCCATTGCCATACCGCGCAGCGCCAGCTGCTCGGGTATGCCGTCGAACTCGCGAAACACCGGCGCCGCCCGGACCGTCTGGGGTAACGCCAACATAGCCAATCCCACTTTTAATGCCGGGTGCAACAGCTTAACGGGAGCCATGGCTCCACTCCTTCACAACCACACCCTCCTTTGCTGCGAAGCAATGTATCATTTTTCACCATACCCATTAAAGAGGGTAAAATCGAAATTACTTTTCAGGAATTCTAAACAATAGGGGGTCACATGGACCGTCTCCAGGCAATGGAGGTGTTTTCCAAGGTGGTCGAGGCAGGCAGTTTTTCCGCCGCGGCGCGGCGGCTGGAACTGCCCAATGCCACTGTCTCCACCCTGCTGCGAAATCTGGAAGCGCACCTCGGTGTGAGGCTGATCAACCGCACCACCCGGCGCATGCATCTCACCGACGATGGCGCGGCGTACTACGAGCGCTGCCGCCGCATCCTGAGCGAGATCGCCGAGACCGAAAGCGCGCTGGCGCGCACCCGCACCAAGCCGCAGGGAAAGTTGCGGGTCGACCTGCCAACGGCTTTCGGCCGCATGCACTTCGTGCATGCCCTGCCGACGTTCATGGAACGCTATCCCGACATCAAGCTCACGCTGTGCATGACCGACCGGCGCGTGGATTTCATCGAGGACGGCATCGATGCGGCGGTGCGCGGCGGGCCGCTGGAGGATTCAAGCCTCATTGCGCGGCGCATCCACGAGGCGCGCTACGTCGCCTTTGCCTCTCCGGACTATATCCGCCGCCATGGCGAACCGAAGTCGCCGCATGACCTGGTGAATCACCGCTGCCTGGGGTTTTATTCTCCTTTGAGCGAGCAGGTGAACCCCTGGGTGTTCAGCCGCAACGGCCTGACGGTGGTGCACGAGGTGGACGGCAATATAAACATGAACAGTTCCGACGCCCTCATTGAAGCCGCCACAGTGGGCTCGGGCATCGCCTTCCTGCTGGACCTGTCGGTCACCCGGCCCATCGGCAACGGCTTGCTGCGGCCGCTGCTCACCGACTGGCAAACCAATTCCGTGCCGGTGTCGGTGGTGTACCCGCAGACGCGCCATCTCTCGGCCAAGGTGCGGGTGTTCGTGGACTTCGTCGCCAGCATGTTCCCGCTGCCGCGCATGGCGCCTGCTTCCATCGGCGCGGCGCAGGGTCAAGAAGCGCAGGCGCTGCCGGGCTGAGGTCGTCGCGAAAGCTGCATTGGTCACTTCGTAAACGCAATGGCATCGACCCAAACGTTTGACGCAGTCATCATTGGCGCAGGCCACAACGGCCGGCGCCACAAACAAGGGGGCAAGCCCCCTTGTATCCCCAACTCTTGATCCACAAGGATAGCGGGATGTCCTCACAAACCAATTTTGATGCGATCATCATCGGCGCAGGCCACAACGGCCTGGTGTGCGCACCGTCCACGAACAAGGGGCAGAGCCCCTTGTATATCCCCAACTCTTGATCCACAAGGAAAGAGGGATGGCCTCACAAACAAATTTTGATGCAATCATCATCGGCGCGGGCCACAACGGCCTGGTGTGCGCGTGCTATCTCGCCCGCGCCGGGCTGAAGGTCAAAGTGCTGGAGCGCCGCGCCGTCGTCGGCGGCGCGGCGGTGACGCAGGAATTCGCACCCGGATTCCGCAACTCGGTGGCCTCCTACACCGTGAGCCTGCTGCAGCCCAAGGTCATCGCCGACCTGAATCTTGCAAAGCATGGGCTGCGCGTAGTCGAACGTCCCTTCGCCAACTTTCTGCCGCTGCCGGAGGCGGACAGCCTGCAGATCGGACCCGACATCGCCAGCACGCAGCGCGAAGTGGCGCGTTTTTCCAAGCGCGACGCGGCGCGCCTGCCCGACTACTACAAGATGATCGAGGAAGTGGCCGAGGTGCTGCTCGGCCAGGTGCTGCGCACGCCGCCCAACGTCGGGGGCGGCATTACCGACCTCGGACGCGCGCTCTCGCTCGGCCTCGACCTCAAGCACCTGAGCATGCCGGCGCGGCGCGATCTGCTGGAACTGTTCACCCGCAGCGTCGGGGAAATGCTGGACGACTGGTTCGAGTCCGCCCCCATCAAGGGCGCATTCGGCTTCGAGGCCGTGGTGGGCAACTTCGCCAGCCCGTACACGCCCGGCTCGGCCTACGTGCTCCTGCATCACGCCTTCGGCGAGGTCAACGGCAAGCGCGGCACCTGGGGCCACGCCATCGGCGGCATGGGCGCCATCACCCAGGCGCTGGCCGCCGAGGCCCGAGCCCACGGCGCGGACATCGCCACCAGCGCGGCCGTGGCGCGCGTGCTGTCCAAGGACGGCCGCGTCGCGGGCGTGGCGCTCAAGGACGGCACGGAGATCGCGGCGCGCACCGTGGTCGGCAACCTCAACCCGCGCCTGCTGTACCTCGACCTGGTTGACGAGAAGGATCTGGAACCCGATTTCGTCGCGCGTATGCGGCGCTGGAAAACGGGTTCGGGATCGTTCCGCATGAACGTGGCGCTCTCCGAATTGCCCGACTTCCTCTGCCGGCCGGGCACCCATGCCCAGCCGCACCATTCCTCCGGCATCATCATCGGGCCCTCGCTTGCTTATCTGGACCAGGCCTACCACGACGCGCGCACCGAGGGCATGTCCCGCCATCCGGTGGTGGAAGTGCTGCTGCCCAGCACGCTGGACGACAGCCTCGCGCCGCCGGGGCAGCACGTGGCGAGCCTGTTCTGCCAGCAATTCAACCCGCAACTTCCGGACGGAAGAAGCTGGGACGATCGCCGCGACGAGGCCGCCGAGCGCATCATCGACACCGTCACCGAGCACGCGCCCAATTTCCGTGCATCCATCCTTGGCCGGCAGGTGCTCTCCCCGCTCGATCTGGAACGCGAATTCGGCCTCGTGGGCGGCGATATCTTCCATGGCCGCCTGTCGCCCGAACAGCTGTTCTCCGCGCGACCGGTGCTCGGGTACGCCGACTACCGCAGTCCCCTGCCTGGCCTTTACCTGTGCGGCTCGGGCGCGCATCCCGGCGGCGGCGTCACCGGCGCGCCGGGGCACAACGCGGCGCGCGAAGTGCTCAAGGATCTTCGGCGGCGCATGAAGTAAGGGCAACGTCAGAGTAAAAAGCAGTCACAGGCGCCGCATCCGTACCCAGACCCTTTCGCCGCCGCCTCATCTGAGCGAGAATCGGGTGAGGAAAATCATAAGAAGAATGGAAGGAGCAGCGGTGAATGCCATACTCGCAGTGTGCCGGCTCATCGACGAAGTGAACCGGCGCATCGGCCACATCGCCAGCTGGCTGGTGCTGATCGCAGTGCTCATCAGCGCCGGCAACGCCATCAGCCGCAAGGCCTTTGACCTCTCCTCCAACGCGTGGCTGGAAATCCAGTGGTACCTGTTCGCCGGCATGTTCATGCTCGGCGCCTCCTACACATTGAACCGCAACGCGCACGTGCGCGTGGACGTTTTCTACGGGCGCATGTCCACGCGCAAGCAGATCTGGGTGGACATCCTCGGCGGAATTTTTTTCCTGCTGCCGGCGACCCTCATCATGGTGTGGCTGTCCTGGCCGACGTTCTACGGCGCGTTCGTGAGCCATGAAATGTCGAAAGACGTGGGCGGACTGGTACGCTGGCCGGTGCTGATCTTCCTGCCGCTGGGCTTCGCTCTGCTGACATTGCAGGGACTGTCCGAGATCATGAAGCGCGTGGCCATGCTGACCGGCCATCTCAAGGTCGACCTGCACTACGAAAGGCCGCTGCAATGATCCCGCTGGAGTGGATGGCCCCGCTCATGTTCGGGGCCCTGGTGGTGTTCATGCTCGTCGGCTATCCGGTGGCATTCTCGCTCGCGGCGGTAGGCCTCACCTTCGGCTTCTACGCCATCGAGATGGGCGGGTACAACTTCGAGTTCAGCTTCATGCAGGCGCTGCCGCTGCGGGTGTTCGGCATCATGTCCAATGAACTACTGCTCGCCATTCCATTCTTCACCTTCATGGGAGCGATACTGGAGCGCTGCGGCCTCGCCGAAGACATGCTGGAGGGCATGGGCCAGTTGTTCGGCCCGGTGCGCGGCGGCCTCGCCTACGCTGTGATCATCGTCGGCGCCATCCTCGGCGCCATCACCGGCACCGTGGCCGCCTCGGTGATCGCCATGGGCATGATCTCGCTGCCGGTGATGATGCGCTACGGCTACGACATGCGCCTCGCCACCGGCGTGATCGCCGCCTCGGGCACCATTACCCAGCTCATCCCGCCGTCGCTGGTGCTGATCGTGCTCGCCGACCAGCTGGGGCGCTCGGTGGGCGACATGTACGCCGGCGCCATCGGCCCGTCCATCGTACAGATACTGCTGTTCTGCGCCTTCATCGCCATCATGAGCATCGTCCGGCCGAAGTCCATGCCGGCGCTGCCACGCGAGGCCATCACCATGAGCGGCTGGGTTCTGTACGGGCGCATCCTGTGGGGCATGGTGCCCTCGCTGGTGCTGATCTTCATGGTGTTGGGCACCATTTTCGTGGGCCTCGCCACCCCCACCGAGGCGGGCGCCATGGGCGCGGTTGGCGCGCTGGTTCTTGCCGCGCTGCACCGGCGCCTCACCTGGAAGCTCACCTGGGAGGCCATGGAGTCCACCATGAAAATCACCGCCATGGTGATTTTCATCCTGGTGGGCTCGACCATTTTCACGCTGGTGTTCCGCGGCCTGCAAGGCGACGTCTGGGTCGAGCATCTGCTCGGCGACCTGCCCGGCGGCGCGACCGGATTCCTCATCTTCGTGATGATCTTCACCTTCATCCTGGCGTTCTTCCTCGACTTCTTCGAGATCGCCTTCATCATCATTCCGCTGCTCGCGCCGGTGGCGCACAAGCTCGGCATCGACCTCATCTGGTTCGGCGTGCTGATCGGGGCCAACCTGCAGACCTCCTTCATGCACCCGCCGTTCGGCTTTGCCCTTTTCTACCTGCGCGGCATCGCGCCCAAGGAAGTCAAAAGCTCGGACATCTACTGGGGCGCCGTGCCCTGGGTGGGGCTGCAAATCATCCTGGTGGCCATCCTGATTTTCTGGCCGGGCCTGGTCACCAACTTCCTCGACAAGGAAGTGGCGGTCGATTTGGACAAGGTGCAGATCGAAGTGGAGCAGGACTCCTCCGCGCCACAGCAGGGTGAACCGGTCGAGCCTGCAGAAGGTGGCGAAACGCCCGCGGCGCCAGGCCTGGAGAAGCAGCCGCCTGGGGGGGAGAAACGGTTGGACAGTAGCGAACAGGACGCGGAGCAGCGGGCCTTGGAGAAGGCGCTAGGGGGAAAGTAGCTTGACGTTGATGCAGGAAAAACCTGCGAAAGCAGTATCTTTCATACGCTACTGCTTCCTGATCGTTGTGCTGGCCGCGTTCCCGGCGGTCGTGTACATCGCCACCGTTTGGTATCGCGACCTCGGACACGATTACCTTTTCATGTGGCTGCCTTCCAACTATCTGTACATGGCCACTCCCCACTGGCTCACCGTATTGGTAGGCATCGTCTTCAGTATCCGCAGGGTGAAAATCATCTTAACGCTGACAGTCCTTGATGTTGTGTTGATTATTTTTCAGGCAGGGATCTTCGCTTTCGTTACACCACGAGAATCCGGCCTAGCGTGGGTTTTGTACATTCCCGTGTGGATGATTGCGTTGGTCGCCGTCTATATCCATTCCCTGGCGATGGCTCGACGCGCGTCTGCCTGAAAAAACAAACCCCGCCGCAGCGGGGTTTGTTTTTGACGATTGAGCGCGCCTACTTCGCGCCAGGCGCTTTCGCCGCAGGCGCCGCGGCTTTCGCAGCCGGCGCCGCAGCCTTGGCTGCCGGGGCAGCAGGCGCTGGCGCGGCGCGCGACAGACGCTGCGCGGTGATCATGAAGTTGTCCATGCGGTTCTCGGCCACCTGGAACCACTGCACCTCGTCGCGCAGGAAAGCCATGTACGGCTCGTAGATCTTCCTGAACTTGGCGTTGCTCTTCGCGATTTCGCTGTACGCCTCCTGGCTCGCCTTGTAGCAGGCCGCCAGGATGTCCGGGGAAAAGGCGCGCAATTGCGTGCCATTGGCCACCAGCTTCTTCAGGCCACCGGGGTTGACGGCGTCGTACTTGGCCATCATGTCCACGGTGGTTTCGGCGCAGGCCGATTCGAGAACGGCCTTGTACTCAGGCGGCAGCGAGTCCCAGGCCTTGCTGTTGACGAAGAGATCGATGCCGGTGCCACCCTCCCACCAGCCTGGATAGTAGTAGTACTTGGCGACCTTGTAGAAGCCCAGCTTCTCGTCGTCGTACGGCCCCACCCATTCGGCCGCGTCAATGGCGCCCTTTTCCAGCGACTGGTAGATTTCACCGCCCGGAATCGTCTGCGGCAGCACGCCCAGCTTCTGCAGCGGCGGCCCGCCGGTGCCACCAATGCGCATCTTCAGGCCCTTCAGGTCGGCCACGGTCTTGATCTCCTTGCGGAACCAGCCGCCCATCTGCGCGCCGGTGTTGCCGGCGGGGATGTTGACGATGTTGTATTCCTTGAGGAAGTCGCGCAGGAGCTCGATGCCGCCGCCGTGGTACAGCCAGGCGTTGTGCTGGCGGCTGTTCATGCCAAAGGGCAAGCCGGTGCAGAACGCGAAGGTCATGTCCTTGCCGAGGAAGTAATAGCCGGCGGTGTGGGTGCATTCAATGGTGCCGTTCTGCACCGCGTCCACCGTTGCGAACGGCGGCACCAGTTCTCCCGCGGCGGCGGTGCGAATGGTGAAGCGGCCGCCGGTGGCGGCGGAAACGCGCTTGGCGATGGTTTCCGCGCCGCCCCACAACGTATCCAGGCTCTTGGGGAAGCTCGATGCCAGACGCCAGGTGACCGTGGGGCCGCCGCTCGTCTGGGCGATGGCCGGTGCGGCTACAGCGCCGGCGGCGAGGCCAACGCCTGCCTTTTTCAGGAACGTACGTCTTTGCATGCTCATGAGGACTCCTCCTTGTTTACATTTTTCGGTAGCCTGAAGCGCACATCTGCAACACTGACATTGCACATGCTGCACGCCCTGACTCTGCTTGCATTGTAGCGCCGCCTTTGGCGCCTTTGCACGCACCATCGACATGCTGAAGGCATGCACTGCCACCGTGCGCCACGCCCATCAGGCGCCGCCGCGCGCTGCCCACAGGCCCAGGTACTGCTCCTCCAGCGCCCTGACATAGCCCTGGGTGTCGAAAAGCGGCTTGGTGGAGCGATTGGCCCGCAGGCGCTCGCGCAGAGCCTGCCGCCGCTGTGGATCCAGCGCCAGTTCGACGGCGAGGCGTTCGTAGTCGGCGATGCCGTTCGCCACGCATTCGGGCAGCCCGATGGCCGTGAGCAGGCTGGCCGCCACGCGCGAAGCAAAGCTTTCGCCCGGCCAGGTCAGCAGCAGCACGCCGGCCCACAGGGCGTCGCTGGCGGTGGTATGCGCGTTGACGACATGCGTGTCCAGAAACAGGTCGGCTTGCGCCAGCCGGGCGAGGTGCGTGGCCTTGGGCGCATAACCGGCAAAGATGAGGCGCGCGGGATCGATTCCCGCGGCGCGCGCCGCGGCGCGCAGGCGTTCCTCGGCCACGGCATGGCCCGATTGCAGCCACAGCACGCTGCCCGGCACGCCACTGAGAATGCGCATCCACGCGCCGAAGACAACCGGCTCGGTTTTGTAGAGCTGGTTGAAGCAGCAGAACACCACTTCGTGCTCAGGAAGGCCCAGCGCGTGGCGGGACGGCGCATCGGCGATGTCCTGCGTGTTGTCGTTGACCTGGTAGCTCCCCGGCATGTAGACCGGGACCTCGCTGTACCAGCGCTCGGCCCCGGGCGGAATCACCACGCGGTCGGCGATAAGGTAGTCGATGAAATCCGCGCCCATGGTTCCAGGATAGCCGAGAAAGCTGACCTGCATCGGCGCGGGCCTGCGAGCCAGGATCTCCGGGCGGCTGCCGCCGGTATAGCCCTTCATGTCGATCAGGATGTCGATTCCGTCCGAGGCGATGCGGCGCGCCGCGCCTTGAGCCGACAGCGTCGACAGATCCACAAAGCGGTCGCAGCCCGCGGCGATCCGGCGCCGGTAGGCCGCGCCTTCGCCGTGCGCCAGCGCCATATCGAGGCCGATGGAATAGGCGCACACCTCGAAGCGGGCGCGGTCATGCGCGGCATACAGGCCTGCGGAGAGGTGCGCCGTGGCGTGATCGTGAAAGTCCGCGGACAGGTAACCGATGCGCAGATATTGCTTCGCCGCATCGCGCTCCGGCGGGCGCCGGTTCCCCCGGGACGGCGAAGGTCCGCGCCGTGGCGCGGAATCGACGCCGGGTTTGCCGCTCGCCGTGTCCGCCATGGCGGCGTAATGCGCCGCGTGATGGCGCGCCACCTGGAGCTGAAACTGGGGCGTGAACGGCAGCAGTAGCGATTCGAAAGGCGCAATGCCGGCCGCCCAGCCCGCCGTCCCCGTGGTTGTTCCCGCCGCTGTCTCCATGGTTGTATCCGGGGACGTGGCGCGCTCCGCCTCGCCCTTGATACGTTCGACTTCGGCGGCAATCGCCGGCCAGTCGCACAGGTCCATGAGCGGTTTCCACAGGTTGGCGCGCGCCGTGTGGTTGTCCGGCTCGACGGCGAGCGCCTCGCGCAGGTGCAGCACCGCCTCCGGAATGCCGCCGCCCTGATGCAGTAGCGCGGCGAGGTTGATGCGCGCTCCGGCGTGCGCGGGATCGATGTCCACTGCGCGGCGCAGCAACTCCACCGCCTCGCCCATGCGCCCGCGGGCGGCAAGCACCATGCCGAGGTTGCTCGCGGCGCCGGCGTGGCCCGGGCTGCTGCGCAGCGCGGATCGCAGCAGCTGTTCCGCGCGCGCCAGATCGCCCTGCTGCCACAGCGCGATGCCGCGCCCGTTCAGGCGACGCGCGCGGTTCTCGATGGCCGAATGGATCAGGCGGCGCAGCACGGCTGGCTCACCTCAGGTTGAAGTCTCTTTGCTGCGCCGGATGCTAACCACGCCTTCCACCCGTATCAACAACACCATGGTCGCGCATGCGTGCTGCCAGTTTTTTGTTCTCTGTAGCGGGGATATACAAGGGGGTAGCTATACCCCCTGGTTCCTTAATTCCCCGCTATGGTCATGTTCTCGACCAGGATGGAGCCGCAGGAGCGCGAGCCGCGCACCAGCACGTCGCTGCCGATGGCGGCAATGCCGCGGAACATCTCGCGCAGGTTGCCGGCGATGGTGATCTCCTCGACCGGATAGGCGATTTCGCCGTTCTCCACCCAGTAACCGGCGGCGCCGCGCGAGTAGTCGCCGGTGACAAGGTTGATGCCCTGCCCCATCAGTTCGGTCACAAACAGGCCGCGGCCCATGTCCTTGATCAGGCCCTTGAGATCGCGGCTGCCGGGCTTCAGTATGAGATTGTGGTTGCCGCCCGCGTTGCCGGTGGTCTGCATGCCGAGCTTGCGCGCCGAATACGTTCCCAGGAAGTAGCCCTGCAATTCGCCCGCGCTGACCAGTTCGCGGTCGCGCGTGACCACGCCGTCATCGTCGAACCAGCTGCTCGCCTGCCCGCCCTTGAGATGCGGGCGCTCGGCAATATTGACGATTTTGGAGAACACCGTCTTGCCCAGGCTGTCCACCAGGAAGGTGGCTTTGCGGTACAGGCTGCCGCCCGACACCGCGGAAACGAAATGCGACAGCAGGCCATTCGCGACCGGCGCCTCGAACAGCACCGGAACATTGGTGGTTTTGATCTTGCGCGCGCGCAGGCGGGCGAGCGTGCGCCGCCCGGCGTAGTCGCCTATCGCCTCGGGCTTGGCGAGCTTCCTGGGATCGCGCTCGGAGCCATACCAATCGTCGCGCGCCATCTTGCCGTCCTCCTCGGCGATGATGGCGCAGGCGATGTAGTGCCGCGAAGTGGGAAAGCCCGCCATGAAGCCGCGGCTGTTGGCGAGCACGAATTGCGACTGCTGGCAGGAAGCCTGCACGCCGTCGGAATTGACAATGCGCGGGTCGAGCTTGAAGGCCGCCGCCTCGCAGGTGCGCGCGATTTCGATGGCCTCGTCCACCGGCAGGTCCCAGGGATGGAACAGGTCGAGCTCGCGCTGGTCCGACGGTTTGGCGATCAGTTCGGGCTCGGCCAGGCCCGCGGCCTCGTCGCTGGCCGTGAAGCGCGCAATGGTGAGCGCCTTGTCCACGGTGTCGCGCACCGCCTGCGCGGAAAAATCGGAGGTGTTGGCGTGGCCTTTTTTCTGGCCCACGTACACCGTCACGCCCACGCCCTTGTCGCGGTTGTACTCGATGTTCTCCACCTCTTGCTTGCGCACCGACACCGTCTGCCCGAACCCCTCGGAGATCTCCACCTCGCAGTCGGTGGCGCCGTTTTCCTTCGCCCGCACCAGCACGTCGGCGGCGATGGTTTCCAGATCGGCTGCGGAATAGGCAAAGCGGGTACGGTCCTGGGGCATGTCGTTCCGGGAGGTAGGGAAAGGAAGCTAGTATCATAGCAGCAGGCCAAAGGCCGACCGCCGCCCCCGAATCCCTCCCCCAGCAGACATGCAAGACGACGACCTACCCCCATCAGGCACCAGCAAAACCCGCCGCAAGAAGGACATGCACGAGTTGCAGGCCCTGGGCGAGCGGCTGGTGACGCTCAACCGCGAGCAGATCGAGGCGCTGGACATCCCCGAGGCCTTGCGCGAGGCCGTGGAGGAATCGCACAGCATCACCAAGCACGAGGCGCGCCGCCGCCACATGCAGTTCATCGGCCGGTTGATGCGCGACGTGGATCCGGAACCCATCCGCGAGAAACTGCGCGAATGGGACGGCCAGTCCACCGAACACACGGCGCTCTTGCACCGGGCCGAGCGCTGGCGCGACCGCATTATCGAGGACGAGCGCGCGGTGCAGGAATTCGCCGCCGAGCTCGGCCCTCGCGGCGCGCAGGTGAACTGGCAGGCGCTGCGCACCCAGGCCAAGGAGGCGCGGCGCGAGCGCGAAGCGAACCGCCCGCCGAAGCACTACCGCGAGCTGTTCCGCGACATTCGGGCGCTGCTGGAAGCGCGCCCCGGCAAGACGGGTGACGACACCGAACAAGGACAGGAAGAATGAGCGAACCCAATTTGAAAACTGAGCTCAAAATCGGCCTGGTGTCCATCAGCGATCGGGCCTCGGGCGGCGTGTACAAGGACGAGGGCCTGCCCTCCCTGGAGGAATGGTTCGGCCGCGCGCTGGCAAGCCCCTGGCGCACGGAGAAGCGCCTCATTCCCGACGAACAACCCGTCATCGAGAGCACGCTCAAGCAACTGGTGGATGTGGAAGCCTGCGATTTGGTACTCACCACCGGCGGCACCGGCCCCGCCATCCGCGACGTGACGCCCGAAGCGACGCTCGCCGTGGCCGATCGCGTCATGCCCGGGTTCGGTGAACAGATGCGCCGCATCAGCCTGGAATTCGTGCCCACGGCCATCCTGTCGCGGCAGGTGGCGGTGGTGAGGAAAAATTCGCTCATCATCAACCTGCCCGGCCAGCCGAAATCGATCCGGGAGACGCTGGAAGGATTGAAGGACGCCAGCGGCAAGTCCATCGTGCCGGGCATCTTCGCCGCCGTGCCCTATTGCATCGACTTGATCGGCGGGCCGTACATCGAAACGCACGAGGAAGTGATCAAGGCCTTCCGGCCCAAGAGCGCCATCCGACCGAAAGCAAACTGAGGAAGCACATGAGCCTGCTCGAATGCATCGAAGTCGAAACCGGCCGCAACCCCAAATCAAGCGTGATCTGGATGCACGGCCTGGGCGCCGACGGCCACGACTTCGAGCCCGTCGTGCCCGAGCTCGATTTGCCGGCCGCGCCCATTCGCTTCGTCTTTCCCAACGCGCCCATGCGGCCGGTGGCTGTGAACAACGGCATGGTGATGCGCGCCTGGTACGACATCAAGACCTTCCCGGTGCGGCGCGAGGACGACACCGGCATGCGCGAGGCGCAGGCCAGCATCGAGGCGCTTATCGCGCGCGAGAAGACGCGCGGCAGCGACGCCTCGCGCATCGTGCTGGCGGGCTTCTCGCAGGGCGGCGCGGTGGCCTTCCAGACGGGGCTGCGCCATGCCGAGCGCCTTGCGGGCATCATGGCGCTCTCCACCTACCTGCCGCTGGCCTCCACGGTGCCGGCCGAAGCGGCGGCCATCAACCGCGACATTCCCATTTTCATGGCTCACGGCCAGTACGATCCGGTGATCGAGATGGAACGCGCCACGCAGTCGCGCGACGCACTACAGGCGCTGGGCTACAAGGTGGAATGGCGCGACTACCCGATGGAGCACTCGGTGCACCCCAAGGAAATCGCCGACATCAGCGTGTGGCTGAAGAAAGTCCTGGCGTAATCTAAGCCACAGGCTCTACGTCACAGGCGGGCTAATCCGTATCCCGGATCATCTGCTTGCCGCGCACCAGCTCGAAGTCGTCGCCGCGCTCCTCGACCGCGACCGAAGTGAGCATGATGCTCTTGCCTTCGTAGTCGAACTCGAAGCTGCGGCCCGGCTCGAAGATGCCGTGGCGCAGCAGCAGCTGCGCCTCCAGCGCGTCGAACGAGGGATTGAGCAGAATGGCCACCTCTTCGCTGCCCAGGGGGGCACCCTGCTCGCGCAGGGCGATGCGCACCGCGATGCGGCCCAAGGTCTGTATGCCCACCGAGCCCTGCTGCTTGGCGTCGCGACTGATGCGCCGGATGATGCCGATCACCCAGTTGTCGCCGCCTTCGGGCTGCAGGCCCGCAAGGCAGCCGATCTTCAGCCACTCGCCCTTGACCTGCGGGATCAGCGCGCCGAAGCCGCCGGCACTCACGTCCTCGACCACCCAGTTCTCGATGCGGTTGGGGTCGAAGTCCAGGCTCTCCAGCGAACCCAGTTCCTGCAGGATGCCGGCGTAGCCGGGACTCACCAAGAGGCGCGACTTGACGCGATGGCGCGGGTGGCGGCGTGGGGGAAACTTGGGCGACCAGTAGATGGCGAGGTGGCGCAGCACTTCGAGCACGGTGTCTGGCTCGTAGGCGCTCCCCAGGTTGAGCCCCGCGGGTATCTGGTGCCCCTTCTCCATGCTCTGGACCATCAGCTCCAGGTCTTCCAGGGCTTTGCCGGCGGCGAAAAAACGCAACGTGGGGGCATGCTGCGGCGGCCGCGCCAGGCGCAGCGGCGGCTGGTCGGTGGCGAGGTCGATCCAGTGCGCAATGTCCGGCTGCTGGTCGAGCGCCAGCCGGAAGGAAGCCGAGAAGTGCGCGATCAGGCGCTCGGCCAGTTCCATTTCCACCGGCGCGAGGCAATCCGGAGAGGACGCGGCCAGCATCGCGGCGCGCAGAAATTCCTGCTCAGCGGATGAATCCCCCGGGACGCCCGGATGCACGGCCACCTTGGCGGTGGCGATTTTCTGCACCTCGGCGAAGGCGTACACCTTGGCCACGGTGCCCCAGAGCGACCCCTCGAAGGGGCCGTAGCGGATGTACTGCCATTTGATCTGCGCCGCCAGCGTGCGCAGCGCCCGCACGGTCAACAGGGGCAGGCTGGGCTTCAGGGTGTCCACGCCCTTGATGCCGCTGGCATAGAGGTCGATGCAGAACACAAACGAAGTGGCGGCCTGCTTCCAGTAGCCATGGATGGCGTTCCACAGCCGCTGCTCCTGGAACCGTGACAGCCGCGCGGAGGAAAGGTAGTCGCGCTGGAGCTTGCGCATGGGCACCTGCGCGGCGTCGTCAATGAGGCAGAACAGCTGGGCGCGAACCTCGGGCTTGAAGCCCTCCTGCCCGCGCACCGACTCCAGCCAGTGCGCAGCCTCCTCGATCGCCTTGTAGGCCTCATCACCCTGCAGGTGCTGCAGAATGTTGCGGGCCTCCTTGAGGTCGGCCATGGGGTGATCGACCTTCGCTCCGCCAAACAGTTTCAGCATCAATTCCCCTCCCGAAGGAACCAGCCGGCGCCAGGGGCGCCACCGTGCTTCACTTTACATACGCCTCTGCCCCAGTTTTTATTCCCGCATGCGGGATGGGCCTTGGTAAGAGCCAACAACCGACTCTCCGAAATTATATCCCCCGCGCCCGCCGCAAGCAGCCCATTTCATGGCGCTACGCCTTGGGTCCACCCTATATTAAACACCGCATAACTCGGGCACCAGGTTTGACAAGCCCTGATCCTGCTGTCATAACTTCGGTCGGCCCCCGACCTGCCCGGCGGATGGCGAGCACATCCGAGCAGTCATGAGCGGCCAATTTCGACGGCCAGGGCGCACGGAACACCGTGGTCAAATCAAGCATCGATCCCCTCTGCGCGAGGGCAGGCCGCGAGGCGTTCCGCGGGAAGATCAAGTCCAACCGTCAACGGAGCGCACATGGCGCTGAGCAAAAGACAACAGTCGGTCAAGGACCGCATCGTCCAGGAAAGAGGCTATTGGCATCCCTTTCATGAGGCGCTGCTGTGGCTGGACGTCGATTTTCTGGAAGCCTATCTGGGCGCCAACGGCGCGTCGGTGCGCGCCAACGTGCTGCCGCCCAAGGTGCGCGAGTTCATTTACGTGGCCGTGGACGGCTCGGTCAACCATTTGTACGAGAAGGGCCTGGAGCGCCACATCAACGACGCGCTTGACGCCGGCGCCACGCCCGGCGAACTGATGGAGGTGATCCAGATCACCTGTTCGCTGGTGCGCCACACCAACGAGATGGGCATGGCCGTACTGATGGACGAACTGAAGGCCGCGGACCCGGCACGGGCGGGGCGCGCGGAAAAGCTCGACGACAACCAGGCGGCGCGCAAGCGCGCGTTCACCGAGCGCACCGGCTATTGGCCCGACGGTGGCGACGCGCTGCTCAACGTGTCGCCGGAATTCGCGCCGGGCTTTCTCAATTTTCTGTCGCGGCCGTACGAGCGCGGCGACCTCGAGCCCAAGGTCCGGGAATTCATTTTCATCGCGCTCAATGCCGCGCCCACCACGCTGTACGCGCCGGCGGTGCGCCAGCACATCAAGCGCGCCCTGGAACTGGGCGCCACCAAGGAGGAAATCGCCGACGTGCTGCAATGCGCCAGCGCCATCGGCATCCACAGCGCCACCTACGCCATGCCGCACCTGTACAACGCCATGAAGAAGCGCGGCCTGTTGCCGCCAGGCATGGACTAGTGCGCCGGTCTAGGCCGCGTCCTTGCCTATGATGATGGCCAGGTGAACTGTCGGCTCGGGTCCGACATTCCAGTTGCGGTGCGGAACGCCGGCAGGAAAGACAGCCACCCCGCCGGCCTCCAGTACTTGCTCTTTACCATCGACCTCGACGTGCATCCGGCCGCTGATCAGGTGGTAAACCTGATCATAGGGATGGGTGTGAGTCCCTTTGGGGGAGCCGCCCCCGGGAGGCGTCTGGATGCAGGTCAGCGCGTAGGGCACGCCTTCGGATTCGCGCTGGAAAAGCCGCTGCAATCCACGCCCGTTGGCATCGAGGCGGCTGGCGAGATCAACCTGGTACAGATAGTCCATTTGGCTGTCCCGCCCGCCGTGTTTCGGTTTAGTTGAGGCGGAAAGCGCGGAAGGCGTTTTCGCCCAGGATGTTGGCTTTGTTTTGCTGCGAAATGGGCTGCTTGTCCATGTCCGGCAGGCCGGTCAGCCAGGTGCCATCCGGGTGCGGGTAGTCGGTGTTCCAGAGGAAATTCTGGTCACCGAGCAACTGCACCGCCGCAGGCAGCGTCGGCTCATCGGCGCGGCAGGCCACGAAGAAGTTGCGCTTGAAGTACTTGGTGGGCGACATGGTCATCTCGGTTTCGGCGTTGCCGCTGTACTCCCAGTGCTGCTCCATGCGCTGTACCCAGTAGGGCGCCCAGCCGGCATCGGCTTCCACGTGCACGATGGTCAGCTTGGGGAAGCGCTCCACCACGCCGCCGTAGATGAAGCCGGCCATGTTGCCCATGGCTTCGAACGGGTGCGCCAGGATGTGTCCCTCGGTATGGGTGGACATGCGCGAGCCGTAAGAGGGCTGGTAGGGCGAGCCCGAGTCATGGATGGACACGGGCAGGTCCAGCTTCTGGATGACTTCCCACATCGGGTCGTTTTCCGGGTCGAAGAGATTGCGTCCGCCGGCCGGATTGGGACGGAAGTAAGCCGATACGGCGCCATTCTTGGCGGTACGCTCAATTTCCTTGATGGCGCGGCCGAGGTCCTGCACCGGAATCATCGCCGCCCAGCGCAGCCGCTTTGGGTCCGCTTGCGAGTATTCCGCCGCCCAGTCGTTGTAGGCGCGGCATACCGCGTCCAGCAAATCCAGGTCCTTGAAGTCGCGTCCTAGCAACTGGCCGCCGCGGCTCGGGAACAGAATCTGCACGTCCACCCCGAAGTCGTCCATGTCCATCAGCCGAGCCTTGTTCGAGAACTTGTTCTCTACCAGGCGCTTCAAGCCCTGCTCGACGATTTCGCCGTTCTTCTTCTGCATCTCGACGGAATAGCCGCGGTAGCGACCCTTTTCCTTCAGGATGCTCTCGCCCTCGATGACCCAGGCAGGTTTGCCCGCCTCGTTCAGCCGGGCGACGCGCGGCGCGGCGTCCTTGAAGCGCCGGTCGATGTACTTTTCCCACAGGTCGGCGGGCTCATTGTGGTGAGCGTCGGCGTCCACTACCTTCATTCCGTTGCGCATAGCGCCTCCTTTGTCAGTTGACAGGCGAATGTTCGCACGGCCCTTCCGGGGCAGTCCAGTTACATATTGTCATGCGCGTGTTGCGTTTCGCGCATCGCTTGGCGTTACCCCGGCTTGCGTGTGAACCACGTGGGGTACTTGCAGTAGGCCAGATCCTCCCTGCAATCGATGACATTCAACGGCAACCCGTTCGTGGCCAGGAACCGGTCCACCGATTCCATTACCAAAGGCCAGTCAGGGCAGTAGTCATCGCCGGCCAACAGGCCGCCGGGTTTGAGTTTGGGGTACCAGTCGTCGAAGGTCTTCCCGCCCTCCTCCCCCGTATGGGCATACCCGTCAACGTAGATGAAGTCGAAGCTCTCATCGGGAAACAGGTCGAGCACCTCGTTGAAGGGCATCTTGATGAGAGTGTTGCGGTCGCGGAAAGGCCCAAGCCGGCGTAGTGCTCGCTTGTACTGCTCGTTGTCGTGTCCGCGGTCGCCGGCGTACATGTCAACTGAGTACAGATGCGAAAGTACACCACGGAGCAGAAGCCGCTCGGAGAACACACCTTCAGCCACGCCAAGCTCAATGCCCACACCGCCGGGACGCACCAGGGAGACCACGTCGTCGCGCCGCAGCAGCGGCCCGCGGCGCTCACCGACCAGCCGCGTCACGGTATCGGCGGCCCGCACGGCAGCGTCGAAGCGCAGGCCGCCGAATGCATCCTCAAGGAACAGTTCCACCTCCAAGGGCTGGGTGCGAGCGCGATCCAGCGCCGCCAGGACCGCTTCGGTAGAGAAACTGATTGCCACACCGGGATAGCCAGCCCACGCCGTCAGCCCATGATTGGGCAGTAAAACCACGGGCTTGCCCAGGTGAAGCGCTTCGATGCCGCCGGTGGAGTGAGGCGTGAGTACCCAGCTCGCATGCGCCAGTTGCTCGATATAAGTCGCTTCGCGCACAGGCCGGCCGTCAAGTTGCGGCTCCCCGGATGATTGCTCCCTCCCCAACAGCATTGGGTACTGGGGATGATTGCGCACCACAATGCGCAATCCGGTTGCGGACGCGAGTTCAAGCAGCAGCCGCTCGACGTGCGCCGGTTCAGGCACGCCCTGGGCGAGATACAGGATGTACCCGCCATCCGAGGTCGGAACATTGTTCAGGGCATCGAGCTTCGGCAGACCCACAGGATGCGCCCGAGCGCGCAGTGAGTCCGCCAGTTCACGCACATGACGAGCGCCGAAGACCAGGAGTTCGTCCGCGCAGTAGTTGCGGTTGTACACCCACCACGACTGGAACAGACCGTGCTGGAGCCCGATCACTTTGGGCGGCCGGCCGCGGCGTTGCAGCAGCCCGTGCACCGCACTGGACGGATAGGACTGCATGTCGGTCAGGAAAACGACGTCGATCTCGGCAGTAACAGTGGCGTCAAGCAGCCGTTCCAAAGCCTCACGTCCGATGCCTTGCTCATCCAGACGCTCAATGGCTTGAGAATGACGCACGGGCAGCGTCAGCTCTTCCATGCGCGCCACGGAAGGATCGCCCCTCCAGGGCAACCATAGTCCCTCGCAGCGCCCGCCGCCCTGCTGAATGCGTTCGAACAACGGCATCCAGTTGTCGACGTTGCGGTAGTTCGTGGAAAAGACAAGTGCATGCATTGCTTGGAGGCTGCGGAGATACCCGGTGCTCATTTTTTTCCGCAACTGCGCCATAGGCGCAATCAGGGGGCGTTAAGGTTGTGGTGCTGCTTTTTTGTAAATTGTAGTACACCGCCGCAATTCCCGAACGGGAAACCGGAATTTGCTTCTGCAAACTTGGCTCAGCCCAATGTCCCCGGGTCCACTTGCGTGGAGATCAGCATCCGCCATTCAGCGTCCGGCGACGGCACGATTTGGCTGAAGCACCGAATGGATGTCATATGCGCTTTGCATTTGACTTATCATTCGCACATGGAACTGCGACACCTGCGCTATTTCGTGGTTGCCGCCGAGGAATTGAATTTCGGCCGCGCCGCCACGCGCCTGCACGTTTCGGCGCCTGCCGTCTCCCGCCTCATCAGCGGCCTGGAGCAGGACCTGGACGTCGCCCTCTTCGAGCGCGTGTCGCGCGGGGTGCGCCTCACCCCAGCCGGAGAAAGCCTGTTCGACGATGCCCGCCGGATCCTGGGCGAGATCGAGCAAAGCTGCGAGCGTGCGCGCAATGTCGCGAGCGGAAAAAAAGGGGTGCTGCGCCTTGCCTTCAACAGAACCTCGGCCCCGCATCCGGCCTTCCGCGAGGCCATCCGGCTGTTCCACCAGGCCATGCCGGAAATCGGACTGGAAATATCGGAACTGTCCACAGCCAAGCAGCTCGAAGCCCTGACGGCCGGCAAGATGGACCTGGCCTTCACCTATGTGAGAAGCCGCGACATCCGCAAGTTTGAGTACCGGGAAGTTGAACGCGGAGACGTCATGCTGGTGCTGGCCAACACGCATCCGCTGGCCAAGCGCCGCCAGATCAAGCTCGCCGACCTGAAAGCGGAGAACTTTGTCGTGCTGCGCGGGGCCACCCATCTTCCCTCGATCCTCCTGCAGGCCTGCAAGGCAGCCGGGTTCACCCCCAACATCGTGCAGCAGTTCGACCGGCAGTCGGCTGTTTTCTACGCCGTGTCCGTCGGCATCGGTCTGACCATGGCGTACGAGGCCCAGGCCGCCGACAAGCCCTCCACCGTGGTATTCAGGAAATTGGCTGACCTGAACGAACACATGTACCTGGACCTGATCTGGAAAAAGGGCAACCGCTCGCCAAGCCTGCAAAAGTTCGTGGCCCTGGTGTGGAGCAAAAGGAAGACCGCGGACAAGCGCGCATCACGGGCCGCAGCGACCGCATGAGGAGCGCCGGTCCTGCTGCCAAGTAAGGGGCGCATTTCCCTGCCAAAGATTTCTTCACGCCGGCCGCGGGCGCACCGGGGCCCCTTCACGTGAAGCGTTCCCGACACATAAAGCACGGGCGGCCCCGCCATGAACCGCTTTCAACCCTGCTTTCTGACCGCGCCTCGGCGCTCTCCGGGGAGCGGGTGTCGCTGGGGGACATAACGGAAATGCTCGAAGAGCGTTCGGCGGCGGCGCTGCTGCTGGTGCTCGCCCTGCCCACCATGCTGCCCTTCGCCAACATGGGACTGTCGCTTCCTTTCGGCGTACTCATGATTCTGATTTCCGTGCAGCTCATGCTCGGCCGGCGGCGTGCATGGATTCCCGCCGTGCTCGCCCGGCAAACGCTCCCTCGACCGAAGTTCCTCGCGGTGGTCGAGCGCATTGTTCCGCTGTTGCGCCGCCTGGAAAAGGCGGTGCGGCCGCGCGCCACGCCGCGGGGCACCTGGCTCGACGTGCCAGTGGGGGTGCTTTGTCTCATACTCTCCATTATCGTGACCTTGCCTGTTCCCTTCGGGAACATCGTTCCCGGAGCCGCCATCACGGTGCTTGCGCTGGGATTGCTGGAGCGCGACGGCGTCGCGGTGGCGCTGGGCTTGGTGATCGCATTGCTGGGCATCGCGCTGATTGGCACCACCCTGCTCGGCGCGGTCAATGTGCTGGAAAACTGGTGGCCGTGAAGCCCAGGCACTGACTGCCTCCCCCATCGGGCACCGGCGGGACCGGTGCCGGCGAGGGTGGATTCGGCCTCCAACCTTCGCACTACCGGTGAGCAGCACCGCCGGCGATGCCTGTTCGCGGTGCGCAATCTGGTATACCAAGCGGGACGTCCGGCCGCGCTGGGCAAACCGCCCTTCGACGAGCGCCGGGGCGAAGCCTGAGCGGGAGAGGTTTTTGCATGACGGGGAGAGCGTTTGGCGGTATCTTGAGATCCGAGCGCCTTGACACTGACACTGACAACGCCAATGGGAGAAGTCGCATGAACGTGTGGAAATCATTGTTGGGCGGCCTTGCTGCCGCTTTTCTGGTGGCGGGACATGCCGCGGGCGCCGATCCGCTCAAAATGGCCTGGGTGTACATCGGCCCGCCCGGGGACGGGGGCTGGACCTTCGCCCATGACCAGGGCCGCAAGATGGTGGACAAGACCCTGGCCGGCAAGGTCGTGACCACCTTCGTGGAGAACGTGCCCGAGAACGCCGACGCCGAGCGCGTCATCCGCGAACTGGCCGCCAAGGGCAACCGCATCATCTTCACCACCTCCTTCGGCTACATGGACTCCACCATCAAGGTGGCCAAGTCCTTCCCCAAGGTGGAGTTCTATCACGCCACCGGCTTCAAGTCCGCGCCCAACGTCACCATCTACAACAGCCGCATGTACGAGCCGGCCTACCTCGCCGGCATGATCGCCGGGGCCATGACCAAGAAGGGCACCCTGGGTTTCGTCGCCTCCTTCCCCATCCCTGAGGTGGTGCGCAACATCAACGCCTACACTCTGGGGGCGCGCACCGTGAACCCCAAGATCACCACCAAGGTGGTGTGGATCAACTCCTGGTTCGACCCGGGCAAGGAGCGCCAGGCGGCCGAGGCGCTGATCGGCCAGGGGGCGGACGTGCTCTTGCAGAACACCGACTCATCGGCGGTGCTGCAGACCGCGCAGGACAAGGGCGTGTACGCCTTCGGCTGGGACTCGGACATGACCGCCTACGGCCCCAAGGCGCATCTGGCCTCGGCCATCGAGGTCTGGGGGCCGTACTACACCAAGGTGGCCGAGGCCGCGCTTTCGGGCAAACCCCTGAAATCGACGGTGTGGGGCGGGATCAAGGATGGCATGAACGACCTGGTGAGCGTCAACCCGGTCATCCCGGAGGCCACGCGCAAAGCGGTGGAAGCCAAGAAGGCCGAGATCAAGGCGGGCAAGTTCGCGGTGTTCACCGGGCCCATCAAGGCCAACGACGGCAGCACCAAGCTCGCAGCGGGCAAGGCGGCGACCGACAAGGAGATCGACAGCGTCAACTACTACGTCGAGGGCGTCGAAGGCAAGGTGCCGGGCAAGTAAATTGAAAAGCTTTCATTCTGAAGCCGGGGGATTGTAAGGGGGTACCCCCCCCTTGCACCCCCACCAACCATGTCGGAACTCGCTTCCTTCATCCGTTCTCTGCCCAAGGCCGAGCTCCACCTGCACATCGAAGGCTCGCTCGAGCCTGAGATGGTGTTCGCGCTCGCCCAGAAGCACGGCGTGCGGCTCAAGCTCGCCAGCGTGGAAGCGCTGCGGGCCGCCTACGATTTTGGCGACCTGCAATCCTTCCTCGATATCTATTACGCCGGGGCGGACGTGCTGCGCGACGCCGACGACTTCCACGCCATGACCGCGGCCTATCTCGCCCGCGCGCATGCCGACGGCGTGGTGCACGCCGAGATTTTCTTCGATCCGCAGACCCACACCGACCGCGGCATCCCGATCAAGACGGTGTTCGAAGGCATTACCCGCGCCCTGGAAGAAGCACAGGCGCGCCACGGCATGAGCACGCGCCTCATCCTGTGCTTCCTGAGGCACCTGAGCGAGGACGCCGCGCTGGCGACGCTGGAAGATGCGCTGCCCTACAAACAGCATTTTGTCGCCGTCGGGCTCGACTCCTCGGAGCGCGGCCACCCGCCTTCCAAGTTCCAGCGCGTGTTTGCGCGCGCCCGCGCGGAAGGGCTGCTCACCGTGGCGCACGCCGGGGAAGAGGGGCCGCCCGCCTATATCCGCGAGGCGTTGGACCTGCTCCGCGTGGCGCGCATCGACCACGGCGTGCGCTGCGAGGAGGATCCGGCGCTGGTGGCCGAACTGGCGAGCAGGCGCATACCGCTCACCGTCTGCCCGCTATCCAACGTGAAGCTGAAAGTCTTCCCGCGCATGGAGGACCACAACCTGAAGCGCCTGCTGGAGCGCGGCCTCGCCGTGACCGTGAACTCCGACGACCCGGCCTACTTCGACGGCTACGTGTTGGACAACTACGTCGCCGTGGCCGAGGCACTACAGTTGTCGAAGCGGCAACTGGTGCAACTGGCACGCAATTCCATCGAAGCCTCCTTTCTGGACGCGGCGGCAAAGCAGCATTGGCTGGGGCGCATCGACGCCGTGGCGGCCGGTCATCCGGCATGAGCGAAGACAATCCGCTGCGCGCTTTCCGCGGCACGCTGCTGGATTTTCGCGGCGATCCGCGGCGCGACCCAAACGCGGTGCGCCTCATCGCCGACGGCCTGTTGCTGGTGCTGCACGGCAACGTCGAGGCCATCGGGCCGGCCAACGAAATGCTGCACGCGCTCGGGCCCTCGCTCAAGGTGGAAGACTGTACCGGCACCATTCTCATGCCGGGCTTCATCGACGCGCACGTCCACTACGCCCAGACCGACGTCATCGCCAGCCCCGGCAAGCGCCTGCTGGAATGGCTGAACGAATACACCTTTCCCGCCGAGGCCGCCTTCGCCGATCCCGCGCATGCGGCGGAGGTGGCGGAATTCTTCATCGACGAGCTGCTGGCGAACGGCACCACCACGGCTGTGGTCTATCCCACGGTTCACCCGGTCTCGGTGGACGCCTTCTGCTCGGTGGCCGAGCGCCGCGGCCTGCGCATGCTGTGCGGCAAGGTGATGATGGACCGCAACAGCCCGGACAACCTGCGCGACGCGGACGCCGAATCCTCCTACCGCGAGTGCAAGGAATTGATCGCGCGCTGGCATGGGCGCGGGCGCCTCTTGTACACCGTGACGCCGCGCTTTGCCGCCACCTCCACCGAGCGCCAGCTCGAACTGGCGGGCCGGCTCATGGACGAACACCGGGGCCTGCGGCTGCAAACCCACATCGCCGAGAACCATGAGGAAATCCGCTGGGTGGCGGAGCTGTTTCCCGACGCGACGAACTACCTCGACGTCTACGACCGCTATGGCCTGGTGCGGCCGGGGGCGCTGTACGGCCACTGCATCCATCTGGACGACACCTCGTGGGCGCGGCTGGCCTCCTCCGGCGCGGCCGCCGTTCACTGCCCCACCTCCAACCTGTTCCTGGGCAGCGGCCTGTACGATTACGACCGCGCCCAGCGCGCGGGAGCGATTACGGCCATCGGCACCGACGTGGGCGGCGGAACCTCCTTCAACATGCTGCGCACCCTGCACGACGCCTACAAGGTGGCGCAGTTGGGCCGGCACTCGTTCAGCGCCTTTGACGCCTTCTATCTCGCCACGCGCGGCGGCGCGAGAGCCCTGGGGCTGGAGGACTGCATCGGCAGCTTCGACCAGGGCATGGAGGCCGATTTCATCGCCATCGATCCCGAAGCCACGCCGCTGCTGGCGCGCCGCATGGCAGCGGCCAAAACCCTGGAGGAAAAACTCTTCGCCCTCATGATGCTGGGTGACGAGCGTGCCGTGGCGGCGACCTACATTCGCGGCGAGAAAGTGCCGCAGCGCTCATAGCGCCTGCTGTATTCGCCGCGTGGCTTCCACGCACAATCGCGCCCGCTCCATCGGGCTCATTCCCTGCGCAGCGCGGTCCGCCAGCGGCACTTCGATTCCCAACGGGATATCTGGAGGCAGCTCCCGTAAAAAATCCTTCACGGGCAACAGCCCCTCGCCCGGAATCATGCGCTGGAGGCGCGCCTCCTTCACGTGATTCTCCGGAGCCATGTCGCGGGGCCCGTCGCAGATCTGCGCATAACGCAGGTAGCGCGGCTCAACCTTACCGATGTCGGCCACGCTGTCGCCGGAACGGTACAGTTGCAGGATGTCCACAACCAGGCCGGAACGCTGGTTGCCGCGGCGCCGCAGCAGGTCTTCGCCTTGCGCCAGTGTCCTGACTTCGGAATACGATACCGGCTCGAGCAGCACGCCAAGATCGCGCTGCAACGCTTCCTCGCAGACACGGGCGAAGTTATCGCCGCAACGGCCCGCGTCGGGATCGTACCCCGTTGCCAGAACATCCTGCGCACCCAATTCGGCAACGCAATCGAGGATCCGCCTCGCGGTGTCGAATTGAAGATCCGCATGCAACATCACCGACCCCGCGGTACGGATCGTAACGCCCAGATTTTCCGCGCGGCGACGCGTCTCGGCCAGCAGCTCGGGCTGCGCGGTGAAATCGTAGGCGGGCCCCAGCCCGTGAATGGACTTGAGGGAAACGTAGACGATGGGGCAGCCCGTGGCAGCCGCGATGTCGATCAGCTCCGGCGGCAGGGCCGGCAGCACGGTCAGCTGTTCGAGGGACAGGGCGTGCACAATGAGGGGTGTTACAGCGATGCCTGGATGCGCCGCGCGGCCTCCACGCACAGCCGCGCGCGCTCCAGCCGGCTCATGCCCTGCGCCGCGCGGTCGGCGAGCGGCACCTCGATGCCGAGTGGCGTGCCTTCGGGGAAGGCGCGTATGAAATCCGCGAGGGGGAATTCGCCTTCGCCCGGCACGGCGCGCTGCAGGCGCGACTCCTCGGTGCGCTTATCCGGATCGAACTTGAGCGGACCGTCGGAGAGGTGCGCGTAGCGCAGGTAGCGCGGTTCGATCTTCGCGAGGTCAGCAACACTGCCGCCCGCGCGGTGCAGGTGCAGGACATCGACGGCCATGCCGGAGCGCTCGTTGCCGGCGCGGCGCAGCAGGTCCTGGCCCTGCGCGGGGGTGCTGATGGCGCCCGTGGACACGGGCTCCAGCAGCACGCCCAGGCCGCGTTGCAGCGCTTCCTCGCACACGCGCGCAAAATTGTCGGTGCAGCGCCCGATATCCGGATCGAAACCGACGGCGAGCGTATCCTGCGCGCCCAGCTCGGCGACGGCATCCAGTATCTGGCGCACGGCGTCGAACTGTATCCCCGGCTCCAGCAGCACCGGTCCCGCGTTGCGGATGCCGACGCCAAGGCTGTCCGCGCGCCGCCGTGTTTCCGCGAGCAGCGCCGGTTGCGTGCGAAGGTCGAAGCCAGACTCCGAGGGGTACAGCGACATCACGTGCGTGTACACCACCGAACAACCAATTGCGGCGGCGATCTCGACCAGTTCCGGCGGCTGCGCCGGGATCACGGTCAGGTGCTCAAGCGACAGGATATTCACCGCTCCCCTCCTTTTCCAAAACCAGTGGCCGATGGCCGCTCAAACAGTCGCGCTCGGCGAGCTTCGGCGCCAACGCTAGCCCGGAATCTCAGGCTCCACCAGCTTGGCGAGCTGCATCAGCGATTCCTGCCAGCCGAGATAGCACATCTCCGTGGGAATGACGTCGGGTATGCCTTCCTGCACCACGTTCAGCTCGGTCCCGCAGGACACCTTCGTCAGGGACACCGTGGTCAGCATTTCGCCCGGCAGGTTGGGATCGTCGAATTTGTCGGTGTAGCTGATGCGCTTGCCGGGCACCAGTTCGCGGTATTCGCCGCCGAATGAATGGCTGTGGCCGGTGCCGAAGTTGGTAAAGGACATCCGGAAGGTGCCGCCCACTTTGGCGTCCAGGTGGTCGACCTTGCAGAGAAAGCCATAGGGCGGCAGCCATCGCGCCATGGCATCGGCGTCGAGGAAAGCCTTGTAGACGCGCTCAGGGGGCGCTTTGAGGACACGGTGAAGTTTTACGGTACCAGGCATGATCAATTCACCTCTGGGTTGATGACATGAAGGTGATGTTACTCCGCTTCCCACAGGCGGCCTCCCTCCACTCCAGGGCCGGGGCCGACACCTTTCCGGCATGGGGAAGGCGGATTCCGCCCGGTCACATGGTCGTTTTATGCATTCCAAATGTCGCTGAAAGCTGCATTCGGGGACCTGAAAGCAGGTCGATGAATGCCGCGCCTTGGTCAGCCCCGATGGCCGGTATTCTTGGTCCGGCCGTCGGCGCCACCGCGATGTGAACAAACGCTCGTTTGGAACCGGAAATCCTCCGCGGACCACCACGCCGGGTTCCGGAGACCCGCGCTCTGGGGCATAATTTAGGCTTAGAGGTTGAATCGGCCGACGCCTTGCGCGCCTCGTCAGCAACCCCAATATCTGCACCAGCGCCCCGAACTCGTGCTCCGGCGGGAGGTCGAAATCCGAGGTCGCGTGAAAGGATTGGAGAAAGTCATGTCATCAGTAAAGGTGAGGCCGCTCCGCGATGACCTGCCCTTTGGGTCGGTGATCGCAGGCGCGACGGTGGAAAACCTCAAGGACGAGGCGGTCCGCCAGCAGCTCAAGGAGGTGTTCGAGACCCGCGGTCTGATGGTTTTCGAGGACATCGAGCCCTCGCAAACCATGCAGCTGAGCCTGAGCGGCGTGTTCGGGCCGCTGCGGGACAATCCGTCGCTCGCGATCAATCTTGTCGACGGCAAGAACCTCCCGGGCGTCATTGAAATCAAGCACGACCCGGAAAAATCCACCATTGTCGAAGTCGACGGCAAGCGCCTGACCGCGCACCTGCCCTGGCATTTCGACCAGTGCTACAACGACACCCTCAACCGCGGCGGCATCCTGCGCGGCGTGCTGATTCCGCCGGAGGGCGGCCTGACCGGCTGGGCGGACGGCATTCAGCTATACGAGGCCATCTCCCCCGACCTGCGGCGCGAGATCGAGGGCTGCAAGATCATGTACCGCAACGACCTGATCCAGGATCACATGCGCTTCGGCCGGCCCAGGAACTTCCGCGAGTTACGGGTGCAAAAGAGCTTCCATGAGCACTACGAAAAAGTCATGGCGCTGCCGCGCGCGATTCATCCGGCGGTATGGACGCGTGCCTCAGGGGAAAAGGTGCTGCACCTGTGCCCATGGTTTGCGGTGGGCATTGAAGGCCGCGAGGACAAAGCCGGGGATGACCTCCTGGAAGCCGTCTGCCAGGAGGTGCTGTCAAAAATGCGCGCCTACTACCACTCCTGGAAGCCCACCGACATGGTGATGTGGGACAACTGGCGCATGCTCCACCGCAGCACCGGTATCGATCCGCAACTTGGGCAGGCGCGCATCATGCACCGCACGACCATCCAGGGCGATTACGGCCTCGGCTATTTCGAGGGCGGACGCAAGGGCGACGCCATTCTGGAGAGGGACGTCTGATCGGCTGATTGAAGCCGATGCGGGCCGCCGGTCCCGGCGTTGATTCCCGCGCGGGTCCCGGCGAGTGAGCGGGGACCCGCGCCGAAGCCGGCGTCAGTCCAGCCCGCCCGCCTCGGCCAGCGCGGCGAGGTGATGCTCGGTGTCGCCGAACTGCAGTTCCATCACCGTGGTGCGCATGAAGTAGCGGCCGATCCTGCTTTCCATGGTCATGCCGATGCCGCCGTGCAACTGGGTGCCCTGCTGGCCGACGTAGCGTGTCGACTTGCCGAGCTGCACCTTCACCGCCGCCATGGCCTTGGCCCGCTCCACAGGGTCCGGGTCCTCGGCCATGATGGTGCCGTAGAGCGCCATGCTGCGCCCCTGCTCTAGCGCCGTCAGCATGTCCACAGCGCGGTGCTGCAGCACCTGGAATGAGCCGATGGGCACGCCGAACTGCTCCCGCGTCTTCAGGTATTCGACCGTGATGTCCAGCATGGCGGACATGGCGCCCACGCCCTCGGCTGCCAGCGCGGCGATGCCACCCTGTATTACGCGCTCGATCACCGCATAGGCTTTGCCCGGCTCGCCGATCACGTCGGCTACGCCCACCTTCACGCCCGCCAGGACAATGTCTGCACCGCGCCGGTCATCGTGGCCGATAAAGGGACGCCGGGTCACACCGGGGGCCGAGGCGTCGACAACAAAGAGGCCGAGGCCGTCGCGCTCGCGCTGCGCACCAGACACCCGCGCCACCACCACCAGCTTGTCGGCGCTGTCACCGTGCAGCACCAGCGTCTTCTCGCCATCGATCACCCAGCCCGCGCCGTCCTTCTTCGCCGTGGCGCGCACGTCGGCCAGGTTGTAGCGCGACTGGGCTTCGGCCTGCGCGAAGGCCATGATGAGGCTGCCGTCGGCGATCTTTGGCAGCAGCGCCGCCTTCTGGGCCTCGCTGCCTCCCATGCGGATGGCGCCGCCGGCCAGCACCACGGTGGCGAAATAGGGTTCCAGGATGAGTCCGCGCCCGAAAGCTTCCATGACCAGCATGGTTTCCACCGGCCCGCCGCCGAAGCCGCCGTATTTTTCCTCGAACGGCAGCGACAGCAGTCCCATTTCGGCGTACTGCTTCCACAGGGCGCGGCTCCAGCCCTGGGCATCGGCCAAATAACCCTTGCGCTGGTCGAAGCTGTAGCGCTCGGCCACGAGACGGTCCACGCCGTCCTTGAGCATGCTTTGCTCGGATGTAAGTTCAAAGTCCATGGTTGTCGATTCTGTCTATAGGCCCAAAATGGCCTTGGCGAGAATGTTGCGCTGGATTTCGTTGGTGCCGCCGTAGACCGTCGCGGGGCGGAACTGGAAATAGTGGTGCGCGGCGGTCGCCGCCCATTCCGGACCGACCGGCGGCTCGGCCCTGTTGAAATAGGCTTCCTCGCGCCGCAGCGTGTCGGGGCCCACCATTTCCAGCAGCAATTCGGTGGTGGCCTGCTGCAGTTCAGCGCTCTTCATTTTCAGGATGGAGGTCTTGGGATCCTGCACGTTCTTGTTGGCCTTTTTCATCTGGTCGATCATGCGCATGCTGGTGATCTCGAGCGCCTTCAGCTCCACATCAAAGGCTGCCACGCGCTCCCGGAAGCGCTGGCTTTGCGCAAGCGGCTTGCCCTCGACCATGATCGTCTTTCCCATCTCCTTGATGTGCCTCACGCGCTCCTTGATCAGCCCCACCCGCGCGATGCCGACGCGCTCGTTGCCGAGCAGGAACTTGGCGTAGCCCCAACCCGCGTTCTCCTCGCCGATGCGGTTCTTGATGGGAACGCGCACGTTGTCGAAGAACACCTCGTTGGTATGGTGGCTGCTGTCCAGCAGCTTGATGGGCCGCACCGTGATGCCCGGGGTCTTCATGTCGATGAGCAGGTAGCTGATGCCCTTTTGCTTCTTCGCGACCGGGTCGGTGCGCACCAGGCAGAACATCCAGTCGGCGTAATGGGCGGCCGAGGTCCAGATTTTCTGGCCGTTGATGACGTAGTCGTCGCCGTCCTGCACCGCGCGGGTCCTGAGGGAGGCCAGGTCCGATCCCGCCCCGGGCTCGGAAAATCCCTGGCAGAACCAGATGTCGACATTGGCGACTTTCGGCAGGAACCACTTCTTCTGTTCCTCGCTGCCGAAGGCGGCGATCACCGGGCCGACCATGTTGGAATTGAAGGTCACCGGCTCCAGTGCATGCCCTCGGTGCAGTTCCTCCCGGAATATGTAGTGCCGCACGGCGTCCCAGCCAGTGCCGCCGTATTCCTTGGGCCAGGTGGGCACCGCCCAGCCTTTCTTGTTTAGGATGCGATGCCAGCGAACAAGATCGTCCTTGGTCGGAAACTGCCCCTTGACCACGCGATCGCGTATGTCGGCAGGCAGTTCCGCCTTGATAAAGGCGCGGACTTCGTCCCGGAAGGCGAGTTCTTCCGGGCTGTAATGCAGATCCATGAAATCGCTCCTGATGTGATCCGCGTGGCGGACCGATGTCTTTTTTTTGAAGGCCTGAGGGACGCTGTGGTCTCGAGCAACTCGTGAAGTGCGCCCGAAAGTTGCGCCGTGTGAGGCCGCTGCCACCTCCTGGCGTACCCTGTTGGGCGCGCACAAGATGTCGCGCACGGCCATGTGGATACTTCGCCAACGCCTCCTGCGCTGCCCCTGAATTTTAGCACGGCCCCTTGGCATTTTTGGAATGCGTGACTCAAGGGACGAAGCCGCCGCGCGCCCGGGCAAAGCGGCGACAAGCCAGTCTATCGGCCCACCAGAACGGTGACTGCGGCCCCCAGCGCCAGCATGACCAGCGGGTTCACTTTGGTGAACAGGAACGCCGCGGTCGAGACTGCCACGATAATCCAGGCGAGGACACCGCCGCCTGAAGCGGCGAACACCGTGCAGGCCGCTGCCAGGATCATGCCCGTGGCCACCGGAGCCAGGCCGGCTTCCACCACGCGCGGCCAGGCCGCGTCCTTGTACCGCCCCCACACATTGGCGAGCCCCAGAACGAGCACGGAGGACGGGACGAATATCGCGATGGAAGCGACGATGGCGCCCACCCAGCCATCGGCCTTCCATCCAATGAGGGTCACGAGCAGCGAACCGGGTCCCGGAGCGAGGCGCGACAGGGCAAACAGCTCCAGGAACTGCGCATCGGTCATCCAGCCGTGAACCACGACCGACTGGCGATGAATGTCCGCGACGATGCTCTGGCCGCCGCCGATGGTGAGAAACGACAGTGGCGCGAAGATGACGATCAGGTCCAGCCACACGCCGCCCTTCATGTCGGCTTCCCGCCTCTGCTGCGCCAATACGCGAGCGCGATGGACAAGGGAGCGAGCGTGAGCACCACCACATACAGGGGCATATGAAGAAAAAACAGCGCGCTGAACGTCGCGAGCGACAGCACGGCGGGCAGCGGGCGCGCGTTCCTGCGCAGCGCGCGCAGCCCAATGTTCAACGACAGCCCGATGGCGGCGGTGGCCGCTCCCGCGAGCGCAAGGCTGGTGACCGGGTACTTCACCAATTCGTCCAATACCGCGACCAGCGCGATGATCACAAACATGGTCGGAACCACCATGCCCGTCCCCGCGGCCAGGGAGCCCCATCCGCCGCGCAACTGGAATCCGATCCAGATAGCCATGTTGACGACGTTGACGCCCGGAAACGCCTGGGCAATCGCCAGGCCGTTGAAAAACGCGTCTTCCGTCATCCAGCGGCGGCGGTAGACGAACTCTTGCAGCATCCAGCCGCTTAAACCGCCGCCAAAGCTGAACAGTCCGATTTTCGAGAATGCCAGGAATATCTGTCGCAGGGTTGGTGGGCTGGCGGGCTGGTCCATGTCCGGCGTCGGTGTCATTGCTTGCTCTTAGTGTCGTATATCCGCTGGCAAAGGATGCGCCGGCGGCGTCAGCCCAACGGCATCGCGAATACTAGCAGGCGCCATGGCGGCCGTGACGCCGCCCTTGCCCACGTTCCAGCCGCCGCTGAAGTGTGGCTACCATTCCTCTTCGCGAAGCGATGAGCACGCCGCAATTCCCAGGCACATCGGCTCAATCCGCCTGCATCGATGCCCCCCGGCTGGTCAATGGGATGAGAAATCCGGGCAGGACGACCTCAATCCGTTGCATTGACCATGCCCGGATCGCGGCGTAGCATCGTCGCACGACAAGCCTTTCACGAGCGCACCTCAAAGGAGATCGGCTTGCTTGGGCTTCGGGCAGTGTCAACGCATTTCTCGACATCGCCGCGCATGGATGTATCCTACCCAGCGCGCTGGTTTTACGATTGATCTTAGCTATAAGGCCATGAATTGTGAAAACCGTCTTGCGCGTCTTGTTCCTTATGGCGATTGCCGTTTCATGTGCGGCACGCGCCCAGGGCTACCCCGTCAAACCAGTCCGCATGCTGATCGGCTTTGCCCCTGGAGGAGCAACGGACATCGCCGGACGAATCCTGTCCGAGAGGATGTCGCAAACCCTGGGGCAAACAATCGTCATCGAGAACCGCGCGGGTGCGGGAGGACAAATTGCGCTCGAAGCCGGCGCCACGGCCGCTCCGGACGGCTATACGCTCAACTTCACCAACGGCGGAGCCGTTACGATCCTGCCCGTTCTCAACCGCGTCGGGTTCGACACGCTGCGCGATTTTGCCGCGGTGGGTACGGTCGCGAAGCAACCATTGGTTCTGGTGGCGTCTCCCCAGCTTGGCGTGAGCGATTTCGCTGGCCTCAGAAAAAAGCTTGTTGCCGAGCCGGATAAACACGCCTTCGGCTCCGCGGGCATTGGCACCAACAGCCACCTTGGCCCGGCATATATCAGCCAACTCATCGGAACCAAGATGACCCACGTGGAATATAAGGGGACGGCCCAGGCAATCACGGACTTGGTTTCGGGACGACTGGCAATCCACGTTGATGCGATATCCGTAGTGGGTGATTTGATGAAAAGCAACAAGTTGATCGGCATCGCGGTGTTGGACAATGACCGGGTCGCCGGGCTCAACCTGCCCACCATCGTACAGGCCGGGCTGCCGGAATACCTGAAATACGACTGGAGTTCCTGGTTCATGGTGGTCGCACCCAAGGCGACCCCCTCAGCTGTGGTTGACCGCCTCAACCGCGACATGGCGGTTTCATTGAAGGATCCGGAGGTCGTGAAGCGCTATGCGGCCATTGCCATGACCCCCACTTGGCGCACTCCGGCTGAGTCCATCAAGTATCTGGAAGAGCAGGTGAAGGCATGGCCGCCGCTGTTCAAGCAAATGGGGTTGATCACGCAGTAACCTTGGCATTGCCTTTTTTTGGATGCGCGCGGGACCCCGGGGCCGAGGCGGCGACGAGAAGACTCATTGGCTCCGCAGGATCGTCGCCGCGGCGCCCAGTGCCCTTGGTTGATACGGCGGCTTCGACCGCGTCCTCTCCACCGCGGTCCCCAAGTTCCATCCTCCGCTAGGCCACCAGCTTCTTCGCCTGTTCGCGCAGGACGTGCTTCTGGACCTTCCCTGAAGCGGTCTTGGGCAAATCGTCCACGTAAACGATGTGCTCGGGAATCTTCTGCTTGGCCATGCCGCGCCCCGTCATGAAGCGGTCCATTTCGGCAATGTCGATCTTCTGTCCGCCTTTGGCCACGATGAAGGCGCATACCGCCTCTCCGGTGCGCGGGTTGGGCATCGCCACCGCGGCGATGTCGGCAATGGCGGGATGCTCCAGCAGCGCGTCCTCGATCTCGCGCGCGGAGAGCTTCTCCCCGCCGCGGTTGATGAGGTCCTTGCTGCGCCCGGAGATGACCAGCCAGTTGTCCCTGACGTAGCGGGCCAGGTCACCCGAGCGGAAAAAGCCGCGCGCGTCGAAGGCGGCCGCGTTGTCTTCCTCGCGCAGGTAGCCCAGCAGCATCTGCGGCCCGCGCATCAGCACCTCGCCCTCCTCGCCCCAGGGAACGGCGCCGCCGGTCTCGGGGTCGGCGATGAGGACTTCGCTGTACAGGGGATAGCCGTCCGACATGGAATTGACCTCGGCGCTGTCGCGCCGCGGTATGCCGTTGCTGGTGGTGGGCACTTCGGTGCAGCCGTGACCGCGCAGAATGGCGCAATTTTCGAACCAGGCATAGGCGTCGCGCATCAATTGCGGCGGGACGCTCGCCCCGCCGCAGGTGAAGACGCGCAGCTTCGGCAGGTGCGTGCCGCGCGCCTGCGCGGCCTGCAATATTTCACGCAGGAACGGCGTCGCCCCGTTCATGCAGGTGACGCCATGCGTTTCCATGAGTGTCACCGCGGTCTCGGCATTCCAGGTGTCCATGAACACCCCGCGCAGGCCGATCACCCAGGGCAGCAGGAAGGCGTACGTGGCGCCGGTAATGTGGGTGACCGGCGACGCAACCAGCGACGTGTCATCGCCCGTCAGGGCCATGTAGCCGGCCATGTGCGCGCCCTGCAGTTCGCAGGTGTTATGGGTGTGTAGCACGCCCTTGGGACGCCCCGTGGTGCCGGAGGTGTAGAGCACCACCTTCACCGCGTCCGGGTCGACGCGCGGCAGCTCGCCCGATGCCTCCCCCTTAAAGAGCGACTGATAGGGCGTGAACTCCTGCGCGTCGCCGCGTACCACCACCACGCGCGGCGGCCTCGTCAGCTTCGGCAGTACCTGCGTGCGCACCATGTCGCGGTAGTCGAAACCGCGAAACTGCGCCGGAATGAATATGAGCTTGCTGCCGCAGTCCTCGAGCATGAAGGAGAGTTCCGCGCCGCGGTAAATGGGAATCAGCGGGTGGGACACGAAACCGGCCATGGTGCAGGCGAGGTCGATGACCATGGCCTCGGACCAGTTTGGCAGCTGATAGGACACCCGGTCGCCCGGACGCAGTCCCTTCCCGAGGAGCGTCAGGGCCAGATGCCGCGCCTGGGCATGAATCTCGGTCACGGTGAGGCTGCGGTCGCCTTCGATGGCGAGGACCCGTCCCGGGTCGGTCTTGAGGATATCCCCGGCCAGATCGGCCATGGTGCGGTTGCCCCACTCGCCCGAGGCGCGGTATTTTGCCGCGAGGGTCTCGTTCCACCGCACCTTCCAGCCGCTGGGATCCTCGCGCCGGGTGATGATCATATTCGGGTCTTCCCCTCACAATCCAGACGCCCCAGCGCCGAAACGGGCTCGCGGCCGGGTGCTAGGCTCATCGGTCCATCCTAACCTAACAATCGTTAGGTAACGTGAAAATCTTATGGGCCAGGACATGCCATGTCAAGCCAGCGGCGGTATCATTCAGGCTTCTGACACGGCCGGCCGGCGCACCACCGCCGGCCCGGGACAAGCCCCCCTCTGCTCCCATTCCGGGGCCGGCGGCTAGAAGATGGAGAAGCAATGAAGCTAGGACTGGAGCTCGGCTATTCCGGCGCTCAATTGAAGCTGCCGATGGAGATGATTCTGCGCGCGGAGCAACTGGGCTACGACTCGGTTTGGACGGCGGAGACCTATGGGTCGGATGCCATCACCCCGCTCGCCTACATCGGCGCGCTGACCAAGCGCATCCAGCTGGCGACGGGCATCGTGCAACTGGCTGGGCGCACGCCCGCCAACCTGGCGATGAGCGCGCAAACCATCGACGCCATGTGCGGCACCGGCCGCGTCATCATCGGCATCGGCATGTCCGGCCCGCAGATCGTCGAGGGCTGGTACGGCGAGCCCTGGGGCCGCCCCAACTACCGCATGCGCGACTATGTCGCCATCATCAAGAAGATTCTGCGGCGCGAAGGTCCGGTCAGCCACGATGGGAAGGAAATCTCGCTGCCCTATCGCGGACCGGGTGCCTCTGGCCTCGGCAAGCCGCTGAAGAGCATTCTGCACGGCAATCCCAATATTCCCGTGTATCTTGGCACCAGCACGCCGCTGAATATCCGCATGACCGCCGAGGTGGCCGATGGCTGGCTGTCCATGAACTGGATGCCCAGGCTCGCCGTCGAGAACGAAGCGCTGATCGCCGAGGGGCTGGCCAAGCGCGGCGACGGCATGACCCGCAAGGAATTCCGCGTGCGCGGCATGCTCTCCGTGCATGTCACGGCCGACGTCAAGACAGGCCTGGCGGCGGAAAAGCCGGGCATCGCGCTGTACGTCGGCGGCATGGGCTCCAAGGACAAGAACTTCCACAAGGACATCATGGCCAAATGTGGCTACGGGGACGCCGCCGAGCGCATCCAGGAGCTGTTCCTGGCTGGACGCAAGGACGAGGCGGTGGCCGCGGTCCCGGATGAGTTCGTGGACGAAACGGCGCTCATCGGTCCCGAGGAGCGCCTGCGCGAGCGCTGGAAGGTCTGGGCGGACTCGGGCGCGGATATCTGCCTGAAATGGCCCAGCATGGAAGCCATGGAAGCCATGGCGCGCATAGCACTTTAACGGCGGCACTCTAACGGCGCGCTGTAGCCACCGTCTCCCCGAGGCAACCTTCAGCAAGCGGCTTCGTACTCCCGGCGCAGCCTCGCCACGATTTCCTGAACCGCGGGCGCGTCATGGACGGAGCCCACGCCCTGCCCCGCCGACCAGATGTCGCGCCAGGCCTTGGCGTCGTGGTTGAAATCGCCGACGAAGTCGATATCGCGCTTGTCCGGCAGGTTGTCCGGGTCCATGCCGTTGGCCACAATGCTTGGCCGCAGCATGCTGGCGGTGATGCCGGAGAACGCCTTGGTGGGAAGCAGGTCCCGGGCCTCGGAAGCAATCAGCATGTCCTTGTAGGCCGCGCTCGCCATGCTTTCGGCGCTGGCCACGAAGCGCGTGCCCATGTAGGCGAGGTCGGCCCCAAGCACTTCGGCTGCGCGAATGGAGCGCCCGTCGGAGATGCAGCCGGCCAGCACCACCATGCCATCCCAGAACTCGCGCACCTGCGGCAGCAGCGCAAAGGGATTAATGTGTCCCGAATGCCCTCCGGAACCCGCGCACACCAGGATGATCCCGTCCACGCCGCCGTCGATGGCCTTTTTCGCGTACTCCAGCGTGGTGACGTCGTGGAAAATCACGCCACCGTAACCGTGCACGGTTTTGGCGATTTCGCGCGGGTTGCCCACGCTGGTGATCACCACCGGCACCCGGTGCTTCTCGATCATGGCCACATCCTCGGCCAGGCGCCGGTTGGTGCTGTGCGCGACCAGGTTGACGCCATAGGGCGCCGCATCCGGCGCGAGGCCGGATTGAATCCGGCGCAGCCAGTCCTCGAACTGCTCGGTCGTCCGCACATTGAGGCTCGGGAATGAGCCGAGGATGCCGCTGTTGCAGCAGGCAATCACCAGGTCCGGACCGGACACCAGGAACAGCGGCGCGGCAATCACCGGCAGGACCAGCCTCTCCTGCAATATCTTCGGCAGCCGGCTTCGCGCCGGCATTCGGGATTCGCTCACCGCCATTTCCTTTCCCTTCCCCTCGGTTTCAGCCCGGCGGCCCGCGCCTCCGCGCGCCGCCTTATCTTGGTAACATCAGCGCCACTACCGCGTTAGAAAATAACTAGAATGCGCAAGCCTCGAACAAGCACCGACACGAGACAGAAAATCCTGGATTCGGCGGCGCGCCTTTACACGCGCGACAGCATCGCCGCCACCTCGATGCGCCAGATCGCCAAGGCGGCCGGCATCCAGGCCGGCAGCGTCTACAACTATTTCGCCTCCAAGGACCAGATCACGGCCGAGATATTCGATCTCGGCATCGTCCGCGTCCACGATGCGGTGAAGGCCGCCCTCGAGCAGGGCGAAGGCTCTGCGGATTTCCCGGAATTGCTGCGGGCGGCGATTCTTGCGCATCTGCGGGCGTGCTTCGAATACGGCAACTACACCGCGACGCTGATACGCAACTTCAAGCAGGCGCCTGCGCGCATCCGCGCGCGCACCATCCGATCGCGCGACGAGTACGAAAAGTTGTGGTCGCGCCTGCTGAAAAAGGGCGTCTCGCAGGGGTTCCTCGCCGCCGACATCGACCTCAGGCTGGCAAGGTTGCTGCTGCTGGGCGAGATGAACTGGACGCTCGAATGGTTCAGCGCCTCGGGAAAATATTCCCTGGAGGAACTCTGCCGCGTGATCGAGCGCATGTTCATCGATGGCTGCGGCGCGCCGGAAAAGCCGCGCCGCGCGAGGCCGTAGCGCCTGCGGTGCATCCCTTTCCTACTTTTCCGGTTCCCGTTCATTTCTTCGCCTTCGGCTTGCGGCCCTTCATGAATGCGCCCAGGCGCGAGCGGTGTTCTTCCGTCGTGAACAGGTAGGTCTGAATATAAGCCTCGTAGTTGAGGCTGGTTTGCAGATCGGTTTCGCCGGCGCGGGACACGGCGAATTTGGTGGCGGCCGCAGCCCGCCGCGGGCTGCTCTGCGCGACTTGCAAGGCCAGTTCATGCGCCCGCGGCAGCAACCGTTCGCGCGGGCACACCTCGATAAACAGACCCGCCGCCCGGCCTTCTTCCGCGCCCACGGTGGCGCCGGTGAGCAGCCAATGGCGCGCGCGCAACTCGCCGACGATCTTCGGCAGCAGCCAGGCGCAGCCCAGATCGGCGCCGGCCGCGCCCACGCGGCCGAAGGCGAAGTAGTAGTTCGCCTCGGGTGCGGCAATGGCGAAATCGCAGGCGAGCGCCAGCGCCGCGCCGCCGCCCACGGCGGGACCGTTCACCGCCGCGATCACCGGCAGGTCCAGCTCGCGGATGCGCTGCGCCATGCGGTTGAAGCCGCGCAGGTAGCGGAACTGCGTCTCGCCGTCCATGCCTCCGGGTTGCAGCACCGTGCCCAGTTGCGCACCGGCGCAGAACACCGTCCCGGCCCCGGTTAAGATGACCGCGCGCACGTCGTCATTGCGTTCCAGTGCGTTCAGGGCCGGCTCGAAATGATCCAGCAGTTCCGGGCTGAGCGGATTGCGCTGTTCCGGCCGGTTGAGCATGAGCGTGGCCACGCCCTCGGCAATCTCCACCTTGATCGGTGTGGAGGCGGATTTGGATCCTTGCTTGGCGCCCTTCACGATGCGGTCTCCTTCGGTTCCCGCGCGCTTTTTTCCGCGCCCGCAAAGCGAATCAGCGTGCGCCCCATTTCCACGGCTTCGCCGGACCGGCACAATACCTCGGCGACGGTTGCCGCTTCGGTGGCGGCCAGGTTGTGCATCATTTTCATGGCCTCGAGGACGAGCACGCGCTGTCCAGCTTCCACGGTGTCCCCCGCCTTCACCAGCACTTCGACCACCAGCCCCGGGATGTGGGCCACGATATCGCGCCCGCCGCCCCCGCCCGAGCGCGCCGCCGCGGTGGTTTCAAGGGGATTGAAGGGGCGCAGAGTGCGGCGCACGCCTTCGATCTGGATGTTGAGCGAGTCCCCGCCATCGGTCACCCGCGCGCTGAATGCGCGGCCCGCGCGGCGGACGAACAGCCCCTGTTCGGTCCGCCGGGCGCGGGCCTCAAACCAGTCCCCACCCTGCCGCACGCGGTAGGCACCCTTGCGGCCAGTCACCTCGACGGCGAAGCGCTCCCCGGCGTCGTCCTCGAAATGCAACACGCCGCCGGCGGCGATGCCCGCGGGAGCGAGCACCCGCCATGCACCGAGGCTCGCCCAGGGATCGTCGCCCAGGCGCGCTGCCCGGGACTCCTCGCGCTTGAGCGCCTCGTGCAGCGCGGCCGCGAGCAACATGCGCTCGGCTTCGCCCGCCGGTCGCGGCTCGGCCCACGGCCTGAAGCCATCCAGGAACGACGTGGTGGCGCTGCTCGCCACGAATCCAGGACTTTCCAGCACGCTTTGCAAATAGCCTGCATTGGTGGGCACGCTGATGGCGATGCTGGCCAGCGCGTCCAGCAGCCCCTCGCGCGCGCGCTCGCGATCCGGCGCATGCACGATGACCTTGGCCAGCATGGAATCGTAGTAGGGAGTGATCTGGCTGCCGGCGACGATGCCGGTGTCGAAGCGCACCACCGCTCCCGGCACAGTGGAGTGCGGCGTGGTCATGCGCTCGATGCGGCCGATGACCGGGGAAAAATCACGCTCCGGCCGCTCGGCGTTGAGCCTCGCCTCGATGGCGTGGCCGCTCGCGCGCAGGTCCGCTTGCGCAAACGGCAACGGCCGGCCTTCGGCCACTCCAATCTGCAATTCCACCAAATCGAGGCCGGTCACCATTTCGGTCACGGGGTGCTCGACCTGTATGCGCGTGTTCATTTCCAGGAAAAAGAAATCCCGCGACGCCGCGTCGTACAAGAACTCCACCGTGCCAAGCGAGGCATAGCCGATGCCCCGGGCGAGCCGCACCGCCATGTCCTGCATGCTGTGGCGCGCGGCATCGGCCACGAGCGGCGCCGGCGCCTCCTCGATGATTTTCTGGTGCCGCCTTTGCATGGAGCATTCGCGGTCGAAGAGATGCACCACATTGCCGTGCGTGTCGCCCAGCACCTGCACTTCGATGTGGCGGCCCGCCCTCACGAATTTTTCCAGCAGCACGCTGGCATCGCCGAACGCGGCTTGGGCTTCGCGTCGCACCAGTTCGAGCGATTCAGCGAAATCCTGTTGCGCATTGACGATGCGAATACCCTTGCCGCCGCCGCCCGCGCTGGCCTTGATGACCAGCGGGAAGCCAATTTTTGCCGCGGCTGCGGCGAGCACGGCATCGTCCTGACTATCGGCGTCGTAACCCGGCACACAGGGAATGCCGAAGCGCGCCGCCAGGCGCCGCGCTTCGATCTTGGAGCCCATGGAGCGGATGGCGTCGGGGCCGGGGCCGATGAAGATCACGCCTGCGTCGGCGCAGGCCTGCGCCAGTGCCGCGTTTTCGGACAGGAAGCCATAACCGGGATGCAGCGCATCCGCTCCGCACTCCACCGCCGCCTGGATCAGCTTTTCGGGCACGAGGTAGCTCTTCGCCGCCTCGGAGGGTCCGATGGCAATGGCCTCGTCGCAGCTCCTCACGTGCAGCGCATCGGCGTCCGCTTCCGAGTACACGGCGACGGTGGCAATGCCGAGGCGGCGGCAGGTGGCCGCGATGCGGCAGGCGATTTCGCCGCGGTTGGCGATGAGGACTTTTTTGATGGGGCGCGCTGTCATGAACGGGGAATGAGCCGCGGCAACGTCGCCGCGCACGGAATGGGTTACCTGCGCAAAGGGAATCACATGCGGAACACGCGGAAGCGCGGCTCTTCGCGCGGCACGCGGTCGGCAAGCGCCAGGCAGAGCCCCAGCACGTCGCGGGTCTGGCTGGGCTCGATGATGCCGTCGTCCCAGAGGCGCGAGGTGGCGTAGTAGGGGTCGCTCTGGCGCTCGTACTGGTCGCGCACGCTCTGCCTCAGCGCGGCGATGTCCGCTTCAGTCACCTGCTTGCCCTTGAGTCCGGCAACGCGCACATCCACCATGACGGTTTCGGCCGTGTCCGCGCTCATGGTGGCGATCCTGGAGTTCGGCCATGAAAACAGGAAGCGCGGCGCGAAGCCGCGGCCGCACATGCCGTAGTTGCCGGCGCCGAAGGACGCGCCGATGAGCACCGTGTACTTGGGCACCGTCGAGCAGGCCACCGCCGCCACCATCTTGGCGCCATCCTTGGCGATGCCGCCCGCCTCCGCCTCGCGGCCGACCATGTAGCCGGTGGTGTTCTGCAGGAACAAGAGCGGCGTGCCGCGCTGATTGCACATCTCGATGAAATGGGTGGCCTTCAGGGCGGATTCCGAGAACAGGATGCCGCTGTTGGCGACGATGCCGACGGGATAGCCATGGATGTGCGCGAAACCCGTGACGATGGTGGTGCCGTAGGAGGGCTTGAACTCCTGGAACTCGCTGGCGTCGACCAGACGCGCGATCACCTCACGGACGTCGTAGCCCACTTTGTAGTCCACCGGCACGATACCGGTGAGGTCGTCGATGGGATACAGCGGCGCGCGCACCGCGCGGCGCGCGAGGCTGGAGGAGCGCGGCCATTGCAGCTTCTCGAACAGGCTGCGGACCATGCCATAGGCCTGCTCCTCGTTCTCGGCGATGACGTCCGACACGCCCGAGGTGTAGGTGTGCACCTCGGCGCCGCCCAGCGTCTCCGGGTCCACGATTTCCTTCAGCGCGGCTTTTACGATGGGCGGGCCGCCGAGAAATATCCGACCGATACCGCGCACGATGACCACCTCGTCCGACAGCGCCGGCACGTACGCGCCGCCGGCCGTGCACCCGCCCAGCACCACGGAAATTTGCGGCAGGCCCGCGGCCGACATGCGCGCCTGGTTGTAGAAAGTGTTGCCGAAGTGATCCTTGCCCGGAAACACCTCGTCCTGGTGGGGGAGGAACGCGCCGCCCGAATCGACAAGGTACAGGCACGGCAGGCGGTTCTCGAGGGCGATGTGCTGCGCGCGCACATGCTTTTGCACCGACTCGGGGAACAGCGTGCCGCCCTTCACCGTCGCGTCATTGGCGATGATCATGACGGGAATGTCGTGTATGCAGCCGATGCCGGTCACCATCCCGCCGCCGGGCGACTGGTCCTCGTACTGACCAAAGGCGACCAGGGTGGACAACTCGAGAAAGGGCGAGCCGGGATCGATCACGCGGTCGATGCGGTCGCGCACCATGATCTTGCCGCGCTCCAGGTGCCGGCTGATCTCGCGCGCGCGGTCTCCGGACACCACCCAGGCAAGGCGCTCGCGCAACGTGCGCGCCAGTTCCGCGTGGTCGGCCTGATTGCGCGAAAATACTGAACTGTGCCGGTCAACCCTGGATTTGAGAAGCGACAGCGACAATCCGTTTCTTTCTTGACGTTGTTTCGAGGGCTTTGCGCGCGGCAAGGCGATGCAATTGCCCGCATACGGATGCGGCCAAGCTTCGCTTTTTGCAGCACCGCTGTCAAGCATCTAGGCCATTCTGTCCATGCACGAGCGGCCCGTTTGCTTGACACCAGTTCATCATTGTCCTAACGTTCGTTAGGTTAAAGGTAAATCCATGAATCAGCAATCTACCCCTTCTTCCCCGCCCGCCGACGAGGCCGCCTCGCCGTTCTTTTCGCCCGAACAGCTGATGCTGCGCGATTCGATCCGCCGCTTCGTCGACGAGGAAATCAAGCCGCATGCGGACGCCTGGGAGAAAGCCGGGTTCGTGCCGCGCGAGCTGCTGAAGAAAATGGGCAGCCAGGGGTATTTCGGCATCCGCTATCCCGAGGAATACGGCGGCGCCGACATGAACACCATGGGCACCATCATCCTCGCCGAGGAACTGGGGCGTTCCACCTACTCGGGGGTGGCCATTACCGCGCTGGTGCACACCGACATGGCCTCGGTGCACATTTTCAACGCCGGCACGCCGGCGCAGAAGGCGCGCTGGATGCCGCCCATTGTCGCCGGCGAAACCATCACGGCGGTGGCGATTACCGAGCCCGACGCCGGCTCCGACGTGAAAGGCATCCGCACCAGCGCCAAGCGCAAGGACGGCGGCTACGTGCTGAACGGCGCGAAGCTCTACATCACCAACGGCGTGCACGCCGACCTCTACTGCGTCGCGGCCAAGACGGGCGGCGCGGATTCTTCCCAATCGGCCTCCCAATCCGCCTCGAAATCGGTCACCATGTTCCTGGTGGAAAAGGGCACGCCGGGCTTTCGCGTGGCGCGCCAACTCGACAAGCACGGCTGGCGCTCATCGGACACGGCCGAACTGGTGTTCGAGAACTGCTTTGTTCCCGAGGATGCGGTACTGGGCGAGGAAGGCAGCGGCTTCTACGCCATCATGAAGAATTTCCAGAACGAGCGCCTGGTGCTGGGCGCCATGGCCATCGGCGAGTCGCAGGCGGCGCTCGATCTCACCGTCGAGTATGTCAAGACCCGCAAGGCCTTCGGCGCGCCGCTGTTCGACAAGCAGGCCATCCGCCAGCGCCTGGCCATGCTCTCGGCCAGGGTCGAAGCCGGACGCCAGCTCATCTACAACACCGCGTGGAGGGACGCTGCGGGCCACAACGTCATCAAGGAAGTGTCGATGGCCAAGGCCTACTGCGGCGAGCTGGTCAACGAGGTGATGTACGGTTGCCTGCAGTTTCACGGCGGCTTTGGCTACATGCGCGAGGCCACCATTGAGCGCATGACCCGCGATGCCCGCGTGCAAAGCATCGGCGGCGGCGCTACCGAGGTCATGCTCGAGGAAATCGCCAAGCGGCTGTAGCCCGGCGCTGGGCCGGTTGGCGTCGTCCCCGGGGCCTGTGATGCCCCGCGCATCCCTGCGGCGTTATCGCCGCTATCGACCGGAGCCGCGCGCGGGCAGCCTCCCCGCAGCGGCTACTTGCCGGTAAATTTCGGCGGGCGCTTTTCCCGGCGCGCCCGCAGCGCTTCCTTGGCGTCTTCCGAGTGCATGCACACATTCAGGATGTGGCGCTCGTAGCGGGCGTACTCTTCATGCCCTTCGCTGTGGGAACGCCTGAGCGCCTGCTTGGAGAAATACAGCGCCAGGGGCGCCATGCCGGCGATTTCTTCGGCCAGGGCGCCGGCGGCGGACAGCAAATCGACGGCCGGCACGACGCGGTCCACCAGGCCGATGCCCAGCGCCTCGCCGGCGTCGATGATCCGGGCCGTGAATATCAGTTCCGCCGCTTTGCCCGGTCCGATGCGCCGCGGCAGCAGGTAGCCCAGCATGTCCAGGACCGGCATGCCCAGCTTGGCGTGCGCCGTGCCGAAGCGGGCGGCCTCAGAAGCGATGACGATGTCCGCCGCGAGCGCCAGCGCCAGGCCGCCGCCCGCTGCCACGCCGTTGACGGCGGCGATGACGGGCTTAGCGAAACCGACGAGGATGGCGTTGAGCGTTTTCTCGGGATAGACGTTGCGAAGGCGCATGTGGTCGGCATCGGTGGGCCGGTCCTTGCCGCTCGCCTTCAGGTCCGCGCCCGCGCAGAATGCCCGGTCTCCGGCGCCGGTGAGAAGCACGACGCGCACCTCGTCGTCCTCTCTCGCCTCGATGAGCGCGGCTTTCAATTCATCGTACAGCGTGGCGTCAATGGCGTTCATCTGCTCGGGCCGGTTGAGCACCACCTTTGCCACGCCTCTGCTGACGCCGTATTGAATTGTTGAAAATGCCATGTTCACCGCCATTCGCAAAATTGTCCGGGTCGGCGTGCGCGCTCAGACCCGCATGCAATTCTGCCCGCGGCGCGACAGGGCCGCAAGCAATGGTGGACAATGCCCCGTAAGCTAAACGCGCGGCGATTCGGAAGTTCCCGGCACCTTCTCCAGCACGCGGCCGGTCCCTCTCTCATGTCCGCGCGCATCGTCTTCAGACATGCGCTGAGGCAGCACTTTCCCGGCCATTCTTTGCGGGCCGGGATTGGAACCATCCTTCACGACGCGCCAGCGGTAAGTAAGGACTGTCACCTCAGCAACCAAGCCGCGGGGAAGCGATATCAGCGATTCTCAATTCCAGCTTCCAAGTTGGCCTTGACCCGGTCCGCCACGAGATTGCCGATGTCCTTGCTCGGGCTGTCGCGAAAGGTGCCTTTCAGGGTGCCGACAATTTGCCCCGCACGCGATATTTCGGCGTCCCAGGTCACAATTTGATCGGTGTGGGTCCAGCTTGCCTCGAAGCTGTAGGCGACGCGTTGCTTGCTGGTGAAGTCGCATTTGCTCATTCTTGCCATAGTCTGGTGTTCCTTCAGGCTAGTATGAGCCTTCAGCAGAGTATTGGTTCACCACATGGCGCACTTTAGTCCGACAATGGGAGTGCGTTGACGGCAGAGCGCGCTGCGCAGAGGCGCATTGCCGCCACTCGCATGCAGCTCGCTGAATGAAGCGACCCCATCATCATCGGAATCATCACCGGGAGAAAATTTGGACACTCATGAACTCACGGTCAAAGTAGCGCAGGGGTTCCATAGCCGCATGGCCGCAATGATTGCCGCCGTCCAAGCTGGAATCTGGAAGGCGGATGCGCCAACCCTGCTTGGATATTCAACCGACTATGCATTTGGGACTGAACGGGGCATCCAAACGCTGGTGCTGAAATCCCGTAGCCGGTCCGCCTACGTTCGCCTTCAATGGGATACGATTTTGGGAGATACCCCCGCTGACCGGCAAAGGGTGGACGACGCCATCACCAGCGCCATCAGGGAATTGCACTAGCGCTTGAGGGCGGTGCAGAAAAGGCCGGTCGGCGTATGCCCCCGGCGCGGTATGGTTTCGCGCAAAAAACACCCCGCAACGCGGGGCGTTTCCATCGCGCGGAGAGCGATTACATGCCCATACCGCCCATTCCACCCATGCCACCCATTCCGCCCATGTCCGGCATTCCGCCGCCGCCTTGTGGCTTGTCTTCCACCAGTTCAGCGACACCGCAGTCGGTTGTGAGGATGAGCGCGGCCACGGAGGCCGCGTTCTGCAGCGCGGTGCGGGTCACCTTGGTGGGATCGACCACACCCATTTCGACCAGGTCGCCGTAGGCTTCGGTCTGGGCGTTGAAGCCGAAGTTGCCCTTGCCCTCGACCACCTTGTTGACGACGACCGAAGGCTCGGCACCGGCATTGGCCACGATGGCGCGAAGGGGTTCCTCAAGCGAGCGGAACACGATCTTGATGCCCGCGTCCTGGTCGGAATTGTCGCCCTTCAGCTTGTCGATGGCCACACGCGCGCGCAGCAACGCCACGCCGCCACCGGCCACGATGCCTTCCTCGACGGCCGCCCGGGTGGCGTGCAGCGCATCTTCCACACGAGCCTTCTTTTCCTTCATCTCGATTTCGGTCGCTGCGCCCACCTTCACCAGCGCCACGCCGCCGGCGAGTTTGGCAACGCGCTCCTGCAGCTTCTCCTTGTCATAGTCGGAGGTGGCTTCCTCGATCTGCACGCGCAGCGTCTTCACCCGGCCTTCAATGGCCTTGGCGTCGCCCGCCCCATCGATGATGGTGGTCTCTTCCTTGGTGATTTCAATCCGCTTCGCCTGGCCGAGATCTTTCAGTGTGGCTTTTTCAAGCGTGAGACCAATTTCTTCGGCGATCACTTTTCCGCCGGTGAGGATGGCGATGTCCTCGAGCATGGCCTTGCGGCGGTCGCCGAAGCCGGGAGCCTTGACGGCGCAGGTCTTCAGGATGCCGCGCAGGTTGTTCACCACCAGGGTGGCAAGCGCTTCGCCTTCCACGTCCTCGGCGATGATCAGCAGCGGGCGGCCGGCCTTGGCCACGGCCTCCAGCAGCGGCAATAACTCACGGATGTTGGAAACCTTCTTTTCACTCAACAGCACGTAAGGGTTTTCCAGGGCGACGCTTTGCTTTTCCGGATTGTTGATGAAGTACGGCGAGAGGTAACCGCGGTCGAAGAGCATGCCCTCCACAACCTCCAGTTCGCTCTCGAGTCCCTTGCCATCCTCAACCGTGATCACGCCTTCCTTGCCCACCTTCTCCATGGCGTCGGAGATGATCTTGCCGATGTCGGCGTCGGCGTTGGCGGAAATGGCGCCCACCTGGGCGATTTCCTTGGAGGTGGTGCAGGGCTTGGAAATCTTCTTCAGCTCTTCCACCACGGCGGCCACGGCCTTGTCGATGCCGCGCTTCAAGTCCATGGGGTTCATGCCGGCGGCCACGTACTTGCTGCCTTCGCGCACGATGGCTTGCGCCAGCACGGTCGCGGTGGTGGTGCCGTCACCGGCCACGTCGGAGGTCTTGGAGGCGACTTCCTTCACCATCTGCGCGCCCATGTTCTGGAACTTGTCCTTGAGCTCGATTTCCTTGGCGACGGAAACGCCGTCCTTGGTGATGGTGGGCGCCCCATAGGAGCGCTCCAGGATCACATTGCGGCCCTTGGGTCCCAGCGTCGCCTTCACGGCGTTGGCGAGGATGTTGACGCCTTCCAGCATGCGGTGCCGGGCATCTTCGTGGAAACGTACGTCTTTTGCTGCCATGATTCTTGACTCCTAAATTGAATGGGGCGTCCGGACGAGATGACCAGGGAGTCAGCCGAAGATGCCCATGATGTCTTCTTCGCGCATGACGAGATATTCGACGTTGTCGATTCTCACCGTGGTGCCGGAATACTTGCCGAACAGGATACGGTCGCCGACCTTGACGTCCAGCGGACGGACCCTGCCGTCTTCCAGAATCCTGCCGTTACCGATGGCGATGACCTTGCCCTGGTCAGGTTTCTCGGCGGCGTTGTCCGGAATGACAATGCCCCCGGCGCTCTTGGTTTCAGCATCGATGCGTTCGACCACGACGCGGTCATGCAAAGGACGAATCTTCACGAGGATTTCCTCTTTAATTCAACGAATTGGGTGGGGACAGGCGGGGGATATCCTGATGCAATGACCCTTGGATCAGGATGTTCGAGGCGTTAGCACTCGACAGGGTGGAGTGCTAATAGTAGGGTACTTGAGGGCGTAAAGCAATGCGAATATGAAACAAGGGAAACCTGGGCGTTCCTTGGTGCCCGATGCCTCCTAGATCCCTTTACCCATTAAGGCGGGCTTCCCGTCGTCAACTGCTGAAGGCAGGTAATCGACTCTTTAGTGCACGCGTGGGGAGAGTGGCTATTTCTTTCCCGCCGGTTTGGCGTTTCCCGTCTTGCCCTGCGAAAAGAGAGGGGTTGTAGCGCCGGCAGGGGCTTTCTTATCCTGTTTCGGCTTCTTCTGTTCGCGATTGCTGCGAAGTTGACCCTTGGCCATTGCCATGCTCCTCGGTGGTTGAGCGCCCGGATCGCCCCGGCCGCCGCCGGTGAACGCATCCGTTCTGTTCGCCTGGCGCCATCCAGTCTACAGGGTATATGTCTTCACCATGGAAATTACGACACCTCGATCCAACGATAGTCCCGCCGAACGCTGCGGAAAGCGACTACTATGGGTGCGTTGAAGGTGCAGCCGCCAAAGCGTGGAATGGCGCATGCTCACGCTCAGAAAAAGGGGATCTCATGCAGTGGTGGGGACATAGCAAGGAACATGGCTGGGTGGTGCTGGACCGCAGCCTGCCGACGAACCGGCCTGGACTGAAGGAGAACCTGGTGTTCTTTCGCTGCAGGGATTCGGTCACCTTCGTCGAGAAGCGCAAGAACTGGAGTCCGCCGCTATACCACTACGCGCCAAACTACCTGCGCGATCTCTCCCCGGAAGCGTCGACGCTGGCCCGCGAGGAATTCCAGGCTCTGTGTCTGCTTTGGCCGGAATACGAGCGCAAGATTCAGCTCGAACATGGTGTCACCGAGGAGCAGGTTGAGGCGGAGCGCCTTGGATCGTTGAAACAGAAAAAAGCCGCCGCGGCGCGCAAGAAAACGGACGCAAGCGAGGACGATTGATGCGCTTTGCCTCCGGGAACAGTGGCGTCGAAACGCCTAGGCTGCGGGCTCAGCCCACATCGGAGCCAACCTACCGTTGGCGTGTCGTGAACGAAGGTCCCACTCCCGGCCCGTGGAAAATGCTGGGCGCGGAGCTAGCGTGGCTCATGTCCGAAATCGACGCGAAGAAGTATGAGAGCGTAACAGGACGAACGCTCGAAAAGATATTCAGCTCGACGGGTGCGCTACCCCCTCGACTGTAAGGGCGGTGAGCTCGACGCATACGACGCGTATCGCCCGCACCGGCGGGCGAGCTAAAAATGCAAAAGGCACAGAGGACCGATCCTCTGTGCCTTCGCAACGGCCAAGCTGATTACTTGGCGGCCGTTTTTTCCTCGTCCTTCTGAAATTCCTTGAAGTTCTTCTTGAACGACATGGTCTGCGAGTACTTCATGTACAGGGCCATGTCGACGATCTGACGCGGCTTGTCGGTGGGCTTCAAGGCCAGCGGCTCGGTGTCGTGGTCGAACACGTAGCCGGGGTCGACGTGGGTGGCCTGCGCGCGCAGCGCGCCCACGGTGCACTCCTCGCGCTTCTTGTGCTTGAACGGGTCCCAGTGAAACAGCTTCATCGAGTTCAAGTGGGTGATCATGTTGATCTCGTTATCCGGCACCTTGGCCTTCACAAGTCCGCGCCACAGGTATTCCGGGGCCCGCGGCCACAGGCTGTCTGAGTGCGGGTAGTCGCACTCCCAGGTGATGTGGTCCACGCCGATGCGGTGCCGGTTCTCCAGCGCCACCTCGTCATCGAGGATGCAGTAGTAGAAGTGCTGCTTGAACACCTCGCTCGGCAGCCCGTCGCCGAAGTCCTGGTTGGTCCAGCGGTGATGGTGCTTGTAGACGAAGTCCATGCGCTCAAGGCACGCCGGCACCCAGCCGGCGCCGCCCTCTGAGAGGGCGAACTTGATGTTCTTGTACTTGCGCAGGATGGGCGACCACAGGATCTCGGTGGCCACCGGGAACAGGCTCACGCCCATGCAGGTCATCCACACGTCGTAGGGCGACTGGGACGAAGCCGCCATGCCGCTGGTGGTGTCGCCGATGTGCAGGCACAGCACCACGTCGTTCTCATCCGCGGCTTTCCACAACGGGTTCCAGAAATCGCCGTGGATGCTGGGCAGGTCGGCCACGATCGGGTTGGCGATGAAGCTCGCGGCGTGGCAGCCCTTCTTTTGCACGCGCTTGATTTCCTCGGCGCACAGCTCCGGGCTCCAGGTGGGCAAGAGGGCGATGGGAATGAAGCGCTCGGGGTGCGAGGCGCACCACTCGTCGATGTGCCAGTCGTTGTACGCCTGCAGGATGGCGTACATCAGTTCCTTGTCCTTGCCCTCGCGGAAGCGCCGTCCGGCGAAGCCCGGCCAGGTGCCGAAGTTCAGGGTGCCGAGCTGGCCGTTGACGTTGAGGTCGTCGATGCGCGCTTCGATGTCGTAGCAGCCCTTGCGGATTTCATTCGAGGCATTGGGCTCCAGGCCCAGTTCCTCCGGCCGCTTGCCGGCCACGGCGTTCAGCGCCGTGCCGTTGATGTACACATCCTCGAGTTTCCACACCTCAAGCCCGTCGGGGTTCCTGACCTTCTCCGGAAAGCGGCCCTTGTACTTGGCCGGCGTGTGGTGCTTGAACATGTCACGCGGCTCGATGATGTGGTCATCGGTGCTGACCAGGATCATGTCTTCCATGCGCATATCGGTCTCCTAATTAAAAATGGCGCCGCGAACAAATCGGCCAGGCAAGAGGCACGGCAGCCATCGCTCCTCAATCGGCCCAAATTGATGTGTCACGCCGTTCACGTGCGTTCGTCAAAAAACAGGCGGGCACCGCGACGAAAGAAGGCAATAATGATACTACAGTTAGTGTATACAAAGAAAAGCAACCCACCTTTCCAGTCTGCTAAAGCAGCCGGGGAATTGTTCCTTACCGCGATACAAATTGAGACTGGCGAACGGCGCTGACGGAACACCCATGAAAGCCAACGGGCCGCGACTTCCTCCGCAAGGTGCGCAGTGGAGGCGCGGCCCGTTTTTTACTCTGCCTTCAGGCCGTAGGTCTTGACCGCCTTGAGGAAGCGCACCTGCTCCGCGGCGAGGTACTTCGTGTAGGCCTCAGGCTCATGCTTGGGCACGGTGTCCAGACCCAGCTTTTCCATCCGGGACTTGATGGGTTCGGAGTTAGACGCATCCAGCAGTTCCCTGTTGAGGATTTCGACGATGCGGCGCGGCATGGTGCCCGGCGCGCCGTAGCCAATGGTGCTGATCTGCTGGTAGCCCGGAACGGTATCCATAAGGATGGGCACTTGGGGCAACTGCGCCACCCGCCGGGGCGAAGCGATGCCGAGCACCTTCAGGTTGGCGGCCTGGCCGATGGCCTCGGTCACGATGCTGAACATCGCCGGCACTTCACCCGAAATCACCGCGCGCGTCAGTTCCGCGCCGCCCTTGTAGGGTATTCCCTGAAACTTCACACCCGAAGCTTCCTCCAGTTCCGCCACCGAGATCTGCGACATGGTGCTGGCATGGCCGAAGTGCATCGGCGGATTCTGCCTCCTGGCGTAGTCGAAGAACTCCTTGACGCTGTTGACCGGCAGATTCTTGTTGGCCATCAGCACGTAGTAGAAATCGGCCACCCGGGCGATGGGGGCGATGTCCTTGGCCGGATCGAAATCCAGCTTGTAGAGGTAGGGGGCCAGCATGATCGAGTTGCTGATCATGCCGAAGGTGTAGCCGTCGCCCGGCGCCCGGGCAATATAGCCCCAGCCCACGTTGCCGAAGGCGCCGGTCTTGTTTTCGACGACGATGGGCTGCCCGAGCTTGTTCTTCAGCGCCTCGGCCAGCAGCCGGCTCAGCGTGTCGACGGTGCCGGGCCCGAACGGAATGATCATGCTGATCGGCTTTTCCGGGTACTTGGCCTGGGCGAAGGCGCCCGGCGCCGCCATGGCGCCGGCCAGCGCGGCCGCGGCGGCAATTGTTTTCATGAATACTTGCATGGCATTTCCTCCAGTACGAAATTAATAATCCTGCCTTCAACCCGACCGCCGCCTTCGAGGGCGAGGGCCGTCCTCAGTCACCCATCAGCTTGTATTTCTTGACCACCTTGCCGTGACGCTCATATTCGGCGGCCAGGAACTTGGCGAAATCGTCGGGGCTGTGCCTGGGCACGACCTCCAGCGCCATTTTTTCCAGCCGCGGCTTGATGGCCTCCGAGTTCACCGCGTTCGAGATTTCCTCGTTCAGGAGTTCAACGTAGCGGCGCGGCGTGCCCCCCGGCGCGCCGTAGCCGAGCGTGCTCATCTGGCGAAAACCGGGGTAGACCTCCGCGATTGTCGGCACATTCGGCAGTTGCGGCACGCGCTGCAGCGATGCGACCCCGATCAGCTTCAAACTGTTGGCATGTCCCACCGCCTCGGCCACGATGGTGAACATCGCCGGCACTTCGCCGCTGATGACGGCGCGCACCAGATCCGCGCCTGACTTGTAGGGAACGCCCTCGAACTTCACGCCCGAGGTCTCCATCAATTCCGCGAGCGACACCTGGGAGGTCGTGCTCAGGAGGCCGAAATGCAGCGGCTTCTTCTGGCTCTTGGCGTACTCGAAGAATTCCCTGGCGTTATTGACCGGCAGGTTCTTGTTGCCCATCAGCACGTAGTAGAAATCGGTCGCCCTGACGATAGGCGCGAAATCCTTCAGCGGATCGAGGTCCATCTTGTACAGATACGGATTGAGCGTCACCGAGTTGCTGAGCATGCCGATGGTGTAGCCATCGGGCGGCTGGCGGGCAAGGTGCATCCAGCCGACATTTCCAAACGCGCCGGTCTTGTTGTCGACAATCACCGGCTGGCCCAGCTTGCTCCTCAGCGCCTCGCCGATCATCCGGGTCATCGTATCAACGGTGCCCGGCCCGAAGGGCACGACGATGGTGATCGGCTTCTCCGGGTATTTCGCCGCCTGGCCGAACGCCGCGGGCGCTGCGATGGCGAGCGCGCCAATGGCGGCCGCGGCCGCGATTGTTTTCATGAATGCACGCATGGCACCTCCTCCAATGAGCAACTCAGGAATCCGCGCGTTCGATCTGTTCAAGGACGCGGGTAGCGATCGCGGCTGCAAAGCGCAGGTTGTAAGGCAACGAGCGAGTATAGGAAGGTGTCGAACACCGGCGCTTCCCCGTCAGTCTGCGGTGATGTTGTACTGCTTGACGATGCGGCCATACATTTCCCGTTCATCGCGCAGATACTTGCCGAAAGTTTCCGAATCCATGGGCTGCGCAATGACCAGTCCTATGCCTTCGACCTGGCCTCTCACAGGTTGCTCGCTCACCGTGGCGTACATCGCCTTCGCTAGCGTGTCCACGATCGGTCGCGGAGTCCCGGCGGGAGCAAAGTAACCAAACCAGAATTTCTGCTCGTAGCCGGGGAAGGTATCGGCCAGCGTGGGCACGTTGGGCAACAGTGCAAGGCGACTGCTCGCAGTGACACCAAGGGGCTTGAGCATGCTGGAATCGCCTTGGCCCTTGAATTCTGTAACCAGCGCCATGAACGCGGGCACCTGGCCGCCCAGCACCGCCGCGGTGACGTCCCCGCCGCCCTTGTAGGGGACGGCTTCGAAATCGGCTCCGGCCACCGACGCCAAGCGCGCCAGGGCAATCTTGGCGGTCAGGCCGGCGAAACCGAAGTGCAAGGGCTTGGGCTGCTTTTTGGCGTAGTCGAAGAACTCCTTCGGGCTGTTGACCGGCACGTTCTTGTTGACCGTCAACACCATGTAGAACTCGGCCAGCCTCGCAATGGGCGTTAAATCCCTGATGAAATCGAAGTCCAGCTTGTAGACGTGGGAGTTGATGGGCAAGGTGGCCGACCCGAAGCCGATGGTGTAGCCATCGGGCGCCGAACGGACGATAGCCGCCGTACCGACGTTGCCGAACGCGCCGACCTTGTTATCGACCAGAAAGGTCTGGCCCAGTTTGTCCTTGAGAACAGGCGCCAGCCGCCGCGTGAACGTGTCGGTGGTGCCTGGCCCGAAGGGCACGATGATGGTGACCGGCTTTTCCGGGTATTTTCCCTGCGCGAATGCGGCGGGCGCGCCAAACACCGCGGCCAGCGCGGCAACCATGAGAACGATCCGTGAAGTACGCATATCTTCTCCGTCAAGTTGCCGCCGGCCGCCGTGCTGTCCTGCGAGCGCCGTCTCAGGCAGCCTTCAGTACCTGGGTGATATCGGAGAAATCCGGCATTCTCACCCCCACCACCACCGCGTCCTCGTCACCCTGGATCACGAGCCCTTCCCCTGCGGCGATCTCGATGGAGTCCTGAGGACCGTAGTCCTTTCCCTGGACCCCGATCCAGCCCGACTCCACAAGGAGAACGCGAGTGGCCGGCTCCACTGGCAGCTTGGCTTGCGCGCCCTTGCCGATGCGGTACTGGAACGCCGCGGTGCCGCGCTCGTTGAAGGTGCCCAGGTGGCGCACGTCCACCCCGGGGGAACCTGCCAGGGGCAGCCATTGATAGGCTTCCGGGTCGATGATGATGGGAAAGTCCTGGCGCGGCTTGGGGTACTCGCACTTGCGCCCCCCGGACAGGTACTCCCACACCGCCTCGAAGGAATCCTGGTTGATCTTGGTGCCGTTCTCGTCGCGAACGTAGACGCCTTTGACGAATTCACCCGTCGTGCTCATCTCCTTGACTGCGCGCTTGATCTCCGACTGCGGATAGTAGCCATGCCCCGCCGCGCCGCCGAACTGGATGATGAAGAGATCAGTGCCCTCGAGCATGTTGAACGGGCCGTACCAGGCGCCCTCGGGGAAGTAGGCGATCTGCCCGGTCGGAATGTCCTTGCCCGGCGCGAAATTCAGCGGATTGTGGAGGGCGAAGCGGAACTGGTCGAAGTTGTGCCGGTGACGCGGCGAGAACGATCCGCCCTCGTGGTACTGCCCGACAAAAAGTTCGTAGTTGTCGGGGCGCTTGGAATCGCCGCTCAGCAGGTACTTGGTCATGGTGGTTTTAGACCGTTGGCCGGCGGCATTGGTCCATTTCACCGATTCAAATGGCACTGCTTTCATGTTGTCTCCTTACGCGTTGTTTATCCCGACCGCCGCCGTTCGGGCGTCGATCTCCATAACGGCTCGCCCTGGGGCGCCCCTTCTTTTCAGTCCGCGGTGATATTGTATTGCTTCACGATGCGGCCGTAACTGGCCAGTTCCTCGCGCAGATATTTGGCGAAAGTGTCCGGATCGCTAGGAGGCAGGATCACCAGGGCGATCTTCTCGAACTGCCCCCGTTGCGGCTCTTCGTTCACCACGGTGTGCATCGTCTTGTTCATGAGGTCGACAATCGGGCGCGGCGTGCCTGCCGGGGCGACGTAGCCGAACCAGAATTTCTGCTCATAGCCGGGGAAGGTGTCCGCGATCGTGGGAACATTGGGCAGCTGGGCGAGACGCACGGTGGAGGTGACGCCAAGCGGTTTCAGGGTCTTGTGGTCGACCTGCCCCTGCAAATCGGTCACCAGGCCCATCATGGCGGGCACCTGGCCGGCCATCACCGCCGCGGTCAAATCCCCGCCACCCTTGTAGGGAATGGGTTCAAAAGTGGCGCCGGTGACCGATGCCAGACGGGCCAGGGCGATCTTGGCGGTCAACCCGCCGAAACCAAAGTGCATGGGCTTCGGCTGCTTCTTGGCGTACTCGAAGAATTCCTTGACGCTATTGGCCGGCAGTTCCCGGTTGACCGTCAGCACCATGTAGAACTCGGCCAGTTTCGCAATCGGTGTGAAATCCTTGATGACGTCATAGTCCAGCTTGTAGACGTGCTGGTTGATGGTAACAGTCGCTGACGCGAAACCGAGGGTGTAGCCGTCCGGCGCCGAACGGGCAATGACGCCCGTGCCAACGTTGCCGAACGCACCGGTCTTGTTCTCCACCACGAACGTCTGGCCCAGCTTGTCCTTGAGGGCCGCCGCGATGCGCCGCGTGAAAGTGTCGGTGGTGCCGGCCCCATAGGGAACGATGATGGTGACCGGCTTTTCCGGATACTTGCCCTGGCCGAATGCCGCGGGCGCCGCCACCACGCCGCCCAGTGCCGCCGCCATGACCGCCATTTTCAAAGTGCGCATATTGCCTCCTCGCAAAAGTTGCTGACAACGCCCGCGGGTTTCAAGCCCTTGCCCGCGGTTGCAATGAATGCCGTGCCTTCTGCCGTTCTTGCGTGGCGTCAGGCTGCCCTACGCCCTTGGGCCATATCGGAGAAATCCGGCATCCTCACTCCGGTCACGATCGCGTCCTCGTCGCCCTGGATCGTGACCTCTTCTCCGGCTGCGATTTCCATGGCGTCCAGGGGACCGTAGTCGCGCCCTCCCACCCCGATCCAGCCCGAGTACACCACCAGCAGCCGGATGGCCGGTTCCGCCTGCAGCCTGGCCTGCGCGCCCTTGTCGACGCGGTACTGGAACGCGGCGGTGCCGCGCTCGTTGAAGGTGCCGAAGTGACGTGTGCTTATCCCGGGGGAGCCCGCCACGGGCAGCCACTGATAGGCCTCGGGGTCGATGATGATGGGAAAGTCCTGGCGCGGCTTTGGATATTCGACCTTGCGCCCGGTCAGATGCTCCCATACCGCCTCGAAGGCGTCCTTGTTGATTTTGGTGTCGCCTTCATAACGGGTGTAGACGCCCTTAGCGAATTCGCCTTCTTTACTCAACTCGCCCACCGCGCGCTTGACTTCGCTCTGGGCGCAGTAGCCATGTCCGGTCGCTCCACCGAACTGGATGATGAACAGGTAGTTGCCTTCCAGGCTCTGCTGCGGGCCGTAGTAGGCGCCTTCGGGGAAGTAGGCGATCTGCCCCAGCGGAATGTCCTTGCCGGGCGCGAAATTCAGCGGGTTCTTGATGGCAAAGCGGAACTGGTCGAAGTTGTGCCGGTGGCGCGGCGAGAACGAGCCGTTCTCGCCGTAGTGTCCCCAGAACAATTCGTAGTTGTCCGGGCTGCCGGGCTTGCCGCGCAAGAGGTACTTGGTCTTGGTGTTGCGCGACCGCTGGCCGGCGCTCGGCGTCCACTCCACGGATTCAAACGGCACTGCTCGCATGGTCTTTCCTTCTCCTGTCTTGACGATAACGCCCCGGGTGTTCGGTCCGATGACAGCGCGGAGGGCGGCTCCCGGTCCGCCACTGTGTAGGCGACCGACAGAATGAGACGCCCCCACCGTCAGGTAATTTCGGAACCCGTCTGCTTCAAAGAAGCTTCCGGCACGGCCGGAGAACCGACTGGCCCAGGACGCGAGCACGCTCTGCTTCGCCAGCCCTGTGGCCGAACGCCGCAATTGCCGCGTGGGGCGGCCGTGCGACTCCTGTCCCGGAACAACCGTATCGAAACTACTCTTTTTCCTGCATCCCGGACGCGGTGACGATGCGGCGCCACTTGTCAGCCTCAGCGGCCTGAAACTTCCCGAGTTCCTCGGGCGTCGTGATGAACGGAAGCATTCCGGCAGTCCGCACTATTTCACGCAATTTTTCGGTCTTCATCGCCGTGCCCATGAGCCCGTTGAGCCGCGCGATGGTGGGCGGCGCTGTGCCGGTCGGAACGTAGGCCGCCATCCAGAAGGTCATCTCGAAGTCCGGGTAGCCCTGCTCTCGTACAGTGGGCACGTCGGGAACAATGTCGAGACGCTCGGAGGTCGATATGCCCAGGATGCGCACCTTGCCAGAACGCGCCAGCCCGGCGGCGGTCCCGACTTCGCCATAGACGAGCAGGTCGATCTGCCCGCCGATCAAGTCGTTCAGCGCCTGCGGAGGCGTCTTGTACGGGATGTCGCGCATCTTGAGGTTGGCGGTGATGTTCAGCATCTCGATCGCCGCGCGGCCGGAGGACGCCGCCCAGCCGTAAACAACTCCCCCCTGCTTTTTCCTGGCCAACGCCACCAGCTCGGGAATGTTGGTCGCGCCCAGGGCGCTCGATCCGAGGTAAACCAGCGCGCCTTTGCCGACGCCGCCCACGGGCGCAAAGTCCTTGGCGGGGTCGTAAGGCAGCTTGGGATAGATGGCGGGATTGCCGACCATGGTGGTGCTGGTGGTGAAGAACACGTTATATCCATCGGCCGGCAGCTTGGCCGCGAACGCCGCGCCGGGAACGCCGTTGGTTCCCGGTTTCATCTCCACGATGACCGGCTGTCCCACATCCGTTGAAATGGCCTGCCCCATGGCGCGCCCAAGGGTTTCGTTCACGCCCGCGAAAGGAACGATGAACCGGATGGGCTTTGAAGGGTAGGCCGGATCGCCTTGTGCATGCGCGGCGCCGGCCGCCGCCAGCGCCACCACCATCCCCAGTCCCGCACACCACTGCCGAATCATTTGCACCTTGTGCCTCATCAACTCTTTACGCCCAAGCTGTCGAAACTACTCCTTCTCCTGCATCCCCGCGGCGGTGACGATGCGACGCCACTTCTCCGTCTCGGCGGCCTGGAACTTCGCCAGACCTTCGGGCGTGGTGACAAAGGCAAGCATGCCGTTGGTGCGCACCATGTCCCGCAACTTTTCCGTCTTCATCGCGGCGCCCATGAGACTGTTCAGCCGGTTGATGATGGGCACGGACGTACCGGCGGGAACGTAGGCGGCGACCCAGTAGGTCATTTCGAAGTCCGGGAAACCCTGCTCGCGCACCGTGGGCACGTCAGGGGCAATCTCCAGGCGCTCGCTGGTCGACATACCGAGGACGCGCAGCTTGCCGGCGCGCGCCAGCCCCTGCGCGGTGCCGATTTCGGGGTAGACGAGCAAATCGAGCTGGCCGCCGACCAGGTCGTTCATCGCCTGCGGCGACGACTTGTAGGGAATGTCGCGCATCTTGGTCCCGGCCGCCAGGTTGAGCATTTCGATGGCCGCGCGCCCGGACGTCCCGGCCCAGCCGAACACGATCCCGCCCGGCTTCTTCTTTGCAATGGCAACCACTTCGGCGATGTTCGAGGCGCCCAGCGAATTCGAGCCGACATAGATCAACGCCCCCTTGCCGATTCCGGTCACCGGCGCGAAGTCCTTGACCGGATCATAGGGAAGCTTCGGATACATGGCGGCGTTGCCGGCGGTCGTGCTGTTGGTCGTGAACATGACCGTGTAGCCATCGGCCGGCTGCTTGGAGGCGAACTGCGCCCCCGGGATGCCGTTGGTCCCGGGGCGCATTTCGATGATCACCGGCTGGCCCGTCTCAGTGGTAATGAACTGCGCCACGGCGCGTCCGAGATTCTCGGTGATGCCGGCAAAGGGGACGATGAACCGGACTGACTTTGAGGGATACGGATCACCCTGCGCGTGCGCGGCGCCGGCTGCCCATCCGAGCGCCAACAGCAGCCCCAGGCCCGCCCACCGCCGACCGATCGAATGCTCTTTCCCCTTCATACCCCCCCCCATTTCAAGTCGCAAAGTAACTGTAGCCACCCGCCAGTTCCTCGGGTGTCGTCGGAACTACTCTTTTTCCTGCATGCCCGCCGCGGTGACGATGCGACGCCATTTGTCCGCCTCGGCAGCCTGGAATTTCGCCAGACCTTCGGGCGTGGTGACATAGGAAAGCATGCCGGCTGACCGCACCATGTCCCGCAGCTTTTCGGTCTTCATGGCGGCGCCGACAAGTCCGTTCAGCCGGTTGATGATGGGTGTTGGTGTCCCCGAGGGAACGTAGACTGCCACCCAGTAGGTCATTTCGAAATCCGGAAAGCCCTGTTCCCGCACCGTGGGCACGTCAGGGGCAATGTCCAGACGCTCGCTGGTCGACATGCCCAGGACGCGCAGCTTGCCGGCGCGCGCCAGCCCCTGCGCGGTGCCGACTTCGCCATAGACGAGCAGGTCGATCTGCCCGCCGACCAGATCGTTCAGCGCCTGCGGCGGCGTCTTGTAGGGGATGTCGCGCATCTTGAGGCCCTCGGCGATGTTGAGCATCTCGATTGCCGCGCGTCCCGATGATCCGGCCCAGCCAAACACAATCGCGCCGGGCTTCTTCTTGGCCAGCGCCACCAGTTCGGCAATGTTCGACACCCCCAGCGAGTTCGACGCGATATAGATGAGCGCTCCCTTGCCGATGCCGCTGACCGGCGCAAAATCCTTGAACGGGTCGTAAGGCAGCTTGGGATAGATGGCGGCGTTGCCGGCGGTGGTGGTGTTGGTGGTAAAGAGCACCGTATAGCCGTCGGCCGGCTGCTTGGAGGCGAACTGCGCCCCCGGGATGCCATTGGTGCCGGGCCGCATTTCGACGATGACCGGCTGGCCGGTGTCGGTCGAGATGGACTGCGCCACGGCGCGCCCGAGATTCTCGGTCACGCCGGGGAAGGGCACGATGAAGCGAACGGACTTTGAAGGATAGGAAGCGTCGCTTTGCGCCTGCGCGGCCCCGGCTGCAAATCCGATTGCCGCGAGCAACCCCAGGCCCGCACACCACTGACGAACCGGATGCATCGTGCGCTTCATACTTTCTCCCCGTTTCACGTCGCCAAGCAACTGTATGCAAATCATTTCTATAGTACGCCAATAGCCTGCGGAACGCCAATTCACGGCCCTGCTGCGCGCGCAAGCCAGGAATGCAAATAGCTCCTTTGCGGAATGCTAAAATCCCGGCGCAGCACGCCTGAAGGATAATGCACACATGCGGTGCGAAGGGAATCCGTCAAGAGCGAAGCACGTTGACGGCGAGATCCTTCGCTCCTCTCAAAGGGGGTAATCAGCGTGGGACAAATACTCAATTTCGAAGACTTCCGCGTTACGGCGAAACGGGCGCTTCCGCGCATCGTGTTCGACTTTGTCGAAGGCGGATGCGACGATGACAAGTCCATCGTGCGCAATGTGGAGGCATTCGACCGCTATACCCTGCTGCCGCGCTACCTGGTGAACGTGCTCAAGCGCAGCCAGGCGGTGACGGTGCTGGGAAAACGCTACGACGCGCCCTTTGGCATGTGCCCGATGGGGCATTGCGGCTTTGCCCGCCCCGGCGTCGATCTCATGCTGGCGCAGGCTGCGGCCAAGGCGAACATTCCCTACTTGATGTCCAGCGCCGCCAACGCGAGCATGGAGGCGGCGGCGGCCGTTGCGCCGCACAATATCTGGTTCCAGATTTACACCTCCAGCAACGAGGACATCGACAACAAGATGATCGACCGGGCCCAGGCGCTGTCGATCAACAACCTCGTCATCACGGCTGACGTGCCGACAAGCTCCAACCGCGAGCGCAACAAGCGCAACGGCTTCGGCCGCCCGCCAAAGCTCTCGGCCAGCGCGGCGCTGGAGTCGCTGCGGCACCCCGGCTGGATTGCCCGCTTCTATGGCAGCGGCGGCATCCCGCCGCTGGGGAACTGGTTACAGTACGCGCCACCCGGCCCCAACCAGCAGGAAGAGGCCGCGGACATGTTCGCCAAGTTCACTCCCAATCCGGGCATGGACTGGGAGCGTTTTTCGCGCATTCGCGACCGCTGGCAGGGCAAGCTGGTCATCAAGGGCATTATGAGCCCCGCCGACGCCGTCAAGGCCGTGGAGATGGGCGCCGACGCGATGGTGGTTTCAAACCACGGCGGGCGGCAACTGGATGCCTCGCCGGCGAGCATCGACGTTCTGCCCTTCATCAAGGCGGCGGTGGGTGATCGCGCCGAATTGATTCTCGACAGCGGCGTGCGCCGCGGCTCCAGCATCGTCAAGGCGCTGTCGCTGGGCGCGACCACGACGCTGTTCGGGCGGCCGTGGCTGTACGCGGGCGCGTCCGCCGGTCCCGAAGGGATAGAACATTTGATCGGCATCATGCGCCGGGAAGTCGATTTGATCATGGGCCAGATAGGGCTCAGCACGCTAGAGGAAGCCGGCCCGCATTGCGTGTGGGTGCCGGGTAATCCGGGCGTTGCAGCCCTGGCCGCCGCCGCCTCGGTGAGAACACCGGGGCAGCCGGTGCACCTGGTCGCCGAAACCAGCGCGGCGTGAATCTCGTCGCACATCACAACCACTGTCTCCCCGGCGAGCGCCGATGCCCGCCCGGTTCACCGATTCAGGAGAGCTGAAGTGACTATTGAAGTAATACCGAATCCCGAGCCCATTGGCGCCGAGGTGCGGGGCATCGATCTCAGCCGCCCCTACTCGGAGGCCGAGTTCGCCCAGGTGCGTGGTGCGCTGGACAAGCACGGCATGATCTTCATCCGCAATCAAAAGGTGCCCGCGGACAACTTCCTCGAGTTCAGCAGCCGCTTCGGCCAGCATGAGCACCACCTGTACAAGAATTTCCTGCACCCCGAGCATCCCGAGATCCTGATACTTTCCAACATCGTGGAGAACGGCAAGCCGGTGGGACTGTCCGATGCCGGCCTCTACTGGCACACCGACGGCGCCTACGCCCCCAGGCCGCATCTGTACACCCTACTGCACGGGCAGGAAATCCCGACGGACGCGAACGGCGTGTCGCTCGGCAATACGATGTTCGTGAGCGCCGTGCACGCCTTCAAGACCCTGGACCGCGCCATGCAGGATAAGCTGCGTCCGCTCGTGGGCGGGCACAGCCTCGCCTATACGCACGCCAGGCGAAAAAAAGCGGGGGCCAAGTCAGACGCCGGCGACAAGGTGGCCAAGGAGGAGCTGGCGGCCCAGACCGACGTCTACCATCCCGTGGTGTGGAAGCACCCGAGGAGCGGGGCCGAGTGCCTGTACGTGAACGAGAATTCGACCTTCGGCTTCAAGGGCATGGGCGAAAGCGAAGCAATGCCCCTGATCGAAAAGCTGTGCGCGCACATCACCCGCCCCGAGGCTGTCTATCACCACAAATGGCAGCCCGGCGATGTCATCGTCTGGGATAATCTGCAATCCCAGCACAAGATCACGGCCGACTTCACCCCGCAGCAGCGGCGGCGCCTGCACCGCACCACGGTAACCGGCTGGTAAGCTCTGCTTTCGCGGCGCCTGAAGGACGTGGAACGGCCGCCGTTCCACCCCTGGGCGCCGAGCGCCCCGTAGTCAATCAATCGGGCAATCAATTGACGGAAACACCATGCCTCTAGATCATTCCACACCGACCACAACCATTGCCGAGCGCTACGCCGGCCAGATACTGGTGGACCAGCTCGTCATCCAGGGCGTGCGCGAAGTGTTTTGCGTGCCCGGGGAAAGCTTCCTGCCGGTGCTCGACGCGCTGGTGGACTCGCCCATCCAGACCACCACCTGCCGCCAGGAAGGCGGCGCGTGCATGATGGCCGAGGCGGTCGGCAAGCTTTCCGGCGAACCGGGCGTCTGCTTTGTGACGCGCGGGCCAGGGGCGACCAACGCCTCGCCGGGGATCCACATCGCCAAGCAGGATTCCACGCCCATGGTGCTGTTCGTGGGCCAGATTGAGCGCGCTTTCCGCGGCAGGGAGGCGTTCCAGGAAATCGACATCCGGGCGGTGTTCGGCAGTATGGCGAAATGGGCCACCGAGATCGAAGACCCGGCGCGCATCCCGGAGATCGTATCGCAGGCATTTCATATCGCCACGTCGGGCCGCCCCGGTCCGGTGGTGGTCGGGTTGCCCGAGGACGTGCTCTTCGCCAAGGCGGCGGTGAAGGACAGCGTGCGCTACGCCGTGAACGAGGTTTCGCCGCGCAACGCGGACATGGCCACGCTGAAAGACCTCATCTCGAAAGCGCGCTCGCCCATCGCGGTGGTGGGGGGAAGCCGCTGGTCGCAGCAGGCCGTGGACCGCTTCGTGGACTTCGCCGCGCGCTGCGACATTCCCGTGGCCGTGGGCTTTCGCAGGCAAATGCTGTTCCCCGCCGACCATCCCAATTTCGCCGGCGATCTGGGCCTCGGGCCGAATCCCGCACTGGTATCGAGAGTGCGCGAATCGGACCTGGTGCTCGCCGTCGGCACGCGGCTGTCCGACATCGTGACGCAGGGCTACGCGATATTCGATATTCCCAACGCGGCCAACCTCGTCCACATCCATCCCGACCCGGCGGTGCTCGGCGCGACATTCCGGCCAAAGCTCGCGATCAACGCCTCGCCGAACGCCTTCTGCGAGCGCCTCGGTGAGCTCGCGCCCGCCGCCGGCGCCGCGAAGAGCCGCGCCGCGGAGGCGCATGCCGCCTATCTGCAGTGGAGCGACACGTCGAAGATCCGCACTGCCGGCCCGTTGCAGATGGCCGAGGTCATAACCTTCCTTCGCGAGCGCCTGCCCGCGGATGCCGTTGTCACCAACGGCGCGGGCAACTACGCCACGTGGATACACCGCTTCTACCGCTTCCGCCGCTTCGGCACGCAGCTTGCGCCGACCTCGGGATCAATGGGCTACGGCGTGCCCGCCGCCATCGGCGCGAAGCGCGCCTTCCCCGAGCGCACCGTGATTGCGTTTGCCGGTGATGGCTGCTTTCTCATGCATGGGCAGGAATTCGCCACCGCCGTGCAATTCCGCATACCGGTGGTGATCGTGCTGGTCGACAACGGCATGTACGGCACCATCCGCATGCACCAGGAAAGAACCTATCCTGGCCGCATCAGCGCCACGGACCTGAAGAACCCGGACTTCGCGCAGTATGCGCGCGCTTTCGGCGGGCATGGCGAAACAGTGAAGACGACAGCGGAGTTCGCGCCCGCCTTCGAGCGCGCCGTGGCCTCGGGCATGCCGTCCATCATCCACTGCCTGCTCGATCCCGAAGCCATCACCCCCACTACGTCGCTCTCAGCCATGCGCAAGACCGCCGAGGAGGCGCTTCGCGCCGCCCGTTCGTCCAGCTAGGGCCCGTCAACGAACTACAGCGCACGTCGCACCGACAAGCCGGATGCCGGCAGCAGGAGACCGCATGACAACGATTCCAGCTTACGTTCCCCCGGAGAAACGCTCCGGAGACCTCGTGTCCCGCAGCCGCGCCGACCTGGACACATGGCTCGCCTCGCGCACCGAACCCGCGCTCGAGCCGGACTTGCCCATAATCGATCCGCACCACCATCTTTGGGTGCGCCCCGGCGACTCGTTCGGCATACCCGATCTGCGCGCCGAGATTGACCGGTCCGGGCACAACGTGCGCGCCACGGTTTTCATCGAGTGCCGCTGGCAGTACGACGAATTGTCCACCGACCCCATGGCGCCGGTCGCCGAGTCCCGCCATGTCGCCGCCATCTCGCGGGAGAAGGACGTCCGTGGAATCTGCCTCGGCATCGTGGGATTCGCCGACCTGACCCTGGAGAGCAAGATCGTCGGACAGGTGCTGGACGCGCACATCGAAGCGTGTGCGCCGGGACAATTCAAGGGCGTGCGCCACCGCGCGGTGTGGGACCCCTTCGTCAGGCCGAATACGCCGGGCCTTCGGCCTGGCTTGCTGATCGATCCGAAATTCCAGCGCGGACTCCAGGTGCTCGCGGACAAAGGGCTTTCCTACGAAGCCTGGCAGTACTACACGCAGCTTCAAGAGCTCGTGCAGGCCGCCCGCGCCGTGCCCAAGGCGCGCATTATCGTGAACCATACTGCCGGCATGATCGGCATCGGCGACCATGCCAAGATCAAGGGCGAGGTCACGGAGCGCTGGCGCCGCGGCGTGGCCGACCTCGCTGCCTGCGACAACGTGGTCATGAAGCTCGGCGGCCTGGGCATGCTCCATTGCGGCTTCGATTTTCAATACGGAGCGCAGCCGCCCAGCTCCGAAGAGCTGGTGGCCGCCTGGCGGCCTTACATCGAATACTGCATCGAAAAATTCGGCCCCAACCGATGCATGTTCGAAAGCAACGTTCCGCCTGACCGCCAGAGCTGCAGCTACGGAGTGCTTTGGAACGCCTTCAAGCGGATCACCGCCGCCTGTTCAGCCGCCGAGAAGCAGGCGCTCTATTTCGGTACGGCGCAGAAGGCCTATCGGCTCAACGTCAACTGAGCGGCTCAACGTCACCTGAGGCGCGGGGGTTTTAACGCCATCCCCTGCGGGCGCGGCGACGAAGCGCGGCGGACAGGTAGTTGAGAAACAGCTTCAGCCTGGGGTCGCCCACGCGCGTCTTGCGGTACAGGGCGTAGACGGTCCGGCTGAAATCCCCATCAAGACTGGTGGCGAACTCGTACCGGGGAAGCACCCGGACGAGGCGGCCGCTGCGCAGTTCATTGGCGATCAGCCAATGGGGCGTGATCATGAGCCCGGCGCCGTTCAAGGCAAGCGCGATCTGCGCGCCGGCGTTGTTGGTGTGAACAACCGAGCGCGGCACGACGGTCTGCACGATCCCGCGCAGGCGGAAACGGGAGCGAGGCTCCGATTGGTCGTGCTGGAAGGTGATGGAATCGTGCCGGTGCATGTCGGCCGGCGCCTGGGGCGTCCCGTTCTTCTTGAGGTATGCGGGGCTGGCGCAAAGAACATATTTGCAGCTGGTGATCTCCTGGGACACGACACCGGGGTCGTTCGTCTGGTCGGTGGTGATGGAAGCATCGATATTGTCGTCGACAAGATCGACGTGCCTGTCCGCGATGATCAGTTGCAGGCTGATCTCCTCGTGCTGCCTGCGGAACTCCGAAAGCACGGGCACCACGAGCTCATTGCCCGTGGCGACCCGCGTGTGGATGCGCAACACTGGGCCGCTCCTGTGGCGGGCCACCGAAATCCTGATCTTCAACTCGTCCACGTCGCGGACGATGGCGTTGGCGCGCGCGAGCACGAGTTCGCCGACCTCCGTCAGCGCGATATTGCGGCTGGACCTACGCACCAGCGCTGCGCCGATCTCGTCCTCGAGCTGGTTCATGTAGCGGAATACCGAAGGCGCCGACAGCCCCATCGCCCGGCCCGCCGCGGAGAAGCTGCCGGTCTTGGCGACCTGGATCAGGACGCGTAAGGCGAGGACGTTTTCCACTTTCCCTGAACCGCGTCAGAATTCCGCGAGCCGGATTTCGCGTCGCCAGAGCGCCGCGGGCTTTCGTGTAGACTTGCTCGGCATCATGCCAGGCCTGAAAACAAAGAACCTTTTTGCGCTGCGCGTGTTCCTCACGGTGGCCCGCGTGGGCAGCCTTTCGGCGGCGGCCAGGGAACTGACGCTGTCGGCGGCCTCCGTATTCGGGTACATGAAAGACCTCGAGGCGTCGTTCGAGACGCCCCTGATCAGCCGCCAGGGAAAGAAGATCACGCTCACCCCGGTTGGCCAGTTGCTGCGCGAGCGCGCCACGGTCATCCTTCAGGAAGTCGATGAGTTAAGGTCAGCCGCACGCAAGATGAGCAGCGGCATGAGCGGCACGCTCAGGATCCACACGCGCATCTCGTGCGGCTACACCTTCATTGTTCCGACGCTTCTTCAGAGCCTCAACGCGCATCCAGACCTTCACTTCCGGTTGTCGATGTCCGACGACATGGCCAGCATGCCAGATTTTAATACCGACGTGTTCATCGTGGACAAGCTTCCGGACACCATGAGCCTGGTCTCGCGGAAAATCCTCACGTCGCGCCGGATGATCTGCGCCAGCCCCGAGTATCTGCGCCGCCGCGGCGAGCCGCTGCAGCCGGTTGATCTTGAGACCCATGACTGCATCACCGCCGCGGTGGTGCGCGGCAGCACGGTGTGGCGGCTGCGGGACTCGCATGGCACCCATACCATCAGGCCGCACGCCGTGGTGCAGACCACCGATTGGCACGCCATGTACAAGCTGGCGATTCAGGGTGACGGCCTGGTCATGGTGCCGACCGGCTATGCGCAGAAGGAGTTGGCCTCGGGTGAACTGGTGCCGGTGCTCAGCCAGTATGACTGCGCTCCATCGGCCACGGCCGAGTTCCGGGAAAATCTCTGGGTGCTCTACCACCAGTCGCGGCACAAATCGCCCAAGGTGAGGGCGTTTCTCGACTTGCTTGTGGGCGTGGTCGAATCCCAGTCAGGCCGCGAGGCAGCGCTCGCGGCCCGCTAGCTCGGGGCCAGCGCGGCCTACTTGTCCGCTTTGGGCAGCGCCTGGCGCAGCCCCACCATCAGCGCGCCGGCCGCATCGGTCACGTTGCACAGGCCCGCCCCGAGGGCGATCGCCCCGTCCACGCCGAACACCGTCGCGGGCGCCGCCAGATAAACACCCTTGTTCGCTTTCACGGCCTTGGCCACGCGCTGCGCCGCGGCCATGAGCACCGGGTCGTTTCTGTCGCCCTTGCAGCCCAAGGAACGTGACAGGTCGTGGGGCGCCAGGCCGCAGATGTCCACCCCGGGGGTGGCGGCGATGCGCTCGATGTCCTCGACCGCGGTCTTTTCCTCGATCTGCAGCCACAAGAGCATTTCCTGGTTCACGCGGTCCTTGTAGTTGCGGTCCTTTTCCGGGGCCACGCCGTATTCGGCCACTCGCGAGTAGAGACTCGCCCCGCGCGCGCCCATGGGGGCGTACTTGGCCGCCTGCACGGCTTCTTCGGCCTCTTTCAGGGAATGGATGTGCGGCACGTAGATGCCGTCCGGGCCCATGTCCACCACGCGCTGCAGCATGCCGTGGTCGCCGGCCGGAATTCTCACCAGCGCCGAGATGTCGCAGGCGGTGGCGGTGCGCAACAGCGAAATCACAGTCTCGGTGTTCAGCGGTGAGTGCTCCATGTCGATGGAGAGGTAGTCGTACCCGGCCGCGGCGACTATTTCGATGACGGCGGGCTCGCACATCCCCACCCACACGCCAAACGCGGTTTTCCCGGTGGCCAGTTTGTCCCTCAGCCTGCGACTTGGCATGGTCACTTCCCTTTCAGATGTATTACGCGGCCGAGCGCTCCAGCGCCAGATTCGCGCCTCTGCGGCCCATTACCTTCTTGACTTGCGGGATGACTTCGTCGCGCATGAGATGCAGATGGTCGCTCGTTTCCTCGAACGTCAGCGACCCGCCGCTTTGCATCAGCAGATGCCCGATGCCGCCGAGCGTGCCATCGATTTCGACTATGCGGCGCGCGACCTGATCCGGAGTGCCAACGATGAACTTGCCGGTATCGATGCATTCCTTGACCGAAGGGGGCGGGCCCATGCCGGCTTCGAGCTGGATTTTGCCCGAGCGCAGCCCCTTGGCCACATCCTTGGCCGAGGCATAGCCGGGCGGGTTGTTATGAACAAAGGTCTTCCGGTACACCGACTTGTAGAAGTCGTGCAGCTTCTCGATGCGCCGCTTGGCTTCGGCCTCGTTCGGCCCCACCACGCACAGCGAGTGAAAAGCGAACCGGTCATCGGGCGCGGCCTTGCCGAACTGGGTCTTGAATGCCTCGCGATAGGCGTCGAAGCAGATGCGGGTGGGATCGACGCCCATGCCGAACACCGTCATGGTGTAGCCGTGAACGCCGATTTCCCGCGAACTGTTCGGGCTTCCCCCCACCGCCCAGAAGGGCGGATGCGGCCGCTGGTAGGGCGTGGGCGTCACGTTGACGTTGCGGTAATGGTAGTTTTCGCTGTCCCAGCGGAACGGCGCATCGTGCGTGGTGAGCGCCTTCTTCACCACGTCGTGCGTTTCCCAGAAGCGCTTGCTCATGTTCACCGGGTTGGCGCTGGAGGCGAACACTTCCACCGAGGTGCCCTTGATGAGCCCCGCCTCGAGGCGCCCCCGCGACAGCAGGTCGACCATGGCGATCTCTTCGGCGATGCGGATGGGGTCGGTGCGGTTGACCATTTGCGTGCCGATCGACAGCAGCCGCGCATTGGTGGTCATGCGCGCCACCGCCGCAAGGGTCATCAGCGGCGAGATAGACATGCAGGAAATGCTGGCGTGGTGCTCGTTCACCGCGATATCAAACCCCAGCTTGTCGGCCAGCTGGAATTCGGCGTAGTAGCGGTCGAACAGGTCCGCCGCAACCTTGGGATCCACCACCCCGTTCGGAACGGTGATGCAGGTCGGCCCCTCTACCGAAAACCAGGCCGGGTGATATTGCTGTTCGCTGAAGAACCAGTACCTCATTGCAACCTCCCGCCGCGTTTATCGTTGGAAGCCGATGCAGCGAAGTCCGAGATTGCATTCGCAAACTCGGTCGGGCGCTCGATGTGCAAATAATGTCCTGCGCCCTTGATGATCTGCTCCTGGATGTTGGGGATGCGGCTTGTATACAATTTTTTCAGTGCCGCGGGGAGCACCTTGTCGTCGTCCCCGGACAGCAGCAGGGTCTTGACGGGAATGCGGTGCAGCCACTGCGCGAGCGACGGGTTGGAGAAGATCGGCGACCATCCGAACAGGGCGAGCGTCTCGCGGTTGCGCGCAAAGCGCACCACCGCGTCCTCGGGCATGTCGGCGAACTTCAGCCCGCCAAAGGCCTTGAGGCCGATTTCCTTGTTGCTGAAGAAGGTGCCTGGGAGGTCGGCAATGGCGACCGAGAACAGGTCCGGGATCGCCGGCGCGCCGGGCTCGTCGATCGACACACCCATGGGGGCGGCCAGCACCAGCGCGGAAATGTTGTGGGCGTTGCGCACCGCAAGCTCGGTGGCGATCCAGCCTCCGAACGAGGAACCGACCAGCGTGAATTGCCCCAGGTCCAGTTTCTCGATCAGATCGAGGTAAAAGTATGCGAGGTCGCCGACACTGCGGAATCCGGCGGGGAGATCCGAATTTGCAAAGCCGGGATGCGACGGCGCGATGACCTCGAAGCGCTGCGACAGCAGCGAAATGAACTCGTCGGACGCGTCAACGCCGTCGCCCGCGTGCAAATACAGGAGCTTGGGTCCCGAGCCGCGGCGCAGCATGTCGATCTGCGTGTCCCCCACCTTGATGCGCTCTGGCGCGGCCTGAATGAACATTGTTACCTCTTCGAAAAGTAAGTGATTTTCGCCAAAAAAATGATACCGCAAGCGTGCTGCCGCAGAGCGCTAAAGGCTTGAAAGCTCTTTTCCGAATTTCTGAAGCGAAGCGCGCAGCCGCAATGTCGTTGGGCGCTTGCCCCCCAACCCGCGGAGAGCAGCGGGCGGCGCCCGACCGGCTAGCCAAGCGACTTAAGCACCTTCTTCGCCACCCTGATTTCATCGGCGCTCAAATGAGCCAGGCGCGCCGTCTCGAACTCCTCCACGCGGCGGCGCAGCGAAACCACCCGCTGCAGTCCGAGCGGGGTCAGCGAAAGCTTGGTGGGGCCGCTGGAGGTCAGCAAACCCGCCTGCCGCAGCGCGTCAATCGCCTCCTCCACGCTGGTCTCGCTCAGGAAAAGCTTGTGCGCCGCGGTGAGCACGTCAACCGTGGGATGTCTTTCGAAGAAGGAAAGCACCCGGCTCTGCGAAATGGTGAGCCCCTCGGCATCGCGCTCGTGCTGAAAGCGCCCGGAAAAGGCGCTGAACGCCCCCCACAGCAGCCCAAGCATGCTGCTGCCGTGATCGACCTCGAGATCGACTCCCTCCGGTCCAGCGTTGCCGTTGGCGCTGGAATATTGCAACGCCGTGCCGAACGCCCCACGCGCGAACAACAGTCCCTCGTTGCCGTGGTTGGCAAAGCGCTCGACCCTACCAACCACGATGGCGTGGTCCCCGGCATCGATGACTTGATGCAGCACGCATTCGAAAGCGGCCGCCACGTTGTCAAGCACCGGCACCCCGCCTAGACCGGCGGACCACTTGACGCCCGCGAACTTGTCCCCGCCCGAGCGGGCGAAGTTGTTCGCGGTATCGAGCTGTTCCAGCGACAGCACGTTGATGGCAAAGCGCTCCACGGCGATGAATTCACCGTAGCTCTGCGCGCTCTTGGCGACCGCCCATTGGACGAGCGGCGGCACCAGGGACACCGAAGAGAAGGAGTTCACGGTCACGCCATAGAGCAGCGCATCGCGGCCCTTGGTGGTCACGACGGTCACGCCGGTGGCGAACTGGCCGAGGGCCCTGCGGAACGCGCGGGTGTCGTCTTCCGGTTTGCCGGATTCAAGGCGGGTATTCACAGGCGGGTATTCACTAAGGTCATGACAACGGGTTAAAAAGGGGATAAATGGCCCACTTCAATCGCGCGGCGGCTCACTGGGGTTTGATGCCCAGGCGCTTGATCAACTCCGCGGAATCCTTGTAGTCCGCCGTCAGCAGCTTGTTGAACTCCTCCGGCGTGCTTCCGGCGGCTTTCCCGCCGATAGTCTTGGTGATCCTCGCCCGCATGTCGGGGGTGCGCACCGTTTCGGACAGGTCGCTCGCAAGCCTGTTCAGGATGTCCCTGGGCAGGGCGGCGGGGCCGATGAGGCCTCCCCATGACAGCGGCGGACGCGGCAGCACGCCGGATTCGGCCAGCGTTTCAATCTCCGGCGCCTCGGTGACGCGCTCGTTCACGCCCCATACGGCAAGGATGCGGGCCTTGCCCGTCTTCTGGTTGTTCAGGCCCGATTGCAGGTTGTCGGCCATGATCTGCACATCGTTGCGAAGCATCGCCTGCAGCGCCGCCGGGGTGTTCGTGAACTGCACCTCGGTCATGCTGGTCCCGGTGGCCATTTTCATCATCTCGAACAGCAGATGCGGCGTGGTCCCGATGCCAGGCGACCCGTAGTTGCCCTTGGTGGGGTTGGCCTTCAACCACGCGATGAACTCCCTGGTGTTCTTGGCCGGGATCTCCGAGTTGATCATGATCACGTTGACATAGTTCACCAGCAGCGCCACGCCGGTGAGGTCGCGCTCGGGCGAGAACGACAGCTCCTTGCTGAGCGCGGGCAGCGCGGTGAGCCCGGAAATCGCCCAGCCGAGGTTGTAGCCGTCGGGCGTGGAGCGGGCCACCGCCTCGTAGGCAATCCTGCCGCCGGCGCCGGGCTTGGCTTCGATGATCATCGGCTGCTTCCAGCGCTGCTCGATCTCCGTAGCCACCAGCCGCATGAACAGATCGCCCGAGGAGCCGGGCGCCGACCAGTTGATGACCTTGACCGGCCGGGACGGAAAGTCGGCGCCGAAGGCGCTGCAGCAAGTGAATGAAAGCGTGGCGGCGGCAACAGCGCCGGCGGTTCGCAACAGGGTTCGCAGCATGAAAAACCTCCTCAGGTGGTTCGGGCCGGACAATGGAAATTACGGGAGAGCCGATTGATTACCGAGCCTTCACTGCGGCGGAATACCCAGGCGCTTTATCAGATCAGCGCTGTCTTTGTAATAGGCCGCCAGCAGCTTGTTGAACTCATCCGGCGTGCTTCCGGCGGCTTTCCCGCCAATGGTCTTGGTGATCCTCGCCCGCATGTCAGGGGTGCGCACCGTTTCGGTGAGATCGCTGGCGAGCCTGTTCAGGATGTCCTTGGGCAGGGCCGCGGGTCCGATGATGCCGCCCCAGGACAGGGGCGCGCTCGGCAGTACGCCGGACTCGGCCAGCGTTTCAATCTCCGGCGCCTCGGCCACGCGCTCGTTCACGCCATACAGGGCGATGATGCGGGCCTTGCCTGTCTTCTGGTTGTTGATTCCCGATTGCAGACTGTCGCCGATGATCTGGACATCGCTGCGCAGCATCGCCTGCAGCGCCGCCGGGGTGTTGGTGAACTGCACCTCGGTGAGGCTCACTCCCTGGGCCATTTTCAGCGCCTCGAACATCAGGTGCGGCGTGGTGCCGATGCCGGGCGACCCGTAGTTGCCCTTGCCGGGATTCGCCTTCAGCCAGGCGACAAACTCCTTCATGTTCTTCGCCGGGATCGACGAGTTGATCATGATCGAGTTGACATAGTTCACCAGCTGCACCACACCGGTCAGGTCGCGCTCGGGCGAGAACGACAGCTCCTTGCTGAGCGCGGGCAGCGCGGTAAGCGAGGAAATCGCCCAGCCCAGGGTATAGCCGTCGGGCGTGGAGCGGGCGACCGCCTCGTAGGCGATTCTGCCGCCGGCGCCGGGCTTGGCTTCGATGATCATCGGCTGCTTCCAGCGCTGTTCGATCTCCGTGGCCACCAGCCGCATGAACAGGTCACCCGAGGAGCCGGGCGCCGACCAGTTGAGGACCTTGACCGGTCGAACCGGAAAATCCGCGCCGATGGCGCTGCAGCACGTGAACGAAAGTGTTGCGGCGGCAACAACGCTGGCGGTTCGCAACAGGCTTCGCAGCATCAAATTTCCTCTACGGTTCAGGCCGGAAATGATACACCCCTCGCCCTGAAAGCGATTGAAAAGGTGCTTTTCTATTTGCTGCTCCCACGGGCCAGCATGGACCCCGGACAAGACGCTCACTCGGGCGGTCACGCATGGGAAACGAATGAAGTGGTTTTTCCCAAACTGTTTTGGTTGGCCGGGCCATGCGGCCGCCGCAACGCGGGCTTTTTGACGCGCTGGCGCGCTCAAACACTTCTTTCGGCCTTGCCGCTGTGGTGTGGACGCGGGCATCGCCACGCTGAACCGCTACGCCTGGCTGGGAAAAACAGCACCGTGGGGCCTACGCGACCGCGTGCCCGATACGGCGCGCGTCTTCAGTGGTTGACTACTGGGTTGACTACTGCGGGGTTGACTACTGCGGGGTTGACTACTGCGGGGTTGACTACTGTTTGGCTGGCGCCGGCCTGGACCGATGCGGCGGCCGCCTTGCGGCGTTATGGCGAGCGCCCGGCATCTTGGTTCCGTGCGGGGCGCGTTCGACCACCCCGCCATTGAATGCCCGCTCGACCTCCGCCCTGATGATGGATTCGGGATCCAGGCCCGGCGCGGCGTAGGTGGTGCCGATGCGGGTGCCTGCCACCCGGCCCCCGCGCTTATAGGTCGCTTTCCACTCGTAGCCGTCGGATATCTTCCGCCAGTCGACTTCGTAGGCGCAGCCGGCCCGGTTCCCAACCGCCTGGCATTCGCCTTTCAACTTCACCATGCCCGCCATGTTTAACCCCGAATCTGGGCCCAAGACCCGCCCTGTTCTACTGGGCGCCTCCCCCGACTGCACATCCTAGTACAAACAAAGCGGCAAAAGGAAATCAGTGGTCAGAGAGCGGGTAGACACAATATGTAGTGTCGTTATGGGGTTAATCGAGGTATTTCCGGTAATTTCTTGAAATGCATGCCAGTGGCATTTCATCGCACGGCGCTAGGCTGCCGGCCACCTGAAATCAGATTCAGGCTGGTCGCATTTCCGAGGGGGTGCGGTTGCGGTTCAACAAAGCCTCTATCGCGCCGGTTTTAAGAATTGTTTCCGCCCACCACCTGACCGTGCGCCGATGCGTGAGCGTCCTCGCTCACTTTGCCTTTGTTGCGCTCCAGGGCATTCTCTTTCCCTTGACTTCAGAGCTGCCTTCGATACGGTCGCCTTTTATGGTGCCCGAGTAGTTCACCCCGTCCACCCTGAAGAAGAGCTGGTTGCCGTCCACGCGTCCCTGCAGCGGCAGGCTGGTGCGCCCCCGTGCGAGCGACCCGCTCAGAGTCTGGGCGGTCTGCAGGATCTGGAAGCGCTCCTCACCCACGCGCCACTCGCCGCCTACGGACGCCGGCACCGTGTACAGCAGCACCTTGCACCATGCCTGGCAATTGTCGCCGACCTGGACCTCGCGGTCCGGTGTCCATTCGTTGATGCCGAAGGTGTTGGCGACGATCCGGGTTCCAGGAGTGAGTTTCAGGAACTTTGGCTGCAGCTTGTTGAGATTGTCGGGGAGCAGAAACAGCGCCAGCACGGTCGCCTTGGAGAAGTCGGCCTCGAACATGTCGCCCTGCACGAATTCAGCCAGATGCGACACGCCCTCTTTGGCCGCGTTGCGCTTCGACAGTTCGACCATATCGGGGTTGAACTCGACGCCAAGCCCGCGCGCGCCGCGCTTGGCCGCAAGGATGATGTTGCGGCCATCGCCCGAACCCAGGTCCACCACGTAGTCCTTGGGCGTGACCTTGGCGATGTCCAGCATCATTCCCACTGTTTCCACGGGCGACGGCACCCACACCACGTCCTTGCCCGCCTGACCTGAAATCGGCGTGAACTCCTTGGGCGCGGCCGGGTCGGCCGCCGCCTGGGCGAACACAGCCGCGGCCGGCACGGCGAACGCCGCGGACAGGCAAACCGACAAAAGGATTCTGCGCAGACTGACCATGGCGATCATTTTCTCCTCCCTAAAGGAAGTAGGCATGATACCAGCGCGTCCGCGCGGGGTCTCGTGCGGGCCCGGCAACCACCCGGCGGCGAGGCCCCCCATGGGGCGCACCTTCTCAGGATCGCGAACACCTGTAGCTGCGCCACCGGCCAGCGCCTCGACAGGGCAGCCTGCGCGGGCGCCTCGGGGAACGAGCTGACCCCGGGGAATGAGCCGCCGACGGTGTGGGCGGGAGGCCCGGTTCCTCAATCCCCGCGGCGCGGCCGCAGGGCAACCATCACTCGGCCTTGATATTGTAGGTTTTGATGATCCGGCCGTAGCGTTCGTGATCCACCGCCATGAATTTGGCGAACGCCGCGGGCTCGTGCTTGGCCACGGGATCCAGGCCCATTTGCACAAACTTGGCTTTGAGATCGCCGTTCACCGCGGCAATGATGGCCTGGTTGAGAACGTCGACGACGGCGCGAGGCGTGCCGCCGGGAGCGCCGTAGCCTATCCAGCCGACCTGCGAGTAGTTGGGAAAAGTCTCGGCCATGGCGGCAACGTTCGGCAACTGCGGCACCCGCTGCGTGGAGGAGATGCCCACCAGCTTCACGAGGCTCGCGCCGCGCACCGCTTCGGCCAGGTTGTTGAATATGGCGGCCACTTCGCCTGAGACCACCGCGCGGCTCATGTCGGCGGTGTTCTTGTAGGACACCAGCTCGAACTTCACCCCCGTGGCGTCGGTCAGCTCCGCCAGCGACACCTGCCCGGACAACGAAGCCACGCCGAAATGAATGGGCGCCTTCTGCGCCTTGGCGTAGTCGAAGAACTCCTTCACGGTATTCACCGGCAGGTTCTTGGTGACCATCAACGCATAGTAAAAGTCGGCCGCCCTTGCGATCGGCGCAATGTCCTTGAGTACGTCGATCTCCATCTTGTACAGATGCGGATTGACGATCAGGGAGTTGCTGATCATGGCGATGGTGTAGCCATCGGGGGCCTGGCGGGCCATGTAAGTCCAGCCGATATTGCCGAAAGCGCCGGGCTTGTTCTCCACCACCACGGGCTGGCCGAGCCTGCCCTTCATCGAGTCGCCGATCATCCGGGACACCGCGTCGACCGTCCCGGCGCCAAAGGGCACGACCAGCGTGATGGGACGCTCCGGGAACTTTGCCGACTGCGCGAACGCAGGCGATGCCGCGACGGCAGCGGCGAGCGCTGCCGCCATGACAGCCAGCCTTGAAGCCATATTCCTCCTCCCCCGAACTGAAGACCGCATGCTGCCGCGGTCTGTCAGGCGGCCCGCTTCATGGTGATCTCGGAGAAATCCGGCATTCTCGCCCCCATGATCACCGCTTCCTCGTCGGCCTTGAAGGTGATCTCTTCGCCGGCCGAGAGTTCGATGGCATCCAGCGGGCCGAAATCGCGCCCCCCGGCCTCGATCCAGCCTGACAGGACCATCATCACGCGAATGGCGGATATAGGCGCGATGCGCGCGCTTGCGCCCTTGTCGACGCGATACTGGAACGCGCCCGCGCCGCGCTCGTTGAAGGTGCCCAGGTCGCGCATGGAGAGGCCGGGCGAACCGGCCACGGGCATCCACGCATAAGCCTCCGGGTCGATGATGATCGGACCATCCTGGCGCGGCTTGGGGTAGGAGACTTTGCGTCCCGCGAGAAATTCCCAGATGGCCTCGAAGGCATCCTGGTTGGTCTTGGTGCCGTTCTCGGTGCGGGTGTAGATGCCCTTGACGAATTCGCCCGTCTTGCGCATCTCGCCCACGGCGCGCTTGATCTCCGACTGGGGATAGTAGCCATGTCCGGCCGCGCCGCCGAACTGGATGATGAACAGGTAGTTGCCTTCGGGGTTGTCATACGGGCCGTAATAGGCGCCTTCGGGAAAGTAGGCGATCTGGCCCTGCGGAATGGCCTTGCCGGGGGCGATGTTCAGCGGATTCTTGATGGCAAAGCGGAACTGGTCGAAGTTGTGCCGGTGCCGTGGCGAGAACGTGCCGCCTTCGCCATAGACGGCGGACAGCAGTTCGTAATTGTCGGGGCGGCTGGGGTCGCCGCGCATCAGGTACTTGGATTTGGTGTTGACGGCCCGTTGGCCGGCCGCCTTTGCCCACTCCACGGATTCAAATGGCACCGCTCTCATATCAGCTCTCCTTGTATCGGTTGATGTTCATTCCGGCAGGCGTTCAGGCGGCCGACCTGTCCAGCGCCGGGCTGCTCTCGCGGCCCTTGAGAAGCTCCGCGACCCGCGGCACCACCTCTTTCGCCATGAGGCGCAGGTGGTCGGCGGTGTCCTCGAAAGACAGGGTGCCGCCACCCTGCATCAGCAAGTGGCCGATGCCGCCCAACTGCTCGTCAATCTCGACAATGCGGCGCACCACCTGGTCGGGCGTGCCGACGATGAACTTGCCGGTCTCGATGCACTCCGGCAGCGGCGGGGGCACGCCCAGCGAGTCGGTGATGACCTGCTTGCCCGAGCGCAGCGACTTGGCGACCTCCTTGAACGAGGAATAGCCCGGAGGCGACGACAGCACCGTCGACTTGCGGTAGAGCGCCCGGTAGAACTCGAACAAATGCTCGGCGCGCTTGTGGGCTTCGGCCTCGGTCGGCCCCACCACGCACAGCGAGTGGAAGCAAATCCGGTCGAGCGGCGCCGGCTTGCCGAACTTCGCCCGGTAGGCGTCGCGGTAGGCGTCGTAGCACACGCGCGCCGGCGCGATGCCCATGCCAAACACCGCCATGACATAGCCATGCTCGCCGATTTCGCGCGCGCTGCTGGGGCTGCCGCCGACGGTCCAGAAGGGCGGATGCGGCTTCTGGAACGGGGTCGGGACAACGTTGACGCTCCGGAAATGGTAGTTGTCGCTGTCCCAGCGGAAGGAGCCGTCGCGGGTGGTGAGCGCCTTCTTCACGACGTCATGCGTTTCCCAGAAACGCTTGCCCATTCCCACCGGGCTCTCGCCGGAGGCGAACACCTCCATCGAGGTGCCCTTGATCAATCCCGCCTCGAGACGGCCCCGCGACAGCACGTCGACCATGGCGATCTCCTCTGCGATGCGCAGGGGATCGGTGCGATTGACCATTTGCGTGCCGAGGGACAGGAGGCGGCAGCGCTTGGTCAGGCGCGCGGCCACGGCCAGCGTCATGAGCGGCGAAATGGACATGCAAGACAGGCTCGCATGATGCTCGTTCACCCCGATGCCGAAGCCCAGCTCGTCACACAATTGAAACTCGGCGTAGTAGCGGTCGAACAGGTCCGCCGCGACATTCGGATCGATCACGTTGGTCGGGACGGTGATGCAAGTGGCTTCACCTTCCACATCCTTCCACGCCGGATGGTACTGCTGCTCGGTGAAATACCAGTATTTCATTGCAACCTCCTGCTGGGTGTGCGTGAAGGATCCGTGTTCAGCGCCCGATGCCGATGCCAATGTCAATGCCAATGTCGTCAACGCCGGTGCGGCGTCAATGCGGGGTGCGGCGGATACAGTATACATTTTAGCCCCGTGCGGCTGCCCAGTAAATCGGCCGGATCGATCATGCGGTCGATGTGCCTAACAACAATGAACGATGCTGACGAAGACCCCTTCTCATTCGACCAGCGCTGGGAGACCACCCGGCACCAGTCTGAAAAAAACGGGACTGGAAAAAACGGTATTCTCCATCCGGCATCCGACAACCTGGGCGACACGCGGTAGCCCGGGCCATCTTCAAGGAGAATCAAAGATGTTCCAGCAGGACCTGCTCAAGGGCAAAAAAATCTTGATCACCGGCGGCGGCACCGGCCTTGGCAAAAGCATCGGCCGGCGCTACATGGAGCTCGGGGCCGAGTTGGTGATCTGCGGGCGCCGGGCCGAGGTGCTGGAGGCGACGGCCAAGGAACATCATGAAGCCACCGGCGGCAAGGTCTCCACCCACATCTGCGACGTGCGCGACGCCGCCGCCATCGACGCCATGATGGAGACAATCTGGAAGGACGGGCCGCTCGACGTGCTGGTCAACAATGCCGCAGCCAACTTCATCGCCCGGTCGGAGAATCTTTCGCCGCGGGCGGTGGACGCGGTGTTCAACATCGTGCTGCACGGCTCGGTGTACTGCACCCTGGCCGCCGGCAAGCGCTGGATCGCGGCGGGCCGGAAGGGAAGCGTGCTCAGCATCGCCTCCACCCAGTCGTTCACCGGCGCGGCGTTCACCATGCCGAGTGCCGCCTCCAAGGCGGGGGTGGTGGCCATGACCCAGAGCCTGGCTTCGGAATGGGGGCCGAAAGGCATCCGGCTGGTGGCGGTGGCGCCAGGCCTTTTTCCTACACCGGGGGCCTGGGAACAGCTTTTTCCGGAGGGGTCGCAGGCACAGGACAAGCGGCTGGAAATTCCCCTGCGCCGCTACGGCGAGCACGGCGAACTCGCCAATCTGTGCTCGTTCCTGGTCTCTGACGGTGCGGGGTACATCAACGGCGAACTGGTGGTCATCGATGGCGCGCGCTGGATGCAGGGCGTGGGCGGCCCGAACCTGGTGGCCATGCAGGGCTGGACCGACGCGCAATGGGAAGCCATGCGCGCCAAGGGCCGTCAGTAAACCCACGGCTTTAGTAACGGGCAAGGCGATACGCGATGCGCCGCCGCCGAACCTTCCGGCGCCCCTTCCAAGCTTAATGCAGCCACCGAGGACGACATGACCTTCGAAACCATCCTTTTCTCCGTCGAAGATGGCATCGCCACGCTGACGCTCAACCGGCCGAAAAAATTCAATGCGCTCGACATGCTCATGCGCAGGGAAATCGCGCAGGTGGTGAGCGACATCACCCTCGATGCATCGGTGCGCGCGCTCATCGTCACCGGCAGCGGCGGAAACTTCTGCTCGGGAGGCGACATCGCCACCATGCAGACGCGCACTCCGGGCCCCGAGGCGGCGCGGCTGCGCATGCGCGACAACTGGGACTGGGTGAAGGGGCTGGTGAACCTGGATATTCCCGTCATCGCGGCGGTCGACGGGGTCGCCGCGGGCGCCGGATTCAACATCGCGCTCATGACGGACTTCGTCCTCGCCACCGGCCGCGCGACCTTCTGCCAATCGTTCACGCGCGTGGGCCTGGTGCCGGACGTGGGCGGCATGTACCTGTTGCCGCGCGTGGTCGGGCTGCAGGCCGCCAAGGAGCTGGTCTTTTCCGCCCGCACCCTGAACGCGGAGGAGGCGCGCTCAATGGGGATCGTCTACCGCGTCGTCGCCGAAGGCGCGCTGCTTGCCGAGGCCGCCAGCCTCGCCAGGCGCATGAGCCGCGCCTCGCGGACGAGCATTGGCCTTGCCAAGGGCATTCTCAACAACAGCTACCAGAGCGACCTCGACAATGTGCTGCGGGTCGAGGCGGCGGCCAACGGCATGTGCTTCGAGACGCCGTACCACAAGGACGCGATCGACCGCTTTCTGAAGAAGACGCCGCTGGTGTTCGAGCCGTTTTCCTCGGCCGATATCGCCGCCAAAAACAAGTAGAGGCCACAAGCAGCGGCGACAAGTAGCTGCGACAAGCAGCGGCAACAATTCGCCGCGAAGAAACGGCGACAGGGAGCGGCTAGCTCACCAGCAGTCCGCCATCGATCGCCAGCACCTGCCCGGTCAGGGTGGGGCACTCGTCGGAGGCGAGGAAGACCGCCATTTGCGCGATGTGCTCGGGCTGGACAATCCCCAGGACCTGCCGTGACAGGTTTTCCTTCAGCCACGAAGCGGTCTCGAATCTTTTGAGCACCCGTTCCGTTGCCGTGGTTGCCGGCATGATGGTGTTGACGCGCAACTTGTCCTTTCCGTATTGCACCGCCAGGGCACGCGTCAGCGAGACGATTCCGCCCTTGGCGGCCGTGTAGGCGTCGCGGTCGGGAACCCCCATCAGGGCCGCGGCGGACGCGGTGTTGATCACCGCGCCGCCCCCGCTGCGGATGATCTCCGGTATGGCCGCCCGGCAGCACAACATGGTTCCCCAGAGATTCAGCTTGATCACCTCGTCGAAGGCTTCCTCGCTCAACTTGGTAACCGTCGCGTCCTTGTCAGCGCCCCGACCCGCGTTGTTGTAGAGCGTGTCCAGCCGGCCGAACGCCGCCACCGTTTCCCTGACCGCAGCCTCGACCTGGGACGCGTCCGTGATGTCGACCGGAAGGAACCGTATTTTTCCGCCGCTCTCTTTCCCCTCGCGTTCCAGCGCCTCGCCCCGCTCGGCACTGCGGCCCAACGCGACCACCTGCGCGCCTTCGGCCGCGAACAGCTTGGCCGCCGCACGTCCGATGCCGCTGGTCGCCCCTGTGATGATTGCTACCTTGTCTTTGAGCCGGTTCATGTTGTCGCGTTCACTCCGAAACGATGTCACGGGCGGTGGTGTGGTCGTCCTTCACCACATTGCGCAGCACACCCAGCCCCTCGATGTCCACCTCGACCACGTCGCCCTCCTTCAGCCACAACGCCGGAGAATGCGCCGCCGCGGAGCCATCGGGCGTGCCGGTCGAGATGATGTCGCCGGGCCTCAGCCAGATGATGGTGGAAAGATAGGAAATGATGGCGGGGATGTCGAAGATCATCTGGCTGGTGTTGCCGTCCTGGGCGAGGAACCCATTCACGCGAGTCTTGATGCCGATGCGGCTTACATCGGGCATCTCATCCGCCGTCACCAGATACGGGCCGACGGCGCCGGAGCGGAAAAAGTTCTTGCCCGGCCCCGGGCCGCGCTTCAGCCAGTCCCGGACCGTGCCATCGTTCACGCAGGTGTAACCGGCGATGTGGCTCCACACGTCAGCCGGCGCGACATTGCGGGCGGCGCGCCCGATGACGACAGCAAGTTCGCCTTCGTAGTCCAGGTTGTCCGAGACCGACGGCTTCATGATGGGGTGGCCGTGGCCCACGAACGCGTCCATGGCCTTGGGGAACCACGCCGGGTACTTCGGCTTCTCCACCGCGCCCCCCGAGGGCTTGTGGTAGTTCGCCCCGGCGCACAGCACTTTGGAAGCGTCGGGCACCACCGGCGCAATGTCGAGCTCGGCGAAATCAAAGTCGGGCTGGAAGCGCTGTCCCGCCAGGCGCGCCTCTTCCAGGCCGCCGCGCTCCAGCAGCAGCCGCAGGGTCGGGTACCGGCTCAGGCGCCTGCCGAGTTCCACCACCCCTTTTCCATTGAGGATGCCGTAACTCGCGGCGCCCTTGTCTTGAAAACTCACGAAGCGCATGCGCCCCTCACTGAGGATGAAAACCGCGCATCAATAGGGAACTGCATCAATAGGGGATGGCCCGCAGCGCGCCCCCATCGAGCGTGACCGACTGCCCGGTCATGCCATCGGCCAGGGGCGAGGCGAGCAGCAGCACGAACGGCACCACGTCCGCGCCGCTGAGCACGCGGTGAATCGGAATCTGCGCCAGCACAGCATCGCTTGCCCCGCTTGCGGTGGTCTGGTGTTTTTCGGCCAGCATGGACAGGCGCGAGTCATGCCGGCCGGTCTCGACAATGTGGCAGTGCACGACGTTGACGCGTATTCCCGAAGCCGCCGTCTCCTCCGCCAGGTGCTTGGCGAAGACCGTCAGCGACGAATTGCCGATGCCCTGCACCAGCGATGAGCCGGCGACGATGGCCTCGTTGGTGCGGAACACGCTCCTCGCAGAGGTGCCGCTGATGCAGACAATGCGCGGACTGGCGCTCTTGCGCAGGTACGGCAACGCCGCCCGGCTGCAGCGCACAGCGGTCATGGTCTTGCCGCGCAGGCGGGTTAGCATCTGCTCGTCGGTCATCTCTTCGATGGAGCTGACGATGGTGTCCACGTTGGTCGAGGCGTTGTTGACCAGCACGTCCAGGCCGTTGAATTTTTCCGCCACCTTGGCCATCAGCGCGCGGCACTGGGCTTCATCCGAAAGATCGGCGCTGATCGCCTCGCACTTTCCACCAGCCGCGCGCATCTCGGCCGCCGCCGCTTCGAGCTCGTTCTTGTCCCTGGCGCAGATAACCACGCGAGCGCCCTCGGCCGCGAACGCGAAGGCGATATCCCTGCCGAGCCCCTTGCTGCCGCCCGTGACGACGACCACCTTGTCCCTGAGCGCCAGGTCCATTGGGCGCTAGTGCTTGGCCTGCGCGCTCGCGCCCTGTGGGTTCCGGAGGACGTAGCTCTTGGCCGCGGGGTCGAAATAGGCCCGCTCCTCCTTGTAGTGGCCCGCCACCCAGGTGACGCAGTAGGTGTCTTCGAGGACCTCGAAGCTGTGGATGTCGTTCGGCGGCAGCACCGTGATGGCGTCGCCAAAGGTCATTTCACGATCGTCCACCATCTTGAGGTCCGCGAAACCCGGCACGGACCCGTCGTCCTTGCGGTGGTAGTGCGTATGCTTCAGGCGCCCCTTGTAGATGATGAAACCTTCGTAAGTGCCGTGATCGTGCGGCCGCACCTTGAGGCCCGCCGCCAGATGATCGACGGTGACGTACAGATCGCCATCCCAGTACAGGTAGCGCGACCAGTCGATATGGTTGCCGGGCCTCAAGGGGCCGGGCAGCGAGCGCAGATCAGGGTGCTTGATGACCGGCTGGGCCGCCTCGATGAGCCCTTCGTTGAGGGCCTTCTCGTCGAATCCCGCCCGCTCGATGAGCGAGATGATCTTCCCCGCGAAATCCCGGATGAACGTGTTGCCAGTTGCCGGTTGCGTCATTTCCCACCTCCTCTTGGCTGCCCTTTGCTGGATTTTGCGAAGAGCAGGTTAAGGCTCGACTGCGCATGCGCGCCGTCAAACAGTATGCGCCAGCTTCACCGGGTTTGCATCCCGCGTTGCGTCAGGCGCGAGCAATTGCTCCACCATGGGGCCGCAGGCGCCGCAGATCTGGCGCAGCACCAGCGCTCTTTTCAGAAAAAGATGCGCGTCGCACTCGGCGGAAAAACCCATGCCGCCGTGAACCTGGATGTTGTTGTAGGCGTTTTCAATGGCCGCCTCGGCGCCCACGTGGGAGGCGGCCGCGATTTGAAAGGTCCGGTCGGGCGACCTCTGCCTCATAGCCACCGCCGCCATCGCAAGCTGTGCGTACGCGGCCTCGGCGCGCATCGCATTGTCCGCGCACATGTGCGCGACACCCTGGAACACGCCAATCGGTTTGCCGAACTGAACGCGGTTCTGCGCGTACTCCGCCGCGCGCGCGGTGGTCGCCTCGGCAATGCCGGCCAGCTGGGCCACCAGCAACAGATGCAGGGCCTCGCGCTCGTCCTCCTTGGCCATCGCCAGGGGCCGGACCCCTGCCGATTTCGCCCGGTGCAGGGCGCTCGCGTCATCCAGCGCTTCAAGAGCCTCGATTTGCAGCGCCTTGGCATCCACCAACGCCACCCCGGACTCATTCAGCACCAGCACCACCGCGGCTGCAGCGCCGTCAATGATCTGGAAAGTTCCGCTGACGCGCTCCGCGGTGATTTCGCAGTCGGCCGCGGGTATGCCGTACGCGGCCTTGGTCTCGCCCGCGACCAGCGCGCGGCAAAGCTCACGATTGCCGCTGGAAGCCGCGATCCGGGCAGCGAGAATGGTCGCACTGAGGGCCGGAGGCAGGAGATGCTTCCCGAACTCGCGGCCGGCGAGGACTTGATCGGTAATGTCCAGGTCCGCGCCGCCGTGCTCCGCGCTGACGCCCAAGCCCAACCAGCCCAGTTCGGCGATCAATGACCAGGCGCCCGAGTCCGCGGCCGGATTGCGCGCGAAGCGTGTGGTGGGAAAGCGGTCGCGAAGAACCGCGGCCACGCCGTCCGTCAACAGCACTTGATCCTCGGTGGGACGCAGGTCAATGGCCATTAGAAGCTCCGGCCACGACAACTTCGTCCATGGCTACTGCGTGCATGACTACTGCGTGCATGACTACTGCGTGCATGGGCAACTCCGTCCACTAATAACTCCGCGGCAGCCCAAGGCCACGTTCCGCAATGATGTTGCGCCTGACTTGCGCCGTCCCGCCGGCAATCACGTACTTGCGGTCGCCGAGAAAGTACCGCGTCCACTCCCCCAGCGCCGGGCTGAGTTCGAGGGCCTCGGGGCCGAGCATATCCATGCCCAGACGCCGGATGCGTTGCAGCACTTCACCGAAATAAAGAAACAGCGTCGCCGCCTCCGCCGCGCCCGTGGGCGCGTCCTTGGCGCGCGACAACGTCATGTACGTCATGGCCTGCAGGGCCGCCGCTTCGGCGCGGATCGCCGCCAGCCTCGGCGCGATATCGGAATGGCCCCGCGACGCTCCGCGCTCGCGCCAGAAGCGCAGCAGGCGCTCCACAGCCTCCCGCATGAACGAGGGGAAGGCAATGGCATTGGTCAGCCGCTCGCTCACCAGCGTGCTCATGGCCACCGTCCAGCCGTCGTTCACCGCGCCCACGACGTTTGAGAGCGGTATGCGAACGTCGTCGTAGAACACCTCGGTGTAGTGCGCGCCATGGTCCATGGTGCGGATGGGACGCACGGTAATGCCGGGCGTCTTCATGTCGCAAATGACCCAGGTGAGGCCGCGATGCCGCTTCTGCGCCGGATCGCTCCTCACCAGCAGCATCTGGTAATCGGCCACATCCGAATGTGACGACCAGATCTTCTGGCCGTTGACAACCAGCGTGTCGCCTTCGACGCGCCCGGTGGTCTTGAGGCCCGCTAGGTCGGAGCCCGCGTTCGGTTCCGAAAACGCCTGGCTCCAGAGCACGTCGCCGCGCAGAATCCTCGGCAGATGGAATTCGCGCTGCTCATCGGTGCCGCATTCCATCAGCGTGGATGCGGCGTGCTGCAGCGTGACGCTCAAGGACCCGACCGGGGGCGCCTCGGCGGCGGCGCACTCCTCGAACCAGATCATCTGCTGGACGAGCGAAAAGTTGCGCCCGCCGTAGCGCTCCGGCCAGGCGAGCGCGCCCCAGCCGCCCGCGTACTTGCGCCGCTGCCAGGCCAGATCGAACTCGCGCATGGCCGGGCCGAAATGCGGCCGCGGTTCGGTCGGCCGGTTTTCGCGGAGCCACGCGCCCATCTGGCGGCGCAACTCCTGATCAGCCGGGTCGAAGCTGAAATCCATGCTGATGCAAACTCCACGTGAGCCCCGAGGGCTTGGATGAATGACGCTTCGAATGACGCCTGCGAAGGCCGAATGACGCCTGCGAAGGCGCGATCGATGTTAGTGACGTTGTATGGGTGTGTCAACTTCAAATATGATTGGTCTGAGCCCTCGCGCAAACGACTTTTCACGTGTGAAAGACCACCATGTCCAATCTGCCGAAGATGTCCCATTACGAGACCATTCTTTACGAAGTTTCAGAGTCCGACGGCGTCGGCACGATCACCATCAACCGCCCCGACCGCATGAACTCGTTCACTCACGAAATGGGCTTTGAATTCGCCGATGTCTGGGAACGCGTCAGGACCGACAAGGCGGTGCGCGCGGTGGTGCTGCGCGCCGCCGGCGACCGCGCGTTCTCGACCGGTGCGGACGTGAAGGAAGGCGGCTGGACGCGCGCGAGCAACGGCCCCTTCGAGCAGGATGACCCGGGCGAGTGGATCGGTCCGAAGCAGCGCCGCATGTGGAAGCCGGTGGTGTGCGCCATACAGGGCATGTGCGCGGGCGGCGCCTACTACTGGCTGAACGAATCCGACGTGATCATCTGCTCCGAGGACGCGACCTTCTTCGACCCGCATACTTCGTTCGGCCTGGTGTGCGCCGTGGAGCCCGTGGGCCTGCGCGTGCGCATGCCGTATGGGGAGATCATGCGCATGATTCTCATGGGCAACGACGAGCGCATCTCGGCGCAGACGGCGCTGCGCATCAGCCTTGTGACGGAGGTGACCAGCCGCGAGCAGCTGTGGCCGCGCGCCCATGAAATCGCCGCCATCATCGCGAAGAAGCCCACCGTGACCACTCAGGGCACGGTGCGCGCGATGTGGGAGTCGCTCGACATGCCCTACTCGATGGCGGTCGCCAACGCCTTCAAGTACACGCAACTCGGCAACCCCATCGGCACGGCGGAAGTGGACCGCTGGAAGCAGCCCAAGGCCACCTGGAAGGTGCGCTGACGCCGGCAGCATTCCCAACGTCGCGCCGGCCACCGTCAGCCCGGCGGCGCTGCTCAGCGCCGCCGCCCACATCCAACCGCAGGCTTACTTGCCCGGCAACACCGAAGGAACGGGATCGGGGTCGTTCAGCCAGTTTTCCGGCTTGTGATCGGCCCACTGGGGATTGTCCCAGTCGAAGGTGGCGATCTCGAGCGCAATGCCGCTCGGGTCGTAGAAGTAAATCGACTTCACGAACTTGGTGGGGGCGACCTCGTGATGGTCGTCATGCCGGGTGACGCCAGACACTTTCACGCCAGCCGCGACCAGCCGGTCCCTGAACCACAGCAGGTCGTCCAAGGTCGGGACGTTGAACGCAAGGTGATCCATCTTGCGGGGAACCTCGGGCGGCGTGCCCCCACCCGGCCACAGGCCCTGGATATAGACGGATGTTTCCGGCTTGGAGGCTTTCCTCACCTGGATGATGGAAAGCAGATTGCCGTTGCCCATGTCAAAAAAATAATTTTTTACGATCGGGGTGTCCTTGATTCCAAGCTTTTGGGCGTAATGGAGGCCATCCTCCTCGCCGATGGTGCGCACGATCTTGAAACCGAGAACATCGCGGTAGAACTTGACGGCCTCATCCATGTCGTTGCAGACAAGCTGGATGTGGCTCATGCCCACGATCCTGCCGGTGGCATCGCCTTTCTGCGTCACGATGTTGCGCGCTCTGGATTTGTCGGGTTTGGCCATGTCGTTCATTGCTTTAGTCCTCCTGGGGAGCACCCTGCGGGCGTTTGACCTTTGCTACTGCTTGGGGATTTTAGCCCTCTCCATGACCGCGCCGAAGGACTTGGCCTCCTCGTCGATCTGCCGGGCGAGGTCCTCCGGCGAGCCACCAAGCGCGGCCATGCCCATCGCGCCAAGCTTATCCTTGGTCTCGGGCATCTTGAGCACCTCGTTGATCTCCTGGTTCAGCTTCATGATCATCGGCCGCGGCATGGCTGCCGGCGCGGCGAGGCCGAACCACAGCGAGCTGACCAGGTCGATGCCGGCCTCGCGCATGGTGGGAACCTGCGGCATGAGCGCTTCGCGGTTGCGGCCGGTGACCGCCAGAAGGTTGGCGGTCTTCGCGTCGACCAGGGGCTTCGCGCCGTTGGGGGTGAAGAAAATCAGCTCGAGCTCGCCGCTCACGATCGCCTGCAGGGCGCGCGGCGATTCCTTGTAGGGGACGTGGACGACGTCGGTGCCGGTGACGCCCTTGAACAGTTCGCCGACGATATGCGGCGCGGTGCCGAGGCCGGCGCTGCCATAGTTCAGCTTGCCCGGGTTGGCCCGGAGCATGGCGACCAGTTCGGTGACGCTCTTGACGGGCAGCTTGGCGGTGACGAGCAGCCCGTAACCGCTCTCGACCAGCAGGATGAGGGGCGCGGTGTCGCGCGCCATGACGAAACGCGGCTCCTTGTACAGCAGGTGGTGGTTGGAGGCCGCCTGCGACACGCTGCCGATGGTGTAGCCGTCTGGCGCCGCCTTGATCAGCGCCTCGGTGCCGATGATGACGCCGGCTCCGGGCTTGTTCTCCACCACCACCGGCTGGCCGAGGCGCCCCTGCAGCCTGGTGGTGACAACGCGCGCCATGACGTCCTGCGATGAGCCGGCCGCGGTGGCCATGATGACGGTGACCGCCTTGGAAGGATAGGTCTGCGCCGCCACCGGCGCGCCAAACGCCAGCGCCGCCGCAAGCATGAATCCTCTTTGTGCAGTGCCCACCACGTCTCCTTTGAGTCGACACACAGCGGCGTTTGCGTGCCTGCCGTCGTTCCGCAGCGGATCAACAAGGTCCAAACCTGTTTTCTGCCTGCCAGAGAGGTCGGAGCACAGGCCCATGAAGTGTGAATTACTTGGGCCGCGCGAGGCTTGGATGGCGCTCGACAACTGAAAATGATGTTAGTTACGTTGCCCTAGCCTGTCAACGCCAATATCATAGCGTCAACACGTCGCCGTAGCCGCCGCAACGATGAATGGACTCATCCCGAAATGATCGACCAGCCAGCACAGCAACCACCGTACGAACCAACGCTCCCGAACGCCTTGTGGGAAGTGGTGCAGCGTTGCCCGGACAATGTCTTCCTGCTGGAGGGAGACAAGAAGACTACCTATCGGCAGGCCGAGCGTGAATCTGCCCGGCTCGCCGCGGGCCTGCTTGCCCTCGGCATCGGCAAGGCCGGCCGCGTCGGCATCCTCATGCCGAATGCGCCGGAGTGGGTGCTTTGCTGGCTGGCGGCGGCGCGCATCGGCGCGTTCACCATTCCGCTGAGCACACTTTTCCAGGCGCCGGAGCTGGCCTCGCTGCTGCGGCAAACGGATATCGACACGCTGCTCATCAGCGCGCGCTACCTCAACCATGATTACGTGGAACGGCTCGAACTCGCCATTCCGGAGTTGAAAGAGGCCAAAGGCGTCGATCTGCGCCTGCCGAGCGTGCCCTATCTGCGCCGCATCATCGTCTGGGGAGAGTGCGACCGGCCCTGGGCGATGAAGGGACCCGACGACCTCAACCGCCTCGGGCAGACTTTCGGCGCGGACCAGGACACATTTTTGCGCGCCATCGAGGCGAGCATCACGCCCGCGGACCTGCTGATCGGCATATGCACTTCGGGCAGCACCCGGGAGCCGAAGGTCGTGATGCACACGCACGGCAACGCCATCCGCACCACCCATGCGCAGCTGCCCTACGTCGACATTCGCGAGAGCGACCGTTGTTACTCGGGCATGGCCTTTTTCTGGATCGGCGGCATCCAGCAAAATGTGCTTTCCGTGCTGTACCGCGGAGCGTGCCTGGTGTTTTCCCCCTCCCCCAAGCCCGACGACGTGCTGGACCTGCTGGTGCGCGAACATGTCGAGCGTATCGGCATGTTCCCGCCGCAGGTCGCCGCCTTGCGGCAAAGGGCCGTGGCGCGCAACGTGGACCTGTCGTTCATCCGCTGGGGATATGAGCCGCGAGATGTGAACGGCAACATCGTTCCGCCGAAGAACCGCTCGCACCGCATGGGCATGACCGAAACGTTCGGCCCGCACAACATGTCCGACGTGGGCAAACCCGTCGCGGAGCACAACGCCGGCGCCTGGGGCCACGGCATACAGGGCATCGAGCGCCGGGTGGTCGACCCGGCGACCGGAGAAGTCCTGCCGCGCGGCAAGCCCGGGGAGCTTCAGCTGCGCGGCTTCTCGATGATGGCCGGCTACTACAAGCGCGAGCGCGCCGACACCTTCACTCCGGACGGCTGGTTTCCCACTGGCGACGAAGTTGTCATCAACGATGAAGGCTATCTTTTCTACCGCGGCCGGTATTCGGAAATGATCAAGACCTCGGGAGCGAACGTATCGCCCCCGGAGGTGGAAGCGGTGATGTCAGCCGACCCGGAGGTTTCGGAAGCCGTTGTGTTCGGAGTGCCGGATGAGGAAAAGGGCGAGATCGTCGTGGCGGTGATCGTGCCCCGCGGCGGCAAGGAACCGGATACCGCGGCGCTGCGAGCCCGGCTCCTGAAACAGCTCTCGAGCTACAAGGTGCCGCAGCAAATTCATGTCATGGCGTACGATGCCGTCCCCAGGACGCCTTCCAGCAAGCCGCGCAAGGGTCCTCTCAGGGACTTGCTGCAGGCGGCGGGCAAACTCAAATAGGACACAGCATGCCTGCGATTGCGTTCGAATACCCGCAAGACCTCGCCGCGATGCGCGAGGGCATCACGGCCTTCATCCGCGCCGAGGTGCTCCCGCGCCACGCGAAGAACGCCACGCTGCTGGAAGACCCCCGCGAGGTCTATGACCGGCACGGCGCCTTCACGCCGCCCGTGCTGCAGCTCATTCGCGAAATACGAATGGCCTCGGCCAAGGCGGGCTACTACGCCATGGCCGCGCCCGAGTCCTTCGGCGGTCTGGGCCTGGGCCACCTCGCCTACTGCGCGGCCTGGGAGCGCATTTTCCACCAGTGCGGCGCCCAGCACTGGCTGGGGCACTACATCATCAGCCACTGGGCCAAGGGCCCGAGCCCGGTGCTCGCGGGCCTCACACCCGAGTACCGGGACAAGGTGATCCCCGGTCTCATGTCTGGCGAGGATTCGATGTGCTTTGCGCTGTCGGAACCCGGCGCCGGGTCCGACGCCTTGATGATCAGCACGCGTGCGGACAAGGACAGCGACGGTTGGCGGCTGAACGGCACCAAGATCTGGATCAGCAACAGCCCGCACGCGCAGTACGCGGTGGTGTTCGCGGTCACCGACCGCGAGCTCGCCTCGCGGCGCAAGGGCGGCATCAGCGCGTTCATGATACCCACGAACTCGCCCGGGTTCAGCCGCGACCGGCTCATCAATATGTGGGGGCGCATTGGCACCGACGAGGCGCTGCTGCGCTTCGAAAACGTGCGCATCGAACCGCAGCAACTGGTGGGCGAGTTGCATCGGGGCTTCGCCATCAGCATGCTCGGCGTGGGCCTGGGAAGGATCTACAACGCCTCGCGCGCGGTGGGCCTGGCACGCTGGGCGCTCGAGCGCGCCATCGACTATGTGAAGGTGCGCGAAACGTTCGGCAAGAAAATCTCCGAGTACCAGGGCGTCATGTTTCCGCTGGCCGAGTCGGCGATGAACGTGCACGGCGCGCACCTCATGACGCTGAACGTCTGCCAGCTGCTCGACCGCGGGCTGCCCGCCACCAAGGAGCTGTCGATGACCAAAGCCTATGCCATCGAGGCGAGCAAGACCGCGATCGATCGCGCCATGCAGGCGCACGGCGCGATGGGCTTCACCAACGAGATGTACCTCGCGGAAGCCTACATCGCGATGCGCCGGACCAACGTCGCCGATGGCACAGCGGAGATCATGCGGCGCACGATAGTGAAGCAGCTGCTCTCGGGGGATATCGACCTTTAAGACGCGCGACGCAGGGACGCGTCACTCGCGAAAGCGGTTCACGCCGGCGGCGGCGGCGCGTCCGTCACGCTCCCGCGCGAGGCGCGCCCTCCCCAACCGCGGAGGTTCTAGGCTGACGCCTCGCGTATGCGCGTCACCTCGGTCCCGCTCCTCTCCAGATTGTCGATTTTCTTGTGCAGCGCCGTGGTGTGCTCGAGCAGCACATGCAAGGACGTCTGCGTGAGGTAGTTCAGTTCCTCGGCTTTCTTCAGGCTCGCGATGTGCGCGAACGCGATCGCCGTCAACGCAGACAACGCACCCCACCGGATGTGCCAGTAGCACAAGACAGGGATGCACATCAACGCCACATAACACCCAAACATCCAGATTTTAGACATGGATTTTCCCCTCCAACCCTCAATATTCAGCATATTGTCAGCCTGACGCTGGCTTGTAAATGCTCGTCGCGCGCGGGCTTTACATATGGATTCAGCCCATTGCGGCGTACCCGGGAGGTACCCATCAAAAAAGCTGCCTAATCAAGCAGGTAAGGTCTCCCGGTAGCGCAATACAGCCTCTCTGGCCACGCCGCGCCGGAATTCCCAACTCTTTTTTCGTAAGCTTATATCACGGTGTGATTTATTGTGCCGAATGCCGTGCACGCAGGCCCGGCCCTTGGGCAACGGCCCGGTGCTTGGCAGACGACCCAAGCCTGCGGCCAACAGCGGCCACGGCCATGGTGAGTTTGTTTCCAGCCCCACCCTGGGTCGGGAGTGTGTGACTTGACGTACCCAAATCAAAACGCGCCCAAAGATTCGTCAGCTTGAACGATAGCGAATCTCAGACACCGCGTATGTTCGGTATCGAACACAAAGAGCAAACGTGGCGGGGGTGCTGGCGGGCGGCCAACCCCTATCACCCCTGGGTCTGGAGCGATGACGAACTCGCCGGACGACAGCACGGGAAGGGTGTGCGTCAAGAACGAATCGTTTGCGCAGGGCGTCCCGACCCGGGACATCGCAAAGGAAGGCTACCGCCGGAGCTTCAACCCGGCTGGCCGGGTTCCATGGGTGCGGCGCTCTGCGCCATCAAGCCTTGGAAAAGGCAACACGCTTCTTTTTTGCGTCCGAGGGCTTGGTGAACCTGGCCAATTGCTTCAACTGCTGGTGCAAAACATTGAGATCGCTGACGGGAAGGCTCTGCAATGCCTGCGGCAGGACGCCAATGACGGGCCGCGGCGCCCGCTGCAGGATTCCTTTTCCCTTGGGGGTGACCTGAAGCTGCACAGCCCTCTGGTCATGATCCAGGCGCTGTTTCGCTATGGCCCCCAGGCGCTCCAGATCCCGAATGAGATTGCTGGCGGTCGACTGGTGAATCGCCAGCGCGCGGGCGAGGTCGCCAACCTTGATTCCAGGATGCTCGCCGATGTAGAACAGCGCCCAGAGATGGGAACCTCCTACCCCCGTCAGTTCCTGGACGTTCTTGTCATGCGAACGAATGGAGCCCACCAGAACGCGGAACAGGCCGAGTACGTCCAGCATGGTCTGCTGCTTGGAACGTTCATCGTTTGCCGAATTGGTGGCGCGCATTCGATTGAGGGGCAAATCTTTTCAGGCTTAAAGCGAGCCGAGTGATCCGTGGCATTGGGTACAGGCCGCTCGCATACTTTATAGGAATTCAAATTACATTTGTTCCAATGCAAGGTACTTGCAAGTATATTTTTCATAAAGTATATTTGTATCAAATGTTATGTCCCAATGCACCCTGGACCAACCCGCCGCCGGGCAGGTATCAAGGCATGAGGGCGAGCCAGTGCCCTCTCTTCGTGGAACAAGCAAGCTCCGGGAGCCGCAGCAATGTCACATAATGATTCCCAGGCGATAAGGCTGGACGACCCCGAAATTGCCGCGGAGTACCTCAACACGGCCTTTTCCGTTGGCGATCAGGACGCCTTCCTCAAGGCTTTGCGTGACGTCGCAAAAGCGCGCCAGGGAGGCGTATCGGGCCTGGCGCGGGACATTTCAACAAACAGAAGCGCGCTCACAACGACGCTGTCGAAAGGCGGAAACCCCCAATTGCGGCGATTGACCGCGGTACTGGCGGCCTCAGGGCTCGCCCTTACCGTCCGGCCGGCACGCAAGCTCGGTGCTGCTGCCGCAAAGCAACTCAAGTCGAAATAGACAGCCGCCCCCTCCACGCGAGGGGCCAATGCTTTCCCCGCCTTCCCGCCTGCCCACCGGCTCCGGTGAGCCATAGCGGCGCCAAGCAGAAACATACCGAAACCCGCCAAGGGGGCGTGAGGCTGCAGCGCAGCATCTGAAAACGGGGCGTTGAGCAGCCCGGACATTGCCCATTCAGGCGCCTGTCCGTGCGCCTCCATGTATAGCTTGGCCCGTCTCCATGCCAACCAGGCAGGGCAAAAAAAACGGGCGTCCGAAGACGCCCGTTTGAGTAGCCGTGAGGCTGTGTTGCTGTGTTTTGAGCTTGTTATTAGAACGAATGCTTGATGCTGGCCACCCACAGGCTGGTGTCTTCTCCGTTGAGGTTGCCGTTGGCCGCGCCGCCGTCCACGTACGTGCCGGTCGCGCCGGTCAGCGAGTAGGCGCCCAGCGAACCGTTGGTCAGCCTCGTATAGCCCACGCCCACCGAGGTGCGGTTGGACAGCTTGTAGGCGTAGTTGATCACGAACTGCTTGGCGCGCTGGTCGCCCGGGATCACCTTGTCGTCCTGCGCCACCGAGTAGGCGGCGGCAATGACGTGCTGCCCCATGGTGTAGTCGCCGGTGATCTGGTAGTGACGGGCATCGGCGATCTTGTTGGAGCAGGTGATCGGGTTGGTGGTCGAACCCGCCGCCACGGCGCAAGCGGCCGTGAACGGGGAGCCCACGCCGCCAATCACCGCGCCGGCGGCGATCGCGCCGGCAGACGGGGCAACGTTGGTGGCTTCCTGGTCGCCCAAGATGAGGGAGACCCGCGCACCGCCGAACCTCACCGTGCCCCAGAGCAGCATTGCACGCTGGTCGCGCGCCACGCCGTCCAGCTTGGCCTTGGTGTAGTTAAAGCCGACGTTCCACTGCGCGGCGATGTACTCCGGGACGATGCTGAAGCTGGAGCCCTTGCGCAGCGTGCCGCCGCCCGCGAGGGCCGCGCCTGCCAGGTCACCGTCGTTCACGCCGATGCCGGAAGTGCTATAGCCCACGCGCGCATTGAAGCCGCTCCAGTCGGGGGACACCCACTGGAAGGCGTTCGGCGTGCGGCCCGAGCCCCAGTTGACCGGGCCGACTGTGGGCGAGGCCGGCGCGGTACCAGCCAGCGCGTAGTTCGGCGCGAGCAGCATGCCGTACATGATATTGGTGGTGGACATCAGGTCCGCCGAGATATTGCCGGCGGTGAAGTCACCGCCACGGCCCGCGGCCGGCGCGCCGGAGATGGTGATCGAACCCATCTTCACCTGGCCCCAGACGTTGCTGCGCAGGCCAACGAAGGTTTCGGCGTTGGCCGAGCAGACCAGCATCGTGCCGCCGGTGGTGTTGCCGTCCATGCAGGGACGAACCTGCCACTGGCCGAAGGCGTCCATGCCGCCGCCCAGGGGCTCAACGATGCCGAAGGTCACGATGGACACTTCATCGTTGATACGGGTGGTGCTGGTGTTGCCCACGCGCGGGTTGGCGCCGGTGGTGAGCGGGGTCGCGCCGCTGAACTTCTGCGCGTTGAAACCAACGGCCAGCACGCCGCTGATGGTGACGCCTGCAGCCTGCGCGAAGGCGAGGCTCGGAAGTGCCAGCGCGCCAGCTACCGCAGCCGCCAGAATTTTTTTGTTCATCGAATACTGCTCCTTTGAAAATTAATATTCAGGCGACCTCCAGCACCGCCCGCTTCTCCCAGCGCAAGGCTTGCTGCAACTCCAAGCCGGACAAATTGAGGGGCGCTCGCATCGCACCGGCATGCGTCCCCGGCATCCCCCAGCGCAACGCATGCCGAGAAGCTGCCTTTGCGCGGCAAACTGCCATTTGTCCTCGCCGCCAGTGAATATATTCTCAAAAAATCATATTTGTCCAAATATACATTCGGGAAAACATAATTGCGGCGCGGCTGTGGCTGATTTGCAACAATTGCTGGCATCCCTCCGCCTGCGGCGTCGTGGACCTGCCCGCGCGTGCATGAATCGAAGCGACGCGTCTGCACAAGCACTTTTTTCCACCGCCCAGCGCAAGCCGGACGCCCCGCAGGACGCCAGCCACGTCCTTGAGTGCAACGGCCGTCTTCGCACCACATCTTCTGGGCCTCGGCTGGCTCCGGTGGGTCCGGCGGCCTTAGGAAACACCCGGGTGGAAATGCGCTATCCTACTAATCTATTGGCATTTTTCGCCAATTTGCCAGCCGGGGAGGCGGGCAAACCTTGAGGAGACGGTAATGTCCGAGTCGTTCAATGACGGGCACTATGAGGTGTACTGGCCGCGCGCCGCCAAGCAGGGGTCCAAAAAAGCGGGCGCCCGGCGCCTCGAAAGCCTTCGGGGGAAAACCATCGCCTTTGTCTGGGACAAGCTGTTCCAGGGCGACCTGATGTTCGAGGTCATGAAGGAGGAATTGTCCGCCCTGCATAAAGGCATGCGCTTCGTCGACTGGGACGTGTTCGGCAACACCCACGGCGCGGACGAAAAGGCCGTGGTCGCGGCGATTCCGGCACGCCTGCGCGAGCTTGGCGCCGACGCGGTCGTCTCTGGCGTAGGCGCCTGAGGGAGCTGCACGCCCGCCGTGTTGCGGGCAAGTGCGGTGTGCGAGGAAGCCGGGTTTCCCAGCGTCACCCTTGTCAGTGATGGCTTTCTCGGCCAGGCCAAGGCCATCACTCGCGCCTTGCGTTTTTCGTCCCTGCCCGTCGCAAGACTCGTGGGCCATCCGGGAGCGCAGTCCGAAGAGGATCTGAAGCGCAACATCCGCGAGGTCACCTTCGCACAGGTGGTCAACGGCCTCACCGAAGGTGGCGAGGACGTCGGCGCCGAAGAAGCCGAGCCGAATCCGAAGTCGGTGGTGTTCACCGGAACGCTGGAGGAGGTCAACGACTACTTCTTGCAGCGCGAGTGGAGCGAGGGCCTGCCCATCATCCCTCCCACGCTCGGGCGCATCGAGCGCTTCCTCGCCCACACGCGACGGCCCGCGGATGAAGTGGTAGCCACGCTGACGCTGCCGGAGAACCGCGCCGTCACGGTGTGGAGCATCGCCGTCAACGGCGTGATGGCCGGATGCCGGCCCGAGTACATGCCCATCCTGATCGCGCTGATCGAGGCCATGGGCGACCCGAACTACGGTCTGGAACACAGCGGCAACACGCCTGGCGCCGACACGCTCATCATTCTCAACGGCCCCATCATCCGCGAGCTGGGATTCAATTACACCCAGGGCGTGATGCGCGACGGCTTTCAGCCCAACACCTCCGTTGGCCGCTTCTGGCGCCTCGCGCTGCGCAACCTCGCCGGCTTCCTGCCCGGCAGGATGGACAAGGCCACCTACGGCAACACCTGGCGGGTGGCGGTGGCTGAAAACGAGGAGGTGCTCGCGCGCATCGGCTGGCCATCGGTGGGCGTGGACATGGGCTTTGCGCCCGGAGACAACACGGTCACCATTTCCCGCATGACCGGCGGCGATCCGGCGGTGGGCGTCACCGGCGGGACGCCCGAAGAGTTGATGCCGTTCATTGCCGACAGTGTCCGGCGCATGGTCAACTGGCAAATTGCCTTCACGATGGAGAAGGGCACCCTGCGCCCGATGGTGTTCCTGTCGCCGGTGCTCGCCGAGACCATTGCGGCCGCCGGCTGGTCCAAGCAGCGCGTCAAGGAATACCTGTTCCAGCACGCCCGACAGCCGGCCTGGGAAATCGAGCGCCTGCGGGCCGAGTGGAAGCGGATGTACGGCTGGAGCCTGGCCGACGACGTCAAGAACGGCGTGCTCCCGGCCCTATATGCGGAATCCGATGACCCCAACCGCCTGGTTCCGGTGGTGTGGGAGCCCGATCACTTCATGATCGGCGTCACCGGCGACCCGCTGCGCACCAACGCCTATGTGTTCGCGCACAACGGCGTCCTGGGCTTTCCAGTGACGAAAAAGATAGACGGCAAATAGCCGTATCTGGATGGAGGCAACCTCCATCCAGTGCTTGTAAACATATGCAGATTGAGAGGAGAAGGTGGATGTCCGAGTCGTTCAATGACGGACGCTTTGAGGTGTACTGGCCGCGCGCCGCCAAGCAGGGCGCCAAAAAGCCGGGCGCCCGCCGGCTGGACACGATGGATGGAAAAACCGTCGCATTTCTCTGGGACAAGCTGTTCCAGGGCGACCTGATGTTCGAAGTCATCAAGGAGGAACTGTCGGCGCGCTTCCCGGGCATGCGCTTTGTCGACTGGACGGCGTTCGGCAACACCCACGGCGCCGATGAGAAGGCCCGGGTGGCGGCGCTGCCGGGACTGCTGAAGGAGTTGCGCGCCGACGCGGTCGTTTCCGCGGTCGGTGCCTGAGGCAGCTGCACGCCCGCCGTGTTGCGGGCGAGTGCGGTGTGCGAGGACGCCGGCCTTCCCAGCGTTTCGCTCGTGAGCGATGGCTTTCTCGGCCAGGCCAAGGTCATCACCAAGGCGCTGCGCTACTCGTCCCTGCCGGTGGCCCGGCTGGTGGGCCATCCCGGCGCGCAATCGGAAGACGATCTGAAGCGCAACATCCGGGAGGTCACTGCTCAACAGGTAATCACCGGGCTGACCCAGCAGGGCGCGGACGTGGGCGAGGACGATGCCGAACCCAACCCCGAGGTTCCCGTGCTGATCGGCTCGCTGGAGGAGGTCAACGACCACTACCTGCGGCGCGAATGGAGCGATGGCCTGCCCATCATTCCGCCCACCCGCGAACGCATTGAGCGCTTCCTCGCCCACACGCGACGGCCCGCGGATGAAGTGGTGGCCACGCTGACGCTGCCGGAGAATCGCGCCGTCACGGTGTGGAGCATCGCCGTCAACGGCGTCATGGCCGGTTGCCGCCCCGAATACATGCCCATCCTGATCGCGCTGATCGAAGCCATGGGAGACCGGAACTACGGGCTGGAACACAGCGGCAACACCCCGGGCGCGGACACGCTGATCATCCTCAACGGCCCCATCATCCGCGAGCTGGGATTCAACTACACCCAGGGCGTCATGCGCGACGGCTTTCAGGCCAACACCACGGTGGGGCGGTTCTGGCGCCTTGCCCTGCGCAACCTCGCCGGGTTCCTGCCGCACAAGATGGACAAGGCCACCTACGGCAACACCTGGCGCGTGGTGGTGCCCGAGAACGAGGAGGTGCTCGCGCGCATCGGCTGGCCATCGGTGGCCGTGGACATGGGGTTTGCGCCCACCGACAGCACGGTCACGATTTCCCGCATGACCGGCGGCGATCCTGCGGTGGGCGTCACCGGCGGCACGCCTGAGGAGCTGCTCCCGTTCATTGCCGACAGCGTCCAGCGGTCGGTCAACTGGCAGATCGGCTTCACGCTGGACGCGGGCACTTTGCGTCCGGTGGTGTTCCTGTCGCCCGTGCTCGCCGAGACCATTGCCGCCGCCGGCTGGTCCAAGCGCCGCGTCAAGGAGTACCTGTTCCGGCACGCGCGCCAGCCCGCCTGGCAAATCGAGCGCCTGCGGGCGGACTGGAAGCGGCATCCCGGCTGGAACCTCACCGACGAGGTCAAGAAAGGCGTGCTGCCGGCCATCTTCGCCGAGTCGGATGACCCCCGCCGCCTGGTGCCGGTGGTGTGGGACCCCGAGCAGTTCATTGTCGCCGTCACCGGCGATCCGCTGCGCACCAACGCCTATGTGTTCGCGCACAACGGCGTCCTGGGCTTTCCGGTGACGAAAAAGATAGACGGCAAGTAAACCCGCCTGGATGGAGGCGGGGCCTCCATCCAGGGTGCATCGCGGTATGCTCACGCTGACGGCGGCATGCCGCGTAAATTGCGCGGGCGGCGCCGTCCGGAAAAACATTGCTCACGAAGGCGCCCATGCTCAAGCTGCACTACCACCCCAACTCCACCTATTCCCAGCGCGTGCGCATCGCGCTCACGGAAAAGGGCATTGCCTACGAACCGGTGGTAGTGGACATGGCGGCGCGCCGGCATCGCGAGCCCGCCTATCGCGCCCTGAATCCCTATGGGCGCGTGCCGACGCTGCAAGACGGGGACTTCGTCCTCTACGAGTCCACCGCCATCCTCAACTACCTGGAAAACCGGCACCCGCAGCCGCCCCTGGCGCCCGCCGACCCGCGCCTGCGCGCCATGGTCGACATGCACATGAAGCTGTGCGACCTCCAGATGACGCGCCACGCCGGCATCATCATTTTTCCCAAGCGCTTCCTTAAAAAAGAGCGCTGGGATGAGGCGGCCATGGCGCAGGCCAAGGGCGAAATTGAAAAGCATTTCGCCGTGCTCGAAGCGCAGCTGGCCGGCAGGCAATACCTGGTGGGCGACGCCTATTCGCTGGCGGACATTTGCTACACGCCGTTCGTCCAGTTCCTGCCGCTCATGGAAATCACGCCGCCGCCGGCGGTCGCGGCCTGGGTCAAGCGATTGCTGGCGCGGCCAAGCACAATCGAGACCGCGCCGCCGGTCTGAACTTTCGGGCCGGCTAGAGGGCCTTCAAGCCCAGCGTCTTCGCGACCCGCTCCAGGGATTTCAGTTTCGCGCCCAGCGACATGTCGGCCTGGCCCGACGGGTGCACCGTTTCCCAGGGCAGCACGAGGTTGTGGAAACCCGCGGCGCGGTAGCGGTCCAGGTTTTCGTTCGTCGCGGGGCCCACCGGCCGGCCGATGAATTCATACGGCTTGCCGGAGAGGCCATTCTCTTTGCGGATGGTCTCGATCTCCTTCTTGATCGCGACGCATTCCTCGAGCGGTATGGTGGTGCCGTACCAGCCATCGCCGCGCAGCGCGGCGCGCCGTATCGCGGGGCCCTTGGTGCCGCCGAACAGCAGCGGAATGTTCGCCCGCTCGTGCGTGAGCTGCAGCGAGGGGAACTGGTACGCTGCGCCCTCATGCGCCACGGGTCCATCGCCCGCGAACAGCTTGTGCAGGATGTCGAGAATTTCGTCCGTGCGCCGGCCGCGTTCCTTGAAGGGCACGCCCAAGGCCTCGAATTCGCTCGCGAGCCAGCCGACCCCCACGCCAAAGCGGAAGCGGCCGCCGGACATCTTGTGCGCCGACAGGCAGGCGCGTGCGGTGAGGATGGGATGGCGCAGCGGCAGCAGGTAGATGCCCGCGGCGACCTTGATCTTCGAGGTGCCGCCGATAATGGCGCCGGCAGTCACCCACAAGTCGTACATGCGCTCGTCCCCGGAGAGCACCATGGGCACGCGCGTGGCGTAGGGGTGCTCCTCGCCTATGACCTCGGGGGCGACCACGTGGTCGCCCAGCCAGACGCCCTCATAGCCCAGCGCTTCGGCGTGCTGGGATATCGGCACCATTTCCTCGGGACCATTGCTGTACAGCGTGAATCCGACTGCCATGGGGCTCCTCCTCGAAATAAAAAAACGGCCGGGAGCTTGAGACTCGCCGGCCGGTTGAGCTTGCGTCAGTGATGCTGACTGTTGCCCAGTGATGACGACTACTGAATGAAGCCGTACATTTTGGCTGCGTTGTCGCACACCATCTTGCGCTTTTCGGCCTCGGGCACGCCTTCGAACGTGGCGTCGATGACCTTCTTGGAGTCGGGCCAGGTGGTGTCCGTGTGCGGATAGTCGGAGGCCCACATCAGGTTGTCCACGCCCAGCATGTCACGCAGGCGAATCCCGGCGCGATCTTCCTGGAAGGTGGCGTAGCACTGGCGGCAGAACGTCTCGCTCGGCAGTTCCTTGATGGGCGAACCCATGTAGCTCTTGTGCACCTTGAACACCAGGTCCATGCGTTCCAGCAGCGCCGGAATCCAGCCGATGCCACCCTCGGCCAGCACGACCCTCAGCTTGGGATGGCGCTGGAACACGCCGCCAAAGATCATGAGCGCGAGGTGTTCGGCCATGCACATGGTGACGGTGGAGGGTCCCAGTTCCTTGCTGCCGGGAATTTCGAGCGTCTCGGGCTTCATTTCGCGCATGAACGGGTTGGTGTGGATGTGCACGCTGATGGGCATGCCGCTTTCTTCCGCAGCCGTCCAGAACGCTTCCGCGCGTGGATGATGCAGCGGCGTGCCCGCGTCCTTCTGCGACAGGAACACGGTGTGCAGGCCGATCTTTTGCGCGTGCTTGAGCGCCACAACGGCGCTCTTGCCGTCATCATCGTCGAGGATGGGCAACACGCCCACGCCGGCGAGGCGCTTGGGATTGAACTTGCAGAAATCGGCAATCCACTCGTTGTAGGCCTGCGAGCAGGCAAGGCGCACTTCGGCGTTTTCGCAACGCTCGAGGTAGCGCATGATGCCGGGGTACATCACGTCAGCATCGATGTGATCGATGTCCATGTCCTTGAGACGCGCACCAGGATCGAACGAGCCCTTGCACATGTTGTCATAGGTGACGGGCGTGGCCAGGTACTCTTCCTTCTTGCGGCCGGCCACGGCGCTGGTGGAGACGAGGCGCGGCGCGGCGCCCGGCTTCATGACCCAGGCGTCGCCCTTTTCCAGACGCACCACCTTGGGAGCGATGTCGCGCAGCGCCCGCGGAATGTCGTTGAAGAGATTCGGCGGTTCGTTCAGGTGCGAGTCGGCGGAGATGATGGAATACGACTGCATGTTGGGCTCCTCATATGGTTTACGGAAACTGGTGCCTGATACGGGTGCTGCTGCGATCCTGATTCCCGCGGGGGCTTGTCCTCCCCGCTCCCGCAGCCGTTGCAGCCGCTGCCGGGCCTACTGGAAAGGAATGATATAAATAATCAGATTAATTTGCAACAGTTTTCGGATGCCTGCCGCGAAGCAACCTCTGGCGATCCCGGCTTTTCCTGCAATCCTGCTTGGGACAGGGGCGTTCCGGGTGATAATATCCTTCGCAATCATCACCGTACGGGTCTCAGGAACGAATGGCGCAAACAAAACCTCGAACAGCCAGCGTGAAAGCGCCGCGCGAACCCCGGGCGGCGGGCGAACCGCAGACGGCCATGGCCCCCGGCCGCCCCCGCGCGCCGAGCGCGCGCCGCGGCACCAAGGCCTCCGATCATGTCGCCCTGGACATCATCCGCGACATCGTGGCGCGCCGCCTGCAGCCCGGCGACAAGCTGCCGCCCGAGCCCGAGATGCTGCAGCAGTACCGGGTCAGCCGCCTCACCCTGCGCGAGGCGTTGCGCGTGCTGGAGGTGCAGGGGCTGGTGCGCTCCCGCCCCGGTCCGGGTGGCGGGACGGTGGTCGGCAAGGTGGAGGTCACCAACCTCGGCCGCACGCTAACCCTGCACATGCACATTCTGGGCGCGACCTACGATGAGTTGCTGGCCGGATACGTGCTCGCCGAATCCATGACCGCGGAACTGGCCGCGAAGAACCCGGACAAGGCGCTGGTGAAGCGGCTGATGAGACCCTACGTCGATGACCGCATGGCAAAGCAGCAGCACGCCGTGGCCGAGGGCATTCAGTTCCATGAAAAGGTCGCGCTGCTCGCCGACAACCGCGTGCTCGCCTTCATCCTGCAGACGCCCGGCTCCATCGTGAACGAGCACATCGTGACCAGTCTCAACCGCAAGGTGCTCGAGGATCACATCCTGCACGACCACGCGCGCGTTGCCGCCGCCATCATCGCCGGCAATTCCAAGAAAGCCTACCTGGCCATGCACGAACACATCGAGCGCCTGGTGGAGCACTTCCGCGCCTACTGGCCGAAGAAGGTGGGCGGCAATATCGAGTGGCGCTGAGCCACGCTCAGCTTCAGGCGCCGTTCAGGGCGCTGCCCCGGCAATGGGCAACGCCACACTGAAATCCCGCCCGGTCAGACCGCAGTCACGCCGGGCGGACACTCAGGCGGGAATCTTGCCTTCGGCCTTCAGCTTCTCGGTGATGACCTGGGTCAACTTGCTCTTCAGCACCTTGCCGCCGGGGCCGCGCGGGAAATCGTCGATGATTTCCAGCCGCTCAGGCACCTGCCAGATGGCGAGGTGATTGGCCTTCAGGAAATCCACCGCCTCCTCAAACTTGAGGCTGGCGCCGGACTTCAGGATGACGAACGCGCAGGCGCGCTCCCCCAGCACCGGATCGGGCATGGCGGTCACCGCCACGTCCACGACCGCCGGGTGCTTGATCAACTGCTGCTCGATGGTGAGCGGTGAGATGTTGCGCCCGCCGCGCAGGATCATGTCCTTCACCCGGCCGGTGATGCGCAGGTAGCCGTCCTCGTCGAACTGGCCGAGGTCGCCGCTCTTGTAGAAATGATCCTTGGTGAAATGCGCGGCGGTCTGCTCGTCATCGCCCATGTAGCCCCAGCACTTGTCCGCGCCGCGCCACACCACCTCCCCCGGCTCGCCCTTGGGCACGGGCTTGCCCTCGGCGTCCCAGAGGTAGCAGTCGCATCCGGGCACCACGCGGCCCACGGTGCGCAGGCGCTTTTCCTGCGGGTCTTTCACCGCCGTGACCACCGGCACCCCGCCGTCGGTGGTGCCGTACATCGACTGGATGACGCAGCCCATGAGGCGCTCGACCTTGAAGCCGGTGTCGTATGGAAGCGGCGCGCCCGAGTTGAACGACAGGCGAAAGTGCGGGAAATCCTCCGGCTTGAACTTTTCCAGCTCCGGAACCATGAGCGTGAGCTGGGTCGGGATGGCCACCGAATAGGTGCACCGCTCGCGCCGGATCATCTCCACCGCCTCGGGCACATTGCCGCCCCAGCGCTCGAGGATCACCGCGGTCGCGCCGTGCAGCAACGGCACCAGGATGGGAAACACATAGCCGGTGGCGCCGGTTCCGGCCGGAGCCAGCGCGGCGGCGACGTCATTCTCGGTCACCTCGCCCGTGCGCGTGAAGTTGTCCAGCATGACCATCAGGTCGTTGCTGGTGAAGCGGCTGATCTTGGACAGCGCGGTCGTGCCGCCGGAGAGCATGGTATGCGCCGGCAGGTCGGGATCGGGGCGGCGGGCATCCAGCTCAGCCGCGCTGCGTTTGGTTCGCTTCAGGAGTTCGGCAAATTCCCTGGTGCCCTCATTTTCGTTCTTGGCCGATCCGTCCAGGGTGAACACATGCTTGAGATCGGGCAATTCGCCGCGTATGCCGGCAATCATGTTGGCGTGGTTGAAGCCGCGGTACTCCACCGGAAGGATGACCACGCGGGCCCTGGCGCGCGCCAGCAGATGCTTCACTTCCACGTCGCGCCAGCTGTCGTGCAGCGGCAGGTAGAGCAATCCGATGCGGTTGCAGGCCAGGTGCACAATGGGCATGACCGAGGAGTTCTTGCTCTGCAGCGACACCACATCCCCCGGCGCAAGCCCCAGGTCGAGGAGATTTCCCGCGACATTGTTGACGGCCTCGAGCATTTGGGCGTAGGTGATGCGGCGTTCGCCCTCGACGATCGCGGCCTTGCCCTGATGGCGGCGCGCGGAGTCGGCGAAGAATTCGTAAAAGGTCTTGTCGTGCCACAAACCTTCGGCGCGATAACGCGCCGCGTGCTCGGGCGAAGTCAGTGGTAGTGCGATGGACATGGCGGCTCCTCCGGTGCGATGGTGTCTGTTGCCGTGCTCAGTGCGGTGCTGGTGCGGTGCTTGGCGTGGCGCTCAACGCGGCCATGGGCGCATCGCTCAGCGCGCTCCTACGCGTAGCGCTCAGCGCGTTTCCACGTATGGCGCTTAGCGCCATGGCGAGAAATCCGGCTTGCGTTTTTCCATGAATGCCGTTGCCCCTTCCATTTGCTCGCCGGTCTGAAAGTAGCCCGGGGCATGCAGGCGCACCATATCCGAGACATTGCGCCCCATGTAATGCTCCATGTGGTTGCGGAACGAGGCCTTGACGATGCGCAGCACCGTGGGGCTGAGCGCCAGCATTTCATTGGCCCAGCGCCGCACTTCGGCATCCAGTTCCGCCTGCGGCACCACGGCATTGATCAAGCCCCACTCCAGCGCCTGCTTGGCGCTGTAGCGGCGGCACAGCATCCACATTTCGCGCGCGCGCTTGTGGCCGAGGATGCTGGCCGCATGGGTCACCGCGAAACCGCCGGCGGGCGAACCCACGCGCGGCCCGTTCTGACCAAAAACCGAATGTTCGGCCGCGATGGTGAAATCGCAGAAGTACGCCAGGTGATTGCCGCCGCCGATGGCGTAGCCGCTGACGCGCGCGATAATCGGTTTGGGGCAATCCACGACATGCCGGCCGAGATACCAGTCGTGCCCTTCCAGGCCGCCGCCGGCTTCCCATTGCACATCGCCGCCGGAGCTGAACGCCTTCTCCCCGACGCCGGTCAGCACGATGACGCCGACCTTGCTGTCGGCCGCCGCCCGGTCGAGCGCGTTGCCGATCTCTTTCATGGTGTGGCCGGTGAATGCGTTGAGCCGGTGCGGCCGGTTGATGGCGATGGTGGCGACCAGGTCGCTCACGCTGTAGAGGATATCGGTGTAAGCGAGCACTGCGGTTTCAGCCGGTTTGGAATCCGCTTTCGAGTCTGCGGCCATGATGTACCTTTAGCTTGTTGGTGACGTTGCCTTGAATCACGCGGGCTGAACGCCCTATTTGGCCGTCATGTACTGACGCAGTTCCAGTTTGGCGATCTGCTCGCGATGGACCTCGTCCGGACCGTCGGCCAGACGCACAGAGCGCGCGCGCGAATAGAAATACGCGAGACCGAAGTCGTTTGTCACGCCGCCCCCGCCGTGCATCTGAATCGCCCAGTCGATGACCTGACAGGCCATGTTGGCTGCGGCCACCTTGATCAGCGCAATTTCCCGCCGGGCTTCCTTGTTGCCCACCGTGTCCATACGGTGCGCCGCCTGGTACGTGAGCAGGCGGTTCTGGTCGATCATGATGCGCGAATTGGCGATGCGCTCCATGGTCACGCCCTGCTGCGACAGCGGCTTGCCGAAGGGCCTGCGCGTCAGCGCGCGGCGGCACATCTTTTCCAGCGCCACTTCCGCCATGCCTATTAGGCGCATGCAATGGTGAATGCGGCCCGGTCCCAGGCGCCCCTGCGCGATCTCAAAACCGCGACCTTCGCCCAGCAGGATGTTGCTCACAGGCACGCGCACGTTCTCGTACAGCACTTCGCCGTGGCCGTGCGGCTCGTCGTAGTAGCCCAGGTTGGGCAGCATCCGGATCACCTTGACGCCCGGGGTGTCGATGGGCACCAGGATCATGGATTGCTGCTTGTGCCGGTCGGCATTGTCCGGGTCGGTTTTGCCCATGACAATCAGAAGTTTGCAGCGCGGATCGCCAGTGCCGGAGGAAAACCACTTGCGGCCGTTGATGACGTAATGGTCGCCGTCGCGCACCATTCGGGTCTGGATGTTGGTGGCATCCGAGGACGCCACTTCCGGCTCGGTCATGGAAAAGCAGGAGCGAATGGTGCCCGCGAGAAGCGGCTCAAGCCATTGTTTCTTCTGCGCCTCCGAGCCATAGCGTTCGATGGTCTCCATGTTGCCCGTATCGGGCGCCGAGCAGTTGAACACTTCGGAGGCCCAGTGCACCCGGCCCATCACCTCGCACAGCGGCGCATACTCAAGATTGGTGAGGCCGGCGCCATGATGGGATTCGGGCAGGAAGAGGTTCCACAGCCCGGTCGCCTTGGCCTTGACCTTGAGTTCCTCGACGATCGGAACAGGCTGCCATTTGTCCTTCATGCCCTCCTGCTGGGCGTGGAAGGTGGCCTCATTGGGGTAGATGTGCTCATCCATGAAGGCCTTGAGCCGGGTCATCAGCTGACGGGATTTCTCACTTTGCTCGAAAACCATATGATCAGACCATCCTTTCCTTTTGAGCCTGCGGAACCGTCCTGGCATGTCGCAACGGGCTGCAACCGACGGCCTCGGCGATTTGACATCATGAGCCGGTTGACCAATTCTAGGGCATCCCCCATAATCCATCAACCAAAAAATCTGATGATTTCCAAATGCGTCTTTGACAGCCGCCTTTGACACCCGTTTTTGATACCCTTGTCGCACCATCCCGCGACGCTCCGTAACGCCAGCCAAACGTTAATGGCAAGCCTGTGGAAAGTGCTATCCGCCAATGAAGTCCGTATTTGACCAATTCAAACTCGACGGCAAAGTCGCGCTGGTAACCGGAGGCAGCCGCGGCCTCGGCCGCGAGATGGTGCTCGCCTTCGCCCAGGCGGGCGCCGACGTCGTCATCACCAGCCGCAAGCTCGACGCCTGCCAGGCGCTGGCCGCCGAAGTCGAGGCGACCACCAGGCGCCGCGCGCTGGCGTATGCCTGTCACGTGGGACGCTGGGACGAACTGCCCGGTCTCGTCGAGGCCGCCTACGCGCGCTTCGGCAAAGTCGATGTCCTCGTCAACAACGCAGGCATAGCGCCGGTGTTCGACCACATCGTCAACCTGAGCGAAGACTTGTTCGACAAGGTGGTCGCGGTCAACTTCAAGGGGCCGATGCGCCTTACGGCGCTGGTCGGCACGCGCATGGCCGCGGGCGATGGCGGCTCCATCATCAACATCAGCACCATCGGAGCGGTACACCCTCGTCCCGACATCCTGCCCTACGCGGCGTCGAAGGCCGCGATGAACGTCATGACCCAGAGCTTCGCCCACATCTTCGGCCCGAAAGTCCGCGTGAATTGCATCATGCCCGGAACATTCCTGACCGACATCAGCAAGGCATGGGACATGGAGAAATTCAAAAAACGCGCGGAAGCCTTTGCACTGAAACGTGGAGGCGAAGCGCATGAGATCGTCGGAGCGGCGCTCTATTTCGCCAGCGATGCGTCCAGCTACACCACCGGGTCCATACTGGGCGTTGAAGGCGGCCAGCCGGTCTGACGCAAACCTTTAATCCAAACTACGCGCCACCGCGCCACCGCCGCGAATCCACCTCAGACAACAGACCATGCCAACCACACTACCGGACTTTGACGGCCTGTTGAACTGGGAGCGGCTGAACGCGTGGCTGGAGACCCAAGACGTGCCGGGCAAGGGGCCGGTGACCTCGGTGCAGCAGTTGACCGGGGGCACGCAGAACAACGTGTTCCTCATGACCCGCAACGGCGGCTCATTCGTCATGCGCAGTCCGCCACGGCATCAACGCGCCAACAGCAACGACACCATGCTGCGCGAGGCGCGCGTCCTGAAGGCGCTGGCCGGCAGCGATGTGCCGCATCCGCGCTTTTTTGCGGTCTGCGAGGACCTTGGCGTGATCGGTGCCTGCTTCTATCTCATGGAGCCGCTGGAGGGATATTCCCCGCGCGGCCCCCTGCCCGGCCGCTACGCCACCGAACAATCATGGCGGCGCCAGATGGGCATCGAGTTCGTGCGCGCCGCCGCGGCCATCTCCAGGCTCGACTACAAAGCCATCGGCTTAGAAGGCTATGGCAAGCCGCAGGACTGGCATGCGCGCCAGGTGGACCGCTGGCGCAGCCAGCTCGATGGCTACAACAAACTGCCCGGCTACGTGGGCATCACGCTACCGCATGTCGATGAAGTGGGGCGCTGGCTCAAGGACAACATGCCCGAGGACCGGCGCATGGGGCTCATTCACGGCGACTTTCAGTTCCCCAACGCCATGTTCTCGCTTGCCGAGCCGAAAATTTCCGGCGTGATCGACTGGGAGCTTTCATCGCTGGGGGATCCCATCATGGATCTCGGCTACGTGCTGGCGAGCTGGCTTGAGCCGGGCGATCCGGAGGGCAAGACGCCGTTTGTCGAACCCTGGGACGGATTCGTCAGTCGCGCGGAGTTGATCAAGCTCTATGGCGAACTGAGCGGGCGGGACATGTCGATCCTGCCCTGGTATTTCACGCTGGCCTGCTATAAACAAGGCTGCATTCTCGAAGGCAGCTACGCGCGCGCGCTGGCGGGGCAGGCGCCCATGGCCACCGGCGAGCGCTTGCACAGGTCATCGATCTGGTTGTTCAAGAAGGCCTATCAGTTAATGGGAAAGGCGTAGCGCGAGGAAGGTTGAGAGAATGCTGTTCAATCACCGCCCGGCGTGCTTCGCATCGCGCAGCCCGGCCGGCGGCTACTTGATTACACGTCAAAGCGAGGAGAAACTGATGAAGCCATTATTGAAAAGTCTTGCCGCGGCAACGCTGCTGTTCGGCGCCTGCGGCGCATTTTCGCAGCACGCGTTTTCGCAGCAGTACCCGGCCCGGACCATTACCCTCAACTCGGCCATGGCCGCAGGGGCGACCACGGACGTGCTGGCGCGCGACATCGCCAAGCTGCTCTCGGAGCGCCTCGGCCAGCCGGTGGTCGTGGACGCCAACGCCGGCGGCGGCGGGCTCGTCGCCACGCAGAAAGTCATCAATTCCGCCCCCGACGGCTACACCTTCCTGTTCGTCACCAACAGCCTGATTGCCAACCAGGCCATGCGCATCAAGCCTGAGTTCGACCTGTCAAAGGACCTGGTGGCCATCTCGCCGGTGCTCGAGGGCGTTTTCGGCATGTACATCAACCCCGAGGTGCCCGCAAAGACCGTGCAGGAGTTTGTCGCCTGGGCCAAGGCGCGCCCCGGAAAAGTCAACTATGGCACCAGCGGCATCGGCGGCATCGTGCACCTCGTCACCGAGGACTTCAAGAACAGGGCGGGACTCGACCTCGTCCACGTGCCGTACAAGGGCGGCGCGGAGTACCTGCCGGCCACCATCTCCAACCAGGTGCAGGTGTCGTTCCTCGATGTCAGCTTTGCGCAACCGCAGGCGGAAGCCGGCAAAGTGCGGCTGGTCGCGGTGACCTCCAAGCAACGCCTGCCGAACCTGCCGAACGTGCCCACTTTCGAGGAAAGCGGCTTCAAGGGATACACCCCGACGTTCTGGATAGGCATGTACGGCCCGCGCGGCACGCCGCCTGCCATCGTCGACAAGGTGAATGGCGAACTGCGCGCCATCCTCACCCCGCCGGAAGCCAGGGCCCGCTACGCCGCGCGCGGCTACCTCGCCATCTGGGCGCCGCCTGCCGAGGCCCAGCGCATGGTGAGTGATGAACTCAACAATCTGAACAAGACCATCGACGCGTCGAAGATTCAGCGCCAGTAAGCACGCCGCAGGGAGGCGGCGTCCTTCACCGCCTCCCTGCTTCGCCTGTCCAGACCACGCCGCGTCGAGCGGCACCCGCGCCTTAGGAAGACATGAGCCATCCCGCACAGCCGGAGCGTTCCGCGCAGGAAAGTTCTGCCGAGTGGCGCCTGGGTTATCGCGTCACCGACCTCACCATCGGCCACGTGCTCGCCGACAAGGCGGCCAAGCACGCCGACCGCCCCTACCTCTCCTACCTGCCCGATGGGCGCAACTTCAGCTATGGCGACGCCGAGCGCATCTCCAACCGCCTCGCCAACGGCCTGCTGCGCTTGGGGCTACAGCAGGGCGAGCACGTCGCCGTCATGCTGGAGAACTGTCCCGAACAGTTGCTGCTCTACTTCGCACTCGGCAAGATCGGCGCGGTGGTGGTGCCCATCAACACCGCCGCGCGCGGCCAGTTGCTGGAGTACTACCTGAAGCAATCCGATTCGGTTGCGCTCATCACCGATCACACCCTCGCGCCGCACTTTGTGGGCATCGGCGAGGGGCTCCCCGCCCTGCAGCGCGTGGTGCTGCTGCCGGGCAACAATGATGTGCGGATCGACCCGAAGTCTTTGCCGGGCAGCCAGTTATCGGACTACCAGTCCCTGCTGAGCGGCCCGGAAACGGCGCCGGGCATTGCGGTGAAGTTCTCCGACCTCGCGTTCCTGCTGTACACCTCGGGGACCACCGGGCCATCCAAGGCCATCATGTTCACCCATGCCTACTCGCTGCTGTACGGCATCGATCAGGTGGAGAACTACGGCTTCTTCAGCACCGACACCATTCACGTCTGCCTGCCGCTGTTTCACGCCAACGGCCTGTTGTCGCATTGCTACGGCGCGCTTGTCGTGGGCGCACGCGTGGCGCTGTCGCGGCGTTTTTCCGCCTCCAACTTCTGGCGCGAAGTGCGCGAGTCGGGCGCCACGGTGCTGTCCCTGCTCGGCTCCATGGCCAACATCCTGTGGGGCCAGCCGCCCAGCGACAAGGATGCCGACAACAAGGTGCGCCAGGCCACCATCGCCCCGGTGCCCAGCGCCAAGACCGACTTCGAAAAGCGCTTTGGGCTGCGCATCATCAGCACCTACGGGCTGACCGACTACGGCATCGGCGCCATTTTCAATCTCGACGCACCGGCCGCGAAGCTGGGCTCCGCGGGCAGGCCGCGCAAGGGCATGCAACTGCGCATCGTCGATGAGAACGACATGCCGCTGCCGCCCAACGAGGTGGGCGAGATCGTCATGCGCAGCGATTACCCGTGGAACACCGCGCTTGGCTACTACAAGATGCCCGAGGCGACCCTGGCGACGCGGCGCAATTTCTGGTTCCACACCGGCGACCGTGGGTTCATGGACGAGGACGGCTATCTCTTCTTCGCCGACCGCAAGAAGGACGCCATCCGCCGCCGCGGGGAAAACATTTCGGCCTTCGAGGTCGAGCAGGCCATCGTCAGCCACCCGGCCGTGGCCGACGCGGCGGTGTTCCCGGTTTCATCGGCGCTGGGCGAAGACGACGTCGCCGCGGCCGTGGTGCGCGGCCCGGGCGCGAGCCTCACCGAGGCCGAGTTGATCGAGCACTGCCAGCGCAACATGGCCTACTTCATGGTGCCGCGCTACATCCGCTTCATGGAGGACCTTCCGCGCAGCCCCACGCACAAGGTGGAGAAATACAAGCTGCAACAGGAAGCCAAGAGCGCGCTTGCGAGCTACTGGGATCGCGACACGGCCGGCATCGTGCTGCGCAGGTAGCGCGCCTCCGCTCACTACTTAGACACTTCAGTCCTCATCACTGTCCCTAGGTCCAAGGAGCCTTGCTCCATCTTGCATCTTCGTCTCCCTGCTGGTTCCTCCGTTCCCAGTTGGTCTTGCAGATGCTGCAGACGTACAACTCCGATTGTCCGCGAATTGTGGAGGCGCCCGGGAGGGCCTTAAGATTTATCCGCTGCAAGGTGTCATGAGGCAACGCAGTTGCCATCGCGCCCGTCAACGCCACGCAGCGCTCGCACATTGCACCGCTCATGGTCTGTGCTCCTTGCGCTGGCGGCGCATCGCTTCCGACAGTTTGGCTGACAACTGGTCACTCGGACCAAATCGGATGATTCGCTTGGCGGGTATGTGCACCGGCTCCCCGGTGGCGGGATTCCGACCGACCCGAGCGGGTCGCGGCGTTGTCCAGAAGCTGCCGAATCCTCGAAATTCCGCCCGGCCGCCGGCGTTCAAATGGGAGGCAATACCCTCCAGGATGATGTTGACCACATCGAGAGTCACGTCCTCATCAAATTGAGGGAAACTCTCGGCCATGCGTCGGCACAGCTTCGATTTTGTGAGTGTTGAGCGTTTTGTCGCTGCCGCGCTCTGGACAGATCGCTTGTTTGTTGTCTTTCGCGGTTCCCGATTTGACGCGGTCATCGCGTGAGAATCCTCCGGCCCTCTACTGCTCATTGGACCACTGCACATGCAATGGTTGGATTGGCCCTGACCGCCCGACGGCGTCCCCTGCTTGATTCTAATTACCTCGGCATCAAATGCCAACGAGCTTTGCGCTTGAAGGCGCAATGCAAAGTCTGTAGCTGCTACAGGGTGCGCAGTGAATGAAAATAGGTCTCATTTTGGCTACAGAACCACAGCCATCACCAGTGCGCCGACTCCGATTACGACTGCGGCCAGGAGAACGTATTCAGGCAATCCCATGGGGTCGTTTGAGTGATGGCGTTCAAAACCTTTCCTATGCGTCGCTTTGTTGTTCATGGTGCGCTCCAAAAATTGCATTGGAGCAGACGATTTTGCCGTTAGTCGTAGCGCGCGTAGTTCTTTCGCGCTAAAGATTGCCCCGCATGGTCCGATATCCAATGAGCATGGATATCGACTGCCCCCGCTGCAAGGCTGCCATCCCTTTGAACCTGGTCAAGCCCGAGTTCAACTGCCCCTATTGCTGTGCGCTTCTGGTCGAGAAGTCATTCCGCCCGATAATGGCCGGCATGCTGGCGTGGCTCGCAGGTTTTCTCGCGCTGGTTCACTTCTGGCCTGCCGCTGATGGGCATGCGTCCGTTTTCAGAATCGTTGTCTTCGTGGCCCTTGGTTGGGCTTGCTTGCGGTTGATGTTCAGACTTGGCAGGCGCATCGAACTCAGGAGCTTTTAGTCAAGTGCCGGGCGCATATGCCGAGCCCATTGAGCACTGCCAGCGCAACATGGCCTACTGGTGCCCGTTGTATGCCCCTTAGAGTGACAAATTGCGGCATGATGTGGCTAAGGAACAAGTTGCGCAGAAGCCATTCTGCGGGTGGCCACCACGTTGTTATCCTCATCCGGGTTGCCTTCTAGCCAGCTGAGGCCGCAGAACAGCCCTCGCTTTTATGGCAGCTTTGCCTTGTGCTCAGCAGTAACCCGGCTAGGCAGCTCACTTTTGCCCCAAGTTGGTGCGTTGGCACGTTCGGCGCGTCAGCACCAAGTTCGGCATGAGCGGGTTGACCCTCTTGGATGCCGTAGCGCCGGGGAGAACGAGAAACTGCTGTCCCTTTTGAACACCTTGCTGAATCCTTTTCTACCGAATGCCCCTCCTTGTCTAGGATGCTCGCTGTGATCGGGCAGATCGAGGTGATGAGATGCTTTACCGCAAGAACATGGGTTCCAGGGAAAGCTGGGCGCGGGTGATCGGCGGCGCGTTGATCGTGGCCTGCTCACTCACGCAAATCGGTCTGACGCCGCTCGGCTTGGTGCTTGCCATCAGTGGCGTGCTAACGGCGCTGACGGGGCTGATTGGCTTCTGCCCCGCTTGTGCCATGGCTGGCCGCAAGTCGCTCGAAGGTCCACGGTGATCCGGGTCGATGCGACCCTGTTCGCCGCCGCCCAGGCCGGCGATCCGGTCGCTCTGGACAGGATGCTGCGCGAACTGCAGCCCGACATCCGCCGCTACGCAAGGCGCCAGTGCCATCGCACGACGGCCATTGAGGACGTGGTTCAGGAAGCTCTGATCGTGCTGTACCGCCGCCTGGGCACTGTGCGCGACCCTCTGGCCATAGCGGGCTGGATATTCCGCGTGGTCACCCGGCTGTGCATGCTTCCCGTGCTGGCGCTGATACGGGGCGCGGAAGAACTGACGGAGCGGCACGAGGCTGAGTACTTTGCGCAGGTTCCAAAGGAAGAGCTGCGCATCGACGTCGTCCGTGCGCTGGAGTCGCTGCCGGACATGTACCGCGAAGTGATCCTGCTGCGTGACATGGAGCAGCTCACCATCGGCGAGACGGCCGATCGCCTGCGCATCACTCGCGAGGCATGCAAGAGCCGCATTCATCGCGGCCGGGCTCTGCTACGCGAGTACCTGCAAGGCGATGAGTCGCGAGGAGGAAAGAAATGAAGCAATTTCTTGGAAAAAGTCCATCTGGCTTGTTCGCTACACAAACTTTGGCGGGTCATGTGATTCGCGGTGCTGTGGCGTTTGCCCTGCTCTACCTTGCAATCGAGCAGCAGCATTTGCACCCTGTCCTCTCGTTGTCGGCGGGTTTGCTGGCGTTGGTGGCCATGCGCGGCTGCCCGGTTTGCTGGACGATCGGGCTGGCAGAAACCATTCGACAGCGTCATGGGGTGAGTCGAAGTTGAGGGGAGGTTGGAATGAACTCGCAGCGAAGAGTATCGGGAACCGCCGTGCAACGAACCATTGCCGTCCTGGGGTCGGCGGTTTTCTTCGTGGTCGCCCCATGTACGCTGGCGGGGCTCATTCCATGGTCGATGACGGGTTGGCAACTCGGGCCGCCGTTCCTTGGTCTGGAGCTGACGCGCGGCATCGGCGCGATCATGATCCTCGCAGGCGTGCCTGGGCTCGTTGACGCATTTGCGCGTTTCGCGCTGCAGGGTCTCGGCACCCCCGCGCCCATCGCGCCGACCCGGAATCTCGTGGTGACCGGTCTCTACCGTCATGTGCGCAATCCAATATACGTCGCGGTCGTTGCCATCATCCTGGGTCAAGCGGTGTTGATGGGCAATTGGCTCCTCATCGTCTACGGCGCGCTGCTCTGGCTCGGCTTCCACGCCTTCGTCGTGGCGTACGAAGAACCCACGCTCGAGCAGACGTTTGGGAGAGAGTACGAGGCGTTCCGCGCCGCCGTCCCGCGCTGGATACCGCGGATGACCCCGTGGCGCTCGGAATGATTAACGGAACGTCCGCGGTTAGCCGATAGTGGCCGCTATAGCAGCACCCGTATCGGTACCTTGCGAACGCTAGGGGTTCTCCACTAGTAGGTCAAGACGCCCTCTCCCACCTGCGTGGGTGAACTGTAGATGGCCGACTGTCAATCCGAAGGCTTGAACTTCGCCAGCGTCACCTCGGGCGTGACGTCGTCGAACCAGACCTGCACCCGCATGTCGGCGCGCAGCTGCTCCGGCGCAACGCCCGTGACCCAGGTCGCCATCCGCGGCCCTTCGTCAAGCTCCACCACCGCCGCGACGTAGGGCACGTCGGCGGCGAACACGCGGCCGATCGGCGTCACGCCCACGGTCCAGGAGTGCAGCCTGCCGCGGCCCGCCACCGGCGCCCATTCCGTCTCGAAGGAATGGCAGTTGTTGCACAGCGGCCGCGGCGGATGGCGCCAGGTCTTGCAGCGGGCGCAGCGCTGGAAGCGCAATTCGCGCTGCTTGCACCACGCGTAAAACTCCTTCGTGTAGCCCTGCAACACGGGCAGGGGCTGGACGGATTGCGGCTGGTCGGGTTTGGCTGTGTTGGTCGCGGACATGGATGGTTTCCCTGAAACTAGCGGCGCAGAATCGCGATTGATCCGTGGCCGTGGCCACCCCAGCCGGTCACCACACCGAACTCGGCGTCCTTGACCTGGCGCTCGCCGGCATCGTGCCGAAGCTGCGTCACCGCTTCGATGAGATGGTTCATGCCGGTGTTGTGCGCGTGGGAGAGCAAGCCGCCGTGCGTGTTGACGGGCAGTTGGCCGCCCAACTCGATGCGGCCGTTCTCGACGAACGCCCCGCCCTCGCCCTTTTTGCAGAAGCCGGCGGACTCGATCTGCAGGAGGGTCTGGCCGGTGAAGCAATCGTAGATCTCGGCGAAATCGATGTCCGCGGGCTTCACCCCCGCCATGGCGTAGGCGCGCGGCGCAGAGAAGTCGAGGCCGATGGTGAGGATGTCGGCGCGGTTGGGAATATCGTGCGGCGGGAAGGGGTGGCCTGAGGCGACTCCGCTCAGGTACACCGGTTTCTGGCGCAAGTCCTTCGCGCGCTCGGCGGTGGTCATGACGAAGGCGCCCGCGCCATCGGTTTCCAGGCAGCAGTCGAACAGCTTGTAGGGCTGGCTGATCCATTTCGAGGCCAGATAATCATCCATGCTCATGGGCTTGCCGCGCATGATGGCCCCGGGATGCAACTGCGCGTGTTTGCGCATGGCCACCGCTATCGCGCCCAGTTGGCGCTGCGTCGTGCCGTACAGCTGCATGTGGCGCTGGGCCATCCAGGCATAGTGCTGCGGCGGGGCGCCCACTCCGAACGGGCTGTAGTAGTCCCGTATGGTTTCGCCCGACTGCAGGCCGTTGTTGGGGTTGCTGGTGATGTCCCTTGCGCGCGCGCCGCTGTAGAACAGGCTGCAATGGGGAATGAGCACATGGCTCGCGCCGCCGCCTGCGAGGACAAACGCGGCCGATTCCATGGCCGAGACTATCTGCGCGCCGCCCATCTCCTGGAACCCCGCCGTGTAGTGCAGGTCCCGCAGCCCGAGGTTGGCGCAGAAGTCCCCGGCGCTCGCGCCGCCGCTCGGCCCCGTGTTCGACCCATTGGGCAGCACCACGGCGTCGATGTCGGCGGGCTTGATGCCCGCGTCCTCGATGGCCATGAGGCTCGCCTCCAGCGACAGCCGCAGCACGCCCTTGTCCGTGCCGCGGCTGTAGGCGGTCTCGCCTATGCCGACGATGCAGGTCTTGTCTCTCAACGCCGCCAAATCTGGCATGTGGTGCTTTCGATGATCGGGGAACCGCCCACGCAGCGGGAATCATATAACAATAATCAGATTAATTTGCGACGATTTTCGCGGGGCTCTTGGGAAGTTCTGCGTCCGAGGTTCCGGCCGTTTTGAGATTAAACATTGTTATTAAACAAGATTCGCCATTTGTTCCACGTGGAACAATTGCGCATGACGTTCGGGGTTGGAGTTGAGAGCCAGGATGCAGCCGGCGTTTTTCATCTAGCATGGCGGTAGCGGCATTCGAGGCTATTGGACGCTTGTCGCCAGTGGTTGGAGGGCACGGTTGTTTTTGTGTCGGCGCCTGCACCGGTCATGGCCGGGGTTAAAATGCCGTGCCGGCATGGCTGCGATAACAAGATGGCTGGCCGGGTATTCGGATGGTTGTGCTTCGTGACATTGGAGGAACGATGATGATCGTCAAGCAAGCAGTTGCCCTGGCGGCGGCGTTGACCCTGGGCGGACCGGCGGCGGCGCAAACCTTTCCTTCCAGGCCCATCACCTTCATCATGCCCGTGGGCGCGGGCGGCACCACCGACATCATGGCGCGCACCGTCGCGGCCAAGCTGCAGGTGCGCGTCGGGCAGCCGGTGGTGGTCGAGAACAAGCCGGGAGCCGGCACCATCATCGGCAGTGAGCAGCTGATCAAAGCGGCGCCCGACGGACACACCCTGGGTTACGCCTCGGTGACCCCGGCCACCCACCATGTGCTGTACAAGGAGCCGCGCTTCAACTGGCTTCGCGATACGACCCCCGTCATCCTGCTCGCCGAAAGCGGCTACAGCCTGGTGGTGAACCCCCAGCGGGTGCCGGCCAAGAGCGTCGCGGAACTGGTCGCCATGCTCAAGGCCAACCCGGGAAAGCTGAACTATGCTAGCTCCGGCGTGGCCACGTCGCCGCACATCGTCGCCGAGCTGTTCAGGGCCATCACCGGAACCGACATGGTTCACGTGGCGTACAAGGAGTCGCCGCGCACCGTCCAGGCAGTGGTGACAGGCGAGGTCGACGTGGTGTTCCTCTCCGCCAATGCCGCCAAGCCGCCGGTGGATGCGAAGCAGGTCACCATCCTCGCCATGACCGGCAACAGCCGCGATCCCCTGTTTCCCCAGACCCCCACCATGCGTGAATCGGGAATCGATCTGGTCAACACGTTGTGGTTTGGCTTCTCCGCGCCTGCCGCCACGCCGCGCGGCCCGATCACGAGGCTCAACCAGGAAATGAACGCCGTCCTGAAACTGCCCGACGTCCGGGAGAAATTCGCCGGCATGGGCCTCGCGCCCATGGGCGGCTCCCCCGAAGACCTTGCCAAGCTGATCGAAACGGACGTCAAGGGCTTCGTCCTCGTCATGGAGCGGGCGAAGATCGAGAAGCTGTAGGCGGCACCGAGCGGGCTGGTCGCCTGGCCCGAAGGGCGTGGCCTCGGCTTGTCGCAAGTCGCTTGTGTGCGTCCGTGTGGCCTTGTAGTTTTGTGGTCTTGAGGCCGTGGGCCTTTTAGTTTTGGCTTGTGGCTTCGAACAAATGATTTGCCATGAGGAGGCGCAAAGCCCAACGCCTCCCTCGATGGGCGACGGCTAGTCGGTTTTGATGCCCGCCGCCTTGATCAGGGTTTTCCACTTCTTCGTTTCAGCGGCCTGAAAAGCAGCCAGCGCTTCCGGAGTGCCACCGCCCGCGGCGCCGGCCTGGGCTGCGATCCACGTCTGAACATCCGGCAGTGCAAGCACCTTTCTGAAGTCGGCATTCAGCCGTGCAATCAGGGCCTGGGAAGTGCCGCTCGGAACATACATGGCGTACCACGCGGTGGCCTCGTAGCCGGGCAGGCCCGCCTCGTTGAAAGTGGGAATGTCGGCAGCCGCCGAAGATCGCTGCGCGCTGGTGATGGCGATGGCGCGCATGGCCCCCGCGCGAATGTGCGGGATGACGACGCCTGCATTGTGGAACATCATCTCGAAATGTCCGCCGATGAGATCCGTGGTCATCTGCGTGGTGGACTTATAGACGACCCCTTCGGTTTTTATTCCCGCACTCATGTTCAGATATTCCGACGCGAGGTGAATCGAAGTGGTCGAGCCCGGAGTGCCATAGCGCAGCTTGCCGGGGTTTTTCTTGGCATAGGCGATCAATTCCCCCAGATTGGCGGCCGGAACGCTCGGATGCACAACAAGGATGTTGGGCGTCTTGATGAGAAGGGTCACCGGGGCCAGGTCCTTCACCGGATCGAAGGACAAGTTGTCCGCAATGGACATGGAGGCAATCAGGCCCATCAACAGCGTATAGCCGTCAGGCGCGGCCCGCGCTCCGCGCTCGTGACCGATATTTCCTCCGGCGCCGGCGATATTCTCGACGATGATGGGCTGCCCCCAACTCTCGGAAAGTTTGGCTCCCAAGAGACGCCCCATCGCGTCGGGACCGCTGCCCGAGGCAGCCGGAACAATCATGCGGACGGGCTTCTCAGGGTAGGCTTGCGCGCCAGAGGGACGCTGCTGAGCGGCGGCGTTTCCCAGAAGGGCGATGCCCGCCACCAACGCACAAGCGAACGCACAAACGGCTTGTCCAAATCTTTTCATTGCAAGGGTCCTTGTCACGAGAATCTCCGCCAGGGGATGCACTGCATGCCCACGTACCTAAGTACCTATGTGCCTAGGCCGTCGCGCCCGAGTCCACAAACAGCGTTGTTCCCGTCATGAGCGAAGACATGTCAAGCGCGCAGAACAGAATGACGCGGGCAACGTCGTCGGGAACGCCAACGCGTCCCAGGGGCTGTGCGGCGGCACGCGCCTTGGTGTCGGCCGATAAGCCGCGCTCCTCCAGGCCCGGCGTCGCGGTGATGCCGGGGGCGATGGCGAGAATGCGAATGCCGTCCTGACCCAGTTCCAGCGCCAGCGATCGCGTGAGGCCGATCACGCCGTGCTTGGAGGCCGAGTAGTGGGAAAGATGAAGGCGTCCGCGGTGCCCGGCCACGGAGGCGACATTGACGATCACGCCCTTCTTGGTCGCACCCTTGCGCATGCGGGCGACGGCTTCGCGCGTTCCGATGAACGTGCCACGCAGGTTGACGTTCTGCACGCGCTCCCACGACTCCACGGTCATTTCACTCAGCGTGGAGTGGGGGAAGATACCGGCGTTGTTGACCCAGATGTCCAGCCCGCCGAGCTCCGCAACGGCTGCATCGGCACAGGCGATGACCGAGGCTTCGCTGGTCACGTCCAGCGCCCGGCCCACCACCTTCGCGCCCAGGCTCTTTGCTATCCCCTCGGCCTCGCGCTTGATGGCGTCTGCGTTGAGGTCGCCCATCATCACGGAGGCCCCTGCTTCGGCCAGGCGCCGCGCGGTGGCAAGGCCGATGCCTCCACCCGCGCCGGTGACGACGGCGCGCCGGCCCTTCAGCGACATCAGTTGGGAAAGAGGCAGCGCGGTTACGTCATCGATAGCCATTGGAAATTCCTTTCGCGACAGGTCGCAATTGTGAAGAGGCGGAGAAGTGCTTTAGAGCGCGACGAGCAGCAGCACCGAAACTGCGTTGACCGCTCTGACGCAACGAACGACCAGTTTCCATCGGATTAGTAATTATAATAAACGCGTGGCCGATTTCCCTGAATGATTTCCCTGAATTGAAACTCCGCCGCGCGTAGAGTCCGGTGTTATCGTCCGGACAGCGCAGTATCCCAACGCCCGGGCATTGGAGTCAATCCGCTAGCGAGAAGGAAGATTCATGAAACCGTATCTTTTGAACGCAATTGTACTCACCCTGGCGTTCATGACGTCGGCTCAGGGACCCGCTTCTGCGCAGCAATACCCCGTCAAGCCCATCCGCATGATCGTACCCAACAGTCCGGGCAGCGTCCCGGATACGGTCGGCCGCGTCATGGGGGCCGCCATGGCCAAATACATCGGCCAGCCTTTCGTGGTGGAAAACAAGGCCGGCATCGCTTCCATCGTGGGATATGAGTACGTCGCCAAGCAGCCCGCCGACGGCTACAACGTCGTGGTGGCCATTTCGCCCGGGCTTGCCAGCCTGCCCTTGGTGACAAAGGATTTGCGCTTCGATCCGATGAAGGATATTCCGCCCTTCATCGGGGTTGTGGAAGGCCGTTCGGTGTTGTCCTCGCCGGTGTCCGCGCCCTGGAAAACCTTCAAGGAAATGGCTGCTCAGGCCAAGGCCAATCCCGGAAAATTCAATTACGCCACGCCCGGCGCGAATCTCAGGTTGTACACCGCCGGGCTCCTGCACAGCGAAGGAGGGAGCATGGTGTTCGTTCCCTATCCTTCGGCCGCGCCCTATTTTCAGGCGATCGCAAGCGGCGACGTTCATTTGGGCCTCGTCTCCGAGCAGTTCGTCGCTTCCGTTCCGGACAAGGTCAGGGTTATCGCGGTCACCGGCAATACCCGCCTCGCGACATTTCCGGACGCTCCAACCTTCGCGGAACTCGGGCATCCCGAAATCCTCGGCATCACCTATACCCTGAACACGGCGGCGGGCACTCCGCGAGCGGTGCTGGACAGGCTGTTTTCGGCCGCGTCCTCCTCATTGCAGCAGCAGGACGTCAAGGTCCAGTTCGCCAAGATCCAATACGACGTGCTGGAGCCCAAGGAGCAGGCCACCGCGGCCATCACAAAGCGGCTGACGGAAGAGGGAAAATACTTCGCCAACATCGCCAAGCTGATCGGGCTCAAACCCGAATAGCCGGGGCCTGATCGCTACTCGTTGCCCTGCACGTCGACCAGTCCGCGCAGCGGGCTGTAGACGTAGTGCATGTCGGTGCCGCGGCCGCGCCCGTCCATGAACAGCCAGTGGAAGCGCAGCGAGTGTGGCACGCCGTCGTAGACGAAGTCGATCTCCTCGATCGTCACCTTGAGCGGCCGCTTACCGCGCGCGCAGTCGAGCTGGTATTCACGCACCTCTCCCTGCTTCCACAGCCCAAGCGGGAACTTCACCTCGCCGCGGCAGCGGAGGTCTGGATAGCGCGAGTCGAACACGCGGCCGAGACCCGTCTGGTCCTCGCGCAGGGCGAAGCGCTGCAGCTTGCCGCGGTTCAGGCGCTCGTAGACCCGGAGGCCGTTCCAGGTCACGGGCCCCTTGATGTCGTGGTCCCCACGCGGGCCAGACTTGAGCGCCGCGGGTTGCATACGGATCTCGCGCGCGCCGTCCCAGGGCGCGCCGGTCCAGAGTTCGACCGGTATGAAGCGCGTGCGTGCCGCCGGGTCGTAGGCGCGCTGCCACGCCAACCAGTCCTCGGCGCGCGCGACGCCTGCGAGCGCGAGGCAGGCCGCCATCGTCATTATCACGAAGAGCGGGATTTTCTTTCGCAAGCGCAATCCTTCTCTCGCCGAAATTCTCCCCGCCTGCCGATATCGGCCAGGCGCTGCGCTCAACCGTACAGGGCGGAGTTGGCGAGCTCGGGCGCCAATTCGCCGGCGGAGGCGCGGCGCAGGGAACGGACGCCCTCGCTGCCCACATTGCTGCGCGCGTGCAGCATGGCGACATTGTCCCAGACGAGGAAATCGCCATTGTGCCAATGGTGTTCGTAAACGTTGTCCGGCGCGATGATGCTCGCGAGCAGTTCCTCCAGCAGCGTCTTTCCCTCGTCCCGGGGAATCCCGATTAGGGAATGGGTCTGCATGTCGTTGAGGTAAAGAGCCGGTTCCGGGGTCAGAGTGGAGCGCATGACCAGCGGATGCTCGGCCTTGTTTTTGGCGGTGTCGGGCGAGGAGATCTCGCGCCATCGCACGGCCCCGTGCCGGTCATAGGCTCGTCCCGAATACTCGTAGATGTGCACCGCGCGCAATGACTCCGCCCGCTGCTTGAGCGCGGGTGAAAGACGCTTGTAGGCTTGCGTGCAACTGGCGAAGCGCGTCGAGGCGACGCCCTCGCTCACCTCGGTTGCGTAAAGCGAAATGGCCGCGCTGGGCCTACTGGTAAAAGCCAGGTCGGAGTGGAACAGCAGTTCACCGAACGGCACCAGGCCGCCGGGAAGGACATTGGAAATATATTTTTCCGTGTCCGCGCCTTGCTGCACCCGGCCGAACAGCCCGATGACGCTTTGCTGCTGCGCATTGCTGAACGACTGCCCGCGGAAAACCAGCAGATGGTGTTCTGCCATCAAGTCGCGCAAGGCCTGCTGCTCCCCTGCGCCGAGTTCCTTGCCGAGATCCATATCGACCCGCGCTCCAACCGCCGGGGACAGGGGGGTAGCCGACACTGATTGCATGAACTCCTCCAGCGCTTAGGAAGTGAGAGGCTTGGCGGGTAGTTTACGCCGGCCCGCGCAGGAGCGCAGTCCCCGCGGGGCGCGACTCTTGCGAGCGATGTGCCTGTTGCCTGCCCGCCTGGCGGGTTCGCCAGGCTGCGGCGCGCCGTCCTCTAGTCCTGCTTCGGTGGGCCGGCAGGAAGGCCAAGCGATACGCCGGAGGCGGCGATGACCTCGGTGGCCTCGTCCTCGACGTCCGGTTTCGCCGTTTCCACCATGCGGTTCCACATGCACCACAGCCCGACCACGGCGGACAATTCGACGATCTGATCGTCGGAGAAATGCTTTTTGAGCGCAGCGAAAGTCGCAAAAGACGGGCTCACGTCGCGCGCCACTTCTTCCGCGTACTGCAGCGCGATGCGTTCCTGCTCGGTGAATTGCGGGCTTTGCACCCGGCCGTCCAGCACCGCCTGAATGTCCTCCACCGCATAGTTCGCCTTCACACGGAAGGAAACCTGGTGGCTCGTTCAATAACGGCAGCCGTTGACCTTGGTGACGCGCACCATGACGAGATCGCGCAGCCGCTTGTCCAGCTTGCTCGCGTCGTTGTCCAGGAACAGCCGCTCGAACAGCGCGTACAGGGGCGCAACAATCTCAGGGATGCGCGCAAAGGTGTACATGGCGTTCAGGTTGGTATTGGCCTGCCCCGCGTGCACTTCGGACTGGACCGCACGTTTGCCGGCCTCGCGGCTGGCAAAGATCCTTGCCACTTCAGGACTGAGTTCGGCATCGGGAACGCGGGGGATACGCGGCATGTCGGCTCCTGGGTTTGGGCGTCCACGGTAGTTTACGTCGCAACGGGTGCAGCCGCTAGACAGTCCCGAGGCGTTTGACGACAGCTTTCGGCCCTGTCAATATCAAAAAGGATGCTGCCCGTAGCAGTTGCATTTTTCCCCGAGGAGGACAAAATGATGCGGCTCATTTCGCACGGACTATGGCTGTCGCTGGCGCTGCTTTTTTCAGGTTACGCGCACTCGCAGGGCTATCCCACAAGGCCCATCAAGGTCCTGATCGGTTTTCCCGCGGGCTCGTCGGTCGGCATCATGACCCGGGAATTTGCACCTTACATGGAGAAACAACTCGGCCAGCCCCTGGTGGTCGAATCGCGACCCGGGGCGGGCGGTGCCATCGCGGCGCGCTCGGTGGCGAAAGCCGAGCCCGACGGCTACACGATTTTCAGCGGCATCCCCGCCACGCTCATCGCGGCGCTGGTGAAGAGCGACCCCGTCAACGCCGTGACCGACCTCGCGCCCATTGCCGACACCTATTCGTCGGCGTTTGTCTTCTACGTGAGCGCCAAGCTGCCCGTGCGCACCTTTGCAGAACTGGTTCGGCACGCCAAGTCCTTGCCGCCGGGCACGCTGAACTTTGCCTCCACCCTCGGCCAGGCAGAAATGATGGCCGCGCTGGTCGGCAAAACGAGCGGCATCACCTACACGGTGATACGTTATCCGGGCAGTCCGCAAACGATCCCGGCGCTCATCAGCGGCGAGGCGGGACTGCTCATCGGCAACCTCGCGACGTTTCAGCCCTATATCGACAAGGGAATTCGGGCGCTGTTCACCTCCAAACGCATATCGCAATTGCCGGACCTTCCCACCGCGGCCGAGGTGGGCATCCCCAACGTCGAGGCGGCGACGTTCGATACCGGCTTCTGGGCGCCGATCCGCACGCCCAGGGACATCATCGACAAATTGAACCGGGCGGCCGTGTCGGCGGTGAAGACGCCCGAAGTCACGGCGGCGATCCGCAAGTTTGGCCTGGAGCCGGTCGGCTCCTCGCCCGAAGCCCAACTCAAAAACTACGAGGACAGCGTCCGGTTCTGGAGCGAAGCGGCGCGAATCACTAATTTCCAGCCTGAATAGGATTTGGGTCACGGGCGGCATTCGACGCGAGCTCTCGCCATGAGCGCAACGTTGGTGCGGTCGGAGGCCGACAGGCACGTTCGGGGCGCTGACCCTTGTTGCACTATTTGGAATGCAATGCACCAGCATCGACCCTTGACAGTAGCCTGACAATTGCAGAATAGAGACATCCGTTGATCGGAACGAACCAGCAACAACTTCCTTTTCCAGAGAGTAGAATGATTCGCGAATGCCATAGAGCCGCCCGGCGTTTAAAGAGAAGGCGGCGCGGACTACCCAGCTGAACGGGTAGCCGTCAAAAGAACCGTACGAACACAAGGGGTTTCATGGAACCAACCCCGGAGGCAGGCGGGATTGGGGGACCGCGCGATCGCGATCGCCATCGCGGTACGGGCGCGCTTGCGCGGCGGCTTGCCTGGAACTTCGCCTCCGTATTCGCCTTCCTGACCGGAATGGTCTTTGGGGCGGAGACTCCAGACATTCCCACCAAGCGCGTATTGCTCATCACGACCGGCAGCAGCCTCGCTTCCGGGTTCAACACCGCCAACCGGCAGATCCTGCAGGCGTTGACCACGGTGAAGTCCGCGCGGGTGGAAACGTACGCCGAGAATCTCGACATCGTGCGCTTTCCATCAGAGCGCTCCCAGCTCGTTTTCAGGAAGTATCTGGGTGCAAGATACGCCGGGAGCCCGCCAGACCTGGTGGTCCTCGTCTTTGCGGGGTCCCTGGGCCAGACGGCGAATTCGCTCGCGCACCTGTTTCCAGGCACCCCGATCCTGGCGGCGGGCTTCACGCAATGGCAGATTCGCCCGGACGAGCTCGGCGAGCTTGTCACCGGTTTTATTCAGCGCTCCGATCCGCGCGGGGCGCTTGATTTGATCGTCCGCCTGCATCCCCAGCTGCGCCGCGTCGTCGTCATCGGAGGCAGTTCGGAGGAGGACGGCCGAAGGCTGCAGCCCATCCGCGCCGCCGCGGCCGCCTACAGGGACACAGTCGCTGTCGAGTTTTGGGACAATCGCACCGTCGGCGAGCTGCGCCGCGCGGTGACCGCCATGCCGCCCGACACGGCAATTCTGTACCTGCCGATGTTTCAGGACGCGAGCGGTCAAACGGTCATTGCGGCGGAAGTCGGCCACACAATCGGGGAATTGGCAAACGTTCCCGTCTATCTCATGATCGACGGCAGCCTTGGAACGGGTGCGGTCGGTGGAAAGGTTTCAACCCTTGAGGCCTTCGGGAAGCGGACCGGGGAGATGGCGGTGCGGCTACTGGAAGGCACGCCGCCTGCATCCATGCCGTTCGAGGTTCGCGCAGATAGCGTGCCCATCTTCGACTGGCGCGCGCTGCGGCGATGGAATATCAGCGAAGACGCTTTGCCGGCTGGCAGCGTCATCCGGTTCAAACCGCAATCACTGTGGCGCGAGTATGCCTGGTATATCGGAGCAGCGCTTGCCGTCATCATGCTGCTGGCCGCCACCATTGCCGCGCTCTTATTCGAGCGCCGATATCGCAGGCGCATCAGCACCGAGCGCAAACAGACCGAGTTTGAATTGCGGCAGCAGCGGAGGGAACTAGCGCATGTCGGCCGCGTATCGCTGATTGGCGAAATGGCTGCGTCCCTTGCGCATGAATTGAGCCAGCCGCTCACGGCGATTCGCGCCAACACGCACGCAGCCCTGCGATTCCTGAAGCAGGGCAATGCCGCCGAATCGCAACTGGCGCTGGAAGACGTTCTCGAAGACCAGGACCGTGCATCGGAGATCGTCCGGAACACCCGGCGCTTCGTGAAAAAGGATTCCGCCAGTCCGTTCGCGGCGATTGACCTTGCCGACGTGATTGCCGACGTTGTAGCCCTGGCGCGAAGCGACGCCGCGTCCCAACGGGTCGAAGTGGTCCACCGGGTTGAAGGCAACCTGCCCGCCATCATGGGAGATAGCATTCAGCTGCAACAGGTGCTGCTGAACCTGCTCTTGAACGCCTTTTCCGCCATGAGGGAGTCCGCGAACAACCGCACGGTGACCATCACGGCGCAAAGTGGCAATGGGATGGTTCGGGTGGCGGTGTCGGATCACGGTCATGGGCTGCCCGCTGGAGACATCGGGCGCGTGTTCGAGGCGTTCTACACCACCAAAGCCGAGGGGTTGGGCATGGGGCTGGCGATTTGCCGGGCCATCGTCCACGCGCACGGCGGAAACATGTGGGCCGGGAACAACGAGGGCGGCGGCGCCACTTTCAACTTTACCGTTCCCATGGCAAGCGCACAGGCGCGCCCAGCCGCGCCTCCCGTTGCGGTTCAAAGAAATGCGTCCTCGGCCGCGAAGATGGAGTCAAGCCCCCCGAAGACGGCCACCGAAGGGCAGACGCCTGGCGACGCGAAAGTCCCGGCCACCCTCGGCGATGTGCTCTACAAGGGAACCTCCCCAGCCATACCGGAGCGCGACTGGGTGGCCCTCATTGCTTCGATTGCGTCAGGCGAACAGATGGCGCTGCACGCGCTCTACGACAGGTGCCACCGGCTGGTGTTCACCCTGGCGGTGCGCATTACCGGCAGCCGGGAGACGGCCGAGGAAGTGACTCTCGATGTTTTTCACGACGTATGGCGTCGCGCCGCATACTACAGCCCGTCCGACGGCACCGTGCTGGGCTGGATCATGAACCAAGCCCGTTCCCGATCCATCGACTCCCGCGGTCCACGACTCCAGGTGGCGTCATGCCCCCCAATGGCGCTTCCGCTCCGGAAAACTCGGGTGATGTGCTCAGCCCTTCCGCGGAGCTGCAGACGCGCCTGGCGCAGCGAATTGCCATGGACAGCGGCGCCGAGCCCGTACTCCCTGGCGGAACGCAATGGACTGAGCCCCCCTGGGAAAACGTTGCGCCCGGCATTTCGGTCAAGCTGCTTTCGGTTGACAAGGACAGCCAGATGGTGAGCATGCTGGTGCGCCTCGTCCCTGGCGGTGAATACCCCCCGCACATGCACGCTTCGAGGGAAGAACTGCACCTGCTCGATGGCGAACTGTGGATTGACGAGCGCCTGCTACACCCCGGCGACTACAATCGCTGCGAGCCAGGCACCGCTGACAAGAGGGTATGGAGCGAAACGGGTTGCACCTGCGTGCTCATTACCAGCGCCGCGGACAGGCTGGGCTGACCGATTGCTTGCGGCCTTCCCCGTAGTTGCTATAGGGGCTGGTCGGCAAACGAATTTTGGTATCTAATTGGGCAGCTTTTCTGGTTGCAGCGGCGAGCCCCTGTTTGCAGGCCGACGCCAGCAAGCGAGCATTGTTCCCTGCATTACCGCGATTCATCGTGCGAGGCTCCACATTGGATTCGGATTCGGTTCAACCCGCCATAGCCTCAAGCGCCCAAACCATATGCAATCACTTTGTTCGCTTTTACGAACAAGACAAAACCATACTCGATGCGGTGAATCGGTTTGTCAGTGAGGGCGTAGAAAACGGCGAAGCTGCCGTTGTGGTGGGCACGGCGTACCACCTCGACCAGCTTAGACAAAAGTGGCGGGAAGTTCCTGCGGAGCAGGTTACGCTGCTGGATGCCGAAAATACGCTTTCGCAATTCATGAGGAATGGCCGGCCGGTCAGGCATCTTTTCCGGAATGTCATCGGCAATGTCCTCCAACACGCCGCAAAGGTTGGCAACGGCAAGACGCGCGTCTATGGTGAAATGGTTGCGCTTCTATGGGCCGAAGGGAATCAAGACGCGACTCTGGAGCTTGAGGGATTCTGGAACGAACTTTCCTCCTCCCACGAATTCCAGCTCCTTTGCGCATATCCGATGGGCGGATTTGACCAGCATGCCCATGGCCCGGCATTTCAACGCATCTGTTCAGCCCACTCTCATGTTCATCCTGTATGTGGCGTGCCGCAAGACGTAAACGACAGCGATTCAATCAACCGTTACATTGCCGGCCTGGAGCAAAAGGCAAAAGCACTGGAAAGCGGGATACCCAGGTATATGCAGGGCGATGTCACCGAGACACGTCATCGGCAATACCCAAATGACACGCCCGTGACGGATCAACCCCCTCTTCAAGTGCTCGTGGTCGATGACGACCTGGAAACCGCAAAGGCGCTGGGCAGGCTGCTACGCTCGTTCGGCCATGGCGTTCACATATCGCACAGTGGCGCCGACGCGCACATGCAGGCGGCCCTGGCTATTCCGGACCTGATACTGCTGGATGTCGCAATGCCGCAGGTGGATGGCTACGCGGTTGCACGCGACCTGCGGACTCTCCCCGCCCTCGCCAACGCGGTGTTGATCGCCTTCTCCGGATCGATAGACGCAGGAAAAGCGCGGGCGGCGGGTTTCGATAGCTGGCTTGAAAAACCGATTGGCCCGGGCGATATCGAGAAGGTGCTCGCGATGGTGCGGAAACGCACCGTCGATCGCCCTCGCCAGGAATAAGCCATCAGCCAGCCGACGGCGCCATGCCGCGGCGGGCGCTGCGATAGACGGCTTGATGCGCATGGTCGATCATCGCCGGACCACGCCTTGACAGCCGAAATGCATTCACCCATCATGCCCCCGGATGAAAAGATTCAACACCGCCGAGGAAATATTCGCCGAAGCCCGTTCGCTGTCTGAATTACCCGCATCCGCCGTTGACGAACGGCTGCGGACATTGCGCCAGCAATTCCGCGATGCGCCGTCGCTGTTCACGACCGAGGCCCTGGAGTTGCTGCGGACAGCCGCGCAGCGCGCGCGCGACGGGAGTTCCGCGGCGGAGGGCAGCGCCGCCACAGTCGACGCCGGCGCCGATGAACGCGCCCTCTTCGCGCTGAAGGATGTGTTCGGCTACCCGACTTTCCGCGCCGGACAACTGGAAATCATCCGCGCGGTGCTGGCCGGCCGCGACTGCGTCGGCGTGATGCCCACGGGGGCGGGCAAGTCCGTGACCTACCAGATCCCGGCGCGCCTTTTGGGAGGCGTGACGCTGGTGGTGTCGCCGCTGATTTCGCTCATGAAGGACCAGGTCGATTCCATGACCGAGGTCGGCATGCGCGCCACCTTCCTGAATTCCTCCCTCGATTCCGCCGAGCGTTCGAAGCGCAATGCCCAGCTGCGCGCGGGCGAGTTCGAACTGCTGTACGCCGCGCCCGAGGGCATCGACGCCTCGGTGGGCCGGCTGCTGGATGGCCTGGACCTGAAGCTGGTGGCCGTGGACGAGGCGCACTGCATCAGCGAATGGGGCCACGACTTCCGGCCCGCCTACCGCAACCTCGCCGGCCTGAAGCGCCGCTTCGCCGGCCTGCCGGTGCTGGCGCTCACCGCCACCGCCACGCCGCGCGTCAAGCGCGACATCGCCGAACAGCTCGCCCTGGAGACGCCGCTTGAAGTGCGCGGCTCGTTCTTTCGTCCCAACCTGCGCCTGTTCGCGGTAAAAAAGGGCGGTGGAGGCGACGGGGTGCGCGACATGATCCTGCGCCTCATCCGCGCGCGGCGCGGTCAGTCCGGCATTGTCTACTGCCTGTCGCGGAAGGCCGCCGATTCAACGGCGGAGTTCCTGGCAAGCAAGGGCGTTCGCGCCACTGCCTACCACGCGGGCATGACGCCGGAGGAGCGCAGCCAGGTGCAGGACGCCTTCAGCCGTGACGACCTCGACGTGGTCTGCGCCACCATCGCCTTCGGCATGGGCATCGACAAATCCAACGTGCGCTTCGTCATTCACCGCGACATGCCGCGCTCCATCGAAGGCTACTACCAGGAAATCGGCCGCGCCGGCCGCGACGGCGCGCCGGCCGATTGCGTGATGTTCTATTCCTGGGCCGATGTCATGTCGCTGGAGCGCATCCTGGAGGGCTCTCGCATCGAGGGGTCAGAGGCACAGGACGCCGAGGTGGCCGACCAGCAGCGCCGCGCGGTGCGCCGCATGTTCGACTTCGCCGACGGCGCCGCCTGCCACTGGCGGCGCCTTGCCGCGTATTTCGCCGAGACCATTGACGACTGCGGCGCCTCCTGCGGCATTTGCCTCGGCAGCGATATCATTGCGGCGGCCCCAAAGGTCACTGGCGGCGCGCGGCGCGGAACCGGGTCCGGAGGCAGGATGGAGAACACCGTCGTCCCCGTGCTCGATGACGCTGACGCGGCTCTTTTTGAGCGCCTGCGCGCGCTGCGCCGCCGGCTGGCCGACGAACACAAGGTGCCGGCCTACGTGGTGTTCAGCGACCGCAGCCTGCAGGACATGGCCGCGAAAAAACCGCGCACGCGCGAAGAATTCCTGAATGTGGACGGCGTGGGGCAGAAGAAACTGGAGCAATACGGCGAGCTTTTCCTCGCGGAAATCCGCTAGCGCAGCCTTCGCAAATCAGTCATGCTTGGGTGACAGCATCAGACCACGGAGCCGGACATGACCACCAGCACAACAGGTAACGGCCAGCGCTTCATCGCCGCACGCGATTTTCTGCTCGCAAGCCGCGAGAACTACGACGCCGCCTGCTCGGGGTTCAAATGGCCCGAGATACCCGAGTTCAACTGGGCACTGGATTTTTTCGACGTCCAGGCCCGCGGTAATCAACGCCCGGCGCTATGGATCGTCAACGAAAAGGGCGGCGAGGAGAAGCTCTCCTTCCAGGAGATCAGCGCGCGCTCCAACCGCGTCGCGAACTTCCTGCGCGCGCAGGGGGTTAAGCGCGGCGACGCGATGCTCGTCATGCTGCCCAATGTCGCGGCGCTGTGGGAAATCACGCTCGCCGCCATTAAGTTGGGCGCGGTGATCAGTCCGGCCACCACCCTGCTCTCGAAGCCCGACCTTGCCGACCGCGTGGAGCGCGGCGGCATCCGTTGCGTCATCACCGATGCCGGCGGCACGGCCAAGTGCGACGAGTTGCCGGCTGGTTGCATCCGCATTGTCATCGCGCATACTGGTAACGCAGCTGCGGGATGGATTTCCTATTCAGGCGCAGATGCCGCCAGCGACGCCTACAGCCCCGATGCGCCGACAAAGCGCGACGATCCGCTGCTCTTGTACTTCACCTCCGGAACCACGGCCAAGCCCAAGATGGTGCTGCACAGCCAGCAAAGCTACCCGGTGGGGCACCTGTCCACCATGTACTGGCTGGGCGTGCGCCCGGGCGACGTGCACTGGGCGGTGAGTTCGCCCGGCTGGGCCAAGCACGCCTGGAGCTGCCTGTTCGCGCCCTGGAACGCCGGCGCCACGGTGTTCATCTACGAGCAGGAGCGCTTCGACGTGAAGAAGTCGCTGGACACCATCGTGCGCTGCGGCGTCACCAGCCTGTGCGCGCCGCCGACGGCGTGGCGCGCCATGATCCTGCAGGACTTGAAAGCCTGGCCGGTGAAGCTGCGCGAAGTGCTCTCCGCGGGCGAGCCGCTCAACCCCGAGGTCATCGACCAGGTGAAGAACGCCTGGGGCCTCACCATACGCGACGGCTATGGACAAACCGAGACCACCTGCATCGTGGCCAACTCACCGGGACAGGCGGTGAAGCCCGGCTCCATGGGGCGGCCCATGCCGGGCTACCACGTGGCGCTGCTCGACGTGGAGGGCAATGAGGCCGAAGAAGGCGAGGTGAGCGTGCGCCTCAACCCGGCGCCGCTCGCGCTCATGCAGGGTTACCACGCCGACGCGGACAAGACCCGCGCGGCTCTCGGCGGCGGCTTCTACCGCACCTCGGACGTGGCCACGCGCGACGCCGAGGGCTACCTCAACTTTGTCGGCCGCACCGACGACGTCTTCAAGAGCTCGGACTACCGCATCAGTCCCTTCGAACTGGAGTCCGCGCTGATCGAGCATCCGGCCGTGGCCGAGGCCGCCGTGGTGCCCAGCCCCGATCCCAAACGTCTCGCGGTGCCCAAGGCCTTCATCGTCCTCAAGCCCGGCCACGCGCCCGACCGGGCCACCGCCGACGCCATCTTCGGCTTCCTCAAGGACCGCGTCGCGCCCTACAAGCGTATCCGCTGCATTCAGTTTTCGGATCTGCCCAAGACCATCTCGGGCAAGATCAGGCGCGTGGAACTGCGCGCGGGCGAAGAGGCGCGCCGCAAGGCTGGAGAAAACGACCCCAGGGAATTCTGGGAACAGGGCGGCGGAGGGCAGTAACGCTGCCCCGCCCTACCCCCACCCGCAATGTCTACTCGGGACGAATGTTGGCGAACTTGGCAATGGACACAGCCCTTTCGAAGCGCGCCTGCTCGGCGCGCCGCAGTTCGTCCGGAGTAGTCAATTTCATGTAGAAGGTGAGCCCGTCCATGCGCTTGACGAAGTCCGCATCCTTGCCGGCCTGCCCCACAGCCGAATAGAGCCTTGCGACAAGGTCGGCGGGCGTGGTTCCCGCGGCATGCATGGCCACCCAGGTCGGTTCCACGTCCGGCATCCCCAGCTCGAGGAAGGTGGGCACGGTCGGAAACTGTTTCAGGCGGTTGTCGGCCGCCAGCGCGAGGGGGCGTCCCTTGCCGCTATCGACAATGTTCTTGACCGCCGCGACCCCCAAGAGCGCGAGCTGCACGTCGCCCTGCTGCATGGCCTGGGTGATGGGACCCGGCCCGGCATAGGCGATGTCCTGCATTTTCAGACCGTGCTTGTACAGGAGCGCCGCGAAATACAGGCTGATGGACGAACCCGGCCCGACGGAGGCGTGGTTGAACTGGCCGGGGCGCGCCTTGATGTAGTCGATGGCCTCGGCGAAGTTCGCCCCGGGAAGGGAGTTGGGTGCGACCAGGATGAGCGGGCTATCGGCGATCAATGTCACCGGGGCCAGATCCTGCATGCGCACGATCGGGCTCTTGAAAAAAACCGGCACCTGGCTGATGCCGCCCGAGATGAGCAGCGTGCGCCCATCGGGCCTGGAGCGCGCGACGATATCGGCGGCCACCTGGCTGCCCGCCCCGGCGCGGTTTTCGATCAGCACCGGTTGTCCCAGTTGCTGCGAGTACAGCGGCGCCAGCGCGCGGGCGGCGATGTCATAAGCGCCGGCGGGCGCGACCGCGACCACCAGCGTCACCGGGCCGGAAGGCTCCGCGCCCTGAACAGCGCCCCCCATCAACGCGGCGAGCGAGCCAAGCAAAGCGTTAGCGAGTTTCAAAGCGGATTTGCGAAGCACTTGTCACCCTCCTATGAAAGAACATCGGCCACGCGGGCATCGATCCTGGGCGCGCGCGCCCCGCACGCTGCGCCCGCCGGCGGTCATTCCGGCTTTATGCCGATGGCCTTGGCGGTGTCGGATAGAAAGCGCGCCATGTCCACCAGTTCCTTGGCCTCGGCCTCGGGCGAGTTGCCAAGAACATCCATCTGCAGCTTGGCGAAGCGCGCGCGGATTTCGGGGCGCTGCAGCACGTTCGCAGTGGCCGAATGCAGCTTGTCGATGATGGGCTTGGGCGTGCCCGAGGTGGCGTTGAGCGAGTAGCGCAGGCCGGGAATTCCGGGAATGCCGAGCTCGGCGAAGGTGGGCACGGCAGGCAGCGCGGGCGAACGCCGGGTCCCGGTGACAGCCAGCACGCGCAGCTTGTCGCCGAACCCGGCGGCGGTGGACTCGGCGACCAGGCCCATCTGCGTTTCGCCCACCACGATGCCCTGGTAATAGGGGGCGGCTGCGGAGTAGGGAACGTGCGTCAGGGTGAGCCCCAGGCTGCGCAGCATCCCTTCCACAGGCAGGCGCACAAGGTGGCTGGGCGAACCGTAGCCCATCTTACCGGGAGGGACGGCCTTCACGGCGGCGACCATTTCCGGCACGGTTTTCCACGGCTGAGAGGACGCCGACACCAGCACAAAGCGGCCCTCGGCAAGGCCGATCACGGGCGGCAGATCCTTGACCGGATCGAAGCGCAGGTTGGCCACCGTCGCGGGCAGGATGGCCAGGGCCGGCACCTGCACCACGGAGATGGTGTAGCCGTCCGGCGGCTGCTTGGCCACGAATTCATAGCCGATGGCCGAACTCGCCCCGACACGGTTTTCCACCACGATGGGCTGCCCGAGGATCTGCGCCATATCGGGTGACATCATCCGCGCCACCACGTCCGCGGGCGATCCCGCCGAATTGCCGATGATCGCCCGGATGGGCTTGTTGGGATATTCCTGGGCGAGCGCTGTTCCCAGGCAGAGAGCCAATCCCATCGCCAGCGCCGAGCATTGCGACTTGTGTTTCATCCTCTTCCTCCATGTGCACAACCGATCGTAAACGGCCTGCCCGAGGGCAGCCGCCCATGGGCTCCCTGTTGCTTCCCGTTGCTATGGCCAGCGCACCGCCCGGCCCGTCTCGGACGATTCGCGGATGGCGTCGATAAACCGATGCAGTTCGACCGCCGTTTCAAAACTCGGATAGCCGCAGGGCTCATCGCGCAGCACCCTGGCAAACTGGCTGTATTGCTGGGCAACGTTGTACACCGGATGAGGATATCCGGAGTCCACGTAGGCAAAGCGCGCCGGAACGTCCAGTTCCCGCAGTTCGTTGCCGCGCTGCGCGCCGTAGAGCTTGACGTGCTGGAGCTGCGGCGATTCCGCGGAAGTGGCCGACAGGGTTCCTTTGTCGCCGTAGATATCCATGCGGTAGCCGTTGCCCGCCCAGGGTATGGTGGAAATGTAGCTGGACACCATGGCGCCGTTCGCGAGGCGCCCGCTCAGCGACACATTGTCCGGCGCGGTGGCGTCGAGCATCTTGCGCGTGTCGGTCTCCAGCCAGCGCTTGGTCTGCGTGCCCACCATGGCGCTCACCTGCTGGAATTCACCGGCGACGAAACGCAGCGCGTCCAGCGTGTGGCCGTTGGGAATGGTGAGCGTGTTCGCCCCCAGCTCCGCATCACGCTGCCAGGTGCGCGTGGAATCCCGCTCCAGGATGCCCGGCCGCGTCAGGCTCACCTGGCACGCCAGCACCTCGCCCACGTAGCCCGCGGCCACCAGTTCTTTCATATGCATCAGCGCCGGAACGAAGCGCGCCTGCAGGCCGACCATGGCGCGCCGTCCCTTCGACTTGGCGAGCGCGGCCAGCTCCTTTGCCTCCGCGGTGGTTTTTCCCAGCGGCCATTCGGTGTAGACGTGCTTGCCGCCCTCCAGCGCCGCATGGGTGACGGCGTAGTGATTGGGCACGCGCACCACCACCGCGATCACGTCGACCTCGGGGGAGGCCGCGAGCGTGCGGTAGTCGTGGAACGCCAGGCGCGCGCCGTACTTCTCGGCCGAGGCCCTGGCGCTATCGGGATTGGTGGTGCAGACCGCGGTGAGTTCGAAATCCGGATTGTTCTGCAAGGCCGGAAGATGGGAGCGGCACGCCCAGCCCAGCGTTGGACTGGCGCCCACCACACCGACACGGATTTTCTTGTTCATCGCGGGCCTTTTCGTTCGCGGCCTACTGCGGCTTGATGCCGAGCTTGTCGGCCATCTGCGCGTACATCTGCGCCTGGCTGCGCAGAATCTTGGACGCGGCCTCACCGGTTTGCGGCCAGACCTCGAGCTGCGCGGCGAACAGGCGCGCCTTGGCTTCGGTCTGCTGCAGCGCGCGCCGCGCCACCTCGTTCAGCTTGTCAATAGCGGGTTTGGGCGTGCCCGAGCGCACGCTCAGGGTGTAGGTCAACCCGCCAAGCTGCGGAAATCCCAATTCGCCGAGCGTCGGCACGTTGGCGATGGGCGCGCGGCGCTTCTCGCCCGTCGAGGCCAGCACCTGCATGCGATCCCCGCCCGAGTTGATGGCCGACTCCGCGAGGAAGGCCATGTGCAGTTCGCCCGTGGTGATGGCCTGCAATATGGGGCCGCCGCCGTTGTAGTCGATACGCACCATGGAGAGGCCAAGCTCCTGGCTCAGGACCTCGGTCATGATGCGGATGCTTTGCGCCGACGAGCCGTAATTGAGCTTGCCCGGATTGGCCTTGGCGTAGGCGACCATTTCCTTGAAGGATTTCCACGGCGCCTGCGCGGGCGAGACCAGGATATAGCGCGTCTCGACCAGGCCGGTCACCGGTGTCAGGTCCGCGAGGATGTCGAAGCGCAACTCCTTCACCGTGGCGGGCGCAAGGGCCATGGTGGGAATCGCCACCGTGGTCATGGTGTAGCCATCGGCCGGCGCCTGCTTGGCGACGAATTCGTATCCCAGTATCTGTCCCGCGCCCGGCTTATTCTCGACCACGATGGGCTGGCTTATGAACTTGGCCATTTCCGTGCCGACAATTCTCGACATCAGGTCGTGCGTCGAGCCCGGGCTATTGGGCACAATGAGCCTGACGGGCCGGCTGGGATAGTCCTGCGCCAGCGCGCACTGGCCCATGGGAAAAGCGAGGGAGGTAATGACGGCAACAAAGCCGGCGAGCGCGACCCGCGCTTTCGATGCCTTCGTTCCAGGAAAAATTCGCATGGCCTGTATCTCTCTTCTATGAGTCTCTTCTGTGAGTCTCTTCTGTGAGTCGCTATTCAACCTGTATGCCGGAGCGCTTGGCGTCGTCTTCCCAGGCGGGAATGTCCTTGACCAGAAACCGCGCGAACTCCTCGGGCGATGCCGTCCAGGGCGTGGCGCCGATGCCCACGGCCTTCTCGCGCGTGGCCGGATCGCTCATGGCCCGCTGCAAGGTCTGGCCCAGCTTCCTCACAGTGGCATCGGGCGTTTTTGCGCGGACGAAAAGGGCGAACCAGGTCGAGGCGATCATGTCCGGGTAGCCCAGTTCCTTGAAGGTGGGAATATCCGGAGAAGTGGGCAGCCGCGCGTCGGTGGTCACGGCCACCACGCGGATCTGGCCCTGGTTGTGCATGGCGACGCTGGCGGGCGCGCCTTCGACGTACAGTTGCAGCGTTCCCGCAATCAGGTCTTTCATCACCGGCGCCCTTTCCAGCACATTGGGATCCTAAGCTTAGAATTCCACGTGGACAAGTTGT